>VFQN01007041.1_pt1 | contig 12356 bp, 9 predicted proteins | sample 3512371 | NCBI WGS metagenome assembly VFQN01 (sample SAMN10412370, study PRJNA504923) | tailings metagenome | isolation source: Replicate 2 from Balatoc abandoned mine | place: Philippines: Itogon, Benguet | collected 2017-08-28
GGGTATGACGCGGAACGTCCATTGCGGCTCGCCGGCAACGCCGCGCGCACGCACCGTTACGGGCTTCATCAGCTCGACGCGGATCTCGGCCACTTCGCTCGTCGTGGTGAGGCCGGGCGGAAGCTGCGGCTTCTTGGGCGACAGAACCTCGGCCTTGCCTGTCTCGTCGGTGACCTCCAGCGTCATGCCGCTGGCACGCTCGCCGCTCGACCGCACGACGAGTGCGCTGCGGGCGGGCACCTCGAAAGGCGGCTGCGCTTCGCCAGAGGGCACCGGCGCGCCGTGGCGCGAGCCGTCGACCAGCATGATCGGCGGACGCGCGGTGTAGGCGGGCGGCGTCACCCAGGCATCGAGGCGTGCGGTGCTGACCGCGGTCGCCGGCTCACCGAAGCGGAAGGCCTGCGCGAGGCGGTCGGCGGCACTGTCTCCAACGACCGCCGCGAGCACGCCGACACCGATCAGCAGCAACGCGCGCAACGCCCAGGGATCGACGCGGTCAGCGCGTGGCGATGGCGAGCCTACACGGAGCTTGGCGAGCGTCGCGGCAAGGCGGGAGCGATGCGCTTGCCACAGCGCCTGTGTCGCTTCTCCCGACCCCGGAGCGGTGAGTGTGTCCTCATAGGACGATGCGGGGCGATGGGCGACCTCCGACCGCCGCTCGATGCGGCGAAGGGACTCGTCACGGGTAGGGAATGGCGTGCGCACCATCCACCCCAGCGCAGCGAGAGCGGCAAGGGCGAAAGCGCCGAGGAGGGCGATATGGGCGATATCGGGAAGACGGGGCCAGATGCCGGCCAGCGACACGATCAGGAAAAGCGCCACGACCGCGAGCAGCGACCATGCACGGGGCCACAGCCGCTCGAAGAGCATCGCCCAGCGGCTGAGCCGGATCTTGCGCTCGAAAATCGCTCCGACGCTGGTCCGCGGCGGGGTCGTCAGTTCAGCCATATGCGCACCTTGAACCCTGGCGAAAACGGCGCTCGATCAGGTCTCGGCTGGCCGGTTTCGCGATTGGCGCTCTAGCGTAACGGGCGTTCAGAGGCGGAGTTCCACCATTCGCATTCCGAAGTCCTAACACGCTTCGCGCTGACGGGACCGCAAAACGATGCAGCATCCCGATCAATTTGCAGTCAGCGGCGATTGATCGGACACGAGGTTGCTGGTGCAGTGCGGCAGCTTCGTGGCCGTTAGCGCGCCGGTTCGAGCCACGAGGGCAGGCGGTCGAGGCCGATCAGCTCCTCGTAGGTGTGGCGCGGCCGCACTACGGCCCATTCCGCGCCCCGCACCATCACCTCCGGCACCAAAAGCCGCGAGTTGTAGGTCGATGACATCACCGCCCCGTACGCACCGGCGGTCATCAGCGCAACGAGATCGCCTGGCCTCGTCTCGGGAAGCCGGCGCCCGCTCGCGAAGGTGTCGCCGGTCTCGCAGATCGGACCGACCACGTCGTACAGGCGCTTCTCCATCCCCTCGGTCGGCTGCCGGATCGGCCAGATGTCGTGGAAGGCATCGTACATCGCCGGCCGGATCAGGTCGTTCATGGCCGCATCGACCACGAGAATGGTCTTGCCCGACCGCGGATTGAGAGTGAGCGCGCGGGTGACCAGGATGCCGGCGTTGCCGACGATCAGGCGTCCCGGCTCGAAGCCGAGCTCCACGTCGAGACCGGCGAAACTGCGCTCCACCATGGCTGCATAAGCCTCGATGAGATCGGGCCCATGGTCGACCGCCTCCTCCATCTCGTAGGGGATCCCGAGCCCGCCGCCGAGGTCCATCCGCTCGACCCGATGGCCTTGGACGCGCAGGCGGTCAGTCAGCTCGCGCAGGCGCCCGAAGGCCTCCTGCAGCTCGTCGAGCACCCGGATCTGGCTGCCGATGTGAGTAGCGAGACCATGGATTCGGACGCCCGGCAGATTGGCGGCGACCGCATATAGCCGCTCCGCCTCGCTCAAGCTGATGCCGAATTTATTGGCGTCGCTGCCGGTCGTGATCTTCGCGTGACCACCGGCGCCGATGTCCGGATTGATGCGGAAAACCGCGCTCTGGCGCTTCCCCTTGGCGGCGGCGATGCGGGAGAGCGCGTGCAACTCGCCTTCGGTCTCGATGTTGATCTGGTAGAGCCCGACATCGACCGCGTGGGCGAGCTCGCCGTCGGCCTTGCCGACGCCGGAGAAGACGATGCGTTCAGCAGGTATGCCCGCGGCCATGGCCTTGCGGATCTCGCCCTCCGAGACGGTATCGGCGCCTGCGCCAAGGCGCCCGAGCGTCTGCAGGACGGCGAGATTGCTGTTCGCCTTCATCGCGTAGAAGACGCGGTTCTTAGGCGCGCCGACGGCGCGCGCGAACAGGGTGTAGTGACGCTCGAGCGTCGCCGTAGAATAGACGTAGAATGGCGTGCCGACGGCCTCCGCGAGCGTCGTGAGATCGACGTCCTCGGCGTGGAGCCGACCATCGCGGTAGGTGAAGTGGTGCATCGGGCGGCTCGGGTACGGCACGAGAAGAATGCGCGCTGCGTCTGTTGACGGCGCACGCTGCTGTCACACGAAGGATATGCAGCTAGCGGATCAGGCCGTCCAGAATGAAATCGCGGTGTTTGGGTTTCTCGGCGGGCTCGCCAGGCGATTTGGCGGCCGTCGACGCCGCACCGGAGGCACTGGCGCTCTTGGCGCTCGGGCCATCGAGGGCGCCACGCACGCCACAGCCCGCCAGCGTCACCGCCAGCAGGATAGCCGCCACCCCGATCCTCAAGGACTGCTCGATCATGCCCACCCGTCTGCTGCCGTTAGCTTCCCGCCCCACGGCAATTTCGTACGTTTTACGTACGTTTGCCATTTCTAGGCCTTCCCGGCCTCCTTCTCCAAACGCTTTATCCAGCGTCGCGCCATTTTGCGGACGTTCTGTGGCGCCGTTCCCCCATAGCTCGTCCGGCTGCGCACGGAGGCGTCGACCGATAGGACACTGAACACCTCTTTGGTGATCCGCGGCTCGACGGCCTGCATCTCCGCGAGCGAGATCTCGTCGAGTGGGACGCCCTTGGTCTCGGCCTTCTTCACGATCGTGCCGGTGACATGGTGGGCCTCCCGGAACGGCAGGCCTAGTGCGCGTACCAGCCAATCGGCGAGATCGGTAGCGGTGGAATATCCCCTGGCGGCGGCGGCGCGCATGGTCTCCGGCACGGGCTCCAGGTCCTCGATCATACCGCGCATGGCGGCGACGGCGACGGCGTACGCCCTCAGCGCGTCGAAGGTGACCTCCTTGTCCTCCTGCATGTCCTTGGAATAGGTCAGCGGCAGGCCCTTCATCACCATCAGCAGGCTCTGGAAAGCGCCGGCGATGCGCCCGACCTTGGCCCGGCACAGCTCGGCGGCATCCGGATTGCGCTTCTGCGGCATGATCGACGAGCCGGTCGTCCAGCGGTCCGACAGGCGGACGAAGCCGAACTGCGGCGTCATCCAGATCACGATTTCCTCGGCGAGGCGGGAGAGGTGCATCGCGGAAATCGCAGCCGCCGCAAGCGTTTCTAGCGCAAAATCGCGGTCCGAGACGCCATCGAGCGAGTTCGCTGTGGGACGGTCGAAGCCAAGCGCTGCGGCCGTCGCATCGCGGTCGATCGGGAACGAGGTGCCTGCCAGCGCCGCCGAGCCGAGCGGGCTCTCGTTGAGGCGTGCCCGGGCATCAGCGAACCGGCCACGATCGCGCGCGAGCATCTCGACGTAGGCGAGCAAGTGATGGCCGAACGTCACCGGCTGGGCAGGCTGGAGGTGCGTGAAGCCCGGCATGACGACGTCGGCGTGCGCGTCGGCCTTGGCCACCAGCGCGGACTGGAGCGCCAGCAGCGCCCGGTCGAACGCGTCGAGGCTGTCGCGAACGTACAACCGGAAGTCGAGCGCCACCTGGTCGTTGCGCGAGCGCGCGGTGTGGAGGCGGCCGGCCGCCGGGCCGATCAGCTCGGCGAGGCGGCTCTCCACGTTCATGTGGATGTCCTCGAGCTTCTCGGAAAAGGCGAATTCGCCGCGCTCGATCTCGGTGCGGACCTGCTCGAGACCCTTCAGGATTTCGCGCGCGTCGGCCTTGGAAATGATACCCTGGCGGGCCAGCATCTCGGCGTGCGCCTTGGAGCCCGCAATATCCTGCGGCGCCATGGCCTTGTCGAAGCCGATCGAGGCGTTGATCTCGACCATCAGCTCGGCGGGTGACATCGCGAAGCGGCCACCCCACATCTTGTTGGCGTCGGAACGGGTCAAGGCGGGCCTCTTCATGGCGAGCGAGCGACGATCCGACCGCCTGAAGGGCACGCATGACGAAGAAGCCAAGCGACCAGCAAACCGGCAAGACCGCGACCCAGGGGCTCCCCATGGTTGTCTATGCCGCGGTTGGCCTCTTTTTCGCGGTGATCGGATTTGGCGCGGTATACGTGACCGCAGGGGGCGCTGACAATCTCAAAGGCAGTGGGCTCAAAGGCGGTGGGGCGGAGCCTGCGATCGGGGCGAGGGCCACGACGGCGCCAGCTCCCGCGCCCGCCTCTCAGGGCCTCATCGTCGCCCAGGCCGCATCGCCGCCGGCCGCCGACCTCCCGACGGGGCCCGGCAGGAACCCGCTCAGCGTCGGCGAGATGGCGAAGTTCGTCTTCAAGCCCGCACCCGAGGCCCTGCCCAAGGTCGCGTTCGTCGACGCAGACGGCAAGGAGCGCACGCTCGATGACTGGAAGGGCAAGGTCGTTCTGCTCAACCTGTGGGCCACCTGGTGCCTCCCCTGCCGCAAGGAGATGCCCGGCCTCGACCGGCTGCAGGCGGAGCTGCGATCGGACAAGTTCGAGGTGATCGCGGTCAGCGTCGACCGCAGCGGCACCGCCGGCGCCAAGAAGTTCCTCGACCAGATCAACGTCAAGAACATTGCCGTGTTGGCGGATCCAACCGCGCGGATGGCGTCAAATCTGCGCGCTATCGGCTTGCCGGCGACGATCCTGATCAACGCCGACGGCCTAGAGGTGGGTCGGCTGCTCGGGGAAGCGGAGTGGGATACGGTGGAGGCTAAAGCTCTTATCAAAGCAGCGCTGAAGTAGCGCTGCTTTGAATCCGCCGACGCGTACGGCTTCGCCTACACGCGCGGCGGCCGCTGCCTCGCCGGTTGGCCATTCTGCCTCGCGCTCTTCGAGCGCTACCGAATGATCTGGCTCCAAGTATCAAAGGCGGGTGGGTTCGGGAGGGTGTCCCTCCCGATTGGGGCCAGGGGCGAAAGCCCCGTCGCGACAAAGTCGCGAAATGCGTCTCAGACCGACAGGTATTGTTCTTTTAGCCCCGCATCCGCGCCGAGCTCCGCGAGGGTGCCTCTGAAACGGATGTGGCCGCGATCGAGGACGAAGGCGCGATCGGCGACGGCGCGGGCAAAATGGAGGTTCTGCTCGGACAGCAGCAGGCCGACGCCGCGCGCTTTCAGCTTCAGGACGGCCTGCGCGATCACATCGACGATGACCGGCGCAAGTCCCTCCGAAGGCTCGTCCAACAGCACGAAGCGGGGATTGCCCATCAGCGCCCGCGCAATCGTGAGCATCTGCTGCTCGCCGCCCGACATCTGGCCGCCCTTGCGATCGCGCATGGCGGCAAGCGGCGGGAACAGCTCGAACGCCGCCTCCGGTGTCCACACGGCGCTCTCGACGGTTCTCGGCGGCAGGCGTCCGACAGCGAGATTCTCGGCGACCGTGAGATCCATGAAGATGCGGCGGTCCTCCGGCACGTAGCCGATGCCGGCGCGCGCGATGCGATGCGTCGGCGCGGCGGTGAGGTCGTTACCGTCGAACCGGATGACGCCGCGCCGCTCGATATCGATCCCCATGATCGATTTCATCAGCGTCGACTTGCCGGCGCCATTGCGGCCGATGAGGACAGCCGCCTCGCCCGCTTCGACTTCGAGCGACACGCCGAACAGGATCTGCGCCCGGCCGTACCAGGCATCGAGATCGCGAATTTCGAGCAGCGCCATCCCCACCTCCTCACCCGGCCGCGCCGTCGGCGGTGCTGCCGAGGTAGACCTCGCGCACCTGGGGATTGGCGCGCACGTCGGCCGGCGCGCCCTCGGCGATGAGGCGACCGCGGTTCATGACGACGACGCGGTCGGCGTGGCCGAAGACGACATCCATGTCGTGCTCGGTGAACAGCACGGCGGTGCGACGTCGGCGGGCCCGCTCGGCGACGAGACGCATGAGGGCGCTGCGCTCTCGCGGCGCCATGCCGGCCGTCGGCTCGTCCATCAGCAGCAGGTGCGGATCGTTGACGAGCGCGATTGCGAGCTCGACGCGCTTCAGGTCACCGTAGGCGAGGACCGAGCAGAGCGTGTCGGCCGCGTGCGCCATGCCGACCTCGACCAGACGGGCGCGAACTTCGTCAACGTGGGACGTCGCGACGTCGGCCAGCGGATTGGGCGGCCGCTTGCGCGACAGGATCGCGACGAGCAGGTTCTCGGCGACGCTCATCGAGGCGAAGGTCTGCGTGATCTGGAACGTGCGTGCGACGCGCGCGCGCCACAGTGCGCGCGGCGGCCAGCCGGTGACGTCGCGACCCTCGAGACGGACGCGGCCGCGATCGGGCGCGAGCTGACCGTTGATGATGTTGAAGGTCGTCGTCTTACCGGCGCCGTTCGGACCGATCAATGCCAGCAGCTCCCCCGCATAGACGCTGAAGCTGACGCCCTCGACCGCACGAAAACCCTTGAAGGATTTGGCGATGTCCTCGACCGCGAGGACAGGCCCGCCGCCGGCCGCTGCGGTCATGGCCCGACCTCCCGCCTCGCGCGCCACTCGCGGATCGTGCCGACGATGCCCTGCGGGAAAACGACCGTGATGGCGATCAGCGTCAGGCCGAGAACCGCGTGCCAGTAGGGCGTCGCGCGCACGATCCAATCCTGCAACATCACGAACACGAATGCGCCGACGACCGGTCCGACCAGCGTCTGGACGCCGCCGATCAGCACCATCGCGAGCGCGTCGACGGAGCGCGGGATAGCGAGCGAATCCGGCGCCAGCGATCCTTTCGAGAACACGTACAGCGCGCCGGCTAGACCGGCCGCAGCGCCCGCGGCGACGATCGCGCGCCACTGGACCGTGCGCACGTCGACGCCGATCGCCTCGGCGCGGACACGGGAGTCACGCGCCGCGCGCAGGAGATAGCCGAGCGGCGCGTGCACGGTGCGCCAGAGGAGAAGGATCGCCGCGCCGGAAAGCGCCAGCGTCGCGAAGTAGTATGCGGTCTTGCCGGAAAGCGCGGCGGGCGGCCAGACGCCGACGAGACCGTTACTGCCACCGGTCACGCTGTCCCATTGGAATGCGATCGCCCACGCGATCTGCGCGAATGCGAGTGTCAGCATCGCGAGCGAGACGCCGGCAAGGCGAACGCAGAACCAGCCGAATACGATCGCGAGCGCCGCCGCGAACGCGATCCCGGCCGGCACCGCGACGACGAACGGTGCGCCTGCCTTGGCAGCCACCGCTGCCGCGTAGGCACCTGCGCCGAAGTAGGCCGCATGACCGAAAGACGCCATGCCGCCCGCGCCCATGATCAGGCCGAGGCTCGCCGCGAAGAGAGCGAAGATGATGATGTCGGTCGCGAGCACGACCGTGAAGCGGTCCGCGACGAGGGGCAAAGCGATCAGCGCGGTGGCGGCAAGTCCAAGCGGCCACATGCGTCGCACGTGCGGTGCCGGCAGCGGCAGGATCGACGAGGCGGCAACACGCTGGACCGCCGGTTGCGTGCCGAACAGTCCCCACGGCCGCACGATCAGCACCACCGCCATGATGATGAACTCGGCGGCCAGCGTCAGCTTCGAGAACGAGAATGTGGTGCCGAAGATCTGCATGTCGCCGATGCCGATGCACCACGCCTTGACGACGCTGATGATGACTGCCGCGACGTACGCGCCGGGCAGGCTGCCGAGGCCACCGACGACGGTAACGACGAAGACGTCGGCGATGATCGTGAGATCCATCGTGTGGTTGGCCGGCTCGCGCGGCAGGGCCAGCGCCCCGGCGAGCCCCGCGAGCATCGAGCCGAGCGCGAAGACACCGGTGAACATCAGCGCCTGGTTGATGCCGAGGGCTGCCGCCATCTGGCGATCCTCGGTCGCGGCGCGCACCCGCGTCCCCCAGTCGGTGCGCGTCAGGAGCAGCCAGACGGCGAGCCCGACCAGCGGGCCGAGCACGAGCAGCAGCAGGTCATACTGCGGCAGCGGCTTGCCGAAGATCCAGACGGCACCTGTGAGCCCCGGCGCGCGAGGTCCGAGAATATCCTCCGGGCCCCAGAGGTAGAGCACCACGTCCTTGAGTACGAGAACGACGCCGAACGTCGTGACGAGCTGGAGAAGCTCCGGCGCGCGGTAGATACGGCGCAACACGACGATCTCGATCAGCGCGCCGAGCACGCCCACGGCCAACGCCGCCAGCACCGCGCCGCCCCAGAAACCGAGCGCGCCACCACCGAGACGGTCGTAGAAGGTCACCGCCAGGTAGGCGCCGACCATGAAGAACGAGCCGTGTGCGAAGTTGACGACGCGCGTGACGCCGAAAATGAGCGTTAGCCCCAGCGCCACGAGAAATAGCAGCGACGCGCTCGCGAGGCCGTTGAGGGTCTGAATAAGGAATGAGGCGAACATGACGTCCCGGCTAACAATGCGCGACGTGCCGCGACCTCGATGGCCGCGGCACGCCGCTCATTTAGAGCCTACACGACAGGACTGCGCGATCAACCTACTGCGGACGCAGCTTCTTGACGACATCGTCCGACGGAAGGTGCTTCTCGCCCGGCTCGTAGCGCCAGTCGACCATGACGCCCTTGCCGTCCTTGAGGCCGATCTTGCCGACGTAGGCGCCCATCGTCGACTGATGGTCGATCGCGCGATAGGTGATCGGCCCGAACGGCGTCGAATGCGATAGCCCTTTCAGCGCCGCGACGATCGCCTCGGGCTCGGTCGACTTCGCTTTACGCAGTGCTTCGCCGACGCTGATGAACGCTGCGTAGCCGACCACCGAGCCGAGGCGCGGGTAGTCGTTGTACTTGGCCTGATAGGCGACGAGGAACGCTTTGTGCTCCGGCGTCTCGATCGCATACCAGGGATAGCCGGTGACGATCCAGCCGACAGGCGCCTCGTCGCGCAGCGGATCGAGATACTCGGGTTCGCCGCCGAGAACGCTCAGCACCGGGCGGTCCTTGAACAGGCCGCGCGTCGTGCCCTCGCGCACGAGCTTCTGCATGTCGGCGCCGAACGTCACGTTGAAGATCGCGTCGGGCTTGGCGTCGGCCACCGCCTGCGCGACGCTGCCGGCATCGATCTTGTTGAGCGGCGGCGCCTGCTCGACCACGAACTCGACGCCCGGCTGGCGCTCGGTCATCAGCTTCTTGAAGGAAGCGACCGCCGACTGGCCGTACTCGTAGTTCGGGTAGACGATCGCCCAGCGCTTCTTGTTGAGCTTCACCGCCTCATCGACCAGCATCGACACCTGCATATAGGTCGAGGTGCGCAGGCGGAACGTGTACTTGTTGCCGTTCTCCCAGACGATCTTGTCGGTCAGCGGCTCGGACGCGATGAAAGGAAAGCTGCGCTGCTTGGCGAAGTCGGCGACGGCGAGGCCGATGTGCGAGAGGAAGCCGCCGGCCAGCAACACGACGCCCTCGCGGCTGACAAGCTCCTCGGCGGCGCGCACGGCGTCACCTGGCGTACCGTTGTCGTCGCGGACAACCACCTCGAGGGGTCGGCCATTGATGCCGCCACTCTTGTTGATCTCCTCGATCGCCAGCTCGAACCCTTTCTTGTAGGGCTCCAGAAACGCCGGGATCACCTTGTAGCTGTTAACCTCGCCGACCTTGATCGGCGCCTGCGCCTTCGCCGGCGCCGCCAGAGCGGCCATCGTCGCGAACGCAATCGACAGTCTGCCCAGTCTCATCTCTTCTCACTCCCCAATCCGCGTGCGGGGCGAAGCACTTGCTGCGCACCATCCGTCCCGCTTCGCCACGTGCGGTTACCATATGGCCCCGCACCCCGGAAATACTATGGCCTCGAACCCAGCCTGTCTGGTATTTCAGCACCCAAGCATGGTATTTCGGGCATGAGAGGAAGACCGCCGCGAAATACCGGATCAAACGGAAATCACCGTCCGCACCAGCAGTTGGACCCAGAATGACGAGCGATCGAGCGCTACCCAGGTTCTGCGCCGAGGCAAGCGACGCTGACCGCCCCGCATGCGCATCCTAGGCATAGTCAGCGAGACCCACGACAGCGGGCTTGCGATCATCGAGGACGGCAAGCCGGTGCTTGTCCTCGAGGAGGAACGGCTGAGCCGCCTCAAGCATTCCCAGGACTTCCCGCGCAAGGCTGTTGCGGCGGCGGCCGAGCTTGGCCTGCTGCGGCTCGAGGACATCGATGTCATCGCGACGCCGTGGAAGGTGTCGCGCCTAAGGAAGACGTTCATGCGCGCGCTGTGGCAGAACGCGCCAGCGAGCCTCAACCTGTTGCGGCCGGGCGCCCAGACAGCGCAGCGCAACAGCATCGTCATCCTCAACATGTGGCTGAAGTACGGGTTGCGCAGGCAGTTCGGGCGTTACCGCCTGCCCCAGCTCGTGAACGTGCCGCACCATCACGCCCACGCGGCGATCTACTTCGTCTCCCCGTTCGAGGAGGCGAACGTGCTCGTCATGGACGGTTATGGCGACACCGCCGCGACATCCGCCTACGCCGGCCACGGCAACGACATGAAGCGCCTGTGGCACGGCACGTTCTTCAATTCGCTCGGCATGGTCTACACCTTCCTCACCGGCCACCTCGGGTTCGGCGCCTTCGAGGAAGGCACAGTGATGGCGCTCGCCGCGCACGGCGACGACCGCTACGTCGAGCGTTTCCGTGACGTCATCCACCTCGGTGACGACGGCCGCCACGCCGTCAACATGAGCTACTTCACCTACGACCGCTACGCGTTCCTCAAGCCCTTCAGCGACAAGTTCATCGCGACGTTCGGTCCCGCGCGCCATCCCGACGAGCCGGTCGGCGACCACCACAAGGCGCTCGCTCGCGCGCTCCAGGTGCGCATCGAGGAAGCGGTGGTGCACCTCGCGCGGCACTTGCGCACCCAGAATCCGTCGCGCAACCTCGTGCTCACCGGCGGCGTCGCGCTCAACTGCGTCGCCAACGCACGCGTTCTCGCGGATACCGACTACGAGCGGGTGTGGGTGCCGCCGTGCGCGTCCGACACCGGCGCGCCGCTCGGCGCCGCGCTGTGGCACTACCACCATCACCACGGCAAACCGCGCGACTTCGTGCTCACGCATCCATTCTATGGCCTCGAGGAGAGCGACGACGCGATCCGCAAGGCGCTCGATGCCGCCGGCTTGGCCTACGAGCGCCTCGACGATCGCTCGCTCTTCGAGCGGGTCGCGCACGACCTCGCCAACGGTCGCATCGTCGGCTGGTTCCAGGGCCGCTTCGAGATGGGTCCGCGAGCGCTCGGCAACCGCTCGATCCTCGCCGACCCGCGCCGCCTCGAGACCAAGGACCGCATCAACAAGCGGATCAAGTACCGCGAGAGCTTCCGCCCGTTCGCGCCTGCCATCCTTGTCGAGCACGTGCGCGACTTCTTCGAGATCGACCAGGACGACCCGTTCATGACGATGGCGCCGAAGGTGCGGCCGGAGAAGCACGACCTGATCCCGGCGGCCGTGCACGTCGACGGCACAGCGCGCATCCAGACCGTCGCCCGCGACGCCAATCCGCGCTATTACGCCGTCATCGAAGCCTTCGGGCGTCTGACCGGCGTTCCCGTCGTCATCAATACGAGCTTCAACCGCCAGGAGCCGATCGTTTCCACCGCGCGCGAGGCGGTCTCCTGCTATCTGCGCACGGAGATGGACGCGCTGGTGCTCGGCAATTTCTATACGCGCGACCGCAATCGCGACACGGAAACCCGCGCACGTTCAGACTTCGCGGTGCGCGAGGAGAATCTAGTCGGAGGGGAGTAGGTTTTGTTTTTTTTCCGCGGACGCGTACGCCTTCGGCTACACGCGCCGCGGCCGCTGCCTCGCCTGTTGGCGATTCAAGCGCGCGATCTTCGATCGCCACTGAAATGAAGCACTCGAAGAGCGCCTTGGCGGATGCGGCCGGGTAAATTGCCGCGCCGGCGCCGGTAGGCGTCGTGTCGAAGACGCGCCTCCGGCACGAAGCCGTCGGCGACCGGCGCCACCAACAACTAGCCGAAGGCGTTGGCGTCCGCGGCAAGAAAGCATGTATAGAATGCTTCCAGAACAGTTCCGACAAAGGAGGCGCACATGCTGAAGCGCGTTGCGATGGCTGCTCTGCTGCTTGCCGCGTGGCCGGCGCTGCTG
>VFQN01007042.1_pt1 | contig 12355 bp, 7 predicted proteins | sample 3512371 | NCBI WGS metagenome assembly VFQN01 (sample SAMN10412370, study PRJNA504923) | tailings metagenome | isolation source: Replicate 2 from Balatoc abandoned mine | place: Philippines: Itogon, Benguet | collected 2017-08-28
GCCTTGGACTCCCGCTGGCCTGTCCCTTCCCGTCTCCTTACCTGTAAACCTTTCCACAGAAAAAAAAAGCAGGTGCAGCCGTGTACTGGGCAGGGTACTGGGGACCAAGCTGGCCGTGTAGGCCTTGCCGTAACCTACCTGCGCTAGAGCTTGCACACCAAGAAAGCAGGGTACCACAAACCGGTACCAGCCACGTAAAATGCTTGTGCGGTAGTGCGGCTAGAGGTAAGAGGTGTCATGGGACGTCCAGGCCTGACCCCCCTATCCAGTCCAGGCCTGTCCTAGCTCTTCGCGGTGACTGGCGGTGAAGCCCTGCGCCTCACCCGAGCACCTGATCCGTATTACCGGTGCACCGGTGCTATGCATCTGTGCTTACGCAGCAACATTTGCCAGGTTTAGGTGTAGTTTTGGGGCCCCTTTGACGGACGTCAGCGCTTCTTCCCCCCTTTCACGTGCCTGCACGCGTGCCTGTAGCCCCGTGCCACAGAGCCACACTGCCCTCGTCAGGCGCCTGTAGCACCGCCTGGCGAAAGAAAAAGACAAATGTCCCATGTGTGGGCAGTCATGACGTCCCGTAGTTCATATTGCGCGTTATAACGTTGGCCCTATCGCGAAATATCCATGGGCGACGCCTACGTTAGCCCGTGCCACACATTATACTCATAAAAGCGCGGGACATACGTTGGGCATAGTGTCGTTGCCGGCGGTGGTGCTAAGAATGCGAAGATAGTTTTACCAGTGCGAACTCGGGGGATACGTCCGTGAATGGCAGTCCCGTTGTTATGATTGAGCTATTATGCAGGCTCTTACCATATCGTGCGGCACAGGGGCCGCGCGACCGCGCACAGGCGTGCAGAACAACGACGACACCACACAAGTTCCCTGGCGTTCAGAGGCGCCCGACCCTGCAACAGGGGCGATGTGTAAAAGAGGCAGTCCTCAGCCGCCTGGCAAGGGCCTGCTCGTCGCGCGTCAGCCTTGGCGGGATGTCCTGCGCGACGACCAGCACAATACAACATGGCAGACTACCACCATCACCTGCAGCAGTTCTGGGGTCGTGCATGGGGCCATGGGCACTGCTAGTGCTCTCAGCAATGATAGCCTGGGAACCTTGACAAGCACATCGGCCCCTCCGTTCCAGTACCGCAGCTGGTGGACGTCCAGCAGCACCTTCGACGGGGCATCCGCACCGGCGGCCGTCCTGCAGCCGCATAGCGGAGCAGTAGACAAGAGCCCTAAGCAGATCCAGACACGCACATTAGAGGCGCCCCGTCCTGTCACGGTGCAGCTGAAGATAGATGGACCTCATTTGCAAGACCTCCCCCAGGTGAGGGGAACGCAAGGGTGCTGCCTGACCATGCGCTAACCCACCCAGGTCCGGCAGAACGAAGTTTTTATTAAGCGGTATGGTTGCATATAGCACATTAATCTACATCCAGTTGAGGCATTTGTCATGTCCTGCTGCGCTGCGTGGCGCTGTGGCAGGAAAGCGTATGGATGGCAGGTCGCTGTCTTGTTATGTGGGCCTCCGTGCATCTTACGCCCATGCCAGCACGATAAGCCGAAGCCCTAGCTTCTGTTGTCATGATGCAACAGCCAGACTATTTCGCCTCCCATTCCTCCTTGCTGCCTGCCCTTGGCGCTCCCGCTCCTCACCTCCACCCGGCCCTCCCCACCACCTCTCCCTACAACCTCCCTTTCCCCCAGGACTTCGTGTCCCGCGTGCAGCAGTACCTGTTTGAGGAGCTGCACGTGCACCCGCTGCACGTGTCGGTGGGGCAGGGCTGCATCCACCTGGTAGTGGTGGTGCTGGAGGTGGCGCGCGGGGCGGCGGTGGCGGGGCGGGGCGCGCAGCGGGCGCGGCAGCAGGCCATCCCGGGCGCGGCAGCAGGGCTCGAGGCGTCGTCGTTGCCAGCTCGACTGCTGGGCTTCGTGCTAGGGATGCTCCCTGAGGGCCTCGCCTCTGGCACTCGCATCGAAATACGGCACGACGACGTTACCAACCACGTCATCCTCGACACGGCCGACAGCAACAGGGACATGGCCCAGGAGCTAACGCTTGGGCCGGACTCTGGGAGGCTACCGACAGGCCACGCAGCGTCTGTGCCGGACAGCCATCGCCAGGGTTCAGGGCCGAGGCAGGGCCAAGGGCAGGGGCAGGGATCCGGTCCAGGGCTGGGGCAAGGTCTGGGGAGCGGTGTGGAGAGGCAGGGGCAGGAGCCAGAGCGGCACGAGCGCGAGCAGCAACTCCTGCAGCTTGCGCAGCAGCTGTCGCACATCCTGCGGGAGGACAGCGGTGCGGATGCGGCGAGGGACAGTCCCAGCCCCGCCCCCGGACCGTCGCGTACGGAGGTCCACGCTTTTGACAATGTGACCGCTGCTGCAGCTGCCGACAGCCCAATTTTCGCAGGGTCCGCTGTAACGCGGCCAGTACCCAACGACTCACCCGCCAGCTGCCCCTCCCTGCGCCCCACGCAGCCCAACACCCCCGCGCCGCCCGACGGCGATGCAACGCCTCGCCTGGCCGCGCCCGTAGGGGCCGCAGCAGCTGCCGCGCCGCTGCTGCCTCCAGCCCCTGTACTGGTGGCGCTGCATGCGGGGCTCCCGTCCGGCCACGGCCCTGGCTTGGCAGCACCCGGCGAAGCAGCAGCAGCAGCAGCAGCAGCAGCGCGTACGTTTTCGGGCATGGGGCCGGCAGAGGTTGTCGGACCAGGAGCAACAGCAGGGACAGCAGATAGGGCCATGTTGGTGGACGATACAGCGAGAGCTTCAGGAAGGAAGGGGGCCAGGTCTCTGAGGCAGTCCGCGTCGGAGGTGCTGCCAAGTACAGCTGCGGCCCTTGCGGCGGCGGTGGCGGCGGCGGCGGCGCCTCTGCAGCCGGGTGGTGGCAGGCAGCCTGTGGGGATGTCGGAGGGCTTTTCGGAGCCTACGGCGGCGGCAGCTGCAGCGGCGGCGGCGGCGGCCGCGGGCGTCACGTGGTATTCCTCTTGGGTGGGCAGCGCGAACGACCCTCCACACCGCAGGCAGTACCCCAGCATGATGCACGAGAGCGTGGCGGCGGGCGGAGCGGACTCGTCCTCGTCAGGCTTCGCAGTACGGCAGGACAGGCAGGTGCTGCCGTCGCCCTTCACGGCGGGTGAGGCGCGGCCATCGCCGTCCGCTACACGCGGGAACGGCGTGGACGTTCGTGTTGGCGCCGGCGCGGCCATTGGCGGTGGCGGCGGCTATGGCGGCAGCGTAGGCGCTGCAGAATGGAACCATTGGAATGCGCCCACGGCAGGGCAGCAGCGGCGGGAGGGCAGCGGCGGCGGCAGCGTGGGCGCAGGCGGGGAGACGCCGTTTACAAGGCGGCCCGGGCGGGCGCACCGGGCGGGCAGCAGCACCGGTATGCGTGTCAAGGACTGCTCCTGTGGACCAGTGGAGCAGGCTGGGCGGATGGTGGTGGACCGCGACGCACGGGAGAGGGGTAGGGACAGGGGACCTGCGGTGGCGGTGTCCCCGCAGGAGGGCGGCTGGGAGTTGGCCGCCACTACAGACCAGCTTGGGGAGCTGCTCGCAGCTACCCAGTGGAAGAGCGGAGGCCTCCTGTCGTACGTGCAGGAACGCGGGTACATGGACGGCAAGGCAGGCGGCGGCGGTCCCAAGGCGCGGCGCGCGGGAGGCGCGGGAGGCAGCGTCGCGGAGGCCGGACCCAGCAACCCTTGGCTGGTTGGCCTCAGGGAGGGCTCCTTGGCGGCCGACGACCTGCCTGCCAGACGGTCTGTGGAGCGGGCTGCTGCCGCCAGCGGAGGTAGCAGCCTTGTTGAGCGGTCGGCTGGCGGCGTCAGCGGCAGCGGCAGCGCTGCCCACGTTGCCACCGCCACAATCGCGTTGGATGGTGTCGCGGCGGCCGTACCGCTGGGGCCGCGGCGGGAGCCCTCTATCGCCCACTACGCAAACCCCGCGGCCATGACTACCGCTGCGGCGAGCGCCTTCGCGTCCGGCCCGCTGTCTGGGCTGACGGGGGCCGGCAGCCATGCCGTGGTGGACAGCTACGATCTTACCTTCTCCGTGGCCACGCACGGACCGTGAGTGGCGGCCGCGCTGGGGTAGAGGCACCTGCGGCTTCCGCCTGTCTGGCTGTTTTTGCTTGGCATCACTTGCCGCACTGGTCTGTACACACGGTTCCCTGGCTTTTCGCCTGGGCCGCTCCCTCGGCTGGCGTACCGTCGCTCCCCCGGCTAACGCCCTCGCTGTTCTGCGCCGCACTGCAGGGTCCTGGCCGACGGTCTCACAAGCGTGCTGAGCGCCTACACCCACCTGCCGCCGCTCTACACCAACACCACGCGCCACGGCCGCCGTGGCGGCCGCCCCCAGAGCGGCTACTCCTCCCGCAGCCTCACCTTTGCAGGACTGGAAGCCTTGGTGCGCCCGCTTGCCCCCGAGGTGGCAGCCCTCACTCAGCAGCAGCAGGACCAGCAGGGCGAGGCGCCCCCGCCCGTGGACATGCAGGGTCCGCTGGTGATTGTCGTCAGTTCTTGGGGGGCCGGGGACGTTGGGGGCCCTGCGGATGTGCCGCTGGGGTCTGCTGCAGCAGCGGCAGCAGCAGCTGTTGCAGCAGCTGCCAACGGCGGGAGTGCTGTAGGTGGCAGTGGGTTGGAGCAGGGGCCTACAGCAGGCCTTGCGCCGGTGGCCGCGGCGGTTGGGGGCAGCACGGAGGCGCTACCGGCCGAGGGCAGCTCGATAATGCAGCAGCAGCAGCAGCAGCTGCTGCAGGGCGCCGAAACCGCCAAAGAGGTGCCAAGTTCTGCCCACAGGGGTGAGGTCCATGGCGACAACGCAGCAGGTGCTACTGCAGGTGCAGCTGCTACGGCTCCTGCGCGCCCTCCAGCCTCCCTCAGCGCCGCTGCCCCGGGCTCCGTCGCCCTCACAGTGCGCTTTCCGGACCTGGAGGTGACGCAGAGGGAGCCAGCGGACGGGCCAGCAAGGTGCGGCGGTGCGGCGTGTCTCCCGCGCATGCCGGCCAACGCTCCTTGCACCATTTCGTTTGCCCTTCACTTGTCGTCTTGAGTATACTGGCCAGTTTCAAACGCATGCCGTGCACTTGTCTCCTTGTGTATGGTACGCTTCATGCAGCTCAAGCATTTTGCGCAAACTGCCTTGTGCGTCGTGCGCAGGGTACACGACCCCACCGCCGGATCCCCTACGCCAATGGATGCATGGGGTAGCGCCAGCGACAGCAGCCCACGCCTGGAGCACAGCAGCGGCACCGGCCTGCCTCCGCCGGGCAGAGGCGGCGTGCGCCGGCCCACGTGCGTCGTGGTCGTGGGCCAGCTGTCGCAGCTAGTGGCATGGTGCTGCACCGGGGTGCTGTCGGTGTCGCAGTTGGACGACACGGTGGAGGGCTTAACACACGGGCAGGTGCAGCTGGCGCACCCGTGGCCACAGCGCCTAGGAATGGTGGCCGATGCGGATCCCGCCGCTCAGCCGCCGCCGCCGCCGCCGCAGCAGCAGCAGCAGCAGTCGCCAGGTGGCGAGACCGCCGCCACCCTGCCGCCGCCGCCGGACGGTACGGATGTTGCGCGGAACGCGCCGAGTTTTCTATCTTCTGGCGCGTCCTCGGAATGCATGGACGTGGATAAGCTGTGGCTGGAGGACGAGGACGGTGAGGAGCGGTTGTGCACCCGCGGGGGCCTGCCTCGCATCTCGGAGGCCCCCAGCAACTTTGCACTTGAGACGCCCGACGCTGCCAACCTGAGCTCCGCCGCGCTCGTCGCCTCGCGTGCGGCGGTGGCGGCGGCGACGGCGGCGATTGGGGGTCGAGATTTGCTGCTGGATGCTCAAGTCATTCACGTGGAGGCTGCGGATGTTGCTATCATGGAGGGCAGGGACCACAGCAGCAGGAACCACATGGGCAACGATGACGGTGACGGTTCAAACCCCAGCACGTGGGTAAGCGTCAGCAGTGGCGAGTACGACGGCTTCAGTGGCCCCACGCCACAGGGCGAGGGCTGCAGCAGGAGCACCAGCGGCCCGAGCTCCGCGGTGAGCACGGCGCCAACCGTAACGCAAACGGCAGCGCCCACCCGCACGTGCAGCACAGATGCCGCGTCGGCGAGTAGGCGCGTGTCGCCGGGCGCGCCGGCGTCCTGCCCAAGGGACGAGGCGCCCGGGGTGCACACGCTGCTGGTGCAGGTGGCGTGGCGGAGGGGCAAGGCGTTGGGGGCGCCCTGTCCTGTGCTGTTGCTGCCTGATTCGATGAGGCTGGTGGGCGAGGAGCTGGCAGCCATGCAGCCCCCAGCTGCGGCCAATTCGCTGCGACGAGCACCGCCGGAGCAGCAGCAGCATGTTGGGCCCCAGCAGCCTGCAGCGTCAGGGGCCGGGGAGGCGGATGGTGACACGCACGCGGCCTACCGAGCCCTGGTCACGGACCTGGGGGTGTGGCTCGAGATCACAGAGGCGGTGCTGGTGGAGTCAAGGAGGGCTAGTGCTGCAGAACCACGCGCGGGTGTCCGGCGCGAGTCCTCATCATCAGCCTCGCTAGGCGTCTCACGCACTGTGGCGGAAAGCGGGCTGGGTACGGGTACGGGAGGAGGGCTCTCGTCGTACCAGCGAATCTCCGTTCCTGGGGGGGACAGGGCCGGGGGCGCAGGTATCGGGGCCGGTGGGAATGCGGGGGCGCAGTTCGGCCCTTTCCTCGCTAGCGGGTTGGGCCCACGGAGGCTGGGGTCCGGTCGTGGAACCGGTGGCGGTGGCTGTGGCGGCGGCAGCGGCGGCTGCACACCCACGCCCGACGGGCCGTTTGCGCGGGCATCGGCTCCGCTGCCGCGTCCGCCGAACTCGCAGCGGCATCAGCAGCTGCATCGCTCGCAACAGCAGCAGCAGCAGCAGCGGGCGCAGGGACCTGTGATGCAACACGGCAGCGGCGCGAGGGAGCACCCGGGCTCTAACTCCCACCTCCAACCCCACAGCAACCACAGCACCTTGCAGCAGTACAGCAGGCAGCACAGCCACGTGTACCAGCATCACCTGCATGGACACGTGTCACAGCCATGGCCCACGTCGGGTGACGAGGGCACTGGCAGGCTCACCGACTGCCTCACTGCGCTGCCCCTGGGCATCGTCGCTGCGAACGGCCGCACCATGCGTCCATCCGGCAGCCACGGACTGCCGTCCGGGGGCAGGCTCCGAACGGCAATGGACTTCCTGAGCCCATTCTGCACCGCCAGCGCGGTACGGCGCCCCTCGGGTCTGTCCGTTGGGGTCTCTCACGGCAGCACAGAAACCTTAAACTACAGCGTGACGGAAGCAGCCGTGACCACCTCAGGGGCACCCTCGCCTGCGTCCGCGTTCACTCCGGGGCCAGGGGACCGTCCGCGGACCGACCCGTTCTTGCCTCTGTCGCCTCTAAGTGGTGGCCATGCTGGTGGCGCAGGCGGGGTTCGCGCGTCCTACTCTGCGTCGCTAGCTGCTGCGCTCCGGCCGCCGTTGGGCGCAGCACGGCGGCCCCTCAGCCCCGCGGCCGCCGCCCACGCCGCCTCCCGGCCGCGGGCAACGCACCACCACCAGATCTCGCAGCAGCACGAGCGGCTGTCGCCCTTGCAGCTGCAGGCGCAGCGCAGTGGCACCTTCGCGCGCGCGTCCTTCGGGAGCGCGGCCGGGCCGTACAGCTGTGCGACAATGAGCCGTACCGTCAGCCTGAGCATGGTGTCCGAGACGGACCACGTGTCAGAGGAGGCCGTGCTGCTGGGCTGCGACCTGCTGCTGTACCTGGCGCAGTGCGGCGCGGTGCACACCACACGGCTGGTCATAGAGCGCTTGGTGGAGGTCATGCCGTGGCTTCGGAGCGCGCCATCCTCTGACCTGTCTCAAGCGGTTGCCGCTGGCGGCGGCGGCGGCGGCGGCGCCCTTTCCTCGCAAGCCGCACGTCGGCTGGGGCCGTCCAGGCGGCTGTCGTCCGCCTCCGCGAGCCGGGGCAGCGCATACGGTGGAGACCAGGACTCTCGGCAGCCCCCGGGCACGGGGCAGCAGCAGCAGCAGCAGCGGCAGCAGCAGCTAGCTACCGCGTGGCGTCTGCGCTACGTGCTGGACTGCTGTCGTCAGGCGGACGCGCAGCGCCGCAGCCTGCTGCACCTCGCGGTACTGTCCGGCAGCCTGCCGCTCGTACGGCTGCTCGCCCAAGAGATGCCGTACAAGTACGGCACGCCGCCGGAACTCCCCGCCGTACGGGACACCTCGGGCGCCACGCCGCTCGACTACCTCCGCATGGGCTTCGGTGGCGCAGCGTCGGCTGAGACTCCATCCGCTCGAGCCGCGTTCGCGCTGGCGGCCCGGCAGCTGCTCAGCACGGTCATGTCGTCAAGAGCCTCCATTGAGCTGTCCGCGTCGAGTGGCCGCCATGCTGCCCCGGACGGCGGCGGCGGTGGCGGCTGCGATGGCGGCGGCGGCGGCGAGGCAGCCCTGTGGCACTGTGCTGCGGTCCCCACCGTCAGCCTGCGCCGTGCTGCGACAGCCGACTCACCGGAGGCGGTGGCGTCCATCCTGCCCGCCGCCGCCAACCTGCTACCCGCCGTACCCGCGTCCGCGCCCGTTGGCACCCCCAGGTCCATGACGGCAGCTGCAGTGGTGCCGGCGACTGCAGCTGGTACGGTGGTCGGCGGTGCGCCCAGGGCTGCAACTGCGGCGGCGGCGGCGGTGGGCTCCGCAGCAGTGACGGCGACGGCGACGGCGACAACGGTACCGCTGGTGTCTAGCGAGTCGCTGGCGACGGCGGCGTCTAGCATGGGCAGTGGCGGCATGGGCGGAGGCGGCTCCGTCAGCTCCGTATACGCATTTAGCGGCGGCGTCGGCGGTGGCAGCGGCAGGAGCGGCGGCAGTGCTAGCGGCGTGTACCACAGGCTTAGCGGCACAGCCAGCATCGGTGTCGTCACGCCGGTGCTGAGCGGCAGCACGGTGCCGTCGCGGGAGGGAAGCGTGGCGACGCGGAGTGCGCGTGTGCAGCAGCTTGCAACGTACGGCAGTACGGCAGACGTAGCGGGCGAGCGCGGCCGAATGGCGGACGTGGTAGCGCAGGGTGGTGCGGCCACATGGGCTGTGGGCCTGTGGGCGGACGAGCGGCGTGCGAGGTGCCTGTTGCTGCTGCTGCTCGGCGCGTGCCAGGTGGGTCAACCGGCCCATGGGTCGGTAGCAGCGGGCGCATGCCGCAGCAACCCAGGCGTGCATGCGCAGAGGTCCTCAGAGCTGCCAGCTCACTTCCCCGGGTGGTCGGGTACACCCATTGCAATGCTCGCACAGCACTTTGGACATACGCGACATGCCACACCAGTAGTGCCTGCATCACCCGTATGCCTCCGGGTAGTGTCGCCACCTTCCCGTTCCTTCACATTCGCACTCCCCCCGCCCCGTCCCCCTCGCCGGCCAACCCACAGATGCTGCTGCTCCTGCTCCAGCTCTACCCCGCCGCGACCGGGCCCCAGTCCGCCTCCGCCTCGGCCTCACACGGCCGTGTCGCCAGCGTGGCAGCCCTCTCAGCCGCCCTGGCGCTCGCCGCCTCCGCCGCCGTCGCTGCCGTACTGACCCTAGGCCGCCCACGTGGCCTGCTGCATGCCGCCCCGTGGCTGCCATCCGCTGCCACGTGTGCGGGTCGTACGGCAGCTTGGCTGCTGGGGACCTTGGAACCCGCGGCCGGTGGGGCAGGGAGTAATGCTGCCGCTGCTGCCGCTGCTGCCGCTGCTGCATGGAGGGCCGGCGGTGGGGTTGAAGGTGGAGGCGTGCTTATGCGCGGCCTGTCGGCAGGGGACGCCAGTCTGCGGACGCTGCTGCTTACCCTGGCACCTGTGGCGGTGGAGCAGGTGGGTGGAGGAGGGAAGGGCAAGCGGGGGCCAGGAAGGGGCGTAACCGGCCCGGGGCGGAGCCGCGTGTTTGCATGACTAGGAGGTAATGAGGGTGACGAGGCCCTTGATTACCCAGGCCTGACGTTTGTATCATTATACCCTGTAGGACCCTGTTCCTGACATGACGAACGTGCATGGTTTTGACCGTTTGTTGGCAGGTCCCTCCCCGAGTGCGCGCCATCTACATGGCCATCGAGTACGGAGTACCGCTGCTGCAAGCGCTCTGGTACGACGGCTGGTTTGCCGTTCTCTCGTGGCTCCCGTGCGCAACCGCCAACGTCATTTCCGGCATGGCGCTGGCGGTGCTCCTAGACCTGCAGAGGCAGCTTGGTATGGCGGCTGGGGTCAGCACTGGAACACGGAGGGAAGCGGCGGTGGCACCTGTGGCCGAGGTTGTTTCATCCGCACGTCCAGCGCACGTGGAGACGCGGCGTCGGTGACATGTGCATTGCCGTTTGGTACGCGACGGCAGCGTCGCGTTACTGTCATGTAGCTGGGCATTTTCATGCGTAGTAAGGGGCAGGGTTGTCAAGCTCTACGGGCATGGGTGCTGATATGCAGAAAATTCATGCATCATACCTTGGTTGCTGCTGGGGGAGGCTCTGTTTGTAGTGCGGCATTTGTAGGTTTGGAACGGTATGCCTGTTGCTGCAAGTACCGTAGTTGGTGCAATGGCACTGGATATTATGGGTCTATTTGTTGATGGTCATTGTCTGTTTGGCGTAGCAGGTCGCATTGTAAGGGCTGCATCTGCTGTTGTTGCTTTCGCTTGTGGGTGTCATGATGTTACAACGCGGCTAAGGCTGGGCGTGGCTGTTCCCTATGTTGCACATCTTATTGTTCGCGAGGTACACCAGGTGACGTGTATGCAGGATTGAAACAAAAAGGAGATAGATGGAAAGGGCTGTGGGTGCTAACCTTTGTGTCCGGGTACTTGCTCTAAGAGGGAACGCTATGCTTCCGCCATTTGACACCTACACATAGGAAGAAGTGAATCGATTGGCATTGGTGTTGCCCTCGTGCTTGGGCCTAAGTCATTCATGGGTATCTGCCAGGTGGCTGGTTGGCTTGGCGCTAGTGAGCATCACACGCGGGACGGAATTCTGCCGTCTAGCGCCTGGAAACCATAAGTGCCACACGCATCGCAGGGTTGCGTCGGTGTGCGTAGTTGCAGTGGGCTGCAACAGTCACTTCTGCCGTGTCGTGCACGACTCATGTTGCGCATTGTGTGCCTTGCCAGGCGCAGTGCTGCCCACAGCTTTCGTTGTTGCATTAGCCGTGCGGAGGCGCGCGGCAATACATGCAATGCATGGCTGGTACTGCTATTGAAACAGTTGAAGTGGAAACGGCTCCTGCACTCCTGAGGTTTCGGAGCTGCTTGCAGCATGTGAAGCCTGGAATTGCTGTAGCATGGTGTGCATGGCCTAAAGGCGCAGTTTACGGTAGTGTCGGTCACTGGATGGACAATGGTTCGGAATGTTCCTGGGAATTGAAAGTGTTAGGCATGATGCAGGCTTGGTATCTGCGTTGCACTGGTCTTGCGCCGTGAAGGAATCGTATCAGACAGTTTATTGTTGAGTAGTGCCGGTACTTGGCCAGGAGCAGTTGTGCTGCGCGGGGTGTCAGCTTGGTACGATAGGTGCTCCTTGAGACCTTGACTTGTGCGTGCTCTAGTACTCCGCGTACGCCTTGACGGCTAGCTGTGGGGTGGTGAACTGCGTGCTCGTGATCAAATGTATTGCTTGCTTTAGGCTATGCTTGGATTCGGTTGCCGTGCAAAAATGGGTACCTGGCCTCATAACACGCCGTAGCAAGTCCTTGCGTTTCCGCACCACAAGTCGGTGCGTGCGCGTGGTGTAGGCTTACGCAAGCAGGGGAGCTCCCCTGTGCAAGGCCGCCTCAGGCCGCACGGCATCTGATGATGTGCACCGCTTTCTTAACAGCTGATATCTTGTCGGTGTAGGCAGCTGTTGGAAGCAAGGAGGCGTACTTGGTCGCGCCTGATATGGCTGGCCTCCCCTGTTCGCACCACTGAGCCAGCACGGAGCAGAGAGCGAGGCAAGCCTAGCTCAGTCCTGTGCTCACTCCTGCCCAACTACTGCCCGCCTGTGATGTATGTTGTAACGGATGTTTAGGCGGGTTAAGTTGTAACGGCTGGGCAGAAGGTCATGACCACTTTGTTCGCGCTGGTGCTGCTGGCAGTCCGTTGAGTCCCTTGGCAACTACATACGGAGCACTCCCCTGGTAAGGAGATGACGAGATGACCGACCAGAGGCCCTCGTATGCTCTGCAGTATCAGAACAACAGTCCGTCAGCGTCCCAAAACAGGAACGTAGGCAGTCCTTAACCCACACGGGTGCACAACACCGTTCAACTGCCCTGGCCCCATGTACTGCCCCTTACAGGGTGACCTGACCTCAGACCTAGATGATGTGCGCAGAGAGATGCAGGCGGACGGTTTGTGCAACTAGGATAGCCAGGGG
>VFQN01007043.1_pt1 | contig 12352 bp, 8 predicted proteins | sample 3512371 | NCBI WGS metagenome assembly VFQN01 (sample SAMN10412370, study PRJNA504923) | tailings metagenome | isolation source: Replicate 2 from Balatoc abandoned mine | place: Philippines: Itogon, Benguet | collected 2017-08-28
GGTGATTGGGTTGAACCTGGAGATTTATTAGCAGATAGTGCTTCAAGTATTGCTGGTGAATTAGCAATTGGACATAATATTATTGTTGCCTATATGCCTTGGGAAGGTTATAATTATGAAGATTCTATTTTAATAAATGAAAGGCTAGTTTATGAAGATATTTATACGTCTATACATATTGAACGATATGAAATAACAACTAAAGAAACAAAATTAGGACCTGAACAAATAACGCGCGAAATACCTGATATTAATGAAAATGAAATTTCACATTTAGATAAACAGGGAATTGCTAAAATAGGTAGTTGGGTTGAAGAAGGCGATATCCTTGTAGGTAAAATAACCCCCTTTAACGTTAAAACCTTAACACCGCAACAAAAACTGCTATATAAGATTTTTAATAAAGAATTACATAATACAAAAGATTCTTCTTTACGTGCTCCTAAAGGTATTAAAGCAAACGTCATAAAAGTAAATATTTTAGCCACAGCCCCTTTGGGGCAACAGGAGCCCAAGCTTTTAGCCCAAAACGCGAGGGACAAAAAAGGAGCCCTCCCCAAAGGGTCCCCGGCTTTCGCCCCTTCGGGGGCTTTCAGACATATACGTGGGCATATATTGAGGAAGCCTTCGGCCCATGGAGGGGCAGGCTTCGGGGTGGGGAACAAAAAAACACCAACAGAGGTTCATATTTATTTAGCTGAAAAAAGAAAAATGCAAGTAGGAGATAAAATGGCTGGACGTCATGGTAACAAAGGTATTGTTTCACGGATTTTACCACGACAAGATATGCCATTTTTACCTGATGGCACTGCTGTTGATATTGTTTTAAATCCATTAGGTGTTCCATCTCGTATGAATGTGGGTCAAATTTATGAATGTTTATTAGGTTTAGCTGGACAGTATTTAGGTGAACATTACAAAATTACACCCTTTGATGAATGTTACGGTGCTGATGCTTCAAGAAGTTTTGTTTTAGCCAAATTATATGAAGCTCGTCAAAAAACAGGTTTAAAATGGCTTTTTGATCCTAATAATCCTGGAAAAATGCGTCTTTTTGATGGGCGGACAAGTCAATGTTTTCATCAAACAGTAACGGTTGGCATTGCGTATGTTTTAAAACTTGTTCACATGGTTGACGATAAACTACATGCTCGTTCAACAGGCCCGTATTCATTAGTTACTCAACAACCATTACGTGGTCGTTCAAAACAAGGTGGTCAACGTTTAGGTGAAATGGAAGTCTGGGCAATTGAAGGTTATGGTGCAGCTTTTGTTTTATCAGAAATGTTAACTATTAAATCTGATGATATGACAGGTCGACAAAATTTATGGAAAAATTTGATAGAACATAATGAAATTACATTAGGATCACCAGAATCTTTTAAAGTGTTAGTTTGTGAATTACAAGCTTTATGTTTAGATATTGGACTTTTTAGACGAAATACCTTTGAAAAGAATAAAACTAGTCCTAATGCACTTCCTAGGTCCCCTCAAAGGGGCGAAAGCCCGGAGGGGCATCCTGAAACGGCATCTTTGGGTCTATCACAAACTACCGAAAGAACTACTGATCAAACAGTAATTGAAATTGACAGTTTATTACATTTAGCGTAAAAAACTCAAGGTCATATATTGGCTTTCGTTGCCCTTCGAGCCCCCTTTGGGGCAATATATACCCTCCGGGCCCCCTTTGGAGCCCGCAATATATGCCCAAAGGGCTGAAAGCAAAGGGCCCCTTTGGGGCAATGACAATATATGCCCAGAGGGCCTTCGCGTCGTCTATTGGCTTCGCCAATTTATGCGCGGAGCGCATACTGCACCTTTAGGTGCTGGAGAACAACGTGGGAGTCGCTGCCTTTCAGACAGAGAAGCCCAAAAGGCATCTCAATATATGCCCAAAGGGCCTTCTCTTTATTTTTAAGCGCGCTTAAAAAAAAAGATGGCCCCTTTGGGCCCCTGTGGGCCCCCTTTGGGGCCCCTTTGGGCATATATTGAGAAAGCCGGAGGGGGGGGCAACGAGAGGCAATATATAGCCCGAAGGCTTTCAGCCCTCTGGGCCCAAACGTAACCCCCTCCGGCCCCTTCGACAATATATGCCCGAAGGGCTGAAAGCGCTATATATTGCCCAAAGGGGTCGTTGCCCCGAAGGGGCAAGAGCAACGCCCCTTTGGGCATATATTGCCAAAGGGGGATGCGGAGGACAGAGATGCCAAAGGGCCTTCGCTGTCCTTTGGGCAATATAAGCCAAAGTGCTTTCAGCCCTCTTATTAGCGAAGCATTATATTGCCCCGAAGGGGGGCATATTGTTAACTTGACTTCCTTGCTATCGCCCGCTATATATGCCCAAAGGGGCCCCAAAGCCCCAGAGGGGGGAAGGGGCAACGAAGCCCCTATATATGCCCAAAGGGTTAGTTGCCCCAAAGTGCCGCTACGCGCTTTCAGCCCTCTGGGCCCCGGAGGGCAAGATAAAGTCAATATATTGCCTTTCGTTGCCTTATTTGGCAAAGTCGAATGGGGCCCCGGAGGGCAAGATAACCCTTTGGGCATATAAAGCGCGCCTTGGCTATGCTTTCTCCCGAAGGGAGACGTAGCGCATACTGGTCGGCTTCGCCGATCCTGGAGCAAATATCGGCAATATATGCCCAAAGGGCCCTCGCTGTCTCGCTATGCGAGAAATGCCCCAAAGGGGCAACTTTATATTACCCCTTCGGGGGCCCAGAGGGCTGAAAGGATACAACAAAGCGGGACCCAAAGGGGGCCCAAAGGGCTCTTTATCTTGCCCTCCGGGGCCCAAAGGGGGCGTAGCCAATAGACCAAAGCCCCAGAGGGAAGGTTGGTCCCGCTATATATGCCCAAAGGGGCCCCTTCGGTTCGGCTTTGCCGATGCAACGAGCAAAGCACTTTATTTGTCTGAAAGGCCCCTTCGGGGGCCGCCTTGCTCGTTGCATCGGCAAAGCCGAACCGAAGGGGCCCCTTTGGGCATATATTGCTCTTGCCCCGAAGGGGCAACGACGCCCGCTCTTCGTGCCCCGAAGGGGCAAACACGTTGTGTTGTATCGGCGGAGCCGATCCTTGGCTTTGCCAAGAGACGCGGCATATAAAGTGCCGAAGGGGGGCCTGCTATATATGCCTAAAGCGGCTGCGCTCCCCTTTGGGGACGCGCTATATATGCCCAAAGGGGTCTCTTTCTCATCTCTTTCCCCCTTCCTTTCCAGCACCTAAAGGTGCAGTATGCGCTCGCCCCTTCGGGGAGCGCATAAGATAAAAAAGCGAGGAACTATTGGCAAAGCCAATTGACAACGAAGGGAGACGTAGCCCCTTTGGGCATATATTGCCAAGGGGCCCCTTCGGGGTAAATGCAACGAGAGGCAATATTTAGCCCCTTTAGGCATATATTGCAACCCCAAAGGGGGTAATAAAAAAGCTTCAAAGAAAGGGCCTGAAGGAACGTTAGTTAAACTAACTATAAAAAATTATGCGCGCTCGTGCCCCAAAGGGGCAAACACGTAGTGGGACGCGCATACTGCACCTAAAGGTGCTGGAAACTTAATTGTTAATAAAAAGATTTTTAAATCTTGATAAAAAAAACAAAAAATGTTATACTTTTATATACTATAAGTTACTCTCCTTTTTGCCCCAAAGGGGCAAACGCCTGCTTAGCTCAGTTGGTTAGAGCGTCCGTTTCATAAGCTGATTGTCACTAGTTCAAATCTAGTAGCAGGCAAACAGTGTGCGCCACTATGCGCTTTGAGCCCTCTGGCATATATTGCCCGGAGGGGTATCAGCAATATATGCCCAAAGGGGTCTCTTTCTTGCAAAGCAAGGATTGCCCCGGAGGGGCAACGACGGAGCCCCTTTGGTCATATATTGCCGAAGGGGTTGCCCAATATATGCCCTCCGGGGCTATTCGGCTTTGCCAAATAGCTTTCAGACAAAGAAGCGGCCCCGAAGGGGCTCGCTACGTCTCCCAATATATACCCAAGGGGCCCCAATATATGCCAAAGGGCCCCTTTGGGGCAATGACTCTCGTTGCCCCCCCCCCCCCCTCCGGCTTTCGCCCCTTCGGGGGCCCTTTGGGCAATATATGCCCAAAGGGCTCCGTTCAGTCCCCCGAAGGGGGAAAGAGGATTGCCCCAAAGGGGCAACAACAACACGTTCCTCCAGCACCTAAAGGTGCAGTATGCGCTCGCCCCTTCGGGGAGCGCATAAATATATTGCCTCTCGTTGCCCCCCTTCGGGGCAACTGATTGCGCAGCCCCTTTGGGCATATATAGCGGGCCCAAAGGGCCTTCGGGAAAAAGAGATGGCCCTTTTGGGGTAACTAAAAATATGCGCGTCTCCCACGTAGTGGGACGCGCATACTGCACCTAAAGGTGCTGGAAAGGCCCCTTTAGCCGCTTTTTTGTCTGAAAGGCCCCTTCTTTTTAGTTACCCCCCCCCCCCCCCCTTCGGGCCCCTCTGGGGCAACTGATTGTGCTTTGCACCAACCTTCGGCTTCTTTGTCCTCCGCTGTCGGGGCTACGCGAGATGACAAAGAAGCGGGACGCCCCTGAACGGAGCCCTTTGGGCATATATTGTGTTAACATTGTATGCCCCCCTTTGGGCCCCTTTGGGCAACTGATTGTGTCCCCTTTCCAGGATCGGCAATATATGCCCAAAGGGCCCTCGCTGTCTCCCGCTTTGCTCTTGCCCTAAAGGGGCAAGGGTATGCGCGTCTCTTGGCAAAGCCAAGGATCGGCCCTGCCGATACAACACAACCCCCTCCGGGCCCCTCCGGGCCCCTCCGGCCCCTCTGACAGCGAGGGACAAAGAAGCGCATAAGACAAAGAAGCCCAAAGGGGCCCCTTCGGGGCAACGAAGCACTTTATATGCCGCAGAGCGGGCGTCGTTGCCCCGAAGGGGCAAGAGCAATATATGCCCTATTCGGCAAAGCCGAATAGGGGCCTTTCCAGCACCTAAAGGTGCAGTATGCGCTCGCCCCTTCGGTTCGGCAATAAATGCCCGAAGGGCACAACGTGTTTGCCCCTTCGGGGCACGAGAAGAGCGCATAAGACAAAAAAGCGGGCCCAAAGGGATATTGCCCCTTTGCGCAATATAAGCAGGACCCCTTCCAGCACCTTTAGGTGCAGTATGCGCGTCTCTTGGCTTTGCCAAGGAACAATTGGCGAAGCCAATAGACAACACAACGTGTTTGCCCCTTCGGGGCACGAGACGCGCATATCCTTATTTAAAAGCCAATTTTAGAGAAGGCCAACGTTAATTAACGTTGGTGTCCCGCTTTGCGGGGTAGCACTATATAGTAAAGCATCTTTAATTTTAACAAACAAAAATATGTTATAATAATTATATATTCGTTGTTTTTGTTCAGTTTAAAAACTTATTTTATGCAATATATAGAGACGAAGGGCAACGCTTTATATTCGTTGCCCAATATATGCCCTCCGGGGCCCCTTTGGATTGGTGCTTTGCTCGTTGCCCCGAAGGGGCCCCTGTGGGCAATATAGTGCTCTTGCCCCGAAGGGGCAACGACCAACCTGAACGGTCGAGCAACGCTATGCGCGTAGCGCATACTGCACCTTTAGGTGCTGGAGGAACTATTGGCAAAGCCAATTGACGACACAAAGGGCTATAAAGCGGCCCGGAGGGTATATATTGCTAAAAGGGGCTATTATGCAAAAAAGCAGACAAATTATTGAAAAAACTAAGTATACACACTTAGGAGGTATTTTTTATGGCTGGTAAACCAGTAGAACGTCCTTTCTCAGATATTTTAACTAGTATTCGTTATTGGGTTATTCATAGTATTACTGTTCCTGCTTTATTTATTGCAGGTTGGTTATTTGTTTCAACTGGTCTTGCTTATGACGTATTTGGTACACCACGTCCAAATGAATATTTTACAGAAGACCGTCAAGAAGCTCCTTTAATCACAGATCGTTTCAATGCATTAGAACAAGTTAAAAAATTATCTGGTGGTTAATTAAAACTTGCCTAATTTAATTTTTATTTTTTCCATACTTTTAATTGGTGTCGTTGTCTATTGGCTTCGCTTTTTTGTCCCTCGCTGTCGTGCCCCTTTGGGGCAACACGTTGTGTCTTGGCAAAGCCAAGAGACGCCCCTTTGGGGCAAGAGCAATATATTGCCCACAGGGGCGCAATATATGCCCGAAGGGCATCTCGCATAGCCCCTTTGGGCATATATTGCCGAAGGGGTGGCAACGAAGCACCAACCTTCCCCCCGAAGGGGGGGCTATATATGCCCAAAGGGGCTGCCTTTTAGACAAAAAAGCCCCAGAGGGGCCCAAAGGTGGGGCCCTTTAGGCATATATTGCAATGTATAGAGACAAAGTTTAGAACTATATATGGTTAGCTGATTTTTAAGAAAGCATTTTGAAAATTCTAAAAACCCCCTGCTTTCAGCTTTTAGACATATAAGCCCCCAAAGGCATCATATAATTACCCCGCTTTGCGAGCCCTCTTGCGAGCCTTTCAGAGAGAGATGTCAGAGGGGGCCCACAGGAACGTGTTGTTGTCAATTGGCTTTGCCAATAGATAACGTCGTCAATTGGCTTTGCCAATAGATCCTTGGCGTTGTTTCCCCGAAGGGCCCCCTCTGGGGCTCGCTTCCAGCACCTAAAGGTGCAGTATGCGCTTTTTTGTCTGAAAGCTCTCTCTGAAAGCCGCTGTCGGGCAATATATCTAAAAGCCGGGCTGAAAGGAAGGGGCCCTTTGGGCAACGACTTTCCAGCACCTAAAGGTGCAGTATGCGCTCGCCCCTTCGGGGAGCGCATAAGACTGAGAAGTGCACGCACCAACAAAGGGCTGAAAGGAACGTCTTTTAGCCCGACTCCCACGTTGTTCTCCAGCACCTAAAGGTGCAGTATGCGCTCCGCGCATAAATTGGCGAAGCCAATAGACGACGCAGCTTTCAGATATATAAGCGCTCCCCAAAGGGGCGAGCGCATACTGCACCTTTAGGTGCTGCCCCAAAGGGGCATCTCGCAATATATACCCTCCGGGCTGAAAGCCGTTCAGGGGCCCCGAAGGGGCAACGAGAAAGTTGGCGTTGTTTCCCCGAAGGGCCCTCTTTGGGGCACATACACAAAGGATTTGCGAGCCCTCGCTATATATTGCGTCCCGCTTGCGGGAGCAACGCGGACCCTCTGGGCCCGAAGGGAGACGTAGCGCATACTGCTTTTAGCCCGTAGGGCATATATTGCCGATCCTGGAGGAATGCCCCAAAGGGGCAACCCCAAATACAGCAAAGGCCCTTTGGGTCCCCCGAAGGGGCGAAAGGCTGATGGTTAATTTATTAAACCGAAGGAGCCGGGCCGAAGAGGGGGAATTGTTTGTATCCCATGCAAACAAACTAAACATGGTTGTGCCTCCCCTCCGTGGGACACTCAATATTGTTTTTATTTTACTTTTTTGTTAGTTGCTTTATAGTGTTTGGCTTATCTGTTTAACTTTTAGGAGGCCTCCGGCCCTTGGGGCTCCCTTTGGCATATGCCCAGAGGGCATCTTTTTAGTTACCCCGGAGGGGCACAATATATGATTGTTAAATACTTCGCTGTGGGGCCCAAAGGATTTGCGAGCCTTAGCTTTTTAGTTACCCTCTGGGCCCGAAGGGAGACGGAGCGCATACTGGTCGGCATCTCTGTCTGAAAGCCAAAGGGCCTGGAGCAAATACAGCAAGGGCCTCTTATTAGCGAAGCGTTATATTACCCCGGAGGGGGGCATATATTGTTAACTCTTTATCTTGCCCTCCAGGGCCCAAAAAGGACCAAAGGGCCAGAGCTTTCTCTATATATGCCGTCCCACAACGTGGGAGAAGCGGGCCCCAAAGGGGGCCCGAAGGGCAACGACCCCTTTGGGGCCCTTTGGGCCGCGTCTCTTGGCAAAGCCAAGGAACTATTGGCAAAGCCAATTGACAACACAACGTGGGAGGCCTTTCCAGCACCTAAAGGTGCAGTATGCGCTCGCCCCTTCGGGGAGCGCATAAGACAGAGAAGCCCAAAGGGGTAGACAAATATGCGCGTCTCCCACGTTGTGGGACGCGCATACCCCGCTTTGCGGGAGCACCTTTAGGTGCTGGAAGCCAAAGGGGCCGCAAGGCGGCCCAAAGGGGCCGAAGGGGGCATAGATTGTGCTTTGCACCAACCTTTAGGCCCCGGAGGGCCCCTTCTCCTTATTTATAGCGCAACGTGCCCTTTGGGTATATATAGCCCCTATGGGGCAGCACCTAAAGGTGCAGTATGCGCTCGCCCCTTTGGGGAGCGCAATATATGCCCAAAGGGCTAAAAGACGTTAGTGCATGCTCCTTTGGAGCATACTTGCTTCGCTCCCCTTCGGTTCGGCTTTGCGTCCCGCTTCGCTCTTGCCCCGAAGGGGCAACGAGAAGCGAAAGAGATGCCCCTTCGGGCCCCCTTTGGGGCCCGCTTTGCTCGTTGCCCCGAAGGGGCCCCTTTGGGCATATATTGCTCTTGCCCCGAAGGGGCAACGACGCCCGCTCTTCGTGCCCCGAAGGGGCCCCGGAGGGCATATAAAGTGTCCAGCACCTAAAGGTGCAGTATGCGCTCTGCGCATATTGGCTTTGCCAAGAGACGCGGCATATATTGAGGATCCTCTAGGATAGAGTATCTCGTCAGAGGACTCGATCCTGATAGTCCCCTTTGGGGGTACGATCGAGCATCTGCGAGCCCGAAGGGCAACTGAAATATGCGCGTAGCGCATACTGCACCTTTAGGTGCTGGAGGATCCTCTAGGATAGAGTATCTCGTCTTTTTTGTCAATATATTACCCCGGAGGGGCCCGAAGGGGCGAGCGCATACTGCACCTTTAGGTGCTGGAAAGCCGGAGGGGGTAGTGGGACGCGCATACCCTTGCCCCTTTGGGGCCCCTTCGGGCATATATTGCGGGAGAGGGTCCCCAAAGGGGACTTCCTGGAGGAAGGTTGGTCGTTGCCCCTTCGGGGCAAGAGCAATATATTGCCCAAAGGGGCCCCGAAGGGGCAACGACTTTCCAGGAAGTCCCCTTTGGGGACCCTCTCGTTGCCCCGAAGGGGCAATAGCAAAGCGGGGTATGCGCGTCTCTTGGCTTTGCCAAGGATCGGCCCTGCCGATACAACACAACCCCCTCCGGCTTTCAGACAGAGATGCGCATATCTTTCTCGTTTGCCCCTATTCGGCAAAGCCGAATAGGGCCCCGGAGGGCAAGATAAATATGCGCGTAGCGCATACTGCACCTTTAGGTGCTGGAGACTTTATCTTGCCCTCCGGGGCCCTACGGGCTGAAAGCAGACAAAAAAGTTGTTGCCCCAGAGGGGCAATCCCCCGAGGGGGCCTCGCTTCTTTGTCAATATATTACCCCGGAGGGGCCCGAAGGGGCGAGCGCATACTGCACCTTTAGGTGCTGGAAAGGAAGGGGCGAGAGTCATTGCCCCATAGGGGCCCTTTGACATATATTGTGGGCCCCTGAACGGTCGAGCAAAGCGAGGCCCCCTCGGGGGGTTGCCCCAAAGGGGCAACAACACTTTGGGGCCCCTTTGGGCATATATTGAGAAACCAGAGGGCTGCTTTCAGTATTTCGGAGGGTCTTATTGGCAATATATGCCCCCCCCCCCTTCGGGGGGTTGCGCTTCTTTGTCGTCTCGCTACGCGAGAGAAAGCCAAGGGGCCCCTTTGGGGCTTCTCTGTCCCCCCGAAGGGGCGAAAGGCAGCGAGGAACGTCTTTTAGACATAGAAGCGCTCCCCGAAGGGGCGAGCGCATACTGCACCTTTAGGTGCTGCCCCATAGGGGCATCTCTTTCCCCCTTCGGGGGACAAAGCGAGGATCGACGTAGTCGATACAACGAAGGGGGTTACGTTATCTATTGGCAAAGCCAATTGACAACAAGGCGGCCCGAAGGGCAACAAAGAAGCGGGCCCTTCTCCTTATTTAAAAGCGAGAAAGGTTGGTTTCTCTCTTCGCGTTGTTATATCGGCAAACCCCTGCGGGGTCTGCCGATCCTCTTGCCCCGAAGGGGCAATTGCCAATAGAACCAAAGGGCCCTCGCATCCCCCTTTGGGGGACGTCGGAGGGGCCACATACAATATATGCCCAAAGGGGTATCGGCAATCAGTTGCCCCAAAGGGGCCCGAAGGGGCTCTAAATATTGCCTCTCGTTGCCCCCCAAAGAGCGGAGGCCCTTTGGGCTTCTCTATCTGAAAGGCAGCGAGGAACGTCTTTTAGACATAGAAGCGCTCCCCGAAGGGGCGAGCGCATACTGCACCTTTAGGTGCTGCCCCATAGGGGCATCTCTTTCCCCCTTCGGGGGACAAAGCGAGGATCGACGTAGTCGATACAACGAAGGGGGTTACGTTATCTATTGGCAAAGCCAATTGACAACGGAGCGGGCCCCAAAGGATTGGTGCTTCTCTGTCCCTCGCTGTTGAAGGATTGGTGCTACCCCGCAAAGCGGGACACCAACCTTTGGGGTAACTAAAAAGATGCAATATAAGCCAGAGGGGGCCCCAGAGGGGCAACGACAATATATGCCCAAAGGGCCCCCGAAGGGGCGAAAGCTAAAAGCTCTGTCCCTCGCTGTCCGGAGGGGGGGCATATATAGTGGACCCCCTTTGGGCATATATTGAGGGCCCTCCGGGTTTTAGTGAATTTTAAAAATCTTAATCTTTATATGGCACAGAATAACATTTTAATAAGACGTTATATTATTGTAGGTGAACGAAGACTTAGTAATTATTGGTGGGCTATTGTTATTTTTTTAGGTTCTTGTGGTTTTTTAACTACTGGAATTTGTTCCTACTTAGGAATTCAGCAGTTGACACTGCCATTTTTAGAGGGCCTGGGGCATCCTGAAAGCCCTTCGGGGCCAAATTTGTTAAATTTATTTAATGAAGAAACAAATCTATTACCTTTTTTTCCACAAGGGCTTTTAATGTGTTTTTATGGAAGTTTAGGCTTTCTGTTAAGTATTTATTGGTCTCTTTTAATATTCTGGAATGTTGGTGGCGGTTTTAATGAATTTAATAAAAAAGAAGGTTTTGTACGTATTTTTAGATGGGGCTATCCAGGTAAAAATCGTAAAATTGATTTATCATATTCATTAAACTCTGTAGAAGCAATTCGAGTGGAATTAAAACAAGGAATTGATGCTCAACGTACAATTTATTTACGTCTTAAGGGTAAACGAGAAATACCTTTAACAGGAATAGGTCAGCCATTAACATTAAAAGAAATTGAAAAACAAGCTTCTGAATTAGCAAATTTTTTACAAGTATCACTAGAAGCTTAAAACAACCTATTACCCCCCCCCCCCCCTTCGTTGTATAACGTAACACGTTCCTTTCAGCCCTTTGCCCCCCCTTCGGGGGGGGGTAGGGCCTTCGCATCCACCTTTGGGGGACGTCGAAGGGGCAACGAGAAGCGAAAGAGATGCACATATCTGTCTGAAAGCGGGTACCCTCCGGGCCTGGAGTGGCGGGCAGCCAGACAAGGGGCTGGGCTAAAAGTCGGGGCCCTTTGGGCCCGAGGCTATCAACTTTTGGAAAAAGGTACCCAAAGAATCAACATGGGTTTTAAGTAAGTAATGAAATTAAAAGAAAATTGTCTTATATACATTTTAATCTTCCAGGATCTCGTGCCCCGAAGGGGCAAGGGTATGCGCGTCTCTTGGCTTTGCCAAGGAACTATTGGCAAAGCCAAGAGACGCGCATACCCTTGCCCAAAGGGCTGAAAGCAAAGGGCTGAAAGCTCCGGGGCCCCTTTGGGGCACGAGCGCATAAATAATTATATTGCCAAAGCTTTCAGTATTGCCCCTTCGGGCATATATAGCCATCGGCGAAGCCGATACCCCTTTGGGCATATATTGCAAAAAAGCCCGAGCTAAAAGCTAAAAGTACTTTTAGCCCTCTTGCCCCGAAGGGGCAACAGGCTTTCATACATAGATGCTTTCAGCCTTTTTAGTTACCCCTTCGGGGCCTTCAAGCTTTCAGCGCCCTCCCCCCTTTGGGGGCAACTGATTGCCAATAAGAGGGCTGAAAGGCTTGGCCCCCCCCTTCGGCCCGGAGGGCAACTGATTGTGAGGCTTTTCCGGGCCTTCCGGGGCCCCCACAACAGCCTTTTAGCTTTTTGGAGCCCTTTAGGGCCCCAAAGGGCTATAAGCCAACTGCCACGAGTTTAAAACAAATTTGTAAGAAAATTAAACAAATGGGACAATTTTAGTATAACCAATACATAACGCTAAAAACAAATTGCAATTGCTCCTTTACTTTCAGCCCTCCGAGCTTTGGGGCTTTTCTGTCTTATGCGCTCCCCAAAGGGGCGAGCGCATACTGCACCTTTAGGTGCTGGAAAG
>VFQN01007044.1_pt1 | contig 12351 bp, 8 predicted proteins | sample 3512371 | NCBI WGS metagenome assembly VFQN01 (sample SAMN10412370, study PRJNA504923) | tailings metagenome | isolation source: Replicate 2 from Balatoc abandoned mine | place: Philippines: Itogon, Benguet | collected 2017-08-28
GCACTTCGCCCCGAAGGCGAAGCACGTCATCCACCTGTTCATGAACGGCGGGCCGAGCCAGGTCGATACGTTCGACCCCAAACCGGCGCTCGAGAAGTACCACGGCCAGCAGCCGCCCGGCTCCGGCCTCCGCACCGAGCGGCGCACCGGTGGGCTGTACAAGTCGCCGTTCCAGTTCCGGCGGCACGGCCAGGCCGGCATTGAGGTCAGCGAGATCTTCCCCGAGGTCGGCAACTGCATCGACGACATCTGCGTCGTCCGGTCGATGCACACCGACATCCCGAACCACGAGCCCGGCCTGCTCCTGATGACGTGCGGGAACACGCAGCCGATCCGCCCGAGCATGGGGAGTTGGCTGCTGTACGGCCTCGGCACCGAGAACCAGAACCTCCCCGGGTTCGTCGTGCTCTGCCCGGGCAAGCCGGTTGTCGGACCGGCGCTGTGGAACAACAGCTTCCTCCCCGGCGTGTACCAGGGCTGCCACATCCAGAACCTCGACCCGAAGCGCGTCATCGACCACATCCGCAACGGCCACCTGTCGGCCGGGACGCAGCGGCAGCAGCTCGACCTGCTCAACGGCCTCAACCGGATGCACCTGGAGCGCCGCGCCGGCGACGACCAGCTCGACGCCCGCATCCAGTCACTCGAAATGGCCTTCCGCATGCAGACGGAGGCGACCGACGCCTTCGACGTGACCCGCGAGCCGGTCCGCGTCCGCGACGCCTACGGCAAGGGCTACTTCGCCGACGCCTGCCTCGCCGCCCGCCGGCTGGTCGAGCGCGGGGTGCGCATGGTGCAGGTCTTCTACGGCAACGGCCAGCCGTGGGACGACCACGGCGACGTGGCCAATGGCCACCGGAACAAGGCGAAGGACAGCGACAAGGCAGTGGCGGCACTGCTCCGCGACCTGAAGGCGCGCGGGCTGCTCGACGAGACGCTGGTGCTGTGGGGCGGCGAGTTCGGGCGGACGCCGACGAGCGAGGGCTCGAACGGCCGCGACCACAACAACCACGGGTTCAGCGTGTGGCTCGCCGGCGGCGGGGTGAAGGGCGGGATGGCCTACGGCGCGACCGACGAGTTCGGGTTCGCGGCGGTACAGAACAAGGTCCACGTCCACGACCTGCACGCGACGATCCTACACCAACTCGGCCTCGACCACGAACGCCTGACCTACCGTTACAGCGGCCGAGACTTCCGCCTGACTGACGTGAGCGGCACGGTCGTGCGGGATATTCTGAAGTAAGCCAAAATCCGCCACGGATGGGCACGGATGAAACACGGATCAAGACAAGAGCCGACCCGGCCGGGTCGGCTCTTGTGTTTTGAACTCGTATTTTGTCCTCTGCCTTCATCCGTGTTTCATCCGTGCCCATCCGTGGCCTCTTTTCTCTCCGGGCTCTCCCGATGAAAGCGCTTCAACTCGAACAGCCCAAGCAGTTCCGCTTCATCGACATCCCCGAGCCACCGGCCCCGGGGCCGGGCGAGGCCGTGGTGCGCGTGGCGCGCGTCGGCGTGTGCGGCACCGACTACTCAGGCTACCTCGGGAAGATGCCGTTCTTCAGCTACCCGCGCATCCCGGGGCACGAGCTCGGCGTCGAGGTGCTGGCGGTCGGGCCGGGGGTGACGAACGTGAAGCCCGGCGACCGCGCCGCCATCGAGCCGTACATCAACTGCCAGAACTGCTACAGCTGCGCCCGCGGGCACACCAACGCCTGTGAGAACCACCAGACGCTCGGCGTCCACTGCGACGGCGGGCTGCGCCCGCGCTTCACCATCCCCGCCCGCAAGATCCACGTTTCGGACAAGCTCACGTTCGAGCAGCTGGCGCTGGTCGAGACGCTCGGCATCGGGCTACACGCGGTCAACCGGGCGAACCCGAAGCCGGACGAGACGATGCTGGTGATCGGCGCCGGGCCGATCGGCCTGAGCGTGATCGAGTTCGCCAAGCTCGCCGGCTCGCGCGTCGTGGTGATGGATTTGAACGAGCAACGGCTGGCGTTCGCCCGCGACAAGATGGGCGTCCGCGACACGCTGCTGTCGAAGGGCGACTTCGACGCCGATGTGAAGGCGTTCACCGAACTGACCGCCGGCAAGCTCGGGAACGTGGTCGTGGACGCGACCGGCAGCGCGAAGAGCATGTCGAGCGCGTATCACTATGTCGGCTTCGCCGGCCGGCTGGTGTGGGTCGGCATCACGCAGGACGCGCTCGGGTTCACGCAGCCGTTGATGCACCGCCGCGAGATGACGTTCCTGGCCAGCCGCAACGCGCTGGCGCCGGAGTTCACGCGGATCATCAGGCTGATCGAGGGTGGGATGCTCGACACCCGCCCGTGGATCACTCACACCGCGCCGTTCGATGCCGTACTCGATGTCTTCTCGACGTGGCTCAAGCCCGAGACCGGCGTCGTGAAGGCGGTGGTGGAGCTGAACTGACAGCGCGCCTTGAAGTGGCGGTCGGCTACCGGCGACCCGGGCTGGCCGCCGCGTCGGCCAAGTGGCGACGGGCGTCGGCCGCGTAGCGGTCTGAGAAGTGGGGGTTCGCCGCCAGCGCCCGCTCGAACAGGGCGGAAGCCTGCTCCGGCTTCCCCGCCGCCAGGGCGATCGCCCCGGCGTGGTAGAGGAGGAGGGCGTCCTTCGTGCCCAGCCGGAGGGCATCGGCCGCGGCTCGTTCGGCGTCCGCGAGGCGGCCGTTATGGAACAGCGCCCAGGCCAGGCTGTCGCACGTGTAGACGTCCCGACGGGCCTTCGCCTCGGCCTCCGCCAGTTCGAGCGCCCGCGACAGCTTCTTGTCGTGGTCGCAGTAGTAGAGGACCAGGTCGCGCGTGCCGACCGGGTCGGCGTCGGCCTGCTCGACCGCACCGTAGAACAGCCCGGCCACCCCGGCCTCACCCCGCTTCATACGCAGGTCTCCCGCCAGCGCCAGGGTGGCGACTTCCGGGGTGATCCGCGCCGCCTTCTCGCACAGCTCGATGGCGCCCGCGTCCCGCCCTTGGGCCGCCCGCACCCGGGCGAGCAGACCGAGCGCGGCCGGGTAGTTCGGATGGTCGCGGAGGGCGGCCTCGAACCGGGCCGCCGCCTCGTCCAGCCGACCGACCGACAGGAGAAGCTCGCCGAGGCGCATCCGATACCACGCTTGCGACTCCTTCAAGTCGCTACCCGGGGTCTGGGCGTCGGCCGCCTTCTGGAGCAGGCCGATCGCCCGCTCCGGGTCGCCGCGGAGTTCCGCTAGCCGGGCCGCCCGCACCTGCACCCCCGGGGGCGCCGGCTTCGGCGCCTTCGCTTCGAGCTCGCGGACCGCCCGCTCGGCCCCGTCGTAGTCCCCGAGTTCGAGCCGGGCGTCGGCGACGACCGCCAGGGCGTCGAGTGCCGTCGGGTCGTCCCGGTACGCCTCCTCGGCCAGCTTCAGCCCGTCCGCGAACTTGTGGCGGGCGGTCGTGACCAGGGCCAGTCCCACCCGCGCCGGGCCGTGGTTCGGGAGGGCGACCAGTGCCCGCCGGAAGGCGGCGTCGGCCCGGTCGTAGCCGGAGTGGTCCCCGGACTCCCGGGCCTTGCGGACGTACAGCCCACCGAGTTGGGTCAGGTTGAGGTGGTTCGGGTCTGCCCGCACCCGGTCCTCGAACACCTTGATCGTCTGGTCGGTCGAGAGTTGGTACTGGTACGGCCGGTACGGCGCTTCTGAATCCGGGCGGACCGGGATCGGCGGCGCGTCGGCGGTGAGATCGTCCGCGGGCTCGACCGGGGCCGGTGCCGCCGGGGCCGGCCAATAGTACACACCAGTGGCGGCCGCGCAGACCGCGACGGGGATCAGTAGGGCGCGGCGCCGTGACATCGGAAATGTCCCCGGGTGTGTCCGAAAGGCAAACCGGCCCGCCGCGCGGGGCGCGGCGGGCCGGGGCGAACGACGACGGCCTGTGGTCAGGGGTTCGGGCCGGTGCCCGGGCCGTTGAGCGGCGTGTTCGGCGGCCCGATGTACGGGAAGGCGATGTCCCGAGTCTGCCCGCTCACCGGGTCGACGGTCCCGTCGGTGACCTTCAGCCCGTTGTCGTCCGGTACGTTGTCGGTCGTGATCCCCCCGTTGGTGAGCACGGTCAGCTCGAAGTCGATGACGTCGTCGGTGAACCGCCGCCCGTTGCCCAGCGCCGTGCCCCCCGCGATGAAGGTGCCGAAGCCGTTCGGGTTGCCGATCTCGAACTTGAGCACGTCCGGCAGGAGTAGGCCGGTGAGGGCCTTGGCGTCGGCCTGGGTCCGGCCGTAGACGGTGGTGAAGACGCTCACCATGTCGGCCGAGAAGTCGCGGACGTCGTTGGCCGGGGCGCCGAGGTTGAACAGCGTCCGGCGCTCGCCCCGGGTCTTACTGTTCCGCGGGACCGGCGGGATCAGGGCGGTGTTGATCGCCGGGCGGCCCATCCGATCGACCTGGATGCCGTTCCGCACGCTCGTGGCCCACACCCCGATGACGCTGCCGTTGGCCCCGAGCTTGCTGCTCGGCAGTTCGAGGATGAACGTCAGCGTGTTCCCGTTCGGCCCGAAGAAGTTCCGGGCGTCCCCCGGTAGCGGGGCGGCCGGGTTCGCCGCGAGCGGGCGGGGGAATGGCGCCGCCCCCGCGGCGATGAAGGCGGTGAACCCGCCGGCGTCGAAGAAGAACGGGTCGTCCTGGACGGCCGCCCGGAACATCCCCCCGCCGGCGACCGGGATGTTCTGCCCGGTCTTCCCCTTGGCGACGATCCCGGTCGGCGGGAACTTGGTGGACGGCAGGCCGCGGACGAGGATGTCCTGTACCCCGTTCTGGTCCGGCACCCCGGTCGAGAACCGGAAGGTGAGGTCCTCGCGGTTGTCCCCGTTGGTATCGACCTTGAGGTCGAACACCGTGCTCGGGTCAAAGGTGGTGGGGGTGATGTTCCCGGGGAACGGCTGCACGGTCAGCCCCAGGACCGTGTTGTTGGCGTTCGACGGCGACCGGAAGGCGTACACGTCGTTGATGTCCACGTGGCCGTTGTTGGCCGTGTCCACGAGGATGGGGCCGTCCCGGTGGTCGGCCGCTGGCACGGCCGCGGCGGCGAGTAGCAACGCCCCGGCCAGGAACGCCGGCCGGAGGGCGAGAACGCGGTGAGTCATGTCAGATCCTCTGAGCCGGTGTTGGTCGCGCCGGTCGGGGCCGCCACATCTTCGCCGGGCGGGGGCGGCGTGTCTACAGGCCGTCAGCCGACGAACACCCCGGAGGGGCCGTCGAAGGCGGTGAAGTCGAGGATCGGGGTTGGGGTTGCGGTCGGGGTGAGGCTCGCGCCCGCGTAGGCGGTGACCCGGCCGCCGTCCAGGAGGCCGGCTCCGACCAGTACGTCGGCGAAGCCGTCGCCGTCGAGGTTCTTGGCCGCCACCCGCACCCCGCCGCGGCTGTCCGAGCTCCCGGCGAAGAAGTTGGCCAGCGGCACGGCGTTCCCGGACCCGCCGACGACCAGCGCCTGGCCGGATACCACTAGCACGCGCGGGGCACCGCCGGGGCCGCCGCCGCCGATCAGGTCGGCGAAGCCGTCCCCGTTCACGTCCCCGACGGCAATGAACACCCCGTTCCGCAACGTCTGGGCGTCGGCCCCGCCGAAGATGAAGAAGTCGCCGAACAGGCGGGTCTGGCGGCCGGCCGCGAGCTCGCCGCCGTCGAACGTGGCGACGCGCGGGCCGCCGCCGAACCCGGCCGCGACCACCAGGTCCCCGAACCCGTCCCCGTCCACGTCGCCGACCGCCGCCCGCGCGCCGCCGCGGAAGTTGGCGTCGTCGATCCCGAGGAAGTCGGCGATCTTGGTGAACCCGGCCCCGCGGTACACCTGGACCCGCGGCCCGCCGCCCTGGTCCGGGGTGACGACCAGCTCGGGCACCCCGTCCCCGTCCACGTCTCCGGCGGCCACGAACACCCCGCCAATGAAGCTCGACTCGAACGGCGCGACCGTGAATAGCTCGGCCTGGGTTGCCCCGTCCAGCACGCGGACGGCAGTGGCGATCCCCGGCCCGGTGCCGACGACCAGGTCGATGACCCCGTCGCCGTTGAAGTCGGCCGACGCCACCCGCACCCCGCCCACGAACGACGAGGTGAACGCCGTGGTCGTCGCCACCAGGGCGCCGCCGGCGGTGTACGTCTGCGCGAACGGCAACCGCCCGGCGTCGGTCCCGACGGCGAACCCGGTCGGCGCGCCCCCGATGGTCGTGGTGGTCGTCGCCGTGTTGTCGGCGGGCGTCGGCTCGACGGCCCCGGTGTTCGTCGCAGTCGCCGTGTTGGTCAACGTGCCGGAGGGGGCGCTGACGGTGCCGGTGGCGGTCACCGTGACCGACGCCCCGGCCGGGAGAACGAGCATGAGGTCGAGGTTGCCCGTCCCGGGAGCCGGGGCTGTCGTGCCGACCGCCGTGGCCGTGTACGTCACCCCCGTCAGCCCGGCCGGGAACACGTCGGTGAGCCGGGCGGTCGTGGCGCTCGGGCCGGGGTTAGTCACGGTGATCGTGTACGTCAGCGTCGCGCCGCGGGCGACGGACCCGGCCGGGTTCGCCGCCACCGTCACCGCCACGTCGGCCGTCGGCAGGAGTACGTCGGTGTCGGTCGCCGTGTTGTCGCCGGGGGTCGGGTCGGTGACGCCCGACGAGACGGTCGCGGTGTTCGCCAGCGTCCCGGTGGCCGTCGGCGATACGGTGCCGGTCACGGTGTAGGTGACCGTCCCGCCGGCGGGGACGGCGACGATTTGGTTGATGTCCCCTGTCCCGGCGGCCGTGCCGCTGGCGCCACCGGCGAACACGGCCGTCCAGGTCACCCCGGTGAGTACGGGCAGGAACGCGTCGGTCACGGTCACCCGTTCGACGTCGTCGCCCCCGGCCGCGTTGGTCACCACGATGGTGTAAGTGACCGTGGCCCCCGGGACGGCGGTGGTCTGGCCGTTCGTCTTGGTGATCGACAGGTCGGCGGACAGGGCGACGACCCCGACGCGGGCGGCCGTGGTTTCGGCGAACGTCAGGTTGCCGGCCGGGTCGGTGGCGATGCCGGCGAGCCCGGCCCCGGGCGTGATCCCGGTGGCGAACTGCGTGATCGTCCCGGTCCGGGTGACGCGGCCGATCGAGTCGATCCCCGGTTCGGTGAACCACAGGGCGCCGTCGGCCCCCGTCGTGATGCCGGCCGGCGCCGCCCCGGCGGGGAGGGCGAACTCGGTGATGACCCCGGCCGTGGTGATGACCGCCACCTCGTCCGACCCGCTCTCGGTGAACCACAGGGCCGGCGCCCCGCCCGGGGCCGGGGTGATGCCGAACGGGGCGCTGCCGGCGCCCGGGACGGCGAACTCGGTGATGACCCCGGCGGTCGTGATCGCCCCGATCTCGTCGGACCCGAGTTGGGTGAACCACAGCCGGCCGTCGGCCCCGGCGGCGATGCCGAACGGGGTGCTGCCGAGGCCCAGGCCGGCGAACTCGGTGACGACGCCGGCCGTCGTGATCGCCCCGATGGCGTCGGCACCGGCTTCGGTGAACCAGAGCCGGCCGTCGGCCCCGACGGTGATTCCGATCGGCCCGGCCCCCGCGGCCAGGGCGAACTCGGTGATGACGCCGGTGGCCGGGTCGAGCCGGCCGATCTGGTCGGTGCCGAACTCGGTGAACCACACCGCCCCGTCCGGCCCGGTGACCACGCCGCGCGGGTCGCTCAGGCCGTCGGAGAGCGTGTACTCGATCACCGCCCCGGTGGCCGGGTCGCGGCGGCCGATCTTCCCCGCGTCGGGCTCGGTGAAGTACCCCTGGGCCTCGACGGCCGTCGGCCCGGTGCTCGCCCGCAGCCGGACGTCGGTGACGGCGCCGGCGGTCGTCGAGCGGCCGACCGACGAGCCGCCGGTCTGGGCGAACCACAGCGCCCCGTCGCCGCCGACGGCGATGCCGTTGGGGCTGTCGCCGGGGTTGGTGGGGAACTCGCCGGTGACCGCGCCGGTCGTGTCGATGCGGCCGACCTGGTCGCCGTCGCCCTCCGTGAACCAGAGGGCGCCGTCCGGCCCGGCGACGATGTCTGGTGTGCTGGTGTTGACGTTGCCGAACCCGGTGAACACCGTGTTCACCCCGGCCGTGGTGATCTGCCCAATAAAGGAGCCGACCGTGCTGCCGTACCACAGGTTGCCGTCCGGCCCGGTGGTGATGCCGGCGGACGGGGCGGCGATGGCCCCGGACGAGAACTCGTTGAGGACCACGCCGGCGGGCGAGATCACCCCGATTTCACCGGACCCGACTTCGGTGAACCACAGGTTACCGTCCGGCCCACTCGTGATGCCGAACGGGGTACTTCCCGGCCCCGGCACGGCGAACGTGCTGACGACCCCGGCCGTGGTGACGGCCCCGATCTCGTCGGTCCCGGCCGCGGTGAACCAGAGGCGGCCGTCCGGGCCGGCGGTGATGCCGGTCGGGGCCGACCCGAGGGTAAGTTGAAATTCGGAGACCTCTCCCGTTGCGGGGTTCAGTACGCCAATGCGGTCCGTGCCGAACGCAGTGAACCAGATGTTCCCGTCCGGACCGGCGGTAATGCCGCGGGGGTCGCTGGCGGCGGTCGGCAGGGAGTATTCAACGACCGCCCCGGTGACGGCGACCCGGCCGATCTTGTTCGCACCCGGGTCAGTGTAAAAGAGACTCCCGTCGGGGCCGCGGGCGATGTCCACGGGGGTAGGGGTGCCCGTCAGGAGCGGGAACTCGCTGATGACGGCCGGCACGCAGCGGCTATCCAGCCGTTCGAGTGCGGGGCGAAAGCCCGGTCGCGGGCGCTGGGTCGCCTGGCGGATCGAGGGGGATCGCATGAGAGCAGACCCGGCAAACGGGGGAAGATGGGAGCTTTGAGCAAAGGTAAACGTGCCGATCGAACTTGTCGAGTGGGAATTTTCAGCTTTTTCTCAGGATAAATGGTCAAATAATGACCAAAAACGACACGAAGTCATGCCGAATTCCTGACGCTTATGACCCTCTGGACGAACTCCTTCCGGGGTGTTCGTCTTTCCCGGCTTGATTCCGTCGTGCTTGTGATTCGGTGCCGGGGAGGAGCGTCCGAGGTGGGTGGACGGAAGTCGAGGACGGGTCTGGTGGCTGGTCGGCTACAGCGTTGTCCGCAAGTCTCCGACTCTGGAAAACAGACTTGCGGCGAGTGTCACAGAAGAGCCGTGCGGGGCCGGTCACGCTCACGAACCGCGCGGCGGACCAGGAGATGCGACGGTCAGCCGTTGTCCTTCCGCGAGACGCCGCGGGCGGCCTGGCGCGGGGTCGTCCAGCCGACGGGGAGGAGCTTCGGGCGCGGCACCACCACGCCGGTGATCCCGCCGTGGCGGTCCCACAGGTGCTGATAGCCGTGGCGGAGGAAGTCGAACACTTCTGGCTCGGGGTGGTCCTCCAGGTACGCCTTCACCAGCTCCGCCATGTGGGCGTCGTAGCGCTCCTTCGAGTGGGAGTGGACGGCGTACCGGCCCGGGTGGCGGCGCAGGTCGCCGTCGAACGCCGGGCTCATGTGGTAGAGCTCGTGGAACACCGTCACCAGCTTCTCCTCGAACGGCTGGTCGAGGAACCGCGGCAGGCAGAACGTCAGGATGTACAGCATCTCCGTCCCGTCCACCACGAACCGCTGCACCTGGTACTCGACCGGCCCGTGCCGGCGCGTGCGGCGGCCGTCGCGGAAGCGGAGCGGCGTTACCCGCGCCTGGAGGCCGTAGAGGCTGCGGTTCCGGCACGGGGTGAAGGTGAGCATCACCGCCGGCATGCGGACGTGGCGGAGCGTCTCGCAGCGGTCGGCGATGTCGTCGCACACCCGCCGCATCCGGCCGCAGAAGTCGAGCGCGGAGGACCGGTGCGGGTCGGCCGCGGGGACGACCCGCACCCGCCGCCCCTTCGGGATCACCCACCGGGCCGGGAGCGGCCGGTGGTGCGTGTCCCAGTGCAGCTCAAGCGGCAGCGGGTGGCGGCCGGGGCCGGGGGGTCCGTTCCGATTGCCGATCATCCGGGGTGACTCGGGTGGGGTGGCAGGGTGGACCGGCCGGAGGTCGAGGGCCATGCTAGGCGGAACCCCGCGGCCGGTCAACGATTCGGGCGCGATGGTGGCGCGCTGAGCTGCTACAGAGTAGGCAGAATGCTGGCCACATTTGGCGAGACGGATTAAACCCCACGGCCGCACCGTCCGATACATCCGGTAACGTCGGTCACCAGCCGGACGCCACAGGTGTGAGCGGGCCGACGCCGGGCCGGGCGCCGGGGAGACGGGCAGATGCGAATTCAGCGATGGCTGGCGTGTGTCGCCGCCGCCCTCGGCCTTGGGCAGGCCGGGTGCCAGACGTGGGTCGGGGGGATGACCCTGCCGAGCCCGCGCTACCTGCAACACTACCCGCAGTACTTCCCGCCCGACCCGTCGTTCCCGCTGCCACGCGAGCTGGCGACGATGACCGACCCCGACGGCTCCGCCCGCGGCGGTGCGGCCGTGCCGGGCGCGCCGGCTCTGGTGCCGCCGGCCGCGCCGGTCCCTGCGTCGCCCCCGGGGGCGATCCCGCCGCAGGGTGCCGCACCCCCGCCGGTCGGGGCGCCCGCCCCCGTGCCGAACAACTGAGCGAAGTCCGACCCCGAAATCGTTTCTGCACGGGCGAGCGGTTGCGCTCGCCCGTGGCGTCGTTCGGGCCGAGCTTGTTCGATCCGATCGGATGTATCGGCTACCTGGGTGGGTCGCTGATACGCCTTCACTTCCGCTAAAGCAGCGCCCGCCGGGTCGGCTTGACCCGCGCGTGAACCGCGGCTATCGCCCCGCCCCACACGACGAACCACACCCCCGACCAGACCCGGCACGGACGCCGGGCCGGGGGACGGCCGGGCCGGAGGCCCGCCGGGTTCGGGGAAGGGGAACGACCATGCCGCAGGGACTGCGCGGGCGGGTGGCCCTGTTCGGGGCCGGGGTGGTGTGCTGCTCCGGTCTGGTCGGGTGCCTGTTTGACGAGAAGGGGAAGGCGCCGCCGCCCCAGTCGAAGGCGAGGGCCGGGGCGGTGACGCCGCCCGGCGCGAGGACGACCACGCCCGACCTCCGCCAGCAAGTGGGCGGCCCCGGCTACCCGGTCGGCGGCAACGGCATTTCGGCCGGCGGCGGCTTCCAGCCCGGGATCAACCAGCCACCGGCCGGCACCGCAAACCCGAACTACACGGGCGGCATCAGCGGTCCGGTCGTCCCCGGTAACTATGGCGCCGGCGCCCCGCTGCCGGGCCAGACTCCGCCGAACATCCCGTCGGTCACTCCGCCGTCATCGAACTACCCGCCGGCCGGGTACGGCTCGTCGAACGTCGGCGCCCTGCCGACCACCGCCCGCGCCGCGGCTCCGACCCACCCGCTCGCTCCGACCCAACCGCTCACGCCGGGCCTGCCGAACCCGCCCACGCCGACGCTGACCGACATGCCGATCCAGCCGCCGGCGCCGCCGACCGGCGGGCCGACGGCTGCGGACGTTTTGGTGCCGACCGCGCCGGCCGGGTTCACCGGTCCGCTCGCCCCGCCGACCCCGCCGCGTTGACCGCCGCTCACCCCCGTCGGGCCTTCTCGACCCGGCGGGCAGTCAGCGCGGCGACGTAACCGGCCTTGAACCCGGCGTCGATGTTCACGACGCAGACGCCGGCGGAGCAACTGTTGAGCATCGTCAGCAGCGCCGCCACCCCGCCGAACGCCGCCCCGTAGCCGACGCTCGTGGGCACGGCGATCACCGGGCAGTCGACCAGCCCGCCGACGACGCTCGGCAGCGCCCCGTCCATCCCGGCGCACACCACCACCACGTCGGCCGCGGCCAGCGTCTCCCGGTGCCGCAGCACACGGTGGATGCCGGCCACCCCGACGTCCGCGATGAGCGACGCGTTCGCCCCCATGACGCGGGCGGTGACGACTGCCTCCTGGGCGACCGGCAGGTCGCCCGTCCCGGCCGTCACCACGCACACGCTCCCGGCCGCCGCCGGCCGGTTCGCGGTCGCCGCCGGCAGCCAGAACGTGCGGGCGAGGCGGTCGAGTTCGCCGGCGGGGAACGCCCGCCCGAACGCGTCCGCCTGCTCCTGGCTGACGCGGGTGACGAAGCAGTCCTGCCCAGCCTCGGCCATCCGCCGGACCGCGCCCTCGGCCCACTCCGCCGTCTTCCCCTCGCCGAGCACCACCTCGGGGAACCCGCACCGCTCCTTCCGGTGCAGGTCGAGCGTGGCGAACCCGATGTCCCCGACCGCCGGCTCGGCCAACCGCCCCACCGCCGCGTCCACGTCCACCGCCCCGGACTTCACGCCGTCCAGCAACCGCCGCAGTTCCGACGGGGTCATCGCTCGCCTCCCGCACACCCGGATGCCGCCGCACGCCGCGGCAGG
>VFQN01007045.1_pt1 | contig 12348 bp, 11 predicted proteins | sample 3512371 | NCBI WGS metagenome assembly VFQN01 (sample SAMN10412370, study PRJNA504923) | tailings metagenome | isolation source: Replicate 2 from Balatoc abandoned mine | place: Philippines: Itogon, Benguet | collected 2017-08-28
GCTGTTTGAACTCCGGGGAAAACGTACGTCTCTGCTTGCTCATCAAACACCTCTCTATCGCGAGCATTCTCGCCTAAATCAGTGTCCGGGTACATTAAACCACTACAACTTCATCCGTTCGCTGCCCGAATAGTTGTAGTACCTCATTATTCTTATAAGTTAGATAGTCACCCACCGTAATTAGCAAATGATTAGATAAAAGCTTCTTAGTTTTGGATGAAAGACTACTTACTGATATTTCTTCGGTTGTGTTATCCGTTGTCTTAATCATCTTATTTCAAGCTAAAAATACGTTTTGCTTTGCTTAAATGTGATTCAATTTCACCTTCCGGATACTCAGCCCTCATGTATTCTTTTAATAACGGAGCAATATTGTTATTCCATACTTTGCTAATTTGGCTTGCATTCAACTTTTCTGGCTTAAGAAAATACGATTGCCCCAATTGATAGGAGTCCCCCAAATTCAACCCATCCTGCGAAGCAATATAGTTATTCAAATCAATGCAGATTTTTATATATAAATCTACTTCTGGTTGTTGCGAAAACTTATCTCTGACTGCATCATAATCACAGTCAAACTGTTTCCAGAAAAATCTGCGCCTCAATGCCATGTCAAAACTATCAACACTCCTGTCTATATCATTCATGGTCCCAATAAAAAACAAATTCTCTGGAATACCAAAATAATAATTAGCTCCCTCGTCGCTTAACTCATCCCTATCATTAACGATAACTACAGCGTGCTCCTTTCCCCACAAGTTTGAATTTTGTGTTTTTAGTTTTGTACCAACTACCTTGTTGCCTTTTATGCTTAATCGCTTATCTTCTTCAATACAAACCAGCAACTCACCAAATACTCTCGATAATTCAGCTCGATTGACTTCATCAGCTACAAAATAGTACTGTCTTGGTTTTCTCTTTTCTTCAGCAGCTAATCGCAGCTCTTTGAATGCCTTAATACACATTTCTTTGAAAGTGCCATTCTTTAACTCAAATTTGAAATTACCGCTGCTATCCAAGGTTGCAGGTTTTACTCCATCAATGAACTCCTCATAACCATATGAAGGATGAAACTGCACTAATACATAAAACTCATTAGAAGGACCACTTGTGATTTGCAACCTGTTTTTTAAACTTCTCTCAACGCTAAATGTTTTTCCCGTTCCAGGAGGCCCATGCAAGATTATGTTTTTGGACTCTAAAACAATGTCACTCGACCATAAAGGCCAAATATCTCTGTGATAAAAATCAAATCTTTCTCCATTTTGTAAAGACTCTACTTTGTCTTGAAACCTGTGATCCTTTGAACACTCTTGACGGATGCGTTGTAATTTATGATCCAAATCACTATCCGAAGGAAAGTTTAAGTCCTCAAATACACTTTCAAAAAAGCTGATAACCTTTTCCTTGTGCCCATAACTTGCTATGCGTTCAAAATTCTCTGGGTCGAAGAGATGTAGAAAAATATTGTACATTGCTACTTTTCCACCAGATCTGTAGTTATTAGAGGTAGGCCCTAATTTTTTGACCATTTCCACAAAGTTATGGTCTTGAGGGTTTCTCAAAACCGCGTCTAAGAAATCTATGATGTAAGCAATTTCGTTAGGTTTGTTAGTTTTGTGATACTGCCCCGTATTCCCAATTCCACGTTCAGGAATATTAGCGATGTCTACCTCTTCACCAGCCAAAGCTTTTATGCTCTTGATTTTGCCGTTTTGATTCATATCATTTGCGAAAACAAACCATACCCAAATCATGTGGGCAAACAAATCTTTTTGCTTTGAGCTTGCTTCACTCAATTGTCCGTCAATTTTTTCATCAAATCCTTGAGAAGTACCTTCAATGGGATTTTTCTTAAAGTTCTTAATAATAAAATCTAGGTTTTCTCTGGTAAAAACATCTTCCTCTTTAGTAAAAATTGATTTTTTTCCAATCAAAAACTCAGTTTTAAATGATTCAAATGCCTCGTAAACATTTTTCACTTTGTATCCTTTTTTGATTTTTATAACTTAGCATTACGCTTAATTTATTCGTGTTCGCTTTATGTTTCTAATACTGTTACCAAAACCTCTTAACCACCACTCAAGCATCTCACTATCAACCACAGTGGCATTAATTTCCAATTGTTGATTATCCAGTTCTGCAACTTTTTGATCGCTTGATAATGGAGATTCCAGAAGATGTAAACCGGCAGCACGCGTTATATTAAAGGTTAGAAGAATCTTTTCTCCTTCTCCAAAACCAAACCGGCCATCATCGTCATATTGCTTAAGATCAAAATCTATGGGACGCTCGAATGTTAGCGTAGACAACTCTGCCGAGCTAATACGATGCAATGCTAGGCTGCGCTCATTGGTGAAGCCTTTATACCGACAAACCAAGTATAAGCGGGGTCCCTGTTGAGCTAGACCTAATGGCATCACTATAATTTTATTCACTATGCCTCCCGAGTTCTTATAGTTAAGATTGAGCCAACGGTTGCAATACAAAGCTTCGCTTACCACTTCGAATACGCCAGGCACAACTTTTGGAGGCAATAAAGGTTGACTGGTAGCGACGACACGTACTTTGTTGCGCCATTGCTTTTCTAGACTTGAAGAACTATCAGGACCTAAATTTCGTCTAGCCTGAGTAAAGAAACCTTCCATGGATTTCATCAGCCGTGGTGGCAGCAGGTTTTTAAGATGTTCTTCGGCTAGTTGGAGAAGCAAGGATTCCTGCGCTGTGAGATTGGGTACAGCCAATGCTTTCGCCTGTTCCAGCCAACGATAGCCATATGGCTTGTTACGATCATCTCGCTCAATCTCGAAATGCTCACTTAACATTTCGAGTTGCCGTTGGATCGTGCGTAGGTCGCGGTCTATGCCTGCATCCTTCAATTGACTGTGTAACTCCTTAGCAGATACTTTTCTACCTCTAGGTATTCGCCTAAGTAGTTCAACTGCCAACAGAACAGTTTCTAGTTTGTCGGAACGCTTGGCCATATTAACTGATTGCCTGATTTGTAAAAACTGACCACAGCCGCACCATTGCATAGGTATCGAGCTCACAGTAAGCAAGTAGCTGTTTTTCAAGCTCAGTTTTACGTTCAGAGTTAGCTTCAAGAGAGATTGCTTCGAGAAATGCGGTTTGTGCCATGCCTCCATCTTGCACACCTTCAAGGTGGCTATAGTTCAGATCTGGGCACAGAGCAGGCAGTACTTTCTTGATACTCCAGCTACCACGCTGGTTTGGATGATAATAGTGTTGGCGAGCGATAGGCAGCAGATCGACCACACGATTATTCAAAGCAAGAAGAGGCCCACTTAAATCAGGAAATCGCTGAGCCAGTTCACGAATACGTGCCGTTTCAAATCCTGCGTTATATACAAAAATTGGACCGAATATCCCGCATGCCTCTATCAATGCATTAGCGAATCCAAGCGAAGGATCATTTCCTGATAGATCAAGAAACGCTGACTGTTCTAGTGCACTCAGACTAGCTAATTTATGGACGCTGAATTGAAATGGGATTTGCTGATATGGACGTGTTCCCTTCCAGATTGGAACAGTAAATTGTATGGTTTCAAAGTCCATAAAGTAAGCTGGCAGCTTATACGCAGCCAGTGCCCTTGCTGTTGCCACCTGATCAAAATAGGTTTGACCAGAGAGTGTCACCGCTTTAACACGCAGTTGCTGCTTGCTCAGCAGATTATCCGGCACCTCACTCAACTCAATGACATTATAAGCATCAATATGCTCTGCCAGTCGATTACTAAACCGGCCTGGTAACCAATTAACAGGTTGTGCAGCTTGAGGTTCTGAGCTTCTGCAATACTTTAGAAACCCGCATTCGTAAGGGCTACCGCATTGATCCCCCGTGCTAACTTCCGGCTCAGCTTTAGATGCAACAATAACTTGTGCATCGTTTATCCAGCCTTTTACCTCCTCAACACGACCAAAAGCTTCTTGGGTCAGATCATTTTCCCGAAGCAATCCTTGATAGTCTCCATTTCCCGGATACACCCAATCACTGTCGATGTGTGCAAGTGCAATACCACTCAATTCCACACCAGCGGATTTGGCAACATACGCCTGTACTGCCGCATCATCCCGATGATAATTTTTGACTGAAGTTGAGGACTTCACCTCCACCATACGCCAGCTTATTTTGCCATTGTTATCCTGAGGGAGCATTACATCAGCCAATGCTAATGAGCCTTCAATAAGAAAGCTTGCTTCAAAAATTGGCTGGCAGGTTTTCAACAGGCTTTGAGTTCGCACAAAAGCAGCGTCAAAACCTTCTGTTTGAAAATCTATTAGCACTCCTATAGATTGCGGATCATACAACTGACGAGCGATATCCCCGACCTGATGACCAACATTGAAACTCATTTGAGTTGCTACAGAATCTGCGCGCAATTCAGGATGATGAACCTCTAGCCATAAACGTTTGGAGCACTGTCGATAAGCGAGAAGTTTAGACTTTGAGAGCGTGCGCATTTTTTTGCCTTTTTTGTTTTCAGAAATGTACACCATGCGCTCAACCTTTAAAAGAACCCAATCTGGGCGTTATGCGGCCCCTTCATGGCAACCTCAGCCTTTAATGCTGAGAACAGCTCTGTAGCTTGCTCAAAAGGACGAAAACGATGTTGCCTGGATAACACTGCAAAATCCCCAGGTGTTAATTGTGACAAGCTTGCAATCTGTTCAAGCAGGTAATGTGGTGGAGAATCGAGATGAAATGCACGGCAATACCGTTGCAACAACTCCCACGCTTGCTCTGTTCTTAAAAAGTTGAATTTCACTTTCATATCGAAACGACGTAAAGCTGCCTGATCAAAACCATCAATTAGGTTAGTAGATGCAATCAGGATCCCCGGGAAAGACTCAATCTGCGTTAGCATCTCATTCACCAAACTGACCTCCCAACTACGTTGAGCACCACGTCTGTCCTGTAAAAACGTATCGATTTCGTCAATTAATAACAATGCACCCTCGTTATTTGCCTCACGGAATACACATGCAATTTTCTGCTCACTTTCGCCAATATAAGGAGACAGTAAGTCAGACGCTCTTTTAACCAATAGCGGTACATCAAGCTCCTGAGCCAGCCATCTTCCATATGCTGTTTTGCCAGTACCCGAAGGACCATACAAACATAACCGAGCCGAGCGTACCTTAAATAGTCCGTTTGCTATCACGTTCAAATCGGTATCGCTATGAATAAACTTCGGATCATAAGTACCTGTCAGCCGATTAGGATCATGTTTGATTAAAGGTCGGTGACCTTGCGCTTCTAAAGTGTTTGAGATTAAGAACTCTAAAGCAACCACCGCCCTCTCATCTCCAAGCTCCTTTCTAATCGCACATGCTACCGATGTCGCTCTTCTAACTACAGCAGGTGCCAACCCTTCTGCATCAACTATTCTTGAGATTGCAGCACCATCTAACAAGTCACCGCTACTTTCACGCAACATTCGCTCACGATGCTTTTTGGGTGGAACAGGCAGTTCGAAAACCATATCAAACCTTCGAATGAAAGCTGGATCGAGCTCATCAATAGAGTTTGAAAGCCAAAGAGTCGGGACAGGATTTTCTTCCAACATGCGATTAATCCAAGCTTTACGAACCTGTGCAGTACTTTTTCGGCCAAAGAAACGATCTCCATCATTAAAGACATCCTCAACCTCATCAAACAAAATGATCGCCTGAGACTTTGCAAAGAAACTCTGTGCCGCTCGGAAAGCGCGTAACCGACGTTCGCCACTGACTGCATCCCCCGCAATATCCTCACTAGCAACTTCAAATAGACTGGAATTCAGATCGCTGGCTATCGCTCTCGCCAACTCACTTTTTCCTGTGCCTGGAGCACCATGCAAGAAAATATTCACTCCTCTACGGCCGGTAAGAATGGCATGACGAAGATAGGGTTTTAGAATATCGATCGACGATTGGATATGTTTATAATCAGTCAAACTCAATCGACTTGGCCCAGCCGCAGATAAGATGCCACGTAACAGGCTGATTGGATCAGCCTCCGAGGTAACCATTAAGTCAGCAAAGCTGTCAGAAAGTAAATCCAACTTTGCCCGCAGATTATTGGTTCCTGTACGATCTACGGAAAGCAAACCGGAGCGTGAAAGAATGCCTTCCGCACTTAAAGAGTCTCTGATTTCCGATTCGGGCAGATCCAGTATTACGGATAAAGCTCGGAAAACCCTAACTGACGACAAGGAGCCTAAATAGTCAGATGCATTATCAAGAAGTCGCTCAGTGTGAATGGATATTGCAAACTCTAAAATCCGACAATCTGTTTGACTTAGTCCAGCGAGATAAGCTAAGTTTTTGACGTTACTGCTTAACATCGAAGGTAACATCGCATTTGCAGACTCATGCTCTGCAAGCTGATGCAACTCTCTCAACTTTACCTGTGCAGCTTTTTGGTCATAATTACTTTGAGTCGAGTTCAACCAACTCTCTAGTCCGACTGCTCTGGCTAAGGTTTCATCGCTGAATCCGTGAGAACAAATGAACTCCCTATGTCCGCCCAACATGACGAGAGTCCGCAGGATCCAAAGCCTGATAACAGCCTCTAAATTTAACTCACCCTCTGAATAGCGAATACGTTTACGTGCCATGACCACTCTCTCTACTTGATTAGAGTAATCATCCAGAAAAATGCGACACCATGTGTCGCATCAAAAAGTTATTAAATTAGCATCCCCTTCAGAAAATTACCTCTGATTGAATGCCATTAAACTCATTGGGATGCTCCCCTTGACCACGAGTTTTATGATTAACCTTTAAGGTGTTTCACAACACCCCTCTCAATGAAGTACTGCTGCACTTCTTCAACCAACAGAATTATCTCTGTAACAAAACTTCCATCTTTGATCCCGACCCATGCTTTTGGATCAGTTTCCCAACTCTTATAGGCATCATAGTAAGCCCACCATGGCCACCATAGTGTTGAAGAGTTTTTAATCAAGTATTTTTCTGCCATTAGATCATTGAGCTCTTTATATACTGGGTTTTTACTAGATACAGATTCATTTTTACGACGAATGCCCCAGTAAAAATTTCTCAAATTCGGTTGTGCAAACTCAAACCATATTTCGAAATTCCCAGCCTGACCTTCAGATAAATTGAATCCAAAACCTGAGTATGCTGACCATTTAGAATCTAAGCTAGACTTCCATGTAAATTTGTAGCCTTTTTCATTTGCCACCTTTACCAAATCTGATTTCAATTTAGCTAACAGAGTCTTTTTGACTGCGACTATTGAGTTTGACACTTGCATGGCGACATTTAAATCATCTTCAATTACCGCCATCAACTGGCTTTTAATTTCCATATCCACCTCTCGGTTTATTTCTTTTCTGATAAATTTTGAGAGTTCCTCAACAAACATTCTGACGCTCGGTGCTTTAACTAACCCGATACAGCGCTGTAACCAATTCGTAACATCATAAAAACTAATATTTAATAAATGCCCTTGTTCTTCAAGATATTTACGCTCCTCTTTAGTGATGCTTTCCTTACTGGGCTCTGAGTTACATAAATAAATCAATAACCACGACTTGTTCGCAGCTTGCCTTTTAATGTAATCCGCATAATCACTTAATTGGTTTACCTGATCCCCAGCCCATGGTTTATTCTCAATCCCTATCACTTCACCATTGCAAAAATGCAGGTGAATATCTATGCGCCTTGACTCGGTAGTTGAATGTTCCACCCTCATTCTACAGTTATCAAAATTGACAGCACTCCATTTTGACCTATAGCTTGTCTGCAGAACATTGCCTTGCTCATCTTGAGCCACGCTCTCCTGAGCTTCCATAAGCTGATCTATAACCAATAAGAATTGCTCAATAAATAACGTGCCCTGCCCATGTTTACCACGTGGATCAAGCAGACTTCCTAAACACCATGACAACCCCATTTCATCATCTCTGAGATAGTCAAAAATTAAGAAATCCGGTGCTATCTGACTTCCGTACAATCTTTTGGCTTCATTGACTGCTTCTATTTTTATTGAAGCACGTCGTAAAAAATTTTTGATGTTGTCCAATTCACTCATAAACTTTCTCTTTATTATTTTTTCACCATCAAAACAATATTGTTTTTATTTAATATGTGGAATTCAGTAAGGCTCATAAAGAATAGTAGATCTTGCTTCCTCAGGTAACTAACAACAGTATTAGCCAGCTTAGAGTACTCGACCATAAGCTTTCCTTTGTAACTACTCCACACAACGCAACTGACGGCCTCATCGGGATCATAAAGCTGCATTGAACTTATGCTGGTCATTATTCCGTGTTTTCCAAGAAGCATTGCGGCTTTGACATCATCAAGATCAATACTATTTGAGAACAACACAACAGTCCCTAATATTAGTAAAAGGAAATTTGAAACTGCATTCAATCCTTCGCCTGATTGATCATTGATAATTATCCAGTTCATCGTTTTAGGTTGAAAAATAGATTCCACTGATAATATTTTTGATTTGAATCCAACCTTTATAGTAGAAATATCAATTGGATCAATCAACAAGTCTGCTTCTAAATTGATAACACTTTTGTTGAATTCTAAATCAATAGCTGATGGTGGCATCTCAGGATAATTTTGCTTTGCCTGCTCAAATGCTTTTTTAAATAAAGAGCAATCATATTGTTGATCCTCAACCAATATTTGTACCTTCATAATCAACTCCCTTAACTCCGAGTTGATTGAGGTTAGCTTTATTTGCGACAGAGTATGTCGCAGAGTTGATAATCGTGAGTAAAGTACGAAGAATATGTCCTAATTACGCACCGAAAAGGAGGGAGCGGCCCTGAATTTTTTTTAAAGGCGACTCATTACTAACAAGACATTCTTTAGTTTGCGAAATTAAAAATGTATGAATTCCGAAGTAGTTAACCTGAAACCATGAGTTGGAAAAAATCCTTTTTAAGTATCAGGCTTATCAACTGCTGACTAAGATGATTTATATATTAAAGCAGATACAAATGTCAGTTATATGTTGATAGCTTACGCTTACCTCAACATTTTCACCATTTCAGCAATGGGTATATATCGTATCGAGCGAATCATGCTTAACTGAGCAGCCCTGAGGTGGTTTGGTACTTGTTTACCTTCAAACTCATGTAATACCTCATCTGCAGCTTTTTCAATGGATTTAACCATCACTGAGATCTCTTTTTCTGCAAGCTTAGGTGTTAAACCAATCTCTTCTGCCAATTGTTTAAAGTGGCCTACATTAAGCGCTCCAAAATGCACTGCATCACCAATCGGGAAGCTTAATTCAACATCTAACCATTGAGATCCATTCCAAGTGGCAGTACTTACCAGGTCATAAAATGGCGCTAACTCGTATCCACTTGCGTTAGAGAACAGAGACAGATTTTTTAAATGAGCATCACCATTTCCAATAAATGCATTAAAGACCACCCATCTAAAAATACTCAATCTGGTCTTTATTTTTGAACGTGTAATCTGTATGACATCTCGCAATGATTTAGCACCTGACATTGTGTACTTTGAACCAGCAGAAATGGAAAGCGCCTGCGCTGCATCAAGCGTGTGCAACCTTGAGACTTTGTCATGGTCAACTTGCCTATCAAATCGTTGGATAATATAAACTGGTGATGGCACATATCTCAACTGTACTTCAGGTACGTTTAGCTTCATTTTTTGTGCAATGCGGGCGCAATACCATTCGTTCACCGCGCTGTTTGGATAAAAGTCACTCAATGCATCAGGTTTAAGGATGTGTGTTGAAGCTTGCGCACCAACTGGCTCGTAAAGTACATCATCAACGCATGAAACCAATAGCTTCTCTTGAGCGCCGGCCAGCGACATCTTTTTAGGCGCGGTCGAACCCAGCGAGACCCTCGGCATATTCTGGATTCTGCGCTCCAACTCCTCATCTGGTAGCAGTACCAATGCGGAATCAGCCAAAGATTGGCCTGGCTCTAATAAAGTGATTGCACCTGCAGATTCTGCACCAAAGTGTTTGAGCAATTCCCATGCATCCCATTCACCTTTTGGGAGTGAATCGACAAGTCTAACCCTAGCCATCTCTTCGGGAAGGAGATTGTCAAAATACCATTGCACAGGGCGTAATGTTCCACTATCCACATGCATCTCTAGCTGCAACGGAAGACCTGGTGCTAATGGGAAACCGCGCTTCACCCAGTCATCATGATATTGAAATGACCAAACGCCACTATTTTCAAATAGTGTTCCGACAAGAGACTCATCAATAAATACGTTGAGTGTTCTCATGACTTAACTCTAGTACGGCGTGTTTTATTGATGTTTTTTATCTCAGGGATAGTTACACCAGAAGGCAACTCCAAGCGCATCACTATTCCAAGTTCATCTAGAACATTGAATAATGTCTTAATCGCTTCCGTTGATCTTCCCTGTTCAATTTTGCGTAAGGTTACTGGCGATGTGTTCACGATTTCTGCTAAGTTTTCTGCAGTAATATTTTGAGCAGTTCGTGTTTCTCGTATCAATGCGCCAAGAATAATGGGAGATTTAATAACTTCCATTTCATCGCCTTATCGTTAAATATATAACGATATTAATGGAAAGAAATGCATAAATCAAGCTATCGTTAGTTTTCTTTCTATTTAACTATTAGCAAGTCTCAAAAGATATTTATAGAAAGATATTTAACGATTAGAAGCTTTTTACTAGTTAATGATTTGAACTGCCAAGAGGTTAATCTATAAAAATATAAATAGCCAAGTTAAAAGCTAAAGAACTTTACAAGTGCCAAGAACATACTTAGGGTCATTTTTATCCGTCAGTAACTCTGATAAAATCGCAAAGGGCTTAATTTGTTAGAAGAGAAATTGAGATTTCTCAAAGCGATTCAAAAATAGCATCGTTTTAAAATGTACCAATACAACTTTTGATTTATTCATATTTTTCAGTATGTTAATGAAAAGGAAGTCGTTTATGTACAAATAAAAACAAAATATCGCCATCAAAAACTACGCTAATTTTAAGTTTCATAATCCTGGGGTCGAGGGTTCAAGTCCCTCTTTCACCACCAAATACAAAAACGGCTTCCAGCAATGGGAGCCGTTTTTATTTATCGCCACCTTCTGCAAAGCAGCCTATTTCAAGCGCATGCAAAGTTAAATGAATTTAAATCTGTAGGCATAGTCACATTGATACCAATCAATTAGACAATAAGGAAAACACATGCACGTAAGCTTTGAAGTCGCACAAGAAATTATTGAGAAAGCAGTTGAAAAATCCAAGCAAATCGGCGTCAAGATGTGTATCGCCGTACTGGACTCTGGTGGCAACCTGAAAAGCTTCACTCGAATGGATGATGCTTGGGTCGGCAGTATCGATATTGCCATTAAAAAAGCAAAAACTGCCTGTTACTTCGCCATGCCATCTGGCGAAATCGGCAAACTTTCAGTGCCAGGCTCGCCTTTATACGGCATCGAGCACTCCAACGATGGCTTGATTACTTTCCCAGGTGGGTTACCCATTGTTGATGAAGAAGGAATGTTGATCGGTGCAATCGGCGTAAGCGGAGACACGGTTGAAAATGACCATTTGGTCGCACAAGCTGGTGTGAATGTGGCTGGTGTTTGTGATGTGCCTAAGCATCCTTGGCGGACATAATAGTTATAATAATTTAGCGATAACTTAAACCTAGTTAGCTGCAATTTTTTGATTTATATTTAGGTTTCTTCTCATCACTAAGTGTAACAACCGTTTATCCAAGATGAATGGTTGTTAACTACTGTCTTCTCTCAAACCATCGAACTACCTCTGATGAAGATAGTTGATCAATCAGAGTTTTATACTGCGTTGCTGTAAAATCATTGCTTAGAAGAACAGATATGAGTTCTTCTCGACTCCAAATAAGTGCCATATCATTCAGATGCCTATAACCTTTCACAGGAAGCAGCCTTTCTGCGGTTACTTCTATAAACTCAGGCTGATTAAAAAAACACCTAATCGAATCGATTACCTCGCTCTTGTTCTGAGTAAGATGCCACCATGTCCAAAATAGCTCAGATGCATTTGGGTTAAATATAAAAGTTTCTTTTTTGGCCTCCGTACGGACCCTAGCTTCCCATGCATTTCTTGCATCTACTACAATTTGTTTATCTGCAATTAAAGGCTGAATAGATGTAACTCCATCAGAGTTCCAGAGCCCAAGATCAGAGGAAGATTCATCAATTAATGCAACACTAAGACACAATGGAGCATCCTGAATCAACTTAGCAAAATAACTTTCTCTTTCTTCCACTGTATTTTGAATCGCCACTAACTTTGTAGACACTGTTCAGCCGATTGATTGAACTGCTTTTCAAAGTCTATCGGAGA
>VFQN01007046.1_pt1 | contig 12347 bp, 15 predicted proteins | sample 3512371 | NCBI WGS metagenome assembly VFQN01 (sample SAMN10412370, study PRJNA504923) | tailings metagenome | isolation source: Replicate 2 from Balatoc abandoned mine | place: Philippines: Itogon, Benguet | collected 2017-08-28
GCCGCAGGACAGGATCGCCGAAGTTACCCGACAGAGCAAGAATGACGGAGTACTAGAGCGGTAACGATTCGATGCAATCCGGTATGAGGCCGTGGGGCATTGAGATGAGTGAGTTCAAACTCGACCCGAAGGCCGACATCAACCACACGGGGCGGTTCGCCCGGATCGTGCTCCCGGCGAGACGACTGGCGAATGTGTTCGGCCCGCCCGGGGAGGGCGACGGCTATAAAGTCTCCGGCGAGTACGTTTTCACCGACGCGGCTGGGAACGTATTCACGGTTTACGACTGGAAGGCGACATCGCTGTTCGACGACGGATTGGAAGAGGGCGAGGAGTCGTCGTATCCGACGCCGGAGGAGTTCTGGGGAAACTGGAACCCGGACGAGCTCCACATCGGCGGCCGCGAGGGCGCCGGCGACGTGGAGGCGTTCAAGCGGTGGTTGATCGAACAGACGGCATGAGACCGCGCGTCACGCCCCGGGCGCCGGGCGCACGAGCACGTCGGGGATGTCGTGCGGGACGCCGGCGATCGTCACTCGCTTGAACGGCCACGCGGTCGGCGGGGTGACGCACTCGGGGCCGTCGGGCGTCACCACCACCGTGTCCACTACCGCCGCCGGGCCGAGCCGGGGCTGCCACACCAGCGGCTGGCCGGCGACGAACGGCTCGTCCTGCCCGGCGCGGCGCAGCTCCTCGGCGGGGAAGCGGCCGGTGCCGAACCCCGGCGGAGAGAGGCGGCCGTCGAACTCGTGCGAAGTGCCCTCCACCACCATCGGAGCGCCCGCCCGGGCACTCTTCATCGTGCCGCCCGGCACCGACGCGGCGCGGAACAGCGCCGACAGCCGCAGTGCCCGCTCGTACCCCTTACGGAAGTCCTCGGGCAACTCGCCGAAGCACACCGCGCGCCCGGCCGTCGCGTACAGCCCGCCGCGCTGCGCCGTCGCCTGGATCGTGCAGGTGCGGCGGACGGCGGCGGCCGTGAACCCGGCGCGGCGGAACTTCGCCCCGCGGTCGTCGGCCGTCACGCTGATCGCCGCCGGCTCCACCCCCCGGTGCAAGAGCCGGTGCCCGACGTGCCCGGCAATCTCCTCCTCCGTCATTCCCGGCTGGATGGTCCGCGCCGTCGCCTCGACCGCGTGCGCCACCCGGGCGCCGAGCGCCCGGTAGTCCTCGCGCTCGATGTCGGAGAGGACACGCACCAGCGGGCGGAGCCGTTCGGCCACCGACTGGGTTCCGGGGAACGGGCGGTCGGCGGCGAGCTTCTTCCCGGCGGTGATGCTCATGAGCAGGTCCGCCCGGCCGCCCTCCCAGCTCCACTCCTTGAGTTGGAACCCGAGGCGGTCGAGCTCCTCGTCGAAGAGGCGCTGCGAGTCGGCGTTCGAGCACAGCAGCCAGCGCTGGCGGCCGTTCGTGTACACGCCGGGGCGCTCGCTGTCGGCGATCAGCCCGCGGACGTTCATCCCGGCGGTGAACCAGGTGACGTGCGCCGGCATGAGCAACAGTGTCGCCTCGCACCCCATCGCTTCGAGCACCTTGCCGACCTGCTCCTGCTTGGCGTCGATGTCGGCCCGGCGGGCGGCGACGCGGTCGCTCTCGGGCGGGTGGTGGTGGCCGTTCGTGCCCGGCGCGACGGTGCCCGTGTCGGCCAGATCGAGTTGCACTTCGGCGGAGTCGAATGGTTCCATGACGCCAATCCAGACTGGGACTGGGGATGGATGGACTGGAGACCAGGAGATGGTGGGACGGAAGGCGGACGCGACCCAGTTTTTCTCCCTCGGTCCCACTGCCCCTCCATCCCCCAGTCCCAGCATCAGCCGCGGGACGTGTACCCGAGTTGTACGCGCACCTCGCCGGCCGCGTAGAGGCGTGCCAGCTCGCGGTAGCGTTCGTTGATGCGGCGAGTGTTCGCAATCTCCTCCGCCGTCGTGGCACGAACGACCTTGCCGGGCAGCCCCATCACCACCGACCGCGGCGGCACGACCGTCCCCGGCGGCACCACGGTGCCGGCGGCGATCAGACACTCGGCTCCGATTACGCTGCCCGACAGCAGCTTCGCCCCGATGCCGATGAGCGAGTCGGCACCGACGCGCGCCCCGTGCAGCACCGCCGCGTGTCCCACCACCACACCGGGCTCGACGACGTTGGGCACGCCGAAGTCGCAGTGGACGACCGCGTTGTCCTGGATGTTCACATTCTCGCCGAGCGTGATCGGCGCCACGTCGCCGCGAATCACGGCGCCGTACCAAACGTTGACGCCCGGGCCGCAGGTCACGTCGGCGGTGAGGACAGCGGTCGGGGCGAGGAAGAGCATCGGGGTCATAATAAGCACGAAACTCGAAATCCGAAACTCGAACACCGCCCCCCGCCGGCTCGGTGTTCGAGTTTCGGATTTCGAGTTTCGATTTTTCCGCGCCCTAGGCCGCTCGACGAGCTGGAACAGTACCCGTGACGGAATCGAGGTAGGCGAAGAGTTCCGACTCGAAGCGATCCTTGCGGAACAGGACGGCGTTGCGGCGCGCGGCCTTCGGGTCGAAGTGGTCGGCAGCGTTCTCGAATCGCTCGACCGCGTCGGCGAGCGCGTCCACATCCTGCGCGTCGAAGAACACGCCGGTCGGGTCGGGCGCGTCGCCGAGACCGCGGACGGTCTCGGTCACGCCGCCGCGGCCGAACGCAATCACCGGGCAACCGCACGCCTGCGCCTCCAGCGGCACGATCCCGAAATCCTCCTCGCCCGGAAACAGCAGCGCCTTGGCGCGGCGCAAGTGGTCGCGGATCACCTCGTTCTTCTGCCAGCCGAGGAACGTGATCCCGGGCGCGGCCTTCGCCTGAAGCTTCTTTGCATCCTGTCCCGAACCGATCACCACCAACTTCTTGCCGAGCTTGGCGCAGGCGTCGATGGCGAGGTCGAAGCGTTTGTACGGGGCGAGCGCCGACACCACGAGGTAGAAGTCCTCGCGCGGCACCGGGGCCGGCGTGTAGAAGTCGGTGTCCACCGGCGGGTAGATGACCACGCTGTCGCGGCCGTAGCACTCGCGGATGCGCTCCCGCACCGTGTGGCTGATGGCGACGAAGTGCGTCACCCGGTCGGCGGTACGGCGGTCCCAGTTGCGGATGCGGCCCATCAACGCTTCGACCGCCAGCGCCTTCGCGCGGCCACGCACTCCGCTCGCGCGGAAGTACGAGCCCTGCATGTGCCAGGCGTAGCGCATCGGGGTGAAGCAGTAGCAGACGTGCGGCACGCCGGCGGGCGGGCGGGCGCTCTTGGCGACGCAGTGGCTCAGGCTCACGACGAGGTCGGCATTGGTCACTTTCCAGCCGGCCGCGAACGGCATCAGCGGCAAGAGGTAGCGATAGTAACGGTCGACGCGGGGGAGTCGATTCAGGAGGCTGGGGGAAATCGCCAGCCGTTCGATGTCGGGTGTCACACTCCCGCGTTTATGGAGTAGCGTGAACAGGCGGGCAGAGGGCCAGCGGCGGGCGAGCGGCTCGAGGCACTTCTCGCCCCCGCGGAGCCCGGTCAGCCAGTCGTGGACGAGCACCACTCTCGGTTGGCCGTCCTTCGTCATTCGTCCCTCGTCATTCGGGGGCGTCCGTGCCGTCAACGTCCCCCCCGAATGACGAGGGACGAATGACGAAGGACGGCGCGGGAGTGTACCCGCCCTGCGGGGTCCGGGGGAAGGCGACCCACGGCGGGCGGTCGGCGGCCCGAAACGACGTGCGGAATGTCACTTGCGAGCGGGCGTCGGGAGATCGGGAATCGCCCCGGGCGCGTTGCACGCCGCGGGGGCGCGGTGTAAGTTGAAAAAATCATCGCCCGCGACTGCGGCGGCCGTGTGCCCGCGGCGGTAGTCCGGGCTTGGGGGTCGGCACAATGGCGTTCATCTTGAACATCGGCAAGTGCAGCCTCCTGGGGAATTACCGGGAGAACAATGAAGACTCGGTGGACGTCAAGCAGTTCCCCGACCTGACGGTGAGCATCGTCGCCGACGGGATGGGCGGACAGGCGGCCGGCGAGGTGGCGAGCAAGCGGGCGGTCGAGATCGTCCCGCGCGAGCTCCGCAAGAACCTCACCCTGAACCTGAACCACGAGGCGGTCAAGTCGGTGGCGCGGCGGGCGATCGTCCAGGCCAACGAAGAAATCATGGCCATGGGCGCGCTCGACAAGGACATGAAGAACATGGGCACCACCGTCGTCATGGCGGTGTGGCGCAAGGGCGGCGAGGTGTTCGTCGCCGGCGTCGGCGACAGCCGGGCGTACCTCGTCCGCAAGGGGAAGATCCAGCAGCTCACGGTGGACCACTCGCTGGCGCAGGCGCTGGTCGAGGCGAAGACGATCTCGCCGGCCGAGGCGAAGGACCACCGGTTCAAGAACGTGCTGTGGAAGTACCTCGGCAGCAAGGAGGTGGGCGACGGCCCGGACGTGTCGGTCGTCCAAGTGCAGGACGGCGACCGCTTCCTCCTCTGCACCGACGGCCTGACCGGCGTGGTGCCCGACGAACAGCTCGCCTCGGTCGTCAGCGAGGCGACTGACATGCAGCAGCTCGCCGACGCGCTCGGCCAGCTCGCGCTCGACCAGAACTCGCGCGACAACGTGACGTGCGTGGTGATCGAAGTCGTTGAAGGCTGACGGAGTCGGGAGCGGCAAGGGGCGAGAGAAGACCGGGCACCCCCCGGCTTTCTCTCGCCCCTCGCCCCCTTGCCGCTCGCTCACCAATACATCTGTGCCGTCGGCTTGATGACCAGCTCCGGGATCGACACACGCGGCGGGAGCGTCGTCACGAACAGGATCGCGTCCGCCACGTCCTCCGGCTTGAGGATCAGCGCTCGCTGCGCCTCCGACACCGGCGTCGGCCGGGCCGACAGGATCGGCGTGTCGATCTCGCCGGGGTAGACGTTGCTAACGCGCACCCCGCTGTCCTTCTCCTCGTTCGACAGCACCATCCCGAGCCCGCCCATCCCGAACTTCCCGGCGACGTAGGCGGCGCCGCCGAGCGGGTTGGCCCGCTTCCCCGCCACCGACACCACGTTCACGATCACCCCGTCCTTGCGGGCGAACATCTGGTCGAGGACGGCCTTCGTGCAGTAGAAGGCGCCGTGGAGGTTCGCGCCGATCATCATGTCCCACGTCTCCGGCGTCAGCTCGCGGAGGGTGCGGTCCTTGATGTTGGTGCCGGCGTTGTTCACCAGGATATCCACCCGGCCGTAGGTCGTGGTCGCGTAGTCGATGAGCGCCTGACACTGCTTCGGGTCGCTCACGTCGGTGGGGACGGCGGCGAGGCCGTCGGTCCACTTCGTCCCGAGCGACTGTGCCGCGGACGCGGCGAGTTCGGTAGACGCCGCGTGTAGCTTCTCGGCGTTCCGCCCGGCGATCACGACCTTCGCCCCCTCCTTGAGGAACAGCAGCGCCGTCGCCTTGCCGACGCCCGACCCGCCGCCGGTCACCACCGCCACCTTCCCCGCCAGCCGGCCCATGACTTCCCCCGGGCTTTGGTCTGCGAACCTGTGCCCGCTATGCTACTCTCTAACCCCGGAGGCGGCCCGCGCCGCCCGACCAGCGAAAGGACGCTCCCATGAACCCCGACCTCCGCCGCCGCACCGACGAGCTCTGCGCCCGGCTGACCCAGCTGCGGGACTCTCTTTGACATCGCTGGAAAAACCAAGGCGCGCGACGACCTGGAGGCGAAGCAGGGCGAACCCGGGTTCTGGGACAACCAGGAGAAGGCGAAGGCTACGATCCAGCAGTTGAAGGTGGCGAACAGCCTCCTCAAGCCCTACGAGGCGCTCACCGCCGCCGCCGGCGACCTGACGGCGATGGCCGAGCTCGCTGAGGAAGACGCCGCGTTCGAGGCGGAGATGGAGCCGGCGCTGGTCAAGGCCGAGGAGCAGTACAGCGCGTTCGAGCTCCAGGCCATGATGAGCGGCAAGCAGGACTCGGCCAACGCCATCGTTACCATCAAGCCCGGCGCCGGCGGGACCGAGGCGTGCGACTGGGCGGAAATGCTCTACCGCATGTACACGCGGTGGGCGAAGGACCACGACTTCGAGGTGGAGGAGCAGGACCTGGAGCCGAACCAGGAGGCCGGGATCATGAGCGTCACGTTCAAGGTCAGCGGCCCCTACGCCTACGGGTACATGCAGAGCGAGATCGGCGTCCACCGGCTCGTGCGCATCAGTCCGTTCGGCTCCGGCGACACCCGGCAGACGTCGTTCGCCGCCGTGGACGTGGTGCCCGAGCTCGACGACACGATCGAGATCGTCATCAACGAGAAGGAACTGATCATGCAGACCTTCTCGGCCGGCGGCCCCGGCGGGCAGCACCAGAACAAGACGCAGTCGGGGGTGCGCCTCATCCACCCGTCGGGCGTGCGCGCCGAGAGCCGGACGGAGCGGAGCCAGCCGAAGAACTACGCCAACTGCATCAACCTGCTGAAGTCGCGCCTGTACGCGATCGAGGAGCAGAAGCGGATGGGCGACATCGCCCAGCGGTACGACGCGAAGGGCGAAATCGCCTTCGGGTCGCAGATCCGCAGCTACGTGATGCAGCCGTACACGCTGGTCCGTGAGGAGCGCGACGGGATCGACGTGAAGAACCCGGCGGTGATGAAGGTGCTCGACGGCGACCTGGACGAGTTCATGCACGCCTACCTCCGCCACATGACGGCCAAGCGGAACAAGGCGGCGAAGAAGTAAGAGGCTGTGACACAACCCCCTGGGAACCCCGGTTTTCATGGCGAATCGAGGGTTGTGTCACAGCCTGCAAGTCAATTTTTGACAGGATAACAGGATGAGCAGGATGCCGAGCCGAAGTATGGTTCGGCGCCCTGCTCATCCTGTTATCTGTCCAATATCACAACGCGATCCGTCCGGTTGCGCATGACGCATACCCTTGAGATCGCCGACCTGCAAGCGACGGAAGCCTTCGGCCGCCGGCTCGGCGGGCTACTGTTCCCCGGCGCGGTGGTGGCGTTGGTCGGCCCGCTCGGCGCCGGCAAGACGCACCTGACGCGAGCCATCGCCGAGGGGCTCGGCGTGCGGAACCCTGCGGCGGTCAACTCGCCGACGTTCGTGCTCATTCAGGAGTACCCGGCGCGGCTGCCGGTGTACCACTTCGACGCCTACCGCCTGTCCGGCCCGCGCGAGTTCGCCGAGCTCGGCGTGGACGAGTACTTCCACGGTGATGGGGTGTGCGTCGTTGAGTGGGCGGACAAGGTCGAGCCGACGCTGCCGGCCGACCACCTGCGCATCGACATCTGCGTGATCGACGAGAACCGCCGCCGCTTCGGCGTCACCGCGCACGGCGAGCGAAACGCGACCGTGGTGGAGGCGCTAACGGCGAGTTGCGGTACGTGAGCGCCCGGCTGGCGACGTTCACGGTGGCGTGTCGCTTGGCGGTGAATCCGTACACTACCCCTTCCAGTTCCTCGTTCTCCCACCCGCTGAGCGATGTCTGAACTCAAGCCGACGCAGGTCGTCTACCACCCCGGCACGGTCACCCGAGCGGAGCGGTCGGCGCTGTTGAAGCAGACGGGCGCGACCGTGTGGTTCACCGGCCTGAGCGGGTCGGGCAAGAGCACCGTCGCCGTCGCCGTGGAACGGGTGCTCGTCCGGCGCGGGCACGCGGCCTACGTGCTCGACGGCGACAACATCCGCTTCGGCCTCAACGCCGGGCCAAAGATCCTGGCCGACACCCGCGGGTACGGCGAGGAGCAGGCGAAGCGGTTCGGGCTGGGGTTCAGCGCTGACGACCGCGAAGAGAACGTCCGCCGCATCGGCGAGGTGGCGAAGCTGTTCGCCGACAGCGGGCTGATCGCGCTGACGAGCTTCGTCAGCCCGTACCGCAAGGACCGCGACGCGGCCCGCAGGGTTCACGGGGCGAACCCGGGCGGGGCAATCCCGTTCGTCGAGGTGTTCGTGGACACGCCGATCGAGACGTGCGAACGACGCGACCCGAAGGGGCTGTACCGGCAGGCCCGCGCGGCGGTCGCCGCCGGCACGGGGCTGGGGTTCACCGGCGTGGACGACCCCTACGAACCGCCGGCGAACCCGGAATTGACCTTGAACATGGCGACGCAGTCGGTGGAAGACGGGGTTGCGGCAGTGGTGAACTATCTCGTCGCGAAGGGGGTGATTCGGGGGTGAACCGGTTGTAGCGACTGGCGCGGTTCTGCGCGCCGGCGGGGTTGGTCCGGTGGCGCCGGCTGGCGCGCTGCCGCGGTGCGGAATTCGCAACTCACCCGACGCGGCTTGTTGCCCCTTCCCAGGTTATCCAGTCCAGTGACAATACCCAGGCGGAGCAACCGGGCGCCTGTGCCGGAAATCCCTCGGGTTGGGCTCAAGTCGGCGGTCGGGCCGGCTTGAATGTCTCGCAGCCCAGACGTAGAGTTGTCGCGGATTCGACTCGCTCGCCGTCGATCCCCGACCTGCCCGCTGCCCGATCCGCGGGTCGCCGTAACAACCGGACCACACGGGTTGCTCATGCCGGATACCTCCCAAGCCCACTGGCGGACCGACCGACCCGCCGAGGGCTTTTACACCACCGAGCTGCCTGCCCTCCCCGACCGCCCGGTCCGCACCTTTCTCCCGACCGACTACCAGTCGCGTTACCCGTACCCGCTCGTGGTGGTGTTCCACCAGGCCGGCGGGAGCGAGGAAACCGGCGCGAAGTTGCTGCCGCGGATCAGCCGGCGCAACTACCTCGGCCTGAGCCTCCGCGGCCCGCACGCCGACGGCCGCGGGTTCGGCTGGACCGACGCCGACCCGGACTGGCTCACCGACTACCTCCTCGCCGCTGTCGAGCAGACGCGGCGGACGTACCACGTCCACTCCGAGCGCGTGTTCCTGCTCGGCGTCGGCAACGGGGCGACGGCGGCGTACCGCGTCGGCCTCCGCATGGCCGACCGCGTCGCCGGCGTGGTGGCGCTGAACGGTCTGATGCCGAAGCCGAACGGTCAGCCGCTCTTCAGCCTCGGCGCGGTCCGCGGGCTGCCCGTGTTCATCGGCCACGGCGTCGCCAACCCGGTGGTGCCGTACACGACCGCCGAGCGCGACTTCCGCCTCCTCTACGCCGCCGGCGCCGACGTGAAGCTGACCGGCTACCCGACGAGCCAGAAGCTCCACGCCCACATGCTCCGCGACGTGAACCGCTGGGTCATGGGCGGCATCACGTCCGGCCGTGGCGTGCTGCTACGGGCCTACTAAGGCGGCCCGACCGCGAGCGAATAGCCCGGGGGAGACCCCGGGCTATTCGCGTTTCCGGGGGCCGGTTGCCTTCCCCGCACCAACGTGGTCTACTGCCCGCATGTCCGAACTCGACCCCGACAGCCCGACCGGCCCGCCGAAATCGCCGCGTGGCTGTTGGCTCGTCGCCGGGTTCTTCCTCGCCGGGGCGGCCGGGTTCGCCGGCGCGGTCGCGGCCGCGTTCGGGTTCAACGCCCCGCCCGGCGTCGTCGGTGCGATCATGTTCGGCACCCCGGCGCTGTACGTCCTTGCGCTGTGCCTCCTCGCGATCCGCTACATGCGAAAGTCCAGTTTCGCCGCGGACCTCACCCCCGAGCAGCGGGCGGTGATGCCGGTCGTCACCCCGCTGCTGTCGGCATTCCTGCTTGTCGGCGTGGTCTCGATCGGCGGGGTGATCCTGGCCCAGTTCCTGGGCGCCCCATTCTGGGTCAGCCCAGTCGTGTTCTTCGCGCCGCAGGTGACGCTCGTGGTCTTCGCGTGGCCGCACCTGAAAACGCTCCCCGCGCGGATGAAGCGGGCCGCACCGTCGCCCGAGAAGGCCGCCGTCACAAGCGCCCCGAAGCCGCATCGCCGGACCGAATTCTCGGCCCGGCCGACCAGCCCGGATGACTTCCCGACCGTGCCGACCGGCGGCGCGGACCCCGGCACGCGCCTCGCCCACCGGCTCGCGGACGCGGACCCCGGCGCGGGGTGCGCGTGCCTCGGCGTGCTGGGCGCGGCGGTGTTCTGGAACGGCATCGTGAGCGTGTTCGTGTGGCAGGCGGTGCAGGCGCTCCTCCGTGGCAACCCCGAGTGGTTCCTGATGGTGTTCCTGATCCCGTTCGTGCTCATCGGGCTCGGGCTGGTGTTCGCCGCGGTCCTCGCGGCCGGGGTGTGGGTGGTGTCGTTGCTCGCCGGGAAGGTGGTGGTGGAAGTGGACGACCACCCGTTCTCGCCCGGGGGCCGCTACCGCGGGCACGTCGCCCAGGTCGGGCCGTGCCGGCTGACGAAGGTCGGCGTGGAGCTGGCGTGCGAGGAGGCGGCGACGTACATGTCGGGCACGACCGAGAGCACCGACAGGAAGGTCGTAGCGAAGCAACTCGCCGAACTGCCCGAGCCACTGCCGGCCGCGCCGCTCGACTTCGAGCTCGTCGTCCCGGCCGACGCCATGCACTCGTTCGCGGCGAAGAAGAACAAGATCGACTGGAAAATCACGGTGTGGGGCCGGGTGCTCGGCGTGTTGCCGTACCAGCGGTCGTTCGAGGTGGTCGTCCGCCCGGGGGCCGGCGATGCTTAAGCCCGAGGTGCGCGTCGAACTCGCCGGCGAGCGGTTCCACCCCGGCGACGAGGTCAGCGGAGCGTTCGTGCTCCCCGGTGGCCCGCCGCCCGACACCGAGAGCGTGGAGCTCTCCGTGCTGTGGCACACGACCGGGAAGGGGACCGAAGACCTGGGCGTGATCCACTACCGCGGCTGGACACTCGCCGACGCGACGCTCGCCGAGCTGCCGAACCCGGGGACGTTCGCGGTCCGGCTGCCGAACACGCCGTGGAGCTACGACGGCACGCTGGTGAAGATCAACTGGGTGGCGCGGGTGCGGGTGCGCTACGGGGCGGACGGCGACGTGGTGGCGGAGGCGCCGTTCGTGCTCGCGCCGCGGGGGCGGCCGTGACCGGGCGAGTCGGCCGGGCGCCGCGGGTGAACCCGTTCTCGACTCGCTTCGTCGAGCCCGGCGCGATCCCGTACCACCTGCCCGGCGGCCTCGCGGAGTTGGCCGACCGCTTCCGCGCCGACGGCGGTCGGGGTGGGCTCGTCGGCCCGCACGGCAGCGGCAAATCGACGCTCCTGGCGAGCCTCCTGCCGCTGCTGACCGACTTCACCGTGCGCCGCGTGCGCCTCAACACCTCGGACCGTGTCCTCCCGCCCGACCTGTGGTCGCTGCCGGGGCCGCGCCCACTACTCGTCGTCGACGGCTTCGAGCAGCTCGGCTGGTTCGCGCGCCGCCGGGTGGTGCGCGACTGCCGCCGCGCTGGCGCCGGGCTCCTCGTCACGACGCACCGGTCCGTCGGCCTGCCGCTCCTGTACCGCACCGACGTGACGCCGGAGACATTGGCGTGGGTGCTCGACCGCCTCGTCCCGCCGGCGGACCGCGCGGTGCTCGATGGCTTCGACTCGGCGGAGAGACTGCGGGCGCACCGCGGCAGCCTGCGCGACGTGCTGCTCGAGCTCTACGACCGGTGGGAAGCCGCGCGCGGCGAGACACCCGCCTGTTGCGGTCGTTCACCCGCGTCCGATACACTCGCAGCGACGCCCCTTCTCCGGGTTCCGCCATGCTCCCGCTCGCCGACCGACCCGCCCGCCTCTGCTCCGGCCCGTCCCGACGCGAGTTCCTCCGCGTCGGCGGGCTGACCGTCGGCGGGCTGTCACTGCCCGCACTGCTCCGGACGCAGCCGGCCCGCGCGCGGAAGGCGAAGTCGTGCCTCCTCATCTTCATGGACGGCGGACCGAGCCACCTCGAGCTGTGGAACTTGAAGCCCGAGGCGCCCGCCGAGGTCCGCCTGATCCAGACCGGTGTGCCCGGCCTGACAGTCGGCGAGCTGCTCCCGCTCACGGCGCGGGTGATGCACCACGTCGCGTAGGTGCGGTCGGTGCGGCACGGCGTCAACGACCACAACGCCGGCGCGTACTACATGCTCACCGGCCGCTACCCGGCCGAGGGGTCGAAGCTCGTCGCCGCCGACGGCCCGCACAACTTCCCGCCGTTCGGCGCCGTCGCCGCCAAGCTCCTCTCGGTCGGCAGGCCGCTCCCGGCGTTCGTCCACCTCCCCGAGTACCAGTGGAACAACGGCGTGGACATCGCCGGCTTAGCTCGACTGGTGCCGATTCTCAGTAGCCTGAAACGCTTGAATTCCAGGGGAACTCGGGCCACCTGAGGGGTTTCTCGACACCCCGGGTATGCCGTCGGACTTCCGGATGTGCGAAAGCCCCTTGTTTTTCAGAACCACGAGGCCCGCCGAGGGGTCAAAATCGGCACCAGTCGAGCTAGGGCGTACTGATTGAAGCTCGGTGGCTTTGGCCGCTCAGGCGAGCACGATGCTGATGGACGCCAGCCAGACGAAGCCCAAGACGTTGG
>VFQN01007047.1_pt1 | contig 12345 bp, 16 predicted proteins | sample 3512371 | NCBI WGS metagenome assembly VFQN01 (sample SAMN10412370, study PRJNA504923) | tailings metagenome | isolation source: Replicate 2 from Balatoc abandoned mine | place: Philippines: Itogon, Benguet | collected 2017-08-28
AAGTGTTCAGGGGTGGCGTGTGCCAAACTCGCACGCCCTTCTGAAAAGGGGTGAGATGTCGTTCCCATCATCGCTAGCCTGCTCTCGCCACAGGATATTGCCTGCAACCTGCGCCTGGCCAGCAAAGAGCTATACGGTATCTTCCGAAACTACATATGGGAGCGCGGCCCTGTCGCCCTTCGGCGCAAGCTGCTGTGCCGCTGCGCTGCCCACCACGACCTCCCCAGCTTCCAGCAAGTCTTGTCCCGGGCCACTTGCGGCATCGACAGCGAGGTCTTCAACGCCGCAGCCTCAGGCGGCCGCCTGGCCACATGTGAATGGCTGGTAGCGGAGAAGGGCTGCAGCCCCACGTTTGAGACTTTGGATGCAGCGGCAGAGGGCGGGCAGCTGCACGTGTGCCAATGGCTTGTGAGAGCCCACCGAGTGCCGTTTGGCAACACACTGCTGGATGCTGCTGTTCACCAGGCACGACCATGCGGCTACTGCACACGCGCTGGCGGCTGGGGGCCACGTGGCGTGCCTTGCGGCGTTACGTAAGGAGGGGTACGGTGAGAGTACGGCGCGGCTGGCAGCGACGGCGGCGGAGCATGGGCAAATGCGGGTGCTGGAGTGGCTGGCGGGGTTGGAAGGGCGGCAGCGGCAGCGGCAGCAGCAGCAGCAGCAGCAGGATGATGAGGAGGTGCCCGACGAGGGTGACGGTGTTGGGAGCAGTAAGCTCCCTGCCTCTGTTGCGACCGGGGAGCTGCTGTGTGCGGGCGTGCGGTCGGGGCGGGTGGAGGTGGTGGCGTGGCTGCGTGGCGCGGGGTGCCCGGCGGCTGATGCGGCGGTGGTGGAGGCGGCGCGTGTGGGCAGCCCTGAGCTGGTGGAGTGGATGGCGGCCAGGGGGTGGCCCATGACGGTGGGTGGACTCGGGCCTGCTCACTCCGAGCACTTGTGTACTCATAGACGCATTGGTTTACGCTGGTAACGGCTGCGTGCTTTGACACCACAACCCCGTCTAAGCGTGTGGACCGCTTTAATTGACCAGCCGGCTGCCCATCACCTCCTTGCCAACCGCCTGACGGACTGGTGTCTTAACTCCTCCCCTACCTCGTAATACCGGCACTTGGTTTGCACGGTGAGAGCTGTCCCTGACGCCTTGCTTCCTGAACCCCACGCCACGCCTCGCTTCCTGAATCTCCTCACTGACTTCTGTGTGTCTCCCCTGTCCGCCAGGCGGACGGCAAGCCGTACGTGGAGGCCGGCCGCAACGGCGACGTAGCCACCCTGCGGGGGCTGCGCCGCGCGGGCTGCCCCTGGGCCCCCTCGCCCGCCACCCTGAGGCGGGCGCTGTACGGCAGCTGCTTCCATGGCGGGCAGGGTTGGCGGGCGGTGCTGGAGCTGGTGGAAAGGGAGGGCGGGTGCCGCGTGGATTGGGGGGAGGTGGAGGAGGTGGCTAGCGGAGCGCGGCCGGGGTGGCTTAGGGAGGACATGGGCAAAGGGGACGCATGGAGGCGGGCGGCGCATTTGCGCAATGTGGCCCGTCGGCAGGCGCAGGAGCAGGAGCAGGGGCAGGGCGCCGGGGAGGAGGAGGTGAGCGCGACGTGCTTGACGAGCGTGGGGTGGGTGTGGCGGTTGGTGTTGGGGTCGTTGGGGTGGGGGGATGGGAACGGGGCGGACGTGGCAGGGGCTCGCGGCGCGTAGGGTTTGCACGGAGTGAAGTGGAGGGGCACAGCCACGCCGCCCTCGCCACCTGCTGCGCCTGCTGCTGCCGCGCAGGCGGCAAAGCGGTTGACCACGGCACAGGCGTTGTCCAGGACCACGGGAGGGGCCATGTCCTCTGGCACTTGTGATGCATGCTAGGGAACCAAACGGAGTAATTTCAGGGGCGCAACTAGCGGCGTACGCACCAGGCCAGAGCGGACGACATGAGCAGGGGCGATCTGCACGGGTGAAGTGCAGTCTTAAACGGGAAAGCGAGTAGGCGTAAGGGCTTCGGCAGGGGCCACTTCCTTCCTCTGGCGTAGAGAGTAAGCCATACGGTGGGGCACACGCCCAGGTTGTTGGGTCCAGCGTCCCGGTGACGGACGAGTACTGACGCGTACTGCTGGTACTGGGGCAGGGAGCCTGGAGCTGACGGAGCAGGACGGAGACCAAAGGAAGGTGTTGAACAGCACTGGCCCATCACTTGACGGCTTCTTGTCACGTTTGAGGTTCAGGTTCGGCCCGCAAACACTGGCCTTTTCTCTTACTCGTAGACATGCCAGATGCCACCTGGTTTCTTAGACGATGAAAACTGACCGCATGCGTTGCCCACGTGCACGACGTACCTCTCGGCACCCTACCCCGCCGTGGGACTCCTCTGTCACGCCTTGCCCTGACCAGTCAGGTGCATCAAGCCCTTCGCAGGCAGTGTTTATCAACAGATGCGCCGCACATCCCGTTGGCCTGCACATCCCGTTGGGACCCCCTGGCTGACTGGCACTGCCGTACGGCAGCGTACGGGACGCACCGTACGGGACCGCTCACGTGGACCCAACGGTTGCTGACAAAGCCACAGTCCTCGCATCTTACCACTGGGGAGAGCAACGCCCAGAGCTAGTGAGGTAATGATTAGGCAATAAGAGTTACCCGCACGAGGCGACTTCGCCCGCGCATTCCTATGTGACATGTGACATCCCTTGGCGCGCAATCAAGGTCGTGTCAATGGATATAAAGGCAGAGACCTTGTCTGGGGATGGAGAAGATAATGGTAGTTGTGGCTTCGGCAACTGGGCCCAGCTACCGGCAGATGTCGTCCCCATCATCACCAGCTTACTTGCTTTCGCCACAGGATGTCGCCTGCAACCTGCGACTGGCTAGCAAAGGCATAAACACTCTCCTACGGACCTACATATGGAACCGCGCCCCTGTCGCCATTCGGCGCAAGCTGCTGTGCCGCTGCGCTGCCCACCACGACCTCCCCAGCTTCCAGCAAGTCTTGTCCCGGGCCACTTGCGGCATCGACAGCGAGGTCTTCAACGCCGCAGCCTCAGGCGGCCGCCTGGCCACATGTGAATGGCTGGTAGCGGAGAAGGGCTGCAGCCCCACGTTTGAGACTTTGGATGCAGCGGCAGAGGGCGGGCAGCTGCACGTGTGCCAATGGCTTGTGAGAGCCCACCGAGTGCCGTTTGGCAACACACTGCTGGATGCTGCTGCAAAGAGCGGCAGCAAGGAGCTGGTGCAATGGCTGCTGGATGCTGGTTGCAGGTGTGCTGGGGCTGGGACGTTGATGGGCCGTCGCAGCTCACAAGCGCTATACACGTCAGCGCTTGTGGCGAGCCCCCATCAGGGCGCGTGACTGCGTGTGCGGAAGGCAGGGCACCGTGGGCGCCACGCTTACACTGTTACACACACTAACGCCCAACGAAATTTGCGGACCCCAGCCACATAAATACGCGCACGGTACTGCATACCGTGTGGCCCTGGCCCCCTGCACCATGCCTTACCCAAGGCCCCGGCCCCACTGCGAACCCTGTGCAGCGCGCACGGACGCTGACTACAAGCGGACGGCGGTGGTGGCGGCGGCAAGCTGCGCGCTGCCGGACTGGCCCGAGAAGCTAGTGTGGTTGCTGTCGCGCGGGTGCACTGAGAGCAACGAGGCGTATTGGGCTGCCGCGCGGATGGGGGAGGGCGCGATGGAGCGCGTGCAGCTCCTGCGGGAGCTTTTCTTAGAGCACGACAGGGGTAGGAACCTGGAGGCTGTGCTAGGGAGGTTCCGGGAGGAGAGGGAGCGGGCTGAGAGGAGGGAGGGGGAGGGCGCAGGCGGCTTGCCGGCGGCAGGGGGTTCTGGTGCAGCAGCAGGCGGTGGGGCAGCAGCAGCAGCACCACCAGCAGCACCACCAGCAGCAGGAGGTACTGATGAGGCGATGAGGTGGTTGGTGGAGATGGGTCTGTTCACAAGGCACGACCATGCGGCTACTGCACACGCGCTGGCGGCTGGGGGCCACGTGGCGTGCCTTGCGGCGTTACGTAAGGAGGGGTACGGCCCGAGTAGAGCACGGTTGGCTGTGACGGCGGCGGAGCACGGGCAGATGGGGGTACTGGAGTGGCTGGCGGGGTTGAAAGGGCGGCAGCGGCAGCAGCAGGAGGATGAGGCGGCGCAGGGCGGGGTGGGCAACCGTGGCAGTAAGCTCCCTGCCTCCGTTGCGACCGGGGAGCTGCTGTGTGCGGGCGTGCGGTCGGGGCGGGTGGAGGTGGTGGCGTGGCTGCGTGGCGTGGGGTGCCCGGCGGCTGATGCGGCGGTGGTGGAGGCGGCGCGGGTGGGCAGCCCTGAGCTGGTGGAGTGGATGGCGGCCAGGGGGTGGCCCATGCCGGTGGGTGGCAGCGGATCAGCATCTGGGCGAAGAAGTACGGTACTGCTGTACGTCGGTCAGAGCTGCCAGCGGCACGAGCTTAAGACATGGCAACCTTGCCCGCTGTCGGCGAACCATGTTGAAACGCACTGTCTGCCAGTCCACTGCACACTGTTACCTGCTCGCCGTACACACGTAATCTGTACGTCTCGACCGGTCTCCTTCTTCACTTTGTGCATGCGAGTTGATAAATCCGCCATTGTCTGTGTCCGTCAGGCCGATGGCAAGCTGTACGCAGAGGCAGGCAACGGTGACGTAGCCACCCTGCGGGCGCTGCGTCGCGTGGGCTGCCCCGGGGACCCTGACCCGCCACCCTGAGGCGGGCGCTATACGACAGCTGCTTCCATGGCGGGCAGAATGCTGGAGCTGGTGGAAAGGGAGGGCGGGTGCCGCCTGGACTGGGGGGAGGTGGAGGAGGTGGAGGCGGATGGTGCCGGCGTCGTTTGGTAACTGTTGTTACGAGGAGGCATTCTGGAGCGGACCGTCTGTAAACGTGCAAAGTCTTACAGGACGTGCATGCTTATATTTGCTCATCGTGCTCATATATCCCAGTATGCTTATACTGGTTGCTCACCCCGCTGGGGTGTACGACACAGATCAGTGGTCCAGGTGTCAAGTCCTGACCGGACTCCGCTCTACCGAACAACACTCCCACGCGGGCAGGTCTTAGCACCGGACACACATCCCATCAAAACACGTTTAGCGCAGACCCATCTTCCAGCAGCAGAAGTGCAGAACTCCAGCTTCTGCTTAGCCACCGGCTTGGTCAGCGTGTCAGCCACCATGTCTGCCGTAGGGCAGTACTTGAACACCACCTCGCCCCTGGCCGCCCGCTCACGCACAAAATGGTGAATGACATCAATGTGCTTCGTGCGCTGCGACGTGATGGGGTTCTCAATCACCTTCAGCGCCCCCTGGTTATCGCCCATCATCTGCACCGGGATAGCGCCCGCCTCCATGCCCAATCGCCCATCAGCTTCCGCAGCCACAGCCCCTCGCACACAGCACCACCTGCCGCCACGTACTCCGCCTCCAGCGTAGACAGCGGCACCGTGCACTGCAGCACACTCTTCCAGCTTACGGCCCCACCGTTGCACAAGAACACGTACGCAGACGTAGACTTGCGAGTGCCCACGTCACCCGCGAAGTCGGCATCGGTGTAGCCGACAAACGACTCTCCACGCACCACCACCAAACACCAGCCTCTGCTCCACGGTACCCGCCAGGTAGCGCAACACGCCCTTCGATACCGCCATATGCTCCTTGCTCGGCTTGCTGTTGTACGCGACAGCAGGCTCACGGGATAGGCCAGGTCCGGCCGCGTGCACACCGCCAGGTACATCAGGTTCCCCACAATCTCACGGTACCGGCCAGCCTCTTGCGCACACAACGGCTCCTGCCCCTCAGCATCACTGCTGACCAACTGCACTCCCGGCGAGATAGGCACCGCCCTGCCGTTCGCCGACGCCATGCCAAAACGCTCCAAAACCCCCTTCGCGTACCGGCCCTGCCGGCGACAGCTTGATGGTGCCGGCCGCGTACTCACGCTTCACCTCAATCCCCAGGTAGCACGTAACCTCTCCCAGGTCACGCACCTCGAAAAATGCTGGCCACCTTCTCCTTCACCGACGCCAGCACACGCTTGCACTTGGATGCAATGATCAAATCATCTACGTGCACCAGCAGGTACGACACCACACTGCCCGACTCGTCGCGCAGCAGGAACAGGCCCGGGTCCGCCACAGACTCCTCAAACCCCATGCCCTCCAGCGCGCTCTTCAGCTTCTGGTGCCACGCCCTAGGCGCCTGCCGCAGCCCGTACAGCGACTTCTCCAAGCGGCACCTCAGCTCTTCGCTGCCCAGGGGAAACCCCGGCGGCTGCTCCACGCACGTAGACCTCCTCCTCTAGCTCGCCATTCAATAAACGCCGTACGCACATCCACGTGATGCACATGCATGCCCTGTGCCGCTGCTACCGCAAATAACGCGCGCAAAGTGCTCGCCTGGCTGGTAGGAGCATACACCTCGAACACATTCACGCCCTCTACCTGCATAAACCCCTTCGCCACTAGGCGAGCCTTGTAGCGTTCCACGCTCCCATCCGCACCGTACTTGCGCGTGAACACCCACTTGAGCGGCAGCACCTTCTGCCCCTTCGGGGGCACCTCCAGCCGGAACACGCAGTGCTCTTGCAATGCCCTAATCTCTTCCTCGCATGCCTCTTTCCACTGCTCGGACTCCGGACCCCCCAAAGCCTCTGCTAGGGAGGTGGGCACAGGCAGCTCGCCAGCTGCCGCACCCTTGGCTGCTACACCAGCCACGAACCTGTCCGGCTCCTTGCGCATGCGTTCACTGCGCCGCGGCTTCTGCTGCTCGCCTCCACCATCAGCAGCTGCAGCTGCGGCTGGCTCCGCCTGAGCCTGGGCTCCCACGTTTGCCGCTGCCTCCGCCGCGGGGGCCTCGTCAGCAGCTCCCACGGCTGCGGGAGCCTCCTGGGCCCCCTCAGCGCCGCCGTCCGCCGCTGCTGCACCCGCCTGCTGCTGGTTGGGGGCCGCCTGGGCTGCATGCTCCTCCTCCTCCTCCTCCTCCTCAGACCAGGCCGGCCACCACACCTCGTTACCCCGCTCGACCATGCTCCCACCAAACTTCGACTCATCAAACGCGACACTCGCACTGGTAGCCACATGCGTGCCCTCCAGCAGGACGCAGGATGGCTAAGACACCAAGCCCCAGACGCCTGAGCCCCAGCAGGTGGCGGCAGCAGAGTGGTTCTAGCTGTTCCAGGTGCCTGAACAGTAGAAGCACAGAACCCTTCCACCGTTTGCGTATATGGCTCAGTGCAAGCGAGCTGCTGTTGACGCACACGGGGACTGACGTAGGGGGGTGGGTTGGGGGCAGGCGGAGGTTCGAGGTGGAGGAACCTCTCTTAAGCGCACTCAGTATGTGCATGCATAATCATATAGCTTGAGGCGATTGCGCCACTACAAGGACATATTACTAATGGTTATTTACCAGTTTCGAACTAGTGAACTCAGTCTGTGTACAATTTACGTCGTTTCCGCGTACGCGAGTTCACCCGAACCCCTCAGTTGCAGTCGCACTCATGCGTATAACTGAATCTGAATCCTACCCCTTGAGGATATGAGCCGCTGGTGTCACAACCGGCCTTCATAACTCCTCTAGCCCTAGACCTACTGACCATAAGCAGGCATGCGCCACAGAAGGCGGTGCCACCGCCAGAAAACGTTGCTTGCGCCACAACTGAGACAGCTTGCATGCATCGACGAACATGATGAGTTAGCAGACCCTCAACGACCTGATACGTGGAAGGTAGACATAGATGAGGCCCTATCGGTGGCAGCACCTCGAATGCGCAAGTATTGCGCTCAGCAAGGAATTGCGCTGGAGGACATACTATCCCAGGCTAGAGAGGATTTCAGGGCGATGACGGCGACCTCGTCTGTGGCATCCGACACTGCGACCGGCCCCGACGCGGCGTATTACCAGGCCGGCATTGCAAAGCTCCTGAGCTTAGCAAGACCCCATATAGAGCGCCAACGACGGAGAGCAGCTCGTGCCGCCGGCGCTGCGGCTTGTGCTAAAGACGCGGGCGCCGCGGATGCTGCAGGCGTCGCTGGCCCGGCGGGCGCTACGGGCGCCGCGGACCCTGCAGTGGGCGTCACCAGCCCTGCAGACTCTGCGGGTGGTGCGGGAGCTGCAGGAGGTGGGGGCGGCGCGCTTGAGTGTGCACCTGTGGCAGCGGCGACCAGCAGCAGCGGTGACACCATTTCCGCGCCTGTCGAGCACCCGCCGGCCGCAGCTAGCCCCGCACTGGCGGCTGCACCCGTCGCCTCCACAGCGCACACAACCAACACCTCCACAGCGGCCCCACCCAGCACCTCATCGGCCGCCCCCGCCTCACCCAGCACCTTATCAGCCGCCCCCGCCCCGCCCAGCACCTCATTGGCCGCCCCCGCCCCACCCAGCACCTCATCGGCCGCCCCCGCCCCGCCCAGCACCTCATCGGCCGCCCCCGCCCCGCCCAGGGCCTCATCGGCCGCCCCCGCCCCGGCCGCGCCCAGCACCTCATCGGCCGCCCCGGCCCCGCCCAGCGCCCCATCGGCCGCAACACGTGCCGCTTCCTTTGCTGCTGGCGGCAGTGGAAGCCGTGGATCAGAGTGCATGTCAGCCAGCCATCTCACAAGCACTGCGGCCGGCAACTCGCAGAAACGTGCATCGCTTTGGTGTTGGTGCTGCCGCATGGGATAGGAGTACTGGCGCCGGTGATGAGAGGTAAGTGTGGGTAAGTGCTCATGTGAAGGTCTGGGGGGGGGGTAACGGCAGAGCCGCAAAGTAACGGAACCCGAAGGTCTGGGGGGGGGGGGCAGGGTAACCGCAAAGCGGGGGGGCGGGGGGGCGAGCGCGGGCCGGGGGGGGGGGGGGCGTAAGAGGCATAAGAAATAAAACCAGCCCAACCCATTACCGGACCGCCCCAGACGAGTTGTCGACGTTGCGCCGTTGCTGCGAGGACTGCTGGTCCAGCGTGTAGAGCTGCCACGCTGATGAGAACTAGCGGTATTGTAACGATAGTGGTATAGGTTTGTAAGGGTAGGGAGGTGAGAAGCGAAGTGGCGTTACGCTAGTCCCGGCGTGCGTGCTCCCGACCCGCGACAAAGGCAGAACCCGCGACCCACCTGGCGAGGAGACAACGACAGGACGCAATCCCATACCATGAGAAGAAGCGTCCCAGAAGTAGGCGCCGCGGAGAGGAGTCCAGCAATGCGAAGGAAAGGTCGAAACGGGGCATGTCAACATGACGGGGAGGCAAGGTCAGGAGCAAAGGAAGAACCAGATGCAATGCATGTGCATGCAGGGAAATGCAAAGTAGTAAGTAAACAAGCTGCCGGCCAGGGGAACGTCACGACCACACGGACACGGACACATACGACCAGGATGGGGGGCGGGGGGGGGGGGGAGAGGAAAGGAACAGAGGGGTAGGCGAGGTACAAGGAGTAGGCCCAAACTTCGAAGTAAGCTGGACACACTGTATGTGTTGACGACCTGCCTTTTACTCCCGCTCCTCAGCGCCTGCGGAAACATTAATAAGTGCGAAGGTCTAGGCACCCTATATGAAACCATTTGTTGTGCAGTAGCGTAGGCTAAAGTAGCTGGCTGGAAGGGGGTTTTAGGCTTAACGAGTAACTGATAGCGGGGCGGACAGAGGAGGAGGGAAGGAATTTTTGGGCTGAGCCCCCTGTGTGAAGCAAGGCACCGTGGTTACGCGTTGTCTGCGTGCCTGCGTGCCAGCGTCGAAAAAAGTCACATATTTGGGCCCAAGTGAGCATACTAGCTGGCAGATATAAATCTCCTCTATTCCATGACATAGGCCTGGCAGCCAGGAAAGTTCGGGAAGGACGGAATGGTTGCACGACAAGGACAGGGACGCGTTGAGTAGCTCTGCGTCTGCTTGCTATCTGGTGACTGGCAGGCAGGCAGGCAGGCAGGCGCAGGGTAACCTAGGGGCGCTTCGCCCCCCCCAAAAGCGCTTTGCGTGGGGGGCTCAGCCCAAACAACGGTGGCTAGGTTGCCGGCTGTCGCAACTTGCGACAAACTTTCACAACATGTCCTCAGCAACTCGAATGGGGACGTCGGGCTTTGCACTACTGCAGCGGGCCCGTGCATGGAAGTCACCACTTCAGCCAAGCTTTGTGTCCCTTGAGGCCCTAGCTGCCAGGGCCCGGCCATCGGATCCGTCTCCCAGAGCATTCGGCGCCTGACCATGCGTCATCCTTGTCATGACGCTCCTATGGTAGTTACAGTTGCCGTAGAAGAGGGGTGGCAAGGGATTTAGGGGGTGGAAAGGAGGACAAGCAGCGAGCAGGGTGCAGCAAGCGTGCAAAGGCAGGCGGGGGCTGGGGCGGGGGTGTGAGGATGGCTGACGATGAGGCGCGGGACTGGGAAATGAAAGGGCAAAAAGCAAAAAGGCTGGTGTAGGTAGGTAGTAAGTGGAAATGCGAAGGGAAGAGAGGCAAAAGGGCAAGGGGACCGGCGAGGCGTACAAAGGCATGGCGCACGAGCAGGACACGGTGTGACCGACGCTGTACGGCAGGGGGCGTTGAGTCGGTCCAGCCTGGTAAGCGGTCATGAAGGGACACCAAACACATCAGTAATTAGCTGACAACTTGTACAACGCAGTATACATACAACGCATGACCCGGATTGCCGCTGGGAGGAGGGGACCGCCGTGCCCATGGAGGAGTGGGCCAGTACCTAGGTGCTTGAGGTGTGGACTGTTGCTGAAGCTAATGGAGAGCGGCAGGGCTTGGGTGTTGGTCCTTGGGGCGCATGTGGGCGCGCTGTATGAGTAAATTGCGAGGGGCTTTGGATTGCAGGGACTCTTGCTGCTTGGCTGCGTTCCTGCCTTGCGCGTTTTCGGTGGTAAGGGTGCTCACGGAGTGGGCTGTGAGGGGCTTTGGGTTGCGGAGCATGCGAAGTGCTGTTGTCTTGCGTATTGGGGCTCGGCAGTGCTAGTGCAGCCAGCTCCCAGCTGTGTTCATGCCTGCTTCACGCCCTCCTTTTACGCCAACTCCTGGTTTCTGCAGCCCAAAGTCATTGCAAAGCGTGGCAGCAGTACAGCAAAGGCCAAAAACCGCAACAAAGAGATATGTCGTTGTTGGGGGGGGCCCGGGAGCCCACCCATGTCAACCCGTCTCACCTGAAAACGAGGGCGGAAAGGGGAAGGGACAGGAAGGGAAGAGGCGGAAGGGTGTCAGAAAAGGAAAGAAGCAACATGCACGCGGGCAGGGGTGCGCTGGTAGAGCTGGGCGAGGGTCGCGAGCTGAGGGCGCGAGGGCGGCTGGGGCGAAGGCTGGGAAGTGAGGAAGTGGATAAGGGGAAAAGTAAGTTGGGAATGGCAGGAAGGGGCAACAGGGGTGGAACGGAGGGCAGGGGAGGCATGGGGAGGCGTACGGCAGGCAACGGGCCAACTGTGCAGCAGGGACGAAGGAAGCGGCAGGCAGGAGGGGCGGAGAGGGGCTCGTGAGAGCTCCCCAAACAGCTCCGCAATCCGGGGCGGCCGGTACATGCTGACCGTCCGGGGTAGGGACAGGGCGAGGCACAGGAAGGTGGCAGGGGTATGTAGAGGAGCATGGGCAGGGGTGTGCAATGTGAGGTCGCTGCATGCTGCTGGTGGGAAGGGACAGGGACGGATGTGAGGCATGCAGCATGACGGGGTTGCGTTAGCGTAACCAAGTGGAGTGCCCGCCCCAGAAAGGCCGGTGCTACGCCAGTGCTGGCGTAGGCGACATCCAGGCGTGCCGCAGGAGTTGGCCGACGGCGCAGCGCAGGTGTCGTCGGAGGGGTGGAGCGCGCGGGCGGCCGGCGAGTAGCGCACAGGGTCCGCAAGATTTTTGTGGTTGTGGTTGGGCAGGTGTATGACGGCCTTGGGCTGTTGCGGGTGCGCGGCATGTCGCATGCGCCGCGATGTCGCTTGAGTCAAGGCCGTGGTAGACGCGAGCGCCGACTTGTTAACCCGCACCCAAAACCCAACCCATATGCAAATGCCCTAGGAGGGGGGGTCCCGGGCTCAAAAGCCTCATGCACGCGTAATGCCGCTTTTTAATGCAAAGGTACTCAAGGCTGACTGCGACCGTATTACCTAAATGGGTGCTTTACAGCGTACGACTAACCCTACAACTGCAATGCATGGGCAGGGCTCGTACATGAGCCCAACCTTCCCACGTGTCTGGATAAGAACGCCCATTGCAGGTGTTGGCTACTTACACCCGCTGTCATGTACCGCGTTGGTGCTACGCATACCGTACACACATGTGTTCCCTACACACGTATGCACAGGTGGTCCGTACCCCTTGCCCACACGGCACAGCAAGGCGCTGCCCCACCCTCTGCCCGCCGTACTGGAACAGGCTATTTGCATGGTGCATTCAGCTCTCCTGTGTGATCCACGCCTTTG
>VFQN01007048.1_pt1 | contig 12345 bp, 7 predicted proteins | sample 3512371 | NCBI WGS metagenome assembly VFQN01 (sample SAMN10412370, study PRJNA504923) | tailings metagenome | isolation source: Replicate 2 from Balatoc abandoned mine | place: Philippines: Itogon, Benguet | collected 2017-08-28
CAAGAGAAATTTCAACACCTCCTCCGTCAATGATGGCGAGGTTGTGAACGGTTTCAGACAAAAGACCGCTAAGGAAATCTGGACTGGTGATACTGGTGCTTACCCTGTCATGGGTGTCATTGCTTTTGCCGTCGTTTTCTGCTTAGGCACTGGATTCTACTTCATGGCTTCTGTTCCTGATGCCCGTCTTTCCAAGGATAAGCGCAAGGCCATCTTCCGTGGTGAATTACAAAACGAGAAGTAAATGATCATAATAAGTAGATAATGCTCTTCCAAATACCCCATAATTCCATGGGAAAGGAGTTTATGATTCAATCTCGTCTATAAATAATTCGAATCATCTTGTCCTCATATGTAAGATATAAGAAATCATCTTATACAGTTGTTAGTTGTTAGAAATAAAGAACTTAAGGTGATGCCGTTTACATAAGATGTGATAAATCCAATATGTGGATAGGAACACCTAAGAATGACATGGCAGGCTTTTTATGACCTGAGCTAGAACTATCGCTCGTGCTTAATTCACCACCACAGTAAAGTGTTTCAGAAGAAGCTTGACAACATACCAAAGGACTGAAGGAAGGAATTTGATAGTTTTCATCAACAATTACTTCAATTGAAGACAAAGAAGCATCTTGGGGAGAGCTTTCCGTCTGGGAGTTGTCAAAGCTATAAGCCCATTTGCTATATCAAACAATCGTCAGTCATCGGGAAAACGAGGAATCAAGCGCTACTCACCATATTGTTGAATCGCTAGACCAAGTCAAAACACCAATTTCATTCGAAGTTGGGACTGGACGAAAGATACTTCCATAACACGGTCGGGAATGAATACGAACTAATGAAAGAAGTTCCATCTAATGAAATGTGGGGTAAGAATAATAAATGAAAAGAATTATCAGAGAGTTAACCTTTCTCAGGTCGAGTAAACCAACATGACCAGATCCAAAGGTTATTGAGCATAAATGTTCAAAGCTTCCACCAACAGTAGAAAAGTTAATCTAGAAACAGGCAAGATGTCAGCATCATCACAATCAAAGAAGTAGATTGACTGTACCGAAGTTGGGTGACCTAAACGACAATTGCTCTGCATCTCTTCATCGTAGACCTCTTTCGGAAAGAATAAGTTACAACGAATCTCTTGACTTCTAATGTCTAATATCTTCATACTATTATCGCTCAAGAGGCTAGTGATCACCTGTGGTGTACTCGGGTGCCATTTAGCATCGAAGACATAGCACTCTCGGTTAGGATTCCTTCCTTCCCCACCAAAGTGAACACCTTGTGAATTAGTGGAAGGATCCGGCAGAAAAAACTTCCAATGATTGATTGGCTGAGGTATCTCGTGGCAGATGTCCCACAGATAAACTTCATTATCAGCTGCCGTTAGAAGCAGGTGATTCTGTGTAAGATGAGACTCACAAACATAAATCTGAGATTCTTCATTTCGATGAGTCAGAGTTGTCATCTTTTGAGGAGCTTGCTTGGAGGCTGGATCCGAGGAAGATGATGATGGGACTTCATACTTCCATAATATGGACTTTCCATCAGATCCGGCAGTGCAAACAAGAGAAGACTCATCAGTACTCCCAATAAAGCTTGATCTCAACACTTCAGATGATTTATTATGGAGGAAAGTATACATACACTTCCTTGTTGCTGGATTCCAAACTTTCGCTGTGCCATCTTCCGACGAAGATAATAAAAAATGATCCGTAGTTGAGTTTTCTGAAACAGGAAAACACTTTAGATCAAAACAACGTCCTTGATGACCAATCAAACTTCCTTTAGAAGTTGGATTGATAGCTGAATGTGACATTAAATCAACTTTAAAATCGTGCAAATACCGGTGTCTAATATCAAAATCATGCGCTTCCCCAAATTTATTGACATGTTACAAAGAAAAAGAAGAAGAAATGACGATAACTTCATAGAAGCGATGATGAAAAGAATGATTGACCTGCAACCGTATCTACTCTACAAGGTTACAAAGGGTCCTATCATTCCACACAGACTATAGGATTAGGTAGAAAGCTTATTTATCTATTTAAGCAGTTGCCACGGGATTGTTTGTCTTCATGTTGGCAAACTTGGTATGTCGTAAAGCCGGTCTGACATAATCATCTCCTTGGTATTTTTCTAAACCAAGTTTTTCAAAGGAATCAACTTGTACTAAATCATTTGCAGCAGCTTGAACTTTTGCGACTAATTCTTTCTCTTCGGCAGTTAATTCACGTTTAGCTTTCTTTGCTGCACTAACGGCCTTATCAGCCTTCACTGCTAATGGTAAGATATCATTTAATTTCCGCATTTTATCTTCAGGATTTTTAGAGATGAAAATACCCTCTGATAATAAATCACGAATACCAGATGGTGTTGATATAAGTTGGGCAGCTTTTTGGATTAATTTATCACTTGGGCCTTTATACACTTCACCGAATGGGAAACTAATTGCTTTCATAACTCCGCCAATACCATAGATTGGGAAATTACTTGTAATTCCATATAATGCCTCTTGATTTTGCTTGAGCAAATTTTCCATAGCTAATTCGAAGATGGCATCAATTCCTTCAACGTTACGATTCTGATTGTAGTACCAGACAGTAGCATATCCTAAATATAATGTACCAAATGCATCAGCGAATCTACCACTTAACATTTCTTCGAACTTTAATCTTCCACCTAATACTAACGCTAAATCAGCACATACAGCGAAGTTAGCAGCTAACTTAGATAACTGTCCTTCGTAATATGCAGCTAAGTTGGACTTAGATCTTGGTCGAGCGACAGCGCGAGTAACAGAACGTCCAATGTTGGTAAATAAATGACCAACAAATCCACGAACTTCCTTCATAAATAGCTGAGGATCATCACCCTTCTGAATTGCATCAATAATCTTAATCAAGTGAGGATGAGCGCGATTTAAACCTTGGCCGAAGATAATCATGGAACGAGTTAAGATGTTTGCTCCTTCCACTGTGATGGCAATAGGCATGGCCATATATCCGTTGCCAGCGGTGTTGCTAGGACCACGGCAGATACCAGCACCACCTAAAACATCCATAGCATCGTTGACGACTTTTCTGGCACGATGGGTGGTCTCATACTTCATCACAGCAGAGATGACAGCAGGTTGCTCATGTTTCAACAACATACCATTGACCAAATGCTGAGCAGAGGTAACAATGAAGGCTTCAGAGGCGATTCTGCCTAAAGCTTCTTGAACACCACCCATCTCAGCCACTGGGACTTTGAATTGCTTACGAATGCGAGCATAAGCACCAACAGCATTAACAGCAGCCTTCGCTCCTCCAACTGCACCAGCAGGTAACGAGACAGATCGGCCTTCAGCTAAGCAGTCCATTAACATATTCCAGCCAAAACCGCAACGAGTCTGACCACCAATGATGCTTTTCATTGGAATGAAGATGTCCTTGGCAACAACAGTTCCGTTCATGAAGGAAGCAATTAAAGGATCGTGACGGCGACCCATTTGTAATCCAGGATGATCACGCTCTAATAAAGCAATGGTGATGCCTTCGTGTCCAGTACCTTTCAATAATCCCTTAGGATCTTTAAGCTGGAAGGCAACTCCAACAACACCTGCGACAGGAGCTAAGGTAATATAGCGCTTGTTGAAAGACGCAACAATCCCAAGTTGGCCATTTCGCTCGACGACTTCACCGTAGGCCTCGTGCATAGAAGCAGCATCAGATCCTGAGTGAGGAGCAGTTAAACCGAAGCAAGGGATTAATTCACCACTTGCTAGACGTGGTAAGAAATAATCCTTTTGTTCATCAGTACCGTATCTCAGGAGTAATTCACCAGGACCAAGAGAGTTTGGAACGGATACAGTGGCGGAAGCAGAGGAAGAGCGAGTACCAATCTTCTGCACAACTTGAGAGTGGGCATGGGCACCGAATCCCTTACCACCATACTTCTTTGGAATGATCATACCAAAGAAACCTTCTTTCTTGGCCTGATTCCACCATTCCTCTGGCATATCACGATCTTCAACGATCTTGTAGTCATCTAACTTCTCGCACATAGCATTCACCTCATTGTTCAAGAAACCTACAGAAGAAATGCGTAAGCCAACGATTTAACTTGATAGGATTGATCCTTACTTTTCTCCTCTTCGGTTAAGGTAGCAGCATAGCCCTTCAAGTCGTTAACGGAAGGGTTACCGGAGAAGATGTTGCGATCAAAACCAACAGTTCCTGCATTTAAAGCAGCTCTCTCAGTTTCTACAAATCAACATTTCAGCAAAACCAGAAGAGAAGCGAAGGGAGGATCATACCAGAGATCTTTGGCATCATCTTCTTTGCCAATTTGTAGGCATAGTTTGAAATGGAACGTTTAACAACACGGTTCATATTTTCTATTCAATTTCGGTGACTTTCAGCATAAAAACATCACCAAAAGATGCCTTACCTCAACTTAAATTGATAGGAATTACAAGTTCAATTCTATTATGAAGGTAGAGCTGATTCAGTTAAGATTGCCTTGACTGTTAATTGAAGTCGCTGTTGCACCACACTCCATTGTCACATTTGTTCTCTCAGCCAAGGTTTAGTGACACCATCACCTTCGAAACTTCCAAAATTCGAAACCCCAAAAACTCAAAGAACTTTCTTTCGAAAACCTTCCTAATCCAAAAAGCGCGTTTCTTGAAGGTTGAGATGTGTTTTTTCAACGATAACAAGAATAACGTTTCAGTTTATAACAACTACATTGGATCTGATCTGATTCAGCATTTGCACCATCAGCAAGCAATTGTGAGGATATCATTATGCCTTAATCTTTTATTAGGACCAAATACTCCAGAGAAAACGATCTAATGATTGTGTCAACTTACCAGCAGCAACAGAACGAAACATCTTATCAAACAACAAACAATGGGCCAACACCTTCCTCCTCTTCCAGCAAAAGTAAAATAACAGTATGTGTTCGATTACGACCAACCATACCAGAAGATTTAAAAAGTGCCAACGCGATACGTAATGCGCCTGAGATCTGTGTTCATCTCAAGAGCGATGGCCAGTCCGTCAAACTCATACAAGATCGATTCCATTCACGTGTGTTTAAAGTCGATCATACCTTTGGTGTAACCACTAGTCAAACAGAAGTCTATAATATTGGTATGAAACCAATTGTTTCTGATGTTTTACGAGGTTATAATGGTACAGCTATTGTATATGGTCAAACTGCATCTGGTAAAACCTATACAATGTTTGGTAATGAAAATAAATTAGGTATCGCACATTTTGCTATATCTGATATATTTGATCGTGTTCAAGAATATGAAGAAAATAATTTAGTCGCAAAGGTATTTATGTCATTTTATCAAATTTATGTCGAACAAATATATGATTTACTCACTGATTCATCACCTCCACAAACATCCCAGCGCTCTTACTCTGGTGCATCACAACCTAATCCATCCAAACAAACGATAACATCATTAAATATCCGCGAAGATAATGTTCGTGGTGTTCATGTTGAGGGTTTAACAACCTATAATATTAAAGATAAAGCGACAGCACAAGCTTTAATCGCTGAGGGGATATTAAAACGAAAAGTACATTCAACGACGCAAAATATTCGTTCTAGTCGTTCACATGCTATTTTACAAATTTTTATTGATCTTGAAGAAACTAACCTTTTCCCAAGCAATCAAGGAGTTGCCCGCACCCAGTCGGCCGAAACACAATCAACAAATACCACACCCTTATCACCTGATGAACAAAAGTTTATTGTTCGCAGAAGAAAATTAATGTTAGTTGATTTAGCTGGAAGTGAACGAGTTTCTTCGCATCGTGCAACTTCAAAACAACAGTTAAAAGAAGCTTCCATTATCAATAAATCAATCGCTGCATTAGGTAATTGTATATCTGCATTAAGCAATAGTACAAACGCAGCAGATTTAGGTCATGTTCCTTATCGTGATACAAAATTAACAAGATTATTAGCTGAATCATTAGGTGGTAATTCGAAGACGTGTATTATTACAAATATATCACCGTGTTCATATAGTTATGAAGAAACTTATTCTACGCTAAAATTTGCAATGAGGTAAAAATATTTCATATTTTCTCCCTTCTTTTTCTGATATTTTCTTTTTACAATAGGGCGAAGATGGTTACAAGGATTGTAAAGAATGCGAATGATGAGTTACCATTAGATACACAATTATTAACTTATGTTCAGAAGTCGAAATTGCCGAATCATAGACTAACCTCCAACGATAATACGAATAACAATGAGAATAGTAATAACGATGTTTCAAATGCTTTACCAGGGATATCGCCAGAGAAATTTCTCGAGGATCAGGACTTTGCCGAGGAAGGTTCTTTGAATGGTATCCCTGTTAGAGGTCCGCAGCATTTTCCTCCTCACCCTCAAGGACATTACCCAAGTGGATATTTTTCGGCTAGAGAAGGTAGAGGTGCTGGCAATGACTCGGGGGTGGAGGATATTGATGACTTACAATCAGCAGAGTCTGTGGGCAATGTTATTACTCGAGGTGGAAAGATGGAAGGAGGATATTATCTGAATATGAATGAATATTATAACAGCGCAAAACCTCCATTACAATTTAAACGTCTTCTTCATGGTGAAAATGGCTTAAATGCTTCACAATTCTCTTTAAAGGACTTCTTAAAGTCATGTACTGCAAATAATCCATTGAATAATGGAAGTGGTACCGGCAGTCGAGCTACAGGTAAAACAACGAATTATGATGGAAGTTCTAATACAAGTGATATTGATGATTCTACCATACAAGATGATTATTATGAAAGTGAATTTATTCATCATGTTAATCCTCATTTACAAGAATTACACCCATTAATTAAGCGTTCGCAAAGTATGTCAAGAGATTCTTACATGTCAGGTCTTAGTCGAAGTCATAGTATCGCGGTCGGATCATCGTCTTCGGCTCTTCATCAAAATGGTTTCCAAGCACATTTATTAGCAGAACAAAGACAATTACAGACTCAAAATGGGATTGATATTAATGATTTAAATATTAGTCTTGCTAGTATTGCTGCAGGGTCGTTAGATCCTCCGAACCTGAACAATATGAGTCACAGTGTTGGAATAGGTGGAGATGATGATCTTAGTAATTATACTGGTTCACCGAAATCACAACGTCAGATAAATCCGTTTTACAATCATAGCAGCAGTCGGCAAAATCTTTTAACTCCTGCCACAGTTGAAGCTTTCATCCAAACAACATCAAAACCGATGTTTGCTGATTCATCTGCTCCTGATAGCGAAGAAAAGACCAATCCTAATCAGATGAGTCGATCTACCTCCCCAGTCGCAAGAATATCGCGGCAGAATAGCTTTGCTGCGGGAGATCGTTCAGTAGTAACAATGACGACTTACCAAAACCCTTTAACCAAGAAAATTATGGTTGATAAAGCAATTCAATCGAATAAATTAATTCATGCACAACAAAGAAAACGTTATGATGGATCGTTAACGGATTTTATAAGTGATTTAAATGAAACAACAGAAGATAAAAGTACTGAAATGGATTTTGATCTTTTAGTTCGATTAAATAATCATGAATTAAAGAATGTTAATTTAGATTTTTTCTCACAAGAAGATCTTGATTTAATGAAACAATCAATTCAAAACCCTTTATTACTCTTTCAACAAGTAATGGAGCTGAAAAAACAGGTAAGGCAATCATTAAAGTAGTGTATTTTATTTTAATTGACTGTTTGTGATTGATAGTTATTGGAGAAAGATGAAGAAATTGAAAGTTTAAAGAAGTTTATTCTTGAATCTGTCTAGAGCGAGATTTGCAGCAGGAACAACCAGGGGCTCGTGAAAAAGTTCGATGAATATATTGTCTCTATGTTTCATATGTCAATGTTATAAGTGAATTTCCGGAGCTTTAGAAATGATGCTTATTATACATATAGCTTATTTGTTTCAGGGCTTTTCTCATCCTTTTTTATTTTTATTTTTATTTTTAATATGATATCTAAATAGATATATTTTATTTCTTTTTCCTTTATTTATAAATAATGAAAAAGTTAGAAGTCTGTTGTATATAGTAACGGCTGAAACGCGTCCTCGTTTTGCAAGTATTGAGAATTTAGAAGAATTGAAAGATGAATCTAACTTCTGATTTTTTCATTCGTATGGTTGGAGCACAAGATGGCTTTCGAGTTCCTGTCTTGAAACCAAAGGTTGAGGATTCCAATTGTTTGATGGCAATCAAGATTTGTGGTGATCATCAAAACTTTGTGGATATATCACGTTGTGAAAAATTATCATCTACTTTCATTACTAGAACTCTTCCACATGCTTGTCCGAATATTTTGCATTTAGATATTTCCTATACTCGAGCTGATGAATTAAGTACAATTTATTCTACCTGCATTCATTTGAAAACATTAAATATTGCTGGATTGTCACATCTTATCCCTAACTTACAAGGTATCCAACGCCTTCGAAACCTCGAAGCATTGACCCTTCGTTCCTCGAATATCGATGATATTCGAGCATTAGAAGAATTATACTGTTTACGTAGTTTAGATCTTGGTTGTATGCATTTAAAGAAGGTTGGTAATGCATTAAAAGAGAAAGAACGATTAGAAGAACTTCTATTAGATGAAACACAATTTACAAATGAAGAAGCAATATCTGATATATTAGATTATTTAGGACAATTACCATTATTAAAATTAATGAATATTACAAAAAGTGATCTATTTAAAGAATTACAATATATTCAAGATCAAATACCAATACCAGTATACTATGAGCCTAAAACACGACGGTAAGTGAGATTTTACTTCCCCTTGTGCCTTTTCCTACTATATTTCATTTAATCTACCCTTTTAGAGAGCTATTCTTCCGTGCATTGGCAGTAAATAATGTCAATGAAGCTTACTTCTATATATCATGTGGACAAGATATTAATGCCAAAATTGAGAAAAATGATGAAAAATGGTTAACCGATCTTTGGATTGATAAATGTTATCATCAAAAGACACGATTACAAACACCATTTTTCATATTTCATCCAATCGTTGAAGAAATTGATGACATCTTTACTGTCTTTGATTATTTCCCGAATGGTCTCCACCTTACTCTATTCTTTAATGCTTTCGAATCCGCACAAATGCTATTAGCCAATAATATTGATCAAGAAGAGGAGGTGTACATTAGTGATGTATTATATGAAAAGACAGAAAGAATTCTTTACGAGCAATTCTCTTATGGTTCTCACAATGATGGTGAAGGAGGAGGAAGTGGTAAAAGAGCATCAGCATTCTTATTAACATCTTCAAAAAGTATGAAAAATATGATGATTGAAGGTCTCGATTCGTCCAATTATCGTTCTAAAGATGATCCCGATGATCAATTACATCATTCATTAAATTTTTTAAATAAAAAGATTTATTCCATTAAAGATTATATCCATTATCTATATCAAAAGAATGTCCATCGTTTCACTGAAGATTTAATTAATAAGAAAGTATCTAACTGGAAATCAATCTGTGATCGTTATAAAAAACGTTTATTATATTTAATTGATTGTTATGATATGAAAAAACAGATTGTTGATGCTAAGGCATTACGTGGGAATGATTCTTTTAATATTATTACTTTAGAAGAGATGGATAAAAGAAAATCATTTGCTATCAATTTTAAGCAAGCATCGACGACGCCGGATTCATCGATGTTATTAATGATGGATGTGAATAGTCGTCCGGCGACAAGTGAACAGCCACAAAGGAAAGAGGATGATGGAGTCGCGATAGGGAAGATTAGTAATTTAGTCCATCAATTTTCAGCAGATAGTCGTAAGGGCGATGTGATTAGTGCTGCACCATCTCCTTCCCCGAAGAAATTAACACGCGGTGTGAGCTTTGCGAACTTTGCTTCAGTTTCGATCATAGAGCAACCTACTGACCCATCAGACACCTCTGGTGGAGTAAATCTAGATAACTTTGATCCGAACCAATTACCAATCTTACAAATGATGAAGCAACACCAGGAAAAGCTATTACAAGGCGAGGAAATGAATTTCCCTGGAGGAATGGAGGAGGAAGAAGAATCCCTTTCTTCAAAAGATCGTCCTAACATTCTCCCTTCAAAGCCAAAACTATTTAATTGGAATCAACATGGATTAGTGAACAAGATTATTGGCGAACCAAAAATTTATAAGACTGTTGATGAAGAAGCAGCGAAGAAAGAAGCAGAAGATGCAGCAGCGGATGCATTATTTAATAATTGGATGATGAATACATTACCTAACACCAGTGATGAAGAAGGGAAGAAATCACCAAAGTCTTTGACTCGTCAATTAACAAATAATGCAGCAAATGCACCATTAGTGAAAGGGAAAAAACGATTAACAAAATTAGATCGAGAATTGGCTGAAGTAGAATCATTCTCTGAAATGATGATGAAAAAGAATAATAAAAGTAATAACAATGAGAAAGGGAAACAAGAACTACCAGTAGAAATATCATTATTAGGGAAAAAGACATTTTGGTTAGAAAGTAAAAAGAAAACCATTGAAGAAACTGTCATGAAACGAGAAGAATCAGAAATATATCCACCAATAGGACATAAAACATTATTTCATCAAAAGAAAACATTTTTAACCAATTTAAAATTACGATTAGATCAAAAAGTACATGATAATATATTAAAAACATTAGGAAAAGATGGGAAGAAACCAACAGCAAAAGGAAAGAAACTGTTTTCATAAAAGAACTCCAAAGTTACTGTTACTATATTTATTTTCTGGAGAGAGAAGATGGAAGTGAATGCTCAATTAATTTTGCAATTATTGAATTGTTGATTCAATAATTTTTTATTTTCAGTGCAAGTTTTGGTGATAGATTAAACTGAATTAGGCAGGAAGGAGTGTGAAGGCAAAAGCGAAGATCCATCTCTTTAATTTAGAAGTTCTCTTCGAGAAACTCTTTTAAAGGGATTTTTATTGGTATTGGTGAGATTCAAGAATCTTCTTGAAATTATTTGCTTCAGCTCAACTTCGCACATGTTCTGAAACTTTGCTTCTCCAAAGAATCAAGCATTAATAAAAGGAAAAGCTGTGAGTTTTGCGAGCTTCGCGTCAGTATCGATCCTTCTACAGTCCCTTTCGTCTGGTATTACCAGGAAAGGAAGTTGTAAACGTGTCTTATAAGTTTGTGAAGGAGACCCGTGCCAGCTTTCCTCGAGTCATGTAGAGATCATAGGAGTGAAGTAGCCAGAGAGTCATTGCGGCTGATTTGCACGAGCGGGGACTGGAATCTTCCTCGTTGAGTTGCATTTGGGGACTTTATGGAGGAGTGCACGCGATACCAGTTCATTACACATCCGCACAGGTGAGGACGAGAAGATAGCAAAGTGAAGATGAAGGAGAGACTTTATTGCAGCATGAAAGAATGCAATTACTGCTTCAGAATAACATGAAAGAATGCCTAATAGCTTTAAATGTATTTACCGCATTAATACAAGCTGTATTTGGAACTCGCTCAAATAAGAAACTGGACATAGCTGTGACAAAGGCACAAAATCACAAAACAAAATTGATACAAACACACAAAATTAATAAGACTGGACTTGATCACTCGTACAAATTTTATTCTTTTGTGTTAGTTTTGTACAAAGAAATTTTTTTTTCCAAATGTTTTGCAATTTTTTCGATTCAAAACGAAAGACAAGTTTGTCATTTTTTTTGCTTTTGTGTTTAATGCTTGAAAGTATTTTAAGTTCTTGCATCGCTTCGTTCCCACTCATCGGCTAGGTTCAGAGATAGCTCTTTTGCAATGCGGCGAATTGTTCTGATGAATGTCAAAGGCCGTTTCGTCTTCTTTTGTAAATTATATCAGTTGTGGGAGGTGATCAATGTCAGTGAGATCTATGTAGCGAAGAATGGTTGAGGAGCAATTTCCTACTAGTCATTGAAATACAAAGAAGGATGGAGTTTCTTTACTCATTTATCCATGCAACATTTTAGTTTTGACGTTACAATGATTGTTTCCATTTTTGGAAGGATTTTTCCTACTATTTATAGATAATTCTGAAAGACAATGAGGAAAAAAGAAATTATTTTAATTATGAATCAAATTTAAGTGATGAAGGATTCATTTGAAAATAATTTGAAGATTAAATCTTCAAAGCTGCCAATTCAAAGAAAGTATAGATATTGATGAAGTTGTTTTGCTGAGTCATATCGAAGACGAATGAAAATTTTGTTTTAGTTTTACAAACTACGTTAAAATGATGCGAATGAAATTGAACTATATGATATCAGGTATTCATATATGAGAAGAACTTTAGTTCTTCCTTTTCGCGAGGATT
>VFQN01007049.1_pt1 | contig 12342 bp, 15 predicted proteins | sample 3512371 | NCBI WGS metagenome assembly VFQN01 (sample SAMN10412370, study PRJNA504923) | tailings metagenome | isolation source: Replicate 2 from Balatoc abandoned mine | place: Philippines: Itogon, Benguet | collected 2017-08-28
GTGGCGGTGTGGCCGTGGTGCGGGCTGCTGCACGAGGAGCCGGAGGTCATGGTGGAGGGTGGGTGAGAAGTGGGCAAGGTAGGAAGGGCAAGGGTGTGTTGGGTTCGCATAGGACGACATCGGGACGGGGACCCAGCTCACATTGCCATAGCCTACGCCCCATAAGTCCGCATTGCTGCCGCAGTTATTGCATTTCTGCATGCTGCTAGTCTGGCTCCGATGCGCACTAGTGCCCACATCTGCCGCATGCTAGCACCACTGTGCTGCTGGCCCTTGACCAGTGTGGGATGGCCCTTAATACACATGCCGCAGCCGCCCGGGAGCTGATGGCGGAGGACCCCGCAGTGGTGGCCCAGCGCACCTCCCTGCACTACATTGAGCGCCACCTGTGGATCGCACTGGTTGTGTTCAGGTGGGACGGCCGCAGCAGTGCAGGGGGGGATACGCGTAAAACGCGAGGAACCGTGTGAGGTGTCAGGGAAGCGCGGAAACGGAAACACTAGTGCCTGCACGGGGGGGATGTGGGAGGCACACAGGTTAATGGCGCGCGCAGAAGACCACGAGCGGATGGTCCACGGTATCGTGAGGGAGTCAAGGTTGGGTGTGCAGTGCGTGGCAGGGGAAAGAGACGCTTGGTGGGCAGCAGGAGAGATTGCCGTGCAGGGAAGCGCTGGGGACTGACGGTGCGTGCCATTCGGTCGTCCCGTTCGTGCCGGTCGCATGTGGTTGCACCATCATGAACGAATGGGCTGTAGAACGTACGCAAGAGCTCTCGGCTTGCTGGTCAGACCCCTACGCGCCTACAGTGCGTTAACTTGTATGTTATAACGTGCACAGACGACCAGCTTACTCCACCTAGACGTGCGTAACATGTCTGCACGGCGGCTGCACATCACCCGGGTTGCACATGGCCTTGGGAGGCGGGCACAGTGCACAGTAAGGGCAGGTGCATGTCTTTCATGGGTACTTGTTTGTCGCTTTCCCTATACCCTTGGCTGTTGTTGTATTGAGGGTCAACACGGAACGTGGGAGACCGAGGATTCTTGTTGGTACCTGCCGTGGCTATCCTACTAGAAAGACGGTACCCGTACCGGTTGTGGCAGGGGCAGGCAGGCGCAGGAGGTGCGGGTAGAAGCTCAAGTGACGCGGCATTGCTTGGTAGGAGGCTTAGGGCACGGTAGCAGCGGGGTAGCGCACATCCGCCACCAGGCCACCGACACTTTTGACTCAACTTGTTGTGGCAACGCAACCGCATAGCGCACTCGGCATCTGTGCTCAGCCACGAGTCGCACGCACGGTGGACAGAACACTGGGTATCCATATGGCTGGCAGACCCATGGGTCACGCCATGCGACGAAACCCCATGCTACGAAACCAGCCATTGTGACGGGTTACTGAGACCCCAGCAATTCCGACGCCTTCTCCATTAATCACAGTTGCCTGCCACCTTAAGCCACTTGCGTTGTAACCTGTTGCTACTCTGCAACATGGCGGTCAGAGGCCACGCGCCAGATCAGCGCCCGCTGCTGTTGGCCGACCTGGCCGCGGCGCGGCAGCGCTTTGCAGCCGACCCCCAACGCGGCCTGGAGCTGATGGCACAGGTAGCTCTAGCCTGCGTGGAGGAAGCAGCGGCGGACCCAGGTGCGTATGATGACTGGTAGCATTTGTGCAGCTTATCGCACAAACGGAGACGCGCGCAGAAGGTGTGCACAAGACACCCTCCTCGGTAAACTGCGCATTGAAATATCAAGAAGACTGACTGTTTAAGATTTGCCCGCAACTTTACAGGCGGCTCGGGCGCCGATGCTGCGCGCGAGGCGGTTCCCGCCCTCGTTCGCGCCCTCTGCAGCATTGCGCGAGACGCCCGGACGACCAAGGAGCGCCTTGTGGCTCTTCAAACAACAGACCGTGACACACCGAGTCGACCACGAACTAGAGATAAACCACAACCCAGCAAGCTTACCAGCAAACAGCACCAGAGGGACGGCCGGGCGCCTGGGAATGGCGCCAGGGGTGCCCCCGTGGACGTAGACCCCGTGCGTGCCCGCTGGACGCAGCTGCAGCTGCTTGCCGCGGACGACGCCGTGTGGTTGCCTGTTAAATTCGCGATGTCGGCAGCCTACACGCTGGACGACGAGGGCCTGGCCCACGGTGTGCTGGCGGCGTGGCGGGAGACGGCGGCGGAGCTGCTGCTGCCGCCCCCGACAGCGGGTGATGAGCAGGAGGGGGACGAGGGGGACGAGGAGGAGGAGGAGGAGGTGCAGGAACGGGAGGAGCAGCAGCGGCGGTGGGTGCAGCCCGTGGTTTGGTTCATGAAAGGCGGAAAGTGGATTACTGGTACGCAGGTTGTAGGAGTACGCCTTTGTTGCAGTACCTACGCAATAAAACGTTTCATAACGCTACCACGCAATAAACGTCAACAGGTCTTCAGCGGCCGCCTGTACCCGCTGCTGTGCCTTTGCTGTTCCCCTGCGTGCGGCCTGCTGCCCTGCCGGCCCACCTCCCCTGTACACCAGCCTCGCCCCTGAATCGCGCCCCTGCCCGCATGTGCGTCCACGCCTACCCCCAGCCTGCTGTTCGGCCGCCCCACCTCCCTGCCGCCGCACCTGGTGGTGGGGGCATGCGTGGAGCACTGCGTGGGGCGACTGGCGCCGCTGGGGGCCCTGGCCGCCCGCCTGGTGGGCCTGATGCAGGTGGGTCAGCGGGCCTGGTGCGGGTGGGTTAGCGGGCTTGGTGCAGGTGGGTCAGCGGGCCTGGTGGGGGTGGGTTAACAGGCCTGGTGCAGGTGGGTTAGTGGGCCTGATGCAGGTGGGTTAGCGGGCCTGGTGCAGATGGGTTAGTGGGCCTGATGCAGGTGGGTTAACGGGCCTGGTGCAGGTGGGTTAGTGGGCCTGATGCGAGGGGGATGCGGGGTGCCGTTCAACATGTGGGTACCGTACCGACCATACGCACCTGCGGGCATCCTCGGACAATGGCAGGACTTTCACGTGGAAAACCTAACGACACCACCACCTACACGTCGTTGCCCCGGCCGCCTCGCAGCACCTGCACGAGGTGGTTGGCATCAACCTCCTGGCCCGGTACGACGCCCACCCCCTGCCCCAGCTGCTGCTGTGGCTGCACATGCTGCTGCATGCCCCGCCGCCTCCATCACCGCCACCCGCACAACCCCAGCCCAGCACCAACACCTCTAGCCATGCCGCGCCGGGCCCACACAGCCACCAGCACCAACACCAACACCACCAGCACCAGCAGGAGGCGTCCGGACAGTGCACTACGGCAGCGCCCGCCCTGGCGGTGGCCTGCCGTACGGTGTACCCTTTGGTACGGCCTGCCGTACAGCGTTGGGTGGCGTCGTACAACGCTGCAGTTGCGGAGGCGGCGGACAGGGAGGCGGCGGGAGCGGCCGTGGCGGGGGCCGGCGGCGAGGGCGGTGGTGGTGACGGCGGAGGCGGAGACGGAGGAGGCGGGGGAGGAGAGCTGACGTCTCCTCCGCTGCTGTTCTTTGAGATAGCGTTGGCTGTTTTGCAGGTGAGGGTGCATCTACATACGGCCCCGACCGGACGCCGCGGACGGACCGGGACCAAAGGGCTGTGGGTTCAGCTGACGAACGTGGGCTTTGGTCGTTGGGGAGGGGCACAGCTGCCGGTGTGGTGCATATCGGATCTCCGAGTTGGTGGTAGTGGTGGTGGTGGTGGTGGTGGTGCCGGTGGTGGTATATTCCTGTCGCACGCTATCGCTGATGCCACAAGCGGCGTACGGGATGCTGCAGGAACGCCTTCAAGGGACAGTTGCCACAACGGCTAGCCTTGGTCCTGCAAATCAGCAGGGAGGTGGACTCATACTCTTGTGTCACGGCAACTACACACCACCCGCACAGTGCGCACTTCCACCCCCCGCCCCCCGCATGACGATCGCAGCACCTCCGGTAGCTGCATGAGTATGGCCCTGCGCCGACACCCCGTGCCCTTCCCCTTGCCCTTGCACCTCACCTGCCCCCCCCCCCTTTCAGGACGAGCGCTGCGCTGCCGGCAGCTGCCCCGACATCCACACCCGCAGCCGCTCCTGTTGCTGCCACCCCCGCCCCCGGCCCCGCCCGCCGAACCCCTCACCCGCCTCCTCCTCCTCCCCCGTCGCTTCATTCTGCGGCTGCTGGTCCCGGCGCTGCGGCTGCCTGCTGCCGGGGGCGCTGGAGGGGGTGCTGCAGCAGCTGTTTGCGGCGCTGGGCGGCGGGCCGGAGGACTACTCGGCGGCGGTGGCGGCGTACGTGGAGGCAGCGGTGGAGGTGGGTAGCGGCGGCTGCTTGCCATTTTTTGGCCGTTTGCAAGGGCACTTGGTTGTGGTTCTGGCGGCGTACGTGGGTGCGTGCGTGGAGGCGGCGGGGGGAAGTGGGTGCGGGTGTGCGTGGTCCTTCCTAGCTTGTCACAATCGATGCGACCAGGCGGGCGTGGCGTGTGTGCGTGTACGGCTGCAGTGGAACGTATTAAAGGCGGCGGTGGTCGATGAGAGTGTTGGTGGCAGGTTTTTGATATCGGCTGGTGGGTGCACGGGTTCGCAGTGTGTCGGGGACTTGTGCGTGGGTAACGGACAAGGGACTGGTGGGAGATACTCTGCACCAGCCAGGTGCAGTCGCACACACGTTGACGGTTGAGGCAGGGCGCAGGGCGCAGAGGCGTAGTTACCCCACCAGCAACAGCTCAAGCCGGCCGACGCGTACGCCGCATGGTTGCTCCGGCCGTTGCAGGGCCCTATGCCACGCACCGTCCGTGTTCGCAAGCACATGCCCACGTACGGCCGTGCCACGCCCATTCCCTCTTGCTTCCCAGACACGCTCCGTTGGCGCCCTCCCCCACCCCCAGGCGTGGTCGGGTCAACCCAGCACCCCGCCGGCGCCGCTGTCTGCACCTGGGGCCACTGCAGCCCCTGCCCCCACCTCCGATACCGGTAATGTACCCGTGGGATCTATTGTACCGGACCCGGGGCCCTCCCAGGCTACCGGCAGGGGCCAGGCCCGCAAGCGGCCGCCCGCGGGGGGCCTGCCGCCGGTCGCCGCGTCAGCAGCCGCTGGCTTGGATGGTGGCCAGCAGCTGTGCGGGGAGCGGTGGGCTGCGGACCCCGGCGTGCGGCGGGTGGTGGCGCTGCTGTGGACGTACGGGGGGCTGCCGCTGGTGGTGCGGGCGGCGCTGGCTCGCGCTGGGGAGGAGCCGCGGCAGGGTAGGATAGGGTGGGTTAGCGTGGGTGGGTGCTGTGGGGATGCAGTGGGGCGGGCTGGAGGCACAGTTAGAGCTGGCGGAGATATCATGGCCAGCGTGTGGGGACCGGAAGTGTACACACGAAAGGGCAGCAGGCACCGCGGTATCCGGTATGTACCAGTACTCTGGTAGCATGGTCACGCTCGCACCTCCTGCTCTGTGCCTCAGTGTCTCACTTACTGGGCGTCCTGGGAGGAATTTGTGCGCGTCTGGACAGGGCATGTTGCAGCCGCGACTTTTTCACCTGTGTACCACCATCTTGGCATCTTCTGCACCCCCGACCCACGATGCCCGGCATGTGCCGGTATGCAGCAAACATGCTTGATTTGTTGGTGTGCGCCTTCTGCACCCCTGGCCCACAGTGTCCCGCCTGCTGGGCTTCCTGACGGCTGTGGCGCATCCCGGGGAGCTGTGGGAAGGTGGGGGAGGCGACGAAGAGCGCCACCATCCCCATGGGGAGGAAGTGGACGAAGACGAGATTGACGCCGAGGACGAGGAGGAAGAGGGGCACGCCAGGCAGGGCGGCGGGCCGCAAGCGCCAGGCGCCGCAGGGGGCCCAGCCGGAGCCTCGGCCCCGGCCCCGGCCCCGCACCCTGTGTGCCGGCTTGTGGGCCTGTTGTGCGAGCTGCTGCTGCCGGAGAGCAACTGCGGGGTGGCCACACGTGTGGCGGCACTGCAGGGTGGGTGGCGGCTGAGAGCGCGTACGCGTATGGGGAGGTGGGCAACAACGTCGACAGTCTTGACGTACCTGTGCGAGGATGTGGTTAGCAGACGCCCGGCCGCACAGGTGGCCACAAGGTTCGCGGCGCTGCAGGGTGGGTGGCGGTGGTGGTGGTACCGATAATGTTCGTTGGCAGTCGCTGCTGGGAACGGGTGTTAGCACTTAGCAGACACCGGCACATCACCGGCGTGCAGCACTGCTTACTACTTAACCACGCAATGGGCCGCCTCATTTTGCGGAACCTCCGCCATTCCCCCCGTATGCCCACTACCGTACCGCTCACCTGCCATGCCGCCCTGCTGCGTACGGTACTGCTGTCCGCAGCGCTGTACAACGCCCTGGAAGACCACGCGGCAGCCCTGGAGCAGGCGGCGGAGGGGGCTGTGCAACGGCAGCAGGGCGAGCGACAGCACCAGGACCTACAGGAACAGGCTGCGGCCAGCCTTTGGCTTGCCGGCGCTGGTGGTGACGTGTCAGGACGCGGCGGCGGCGGCGGCGGCGGCAGCGCAGGGCTACCCGGCGCAGGGCCAGGGGGCTCCCCGCTGGACGCCCTGCTGTTCTGCATCATGCACGACCCCAGCATCAAGGTTTGGGCTGTGTGGAGGGGGGCGGGGTGTGGGAGGGGGCCCTGACGGCGAGCGTGCCTCCGCTCGACCGGCACGGCACGTGGCTGAGAGCTTGACACGGCGTCGCTCGCAAGCCTGTCCCTGAAACGGTATCACGCTCACCTGTCCCCAAATGAAACGGTTCCACGCTCAACCGTCCACAAGCGCACGTCCATGACTTCAGCAGGGCCCGTCCTCTCTGCTCTCCCGCTCTACCCCTTCGATCCGCTCCGTTCCGCCTCGCAAACCTGTCCCCTCCCCCCGCTCCAGACCCACGCCCCACCCCCAACTGCCCCCTAGGTCCGCCGCGCCGCCCTGCGTGTGCTTCCCCACGTGGTGCTGCCGCGAGACCACCCCGCCACACAGCGCCTGGCAACAGCCCTCATACACAAGCTGCGAGACAGGTGGGTGGGCGCTGGGCAGGTGTGTGGGACAGGCCGGGGCATCTCCCTCCCTGAACCACCGCAACGATACGCGCGCATACGCGTATCACACCACAAGCATACGCGGGAGAAGGCCGTCAGATGGGCACGCCCCACATGTCCAAATCTTTACCACCCACAGCGCTACTCCAGGCCTCCACCCTCGTCAAACACCGTTGTCCCTCGTGCACATACAGCACCCCAGTCATCGTCACTACACAAGTCGGTCGCCTGCCCTCCTCTGTCGCCCCCTTATCGGTACTTGACAACTCCCTCCCGCCCCCGGCTCCTCCCCCCCCCCGGCCCCCATCCTAAAGGGACCCCATGGTGTCCAGCCGCGCCCTGGACCTGCTGGCGCAGCTGCCTGCCGGCCTGCTGGCCCGCGCCGCGCAGGGCAGACCCACGGGTCAACCCCACCGCGGCGAAGGTGGACCCACGGGTCAGCCCCACCGCGGCGAAGGTGGACCCACGGGTCGGCCCTCCTACGACCAGGGCGGACCCGCGGGTCAGTTCACGCATGGCGGAGGCGGACCCATGGGTCAGTCATGGCTCGCCATGGTGCGGACGTGCCTGGAGGCCCTGGGGCCGGGGGCGGCAGGGGGAGGGGCAGGGGAGGCCAGGGCCGCCAAAGGGGGTAGGAGCGGCGGTGGGGGTGGGGGCGGGGGCGGCAGTGACAGGGAGGAGGCAGCACGGCAGCTGCTGGTCAAGCTGCTGACGTACCATGCCAAGGAGGCAGCCGGAGGGGATGAGGAAGGGGGAGGAGGGGCGGAGGGAGAGGAGGTGGAAGGAGGGCCGGAGCGTGGGGGCAGGGGTGGGGCGCTGGGAGGCGGGGAGGCGGCGATGCACCCGTTGGAGGTGCTGTTGATGGCTGCGGCTGGGGGGACGGAGCCCGGGGCGGTGGGTGGAGCGGAGGGCGGTGGGGGTGGTGGGGGACGGCAGAGGCCGAAGGCGCCTCCTGGCGGAGGCGCGCGCTCTGGTGTTGGGGGTCCTGGGGTCCAGGGTGTGGGAGGCGGTGCGCTCGGGGTTGAGGGCATGGCGGCGGCGGCGGCGGGGGCGGGGGCGGAGCTACTGCAGCGAGTGGCGGATGCGGTGGCGCTTGGTCGTGACTGACATACGGCCAAGGGCTGGCATGTGCTGCATGTAGGCTACGTGGATTTGCATACATACGCGTGGCGACTGGTGGCAACACGACGAGGAGAACCCCAAGGGGTGGACCCTGAGGGCTGTGCTTCAAAGTTTTAGGTGCATTTCCGTTGCACCCTGCAGTATCGCGTCGGCGCGGCAGCTGCAAACCTCCTCGTCGCAAGATAATGAGAGAGCGGGGACGGTGCACTATTACATTACGAGAACTACGTGTCGCGTTTGTGCCTCGTGTCGCTAATTTACCGTAATCTGCGTACTATACTGGCGGGGACACGGCAAGCGCAGCCACGCCCTGGCCACGACAATGCTGACGAGTTAACCCACAGCACGGCGTCAAAGCCGACCCCAACGTGCCCCTGCTGTAACGGTACCGCTAACTGCACCACAGCAGTGGTGCACGGTCCTAGCTCTGCCAACAGCAGCCATGCATATAGCAGTCCCATGGGCAACTTGTTAGGGCGTAACTCGTGCAGTTACATCACTGCCCAACCAACAGCTTTCCTTGCTCGACATCTTTTGCTGCATGCCAATACCTTATGCGTCCAACCCGCTGCACATTGCACGGCTCGTGGCAGGTCGTGCTTTCCAATTACCAACCGTCACTACTACTGCCTGCTGAACAGCAGCAAACTAAGCGCCCCTTACAGCGCAGAGGCCCCATCGCGTGCTGACCGCAAGGGTGCCGCCTGCCACCACGCGCCGCCGCACGTCGACCGGGGCTGCCGCCTGCCACGTGTCTTCCACGTGTCACATGTCGCGTGCGCGCGGCGTGTTGAGCACGGTCAGTGCGGCCCTCAGGCGGCGCTCGGTTTCCAGCAGGGAGGTGCGGTCGGCCACCACGGCAGGGTCCTCCACCATCAGCTCCCGGGCTGCTGCGGCATGTGTAGTAACAGGTGAGGGTGGGGGTGCCTTAAGTGGCCATGCACGTAAGAGGCCCCACGGCGGGGGTCGCAGCCATCAGCTCCCGGGCCGGGCAGCTGTGGCACGTGCTTTTTGGGGTGGGGTGAAGGGAGTATGTAACCAACTGTGTGGGAGGGTCTCAAGCCACCACACGGGGCCTTCTGCCCACAACCTCGGGATGGATGCAGGTAACTTGTAGGGCATTACACAAGGTGCCGCATATGGTCGTGCAGTGCTGTACCTGTGCTGCAGTCCCCGCCCGCCCGTCTCCACCCACCTTCCACCATGACGTCTTGCTCCGCAGACTGTCTCCCTGCCCGTGGGCGCCGCGGGCCCCACACTCCGCCGCCACGCTGCCACCCGATCCCTCCATCCAGTCTCCACCCCTGCTGCTGTTCCCGCTCCTGACCCCACACCTGCTGAATCATACCCGCGCCCCTGCCGCCTCCCCACCCACCATCCTCCACCTGCCCCGCCCCCATGCCCCCCTGACCCTCCATCCACCCCAGCTCCCCAGATGCGGCCCCTACCCCGGCGGCTGCCTCTCCCGCCCCTGCCGCTGCCCCTGCCCCTGCCCCTGCCCCTGCCGCCCCCATGATGACCGCCTGCAGGATGGCCCCCTCCACCTCCTCTCTGTACTCCAGTTTCCGAAGCACGCCGCGGACACTAAGGGGCACGTTGTCAAGCAGACGCTTGAAGGCAACCTGGGGGCGCAGGCACGGGGATGACCAGCACGCGTTAATGCGTAGGGGCGTTGGGGATATTATGGGTGTGTGGGGTCCAGTGTTACGGCTTGGTTGCATGGCTGCTCCAATGCAAGTGACAACCCACACTGCCACACACACGTATTCGTCAAGTACATACATTCTACTCACCTGGTCCACGCCCCATGACCAGCAGCCCTATCACACAGGCCCACACCACATCACCTATTACACACGTCGCGCCTTCCACCAATACACAACTTGAAGTAGGCCGGGTACGCTGCCATCATATGCAGCTCCTGGTCCAGACCTGAACCACTCACCCGCACCACCTAATACACATGCCATATCCTCCGTTAACACACACCTTGAAGCGACCATAGCCACCGACTTGCCGCTCTCCTGCCCTGCCTTGTCATACCTTGCCTCGCCACACCCTGTCCGCTTTTCATATTTGCTTGCTACTCACTCAGAGCAAAAACCCCGGTGCAAAATTGGGGCAGTGTCCCCAGCCCGCCTACCGGGGCCCTCGGCAAACGTGGGTGATAGGGCATGCGCTCTTGCAGGCAGATAGCTTTAGTCTTCATTAGCATTGGGTTGTCATTTATCCGTGCTCTGGTGCATCGGCGCCCTTGGGTTGACCGACGATGGTTGGTGCGACCGGTTCAAAAGTTGTGCCAAGGCAGGGATACCCGCGCATGGACCACAAAGTTTACTCCTACTTTTCCTTTATATCCTGCGTAATCTTCAAGGGGTACCGGCGTAGGGTGGACGGGCATAGACATTTGCACATGTCTGGCGGGCCATGATCTGGCCAGGGCGGCTGGCACGCTTCAAGCATAGTGTCTTAGTGCTTGCTATCCATGTTTCAAAAGGCGCGCGGCCTGGCCAGCCCTTGCCCCTTGCCCCGAAACCCCCCTCAAACTAGAGAGCCACCAGGAGAGCCACTCATCCAATGACTCCTCGACACCAACGCTATAGCGTACTGTTATGCATATGACCAGCATTGTAGCGTACAGCAGCTGCGTGAAGGGGATGCGGGAGTCGACAACGGGGCCGAGTTCGTGCCATTTTGCGCCGGTCCTAGTCCTAGACACCTGCATGCTGCCAGCCCGCTTCCCATATCAGCTTTAGTACCGGTATTGCTCTGTCTGCCACTGCGATATGCCGCATATGCACGTTCAAGAGGCCAGGTCACCGGGTCATGGAGCAGCGCTGTAGGTGCTCTCTCGGGAGCCCACACAACCGCACTGCTCGCACCGGGGTTTTTGCTCTGAGTGTAGCGAGCACCGGTAGGACGTGGTGCCTGACCGCCAACCGGCTTTCGTGACCTCGCGCGTGCACCCATTCGGGGCTTAAACGGCGCTTTCGCTCGCACTACAAGGCAAGTATCTGTTAGCAATAACTTGAAGTTCAGCGTACGCCGCGGTGATGAGTACCGCACGGCTGACTACCTCAGTGGTGACACGTGTGCAAGGGACTAGCGGTGCTAGTTCGTGGCATGAGCCAGATTTGGTGCCACTCTTGGCCGAAGCAGCTGCTACTCCCGGTCAAGTTGCAAAACGCTTGCAGTTATGGCAAACGTCGTGATGCGGTAATTGGTGGAAAGGAAAGGGGTTCGTGCGGCAAGCGGTGGAGGCCCCATGTGGCGGGCCCCTGTGTGCCGTCATGGTGCCAGGCTGCCCTCCAGGCAGATCGTACCGGTATGCACCCTGGCACGCTCACACGGCACTTCGGCCCTCCCGCGTTGACAGCAAGTCAACTGTTGATCATGCTTGCCGTACGCGTACGGTCATGGTAAAACTGAGCTTTCTGGGCACGTGCACGCCAGTATCTGTCATGCGTAACACCTGCTTTGCAGCTTCAGTGGGCTGCTGCCGTGTCAGATGCAGCGGAGAAAAGTGTAGGCCAGGCATGTTGGTAAGCAAGCTTTGCAAGCTGTGCAGTTATGTACACCACTGTATCAAAACCCCTTTCCTTGCGGCCATCGTACAGCTGAGACACCATTGTGGACTTGCCACCAGCGTCCCCTCCTGAAGAGCTTTACCATCGGTACACGTGCAACCCGCAAGGCCAACAGAGCAGGCAGGCGCCGTACTGTCAGTCGTTTGCACAGTGAGTCACCTTATCAACGGTACCCCAAGCCACTGCCATCGGTCAGTCCAGCTGAGGCCACGGCAGCTTTGCCCCTGGGTGCACACCCTCGCAGTGGGGGGCTCTCCCCTGCTCCACCCTACAGCGCAACTGCCATTCCAAGACCTCACAGTGCAGACGCCATCTCCATGCTGCCACCTCACACTTGGTTACGTTGCAGCCCAGCAGCTCCCTCGTCACACACAATAGTGAGCGTACACGTGCTGTGGAGGGGTTGTGCCTATGGTGACCCGTGGGACACTTGGGCCACACACGCTTGGCGCAAGCACGCAAAGCGCACATGTAGTCCAGGTTGTTATTTGCGCATCTTTTGCGGAGAGCTTTACAACTATGGTACTGGTACCTGATGGTAGGCCCGGTAACATAGGTAACCTGAATATTGCCTACACTCAGAGCAAAAACCCCGGTGCAAAATTGGGGCAGTGTCCCCAGCCCGCCTAC
>VFQN01007051.1_pt1 | contig 12340 bp, 17 predicted proteins | sample 3512371 | NCBI WGS metagenome assembly VFQN01 (sample SAMN10412370, study PRJNA504923) | tailings metagenome | isolation source: Replicate 2 from Balatoc abandoned mine | place: Philippines: Itogon, Benguet | collected 2017-08-28
AGGCGGCGCACGGTCTCCGCCTTCTCGTGCGGCAGGACACCCGCGTGCACCTCCTCGATGCCGAGCTCCGCTGCGACTCGCCGCGCCGCCCGCTCGTTGTCGCCGGTGACCATGATGGGCGCAACCCCCGCCTGACGCAGTGCCGCGACCGCCCGCGCCGCGTCCGGCCGGAGCGTGTCGCCCAGGGCCACCGCCCCGAGCGCACGTCCTTCCCGGGCCACGGCGATCACCGTGCGACCGGCCTCCTCCAGGGCGCCGATCCGCCCGGCGAGGTGCGCCAGGTCGACGCCGCGCTCGGCCAGGAAGCGCGGGCTGCCGACCAGGACCTCGGCGCTGCCGATGCGGGCGACGACGCCCTTGCCGGGGATGGCCTCGAAGGATGCGACCTCCGGCGGAACGGCGCCGCGCTCGAAGGCGGCCTTCACCACCGCCTGCGCGAGCGGGTGCTCGGAGGACGCCTCGGCCGCGGCGGCCACCGCGAGGAGCTCGTCCTCGGTGCCCTCAACGGCCTCGATCTCCCGCACGACCGGGCGCCCCTCGGTGAGGGTGCCGGTCTTGTCGAGCACGATTTTCGTGGCCAGCCGGTAGCCCTGGAACGCCTCGCCGGTGCGCATCAGGATGCCCCGTTCGGCGGCCTCTCCGGCCCCGCGCACGATGGAGAGCGGCGCCGAGATGCCGACCGCGCAGGGATAGCCCATCACCAGCACGCTGAGGCAGGCGAACACCGCCCGCTCCACGTCGGCCTGCCCGGTGGCGAGCCACGAGCCGGCCAGCCAGCCGACGAGGGCGAGCCCGGCGATGATGAGCACGGTCGGCGTGTAGATGCGCAGCACCTGGTCGACGAGATGGAGCAGGCCGGGCTTCAACGCCCGCGCGTCCTCCACCTCGCGGACGATCCGGTGCAGGAAGCTACCCTCGCCGACCGCGGTGGCCTCGACCAGCAGCGTGCCGGTGCCGTTGATGGAGCCGCCGATGACGGCGGCACCTTCTGCCTTCTCGACCGGGATCGGCTCGCCGGTGACGAGCGACTGGTCGACGCCGGAGCGGCCGCCCCTGACCGTACCGTCGACCGGGATGCGCTCGCCCGGGCGGATGCGGACCAGGTCGCCGACCCTGACCGCCTCGAGCGGCAGCTCGACCTCGGTGCCGTCCCGCAGGACGCGGGCGGTCTCCGGCTGCAGGTTGAGCAGCTTTTTCACCGCCTGCGAGCTGCGCGTCTTGACGATGAGCGAGAGCCATTCGGAGAAGATGTGGTAGGTGGCGACCATCACCGAGACAGCGAAGAACGCCGCCGTCGGGTAGCCCGGGCGGTCCATGACAAGGCCGATGGCGCCGCCGACGAGGCCTGCGAAGGCGCCGATCTCGAGCAGGACGTGCTGGTTCAGGATGCCGCGCCGCAGCGCTTGGTATGCCATGACCAGGATGTGCTGCGCGACCCCGAAGACGAGCACGACAGCCAGCGCCGCGACGATCCAGGGTCCGATCTGCGTCAGGGAGCCCTGCAGGTTCAGGTAGAGCAAGCTCAGAGCCATGACAGTGAGGCCGCCGGTGGCGAGGCTGGCGGTCCAGAGGCTGGTCTTCTTCAGCACCAGGAACACCATGGCGCCGAGGCTGAGGCAGACCAGGGCAGGGAGGAAGCCGATCCAGCCGACCGTCGGGTCGGCGATGATGGGGATGGAGGCGACGCTAAGGGCAACGGCGACCACGAAGCGCCGGCTCTCGCGGACGAGCTCGCGCTCCTCCTCCTCGAAGCTACGCAGCTTGCGCGGGTCGGAGACGGTGTAGCCGATGTCGCGCAGCACCTGGAGCAGCTGCTCGGGACGGGCCACCTTGGGATCGTACTCGACGAGCGCCTGCTCGTGCGTGAGGCTGACCGCGACCTTGTCGACGCCGGGCTGGCGCCCGAGCGCCTTCTCGACGGTGCCGGTGCAGAGCGAGCAGTGCAGGCCGCCGATGCGGGCGCGGATGCGCGCCCGGTCGGGCCGGGCGGCGGGCTCCTCCGTCCACGGACGGAAGTCGGGTTCGGTGACTGCGGCGATAGCCATGGTGACCTCCTGTGTGTTTTGTGGCCGGCTAAGGTCTCGCCCGCCCGGCCAGGCCGAGCCAGATCGACCCGGCGCCGAGGACGACGAGCAGCAGACCCGTCCAGAAGGGCAACCGCCGGGACAGGCCGGCGAGCCAGTCGAGGGCGCGCCGCGCCGGCGCGAAGAGCACGGCCAGAACAAGCGGCAGGGAGAGGGCAAAGCCGAATAGCCCCAAAGAGACGAAGCCGCTGGCGAGCGTCCACCCGGAAGCGCCGCCTGCCGCCGCGGCACCGAGCAGGGCGAGCAGCAGCGGCCCGGCGCAGGCCGGGATGTTCAGGCCGAACAGGACACCAAGTGCGGCGGAACCGCGCGCGCCCGAGAGGCGGGCGAAGCTCGGTCCCAGGGAAACCCTCAACGCCCCGGCCTTGCCTGTCAGATAGACGAGACCGATCAGGACATAGACGGCCCCCAACAGCATCCAGGCTGCCTTCTGCAAGCCCAGGAATGCTGTTCCCAGCACGACCGCGAGCACACCGAGAAGCCCGATGAATACGGCTCGCGTGGCCGCGAAGACGCCGACCTGGGCAAGCTTGCTGGCTGCGCTCTTGCCCTCCAGTTGCTGGATGACCAGCAGCGTCGAGCCGATGGAGCAGGGCTCGACGAAGCCCAGCAGGCCGAGGCCCATCGGGAGCAGCGCCAGGCTCGTCAGGGTGGCCCCGTCGATCACCGGCGCTCTACGACGCGGAAGCCAGGCTTCTGGACCGTCGCGGCTAGGCGGTCCTCGTCAGTCGCCTGCGGGTCATAAAGGATGCGCGCTTCGCCATCTTTGAACGAGACGGTCGCCGCTTTCACGCCCGGCTCCTTCTCTACCAGCCCTTTGATGGTGCTGGCGCAGCCGTCGCAGTGCATGCCTTCGATCGTGAAGGTCGTGGTCTTCATGTTGATCTCCGTGCTCTGGCGCCGTCCTTCGGCGCGGAAATGCTGGACCGTGCGGCTTTCGCCTGCCTGGCGCCGGGCTGGGACTCCAGCGCGTCAATAATGGTGCAGGACTGCAAGCCACCCTGGCCGGGGCAGGTGGCAATCACGGTCTCCAGCGCGGTACCGATTTGCCGAAGCCGCTCGATCTTTCTGTGGACGTCTTCGAGCTTGGCGGTCGCTTGCTCGCGCACCTCGGAGCAATCGGCGGCAGGATCGGCACGCAAGGCGAGGAGCTCGCGGATCTCGCGCAGCGTGAAGCCGAGCTGTTGGGCCTCACGGATGAAGCGAACACGCGCGACGGTGGTGTCCGAGTACACCCGAACGCCCGAGCCTTGCGGCTTCGGTGGCTGCTGAATGATCCCCTGCCGCTCGTAGAAGCGGATCGTCTCCACGTTGACGCCCGCCTGACGGGCCACTCTGCCGATGGTTAGTACTGCGACCATTACATACCTCGCTTCCAGCGTAACCTCCGTACTATGGTACAGAGTCAAGCATGGAATAGGGGCCAGCTGCCCGGCTTTGATTATCGAGATGGAACCGTACCCAGGTACGGATCAAGGAGCCGCATGGATTTTGTGGCGCCGCTGTCTTGAGTTGCGATTGAGCTTGACTCCGGACCACGGTCCGGAGGGCAGGCTGCGGTGCTGACGGCGGAAGCGGGGTCGGCGCCGCGCTCGCTCAGCGCTGGTGCGGCCATCGGCTGCCGGTCGTCACACGAGAGGAGACCGACATGGCGCCACAGCCACAGCCATCCTACGAATCCTGCATCCGGGCGTGCCTCGACTGCCTGACGGCGTGCGAGACGTGCGTCGCCTGCTGTCTCGGCGGATCGCCACAGATGGCCGAATGCCTTCGCTTGTGCCTGGAATGCGCCGAGGCCTGCCAGGCGACCGCACGCGTGATGGCGCGCAGCTCCCCGAACGTATCGAAGTGGGCGGATCTGTGCGCGGCGATCTGCGACGCCTGTGCCGCCGAGTGCGCGAAGCACCAGATGGATGCCTGCCAGAGGTGCGCCGAGGCGTGCCGCCGCTGCGCCCAGGAATGCCGCGGCGTCGCCCAGGCCGCCTAGCCCGCGAGGCGGGGCCGCCACCTCGCAATACAGGCTTCGTAAGGGCGCAGGGCGAAAGCCCTGCGTCTGCCCTGCGTTTGCAGGGCGTGGTGAGAACGTAGCAATTACAGCCGGATGCGTTCGACCTCGTTGAGCGTCACCTCGTCCTTGGTGCGATCATAGAGCTTGGTGGTACGGGGGCTCGAGTGCGCCGCCATCTGCTGGGCGTGCTCGAGCGTGCCGCCGTTCTCCAGGTAGTTGGTGATGCCGATCGCCCGCCAGCTGTGACAGCCGATAGTGGCATCGACACCGGCTGCCAGCGACCGGCGGCGGATCATCCCATAGGCTTCCCGGGCTTGTAGCCGGTTGACCGTCAGACGGTCGCCGAGGCGGCCGGGCGCGGTGCGAAACAGCGGGCCTTTCTTGTCCCCCTCGATGCCGGCCGCGGTGATGTAGGCGTCCAGATACTCCTCCAGCGTATGGTGCACCGGCATCTCGTGCACCTTGCCGCCCTTTTCGTGCAGGCGGACCCGACCGCGCTTGCCCAGAGAAAAGTAGTCACCGACATTCAGGTGCAGCGCCGCCTCAATGCGAGCGAAGGTGTAGAGCAGAGTGGCGATGAGTGCCCGGTCGCGCAGGCCGATCAGCGTGTCGGTCTCGATCGCATCGATCACCGCCTTGGCGTCCTCGCGCGGCAACACCGGCGTCTTGCCGCGCGCGACGACATGCTTCGGTCCGCGCACAGAAGACGCCGGATTGTGCGGTACGATCTGGCCGACGACGAGATAGTCGAAGAGCATGCGGATCGCGGCGAGCTGCTGCTTGACGCTGGGCGGCGACAGCGGCGCGGGCACGTCGCCCGGTTTGCGCGGCAGACCGCTTTGCCGCAGCTGCTCGATATACGCCGCCACATGGGCGGGCTCGATACTGGGCAAGGTCAGCTTGCGTGCCTCGCACCAGTGCAGGAAGTCCGTGCAGGCCCGCGCATAGGCGCGGCGCGTATTGGGGTTACGGATCTCCGCCACGAAGAACTCAAGGAAGCGCTTGGCGGCGCGCTCGCCCTGATCGGCGACCAGTGACGGCACTACCAGCTCGCCATAGGGCAGGGCAGGGAGATGGCTGGTGGGGGTGATCAGCTCGTTCATGCCGCCGCCCCGAGCAGCTCCACGCCGCTCACTGCCGCCGCCTGGCGCAGCTTTCTGTCGAGAGAGGCCAGCGGCAGGCTCAAGCGCAACGCCAGCTCCAGGTAGCTCGCATCGTAGAGGGTCAGCCCCTGTGCTTCCGCCAAGCCCAGGGTCCGGCTCCAGGCCTGCGCTGCCGTGTCGGGGTCAATGTGAATAGGCAGTGCCGCCAGCGTGCTGAGCGAGCGCCGCCGTTCGTCCTGGGTGATGCGGCGCGCCTTCTCGGCGTGGAGCAGCACATTGGCGGTCTCCAGCGGCCACAAGCCCGGCGCCGTCGCACCGTCCGCGGCAATCTCGTCCAGCAGGGTTTCGGTGGCGTCGGTGCCTTCGCCGGGCAGCACCCAGGCCAGCGCGACGGAGCTATCGAGGACGCAGCGCGTCACCGGCGGCCTTCGTCGCGGAAGGCTTTCAGCTCGTCCCAGGAGAGCGATTCTCCGCGCTCAGCGATCGAGTGACGCAACGCGCGCAGCTCTGCGACCGCCTTGGCGATCTCGGCCTGGCGGCGGCTGACCTCGGGCACGATGCGGGCGATCGGACGGCCGTGGCGGGTGATGACAATGGTCTCGCCACGCTCGACCTCGTCCAGCAACCGCGGCAGGTGCGTCTTCGCCTCCGAGGCCTGGACCTCGCGCATATCGTTTCCGTTCCAACTAGTCATATTGACCAGTCTATACGCTTTCGCAATTGACGTCAAGGGCGACCAGTCGAAAAGACTGGTCGGACGCAATCGTATCCGATAACGTCCTTTATCGGATGGGATTACCAGGGCAGGGGCCTCGCCCAAAATTTGCCCTCTGTGCAGCGAATGTTCTTGACAGAACGCGGCCGCAACACTCGGCCGCTTGACCTTCCCCTGGCCGAATGCCCCAGGCTTCCCGAGCCATTCCGCTCAAGCAGGAGGACCGGATGCACAAAGGCCGACGCCTCGAACAGCGCATCCTTGTCGCGCTCACCCAAGCTCTCGCCGAACACCAGTCCGAAGCCGCCGAGCATCTATTGCGCGCGCTCGAAGCGCTTAGCGAGGATGCGGTGCCCGGCTCGCCGCTCGCGGATGCCCACCTTCTCCTCAGCGTTCCGCCCATGAAGTGGCCCTCTGGCACATCCTGATGGCCACGCCACACCTTCTGCGAGCGGCGGCGCGTTGTCGCCGGCGACGTCCAGGGAGAGGACAGAGCGTCGGTTGTTCAATAGACAACGCGAAGCCCGAACTCTTCGGAAACGCTGTGATCAGGCATGGGCGGTTCTTTCCCACTTAGAGCCGGGCGGAATGGAACACTGGAGCGGGCAGCTACCGCGCAGTTCGGCCCTGACCGGACATTGGACTGAGCTCTCTGCCTGTGAACTTACCGCACCTCGCTGTCCTGCGCTGATCATCCCGCGCAGCAGGACAGCTTCGCGACCTCCTTCGAGAAGCTCAACGCGGCCAGCTTCAGGGCCTCAACTGTCGTCAGGTACGGGAAGATCGTGGCGGACAGGTCGGCCACGGTCAGCCCGTGCTTCACCGCCAAGACGGCGGTCTGGATGCTGTCCCCGGCTTCCGGCGCCAGGATGTGCGCGCCCAGGAGGCGCCCGCTGCCCCGCTCCGCCACGAGCTTGACCAGCCCCCGCGTGTCGCGGGCGGCCAGCGCCCGGGGCACCTGGTCGAGCGGCACGACCCTAGTCTCGACGTCGAGACCCGCGCGCCGGGCCGCCGCCTCGGTCAGGCCGACGCTCGCCGCCTGCGGGTCGCTGAAGGTCACCTCCGGCATGGCCGTCGCGTCGTAACGCGGCGCACTTTCGCCGCCGAGCGCATTCTCGGCGGCCACCTTGCCGCCGTGGGCGGCCATGTAGACGTAAAGGTCCCGGCCGGTGACGTCGCCTGCGGCGAAGACCCCCGGGCGCGTCGTGCGCATCCGGTCGTCGACCTGGACGGCGCCGTGGCCGTCCAGCGTAACGCCAACATCCTCCAGACCCATTCCAGTTGTGTTCGGGGTCCGGCCCGTGGCCACGAGCACGCGTTCGGCCGTGAGCGTCACGGCGGTGCCCTCGGCGTCCCGAGCAACAAGTTCGACCCCGCCGTCCCCGGCCTGCCGGATGGCCTCGTAGGACACCCCACAGCGGACATCGACGCCTTCGGCGCGGAGATACTCGGTCAGCGCCGCGCTCACCTCCGGCTCCGCGCCGGGCAGCAGCCGGGACCGGCACACGGTGGTCACGCGCACGCCGAAGCGGGCGAACATTTGGCCGAGCTCGACGCCGATAACGCCGCCGCCGATCACCAGGAGCGAGGCGGGGAGTGCCTCGAGCTCCATCGCCGTCGTGCTGGTGAGCCAGGGGACCGTGTCCAGCCCGGGGAGCGCCGGTGCGGCGGGCGACGTCCCGGTCGCGATGATGACCCTGCCAGGCCGGTAGGCCGCCTCCCCGACCATGACGGCGCCGTCCGGAGCGAGACGTGCACGTCCCGGGACGTAGGCGACATCAGGGTACTGTGGCAGGAGATCGGCGTACTTCGCCTGCCGGAGGCTGCCAACCAACTCGTCCTTCTGTGCAACGAGGACTTTCCAGTCCTCCAGCCGCGCCGATGCGGTGATCCCGGCGAAGCGCGAGGCCGCGCGCGCCTGGTGCAGCGTCTCCGCCGCCCGAATGAGCGCCTTCGACGGCACGCAGCCGATGTTGACGCAGGTGCCGCCGACGATTCCGTCGCCGACCAGCGCGACGTTCGCGCCGAGCTCCGAGGCGCGGATCGCCGCGGAGAAGCCCGCCGACCCGGTGCCGATCACGACGAGATCCAGCTTGCGCTCGCCACGGCTCGGCTTGGCGCTGCAGCAATCAAGTTCAGCGGGCTGCGGTGCGATGAAGTTCACGGTGATTCCTTTGCTTGTTGCTTGCGCCGGAGCCTAGGCGGAGCGCCGACGTCGATAGGCCGCATAGGCGACGATCCCGAGAAACATGATCATTGCCGGGATCAGGACGTAATCGAGATAACCAAGCATGGCCGAGAGGCCGACAGCGCCGAGCAGGACGGCCAGGATCGGCGTGACGCAGCACAGCGCGGTCACCACGAAGCCGACGATGCCGGTGGCCATGAGCTTGCGGTTTTCCATGTCAGCGGTCCTCACCCGCGCGCCCAGCGGAACCGCCGGGGTCGAGCACGGCCGCCACGGCGGCCGTAGGCGCCAAGGGGGCGGCGAAGCCCGCCGGAGGGCAACAGAGGCCGCCCAGGACGACGACGACGGCGCCGAGGGTGAGCAGCCCCGCGGAGGCGGCAGTCAGAGAAAGGGCGAGCCTCATGCCCCGTCCTCCTCGGGCCGCGAGGCGAGCATCGGCACGAACAGGCCCTTGCCAACCTGCAGCGCCGCCTCCACCGAGAGCCGGAACCCGGCGCCGTTCGGGTCGACCCGCTGGCGCCACGCCGCGAGGTGCTCGTCGGAGCAGAAGAACAGTTTCACGGTGCAGCCCGAGGTGGCGCCGCATCCGTCGGCGTACCGGATCCCTGCCCACGCGACGGCAGTGGCAGGCGTCGCCGACGCAAGCGCGCGGCCCTTGTCGCACGTCGTGATCTGGATTGGCATACCGCACTCGGGGCAGGAGGAAGCGATGGCCGTGTCGCAGCCGATCATGGCCCCCATGCCGATGGCATCGATGGCGCAGAGGGCGTGCACCACGGCCAGCCCGTCCAATCGGACGCGATGGCCGGTCTCCCGCGCGCTGAAGGGGTAGGCGGCCGTCACGGTCGTGCCACGCTCGTCAAGGACTAGGAGGTCCCGTCGCCGCAGCGCGCGCAGCACTTCGGCGACTGCGGGTTCATCCAGGCCGGTCCCGGCGGCCAGCCGCGCCGCGTCCGGCGCCGCGCCGAAGCGGGCGAAGCCACGCAGGACCGCCTGCCAGATCCGGTCCTCGGTCGCGTCAAGGCCCGACCACTTCTCCGCCCGCCGCGCTACGACCATGCTGGCGGCGAGCGCCTCGCGCGCCGTCGGGTCAGTGACGAACGACCAGTCCGGCATCAGCACACCGGGGCGCAGCGCGAAGGCTTGGCCGACGGCGCCGATCGTCCGCTCGATGGTGTCCATGGAACCTCCGACGGCTTCTGCCCTACTGCACCGCCCGCGACGGGAACCCGGCATTGGTCGTCGCCTGCACCAGGGCCGCAACATCGGCCCTGGCGGTGTCAAAGGTCACCGTCGCGGTGGCCGTCCCGTTGCCCTCCGTGACGGCCACCCGGCTCACGCCGGGCACGCGGGTGAGGGTGCGCTTCACGATGGGGGCGCAGGTGACGCAGGAGACGTTCTGCACCTCGAGGATCGCCGTCCGCTCGGCGGCGGAGGCCGTGGCGCCGGTGGCCAGGACGAGGCCCAGGGCGGCGGCGAGGCGGGTGATCGGCTTCATGTCGGGCTTCCTTTCCAGGACGGTTAGAGGAGGATCGACGCGGCGTACGGGAAGGCGAGGGCCGCTGCGACGAGGGCGGCCGCGCTCCAGAGGGCGACCTTGGCGATCCGATCGGATGCCGGTCGGGCGCAGTACGAGCCCTCGGCGCAGGCCGCGGCTTTGGGCCTATGGTAGATTGCGAAGAACCCGGCCACGAGGCAGGCCAGGGTGACAGCCACGAAGACCGGCTGATAGGGCGCCAGGACCGTTAGATTGCTGATCCAGGCACCGCTGACGCCAACGAGGAACAGGCCGAGGGGCAGGAGGCAGCAGCTCGACGCGCCGAGGGCGGCGAGCAGCCCCACCGTCGCCAGCAACGTTTTGGACGAGCCACCTCCATCCGCTGCCCGCTCGGCCGCTTCTCCCGGGGGAAGGACATTTCGTTCCGCTTGGTCGCTCATCGCCGCATGGCCCTTCACCGTCATCTGAGCCAAGATGGGACCTGTAGTAACTACAGGTTCAAGGGGGAATTTACGCCCTCTGGGAGATGACGGTGGACCAAAGCCAGCAGGGCATTTCGATCGGCGACCTCTCCAGGCGGACGGAGGTCAACATCGAAACCATCCGGTACTACGAGAAGATCGGCCTGCTGCCCGCCCCGGGGCGGACTGAGGGGCGGCACCGGGTGTACGGGCCTGCACACGTCGCGCGGCTCACCTTTGTGCGCAGGAGCCGCGAAGTAGGCTTCAGCCTCGACGAGGTCCGCAGCCTCCTGAAGCTCGTCGATGGCGGCCACAGCTCGTGCTCGGACGTACAGGCCGTGACCCTCGACCACTTGGATGACGTGCGAAAGAAGATCGCCGACCTCCAGCGGCTGGAGCGGACCCTCAGCGAGGTCGCGTCACGCTGCCAGGGCGGGTCGGTGCCGGATTGCCCCATCGTCGAGGCTCTGTACGCGCCCGCGCACGGCGCCGAGACGTGACCGCTCCTGCATGGCTTAGGAAAATGCCTTGAAGCTGTAGTTACTACAGGTCCCAGGGTCCGCCTTGGGTGTCCGCATGCGTCGCCATGTTCTATCTCCGCTGGATCGGTGCTTCCCAGGCCTCCGCGGCCTGGAGCTGACCGTCACGCGGTGACGTCCTGGTGGTGCAGGGCAATGTCGGACATAGGGAACATCATCAGGAGAGCGTCTTCTACGTCAACGAGGTGATCCAGCGCCTGCCCGCCTCGGCCTACCGCGACTGGGCCCGCGCCGAGCGGCGGCGCCGGACGCGGCGCCGCTGGCCGCCGCGCGTGGCCAGCCCTAGGCCAGCGCCTCGCTGCATTGCGTCCGGAACCCGCAGCCGCGGCATCGTGCCGCCTGATCGTGGCTGCGGTGCGCATCGCGTTCCGCGTTCATCTGCGCCAGCAACGCGGTGATCTCCTGCCGCTCCCTCGTGCCGAACGGCACCGAGATGCGGCAGTCACGGTACTCCAGCACACCGGAGGTCACGTGGCCGCCCAACGCGTCCTCCGTGAGCAAGCAATAGGCCAGCAGCTGCGCCCGCTCGCCGGCATAGGGCCCACGTGTGCCGCAGGCGCGCGATTTCACCTCGACCGGCACCAGGCCGCGCGTATCCCGCACCACATAGTCGGGCCGCCCGGCAAGCTCGTAGCGGCGAGAAACCAGCGTGCGCGCCTCTGGTGTGTCCCGCCAGACCACCTCGCCGGGCAGCACCGCTGCGCGCCGTCGCAGAAACCACCAGAGGAGAAGCGCCAGCGCGGCGAGGGCGAACAGCAGGCTGCTCATCGCCACGCCATCCATGCGCCGATCAGGAACAGAAAAACGGCCAGCAGCAGCACCGCATGCGCCATGCCGCCGGCCCGCTGCGCGGTGGCCACGCGCGCCCCATGCTGCTCATGGTACGCGGTGCCGCGGGCCCGCTCCGGCTCGCGCAACGAGGGCGCCCGCTGGCGCTCGAACCACCAGGCGCGCTTGCAATAGAGATAGGTGCCGATCTCGCTGGCGGTACGGTAGCGGCCGCCGCGAGGCGGCTGAGGGTCCGCCGATAAATTCATCTGTAAGGATGTGGGTCAGACGGGCGACGCCGTCCAGTGTGGTGTCGAAGCAAGCCGCCTTGCTGGCCGCGGACGTGGCCGATGCAGGGCCTGCGGCCCATCGCGCGTCAAGGCGACCTGCTGCGCAGGCAGCGCCGGCGGTGTCCCCAACCTTCCTCCACTGCGTTTCGTGCAGGTTGGGTGAGACCCCTCCGCCGGTGCTGACCTTGACGCGCTCCCCCGCTCACCGGCGCGTGCCTCGCCTCCTCCGAGAAAGCTGTTGGCTTTCTCAAGGAGGACGAGACCATGACGAAGAACAGCAAGACGTCCACCGAACGCGTGGATCTCTACCAGGCCGTGACCGACGCCATCATCGCCGAGCTGGAGCACGGGCTGAAGCCGTGGAAGCGGCCATGGAAGACAACCGGCGCCGGGTTTCCGCTGCGGCATAACGGCCAGCCCTATCGCGGCATCAATACCCTGGTGCTGTGGATGACGATGACGGCGAAGGGCTACAGCTCGCCGTATTTTATGACCTACAAGCAGGCCGCCTCGATGGGCGCCCAGGTGCGCAAGGGCGAGAAGGCCACCACCGTCACCTACTCCGACACCATCCGCCGCACCGAGGAGAAGCCGGACGGTACGGAAGAGGAGCGCAACATCTGGTTCCTGAAGAGCTACGCCGTGTTCAATGCCGGCCAGATCGATGGGTTGCCAGCGCATTACCA
>VFQN01007052.1_pt1 | contig 12335 bp, 9 predicted proteins | sample 3512371 | NCBI WGS metagenome assembly VFQN01 (sample SAMN10412370, study PRJNA504923) | tailings metagenome | isolation source: Replicate 2 from Balatoc abandoned mine | place: Philippines: Itogon, Benguet | collected 2017-08-28
TTTCTTTCAGGCGTTCGGCTACGGTCATCATGATTTTTTCGTCTTCAATCACACATGGCCCCGAAATCAGGAACAATTCGTCGGAACCACATTCAATATCGCCTACGCGAACGATTTTCTTTTGCATAGATTTAAATTATTTGGCCACAAAAATAGTGCTTTGATTCGACAACTTTATAGCTTTTTACGAATGAATAGCTTCCTTAACTATCTTCCCATTTTGATTTTATGCCCACTTTGTCAAACAGCTCCGAAAGACTCAGTTGGGTTTCCCGGATGTCTTGCCAATCTTTGAGGATAACCCCGAGTGTAGATTCTACCAATGATTTTTCCAAATGAGTAATGTGCATACCCGCCAAGGCTTGCGCCCAATCGAGCGTTTCGGCAATGCCCGGCACCTTATTGAGTCGTTGTTCACGCAATGCCTGCATAAAAGCCGTGATTTGCCGCGCCAAAGTGGCATCAATTTGTTCTACTTTGGACTTGACAATGGCGAGCTCTTTTTCAAAAGGCGGATAATCAATCCACAGGTACAAACACCGGCGGCGCAAGGCTTCCGACAGTTCGCGGGTGCGGTTACCAGTCAAAATCACGTGCGGCACGTGCGTGGCTTTGATGGTTCCTAATTCGGGAATTGTAATTTGCCAATCTGAGAGCATTTCGAGCAAAAAACTTTCAAATTCTTCATCGGCCCGGTCTACTTCATCAATCAACAACACGGGCGGCTTTGAATGCGTAAGAGCCTGCAATAGGGGCCTTTTCAGCAAAAACTTTTCACTAAATATCGTCTTCTCCAACGCTTCTTGATTCCGTCCGTCTTTATCATTCTCGCCCATTTTCAAGAAAAGCAATTGGTGCTGATAGTTCCATTCATAAATGGCGTGGTGGGCATCTAGCCCTTCATAGCATTGCAGCCGAATCAAGTCGGTGTTGAGCGCTTGGGCCATCACTTTGGCAATCTCGGTCTTACCCACCCCCGCAGGGCCTTCAATCAAAAGCGGTTTATTGAGCTGCATTGCCAAATACACCGACATAGCCACGTATTCGTCGGCAATGTAACCACGAGATTGCAGCAGGGTTTGAACGGAAGAAAGCGTATGACTGGGTATATTCATTGGAAAGTAAAAACGTAAAATCAGGGCTGATGATTAATGCAGTGTCCGTATGCGTAATGATTTACTCTGGAAACTGCGTTTTGTCAATACCCGGTATAATCCGAAGGGCATTTTTATAATAGACTTTTTTCAGCACCTCATCCGACAGCCCCATGCCGTACATCCGCCAAAAAGCGTGGTATTTTTTGTGATAAGGAAAATACTCATCTTCGGTTTCCAATACCCTAAAATACGTGGCGTATTCGGAAGGAACCCAACTATCTTTTCCAAACAAAATTCGGTCCTGCCATTTGTTAAAAAACGCTTTTGCGGCACGCGGCTGACGGCCCAATTCGGCAATCACCGCCCCAATTTCGACGTTCATATTAGGAAATTTCTGCATCAAGCTATCCAATTTTTTCAAATCATTGGGATACCAACCCATGTGCGCATTAATAAAGGTAGTTTTGGGATGGCGCGCAAAAACCGCATGCTGCTCGCGCATCAATGAATCAAACGGTACGGGGTCGTTATTACTTCGTTTACGTCCAGCGTGGGTCTTGAGTTCGAGCCAACGCTCGTTGTAACGGTCCATGGGATCCCAAAAAGACTTCGGGTCGGCCGTGTGGATGATGACAGGAATCCCCAATTCACCGCACTTGGCCCAAAGGGGATCTAAGCGTGGGTCACTGACCGCCACGCGTTTGCCATCGGTATCTTTTACGCCGTTGAAACCCAGATTTTTATATACTTTCATGCCTACGGCCCCCGCTTTTACATCGTCTTCTATTTGTTTGGCCGCACGCGCGCCCCAGCCTGGCGAGCCGATGTTTTTGAGTTCGGGGTTCGTAAAAACCAGAAAGCGTTTCGGATAATTTTTACGGGCATTGGCTAGGGCTCCGTTGATGGTAGCGGTGCCTTCCTCCCACTCTTGCGAAAATCCACGCCCACTCAGGTTGACCATGATTCCCATATTGAGGGCATCCATGTCGGCCACCAACTTTGACAAATCTTGTGAATTCATCCGGTATTGGTGGTTGTGAACGTCAATAAATGGAAACTTAGAGCGGGTAACTTTGTGCTCTACTACTTTAAGTGTTGAGACTGGATCGTACTCTTCAAATCCGAGGGGTGGCTCAATCGTTTGGGCCATGCCCGTCAACACTCCGAGAAACAAAACACCGCTTGCCAGTATTTTCATAAGATATATGTAATTTAAGAAAGGGTTAATAAATAGGAATTAATCTTTATAAATCAGCGCTACGCAGTGCGCGGCAATGCCTTCTTTGCGGCCCACAAAACCCATCCATTCGGAGGTTGTGGCCTTGATAGAAATATCTTCTTCGGGAATGTTCATCACCCCCGACAAACACTCTTTCATGGCCGGAATGTACGGATTGAGTTTTGGTTCTTGCAGCACAACTGTGGCATCTACATTGCCCACTTCGTAGCCCGCTTCGCGAATCATTTCCATCACTTTTGCCAATAACAACTTACTGTCTACGCCTTTCCATTGCGGGTCTTTATCAGAAAAATGATAGCCGATATTGCGCATATTGGCCGCCCCCAACAGTGCATCACATATCACATGACAAACCACGTCGGCATCTGAATGGCCTTTGGCCCCGTGGGTGTGCGGCACTTTAATACCACCCAACCAAAAATCCCTGCCTTCTTCCATTTTATGAACGTCGTATCCCGAACCAACTCTAAATTTCATTCTTTATACCCATTATCTGTTACATTCTAACCAATTTCTCTTCCTAAACCGTGGCCGCTCTGTAATACAGAGTAGAACAATTTTCTTTTAGCAACAATTCTTTCGCTTTGTTCTGAATATCCTCTACCCGAATTGCCTGTATTTTCTCTGCTTCTTGATTAACCAACTCTGGATTGCCGGCATTGGCCGCAAAGGCCAAGTTCATGGCACGGTTGAGCAGCTCAATTTCCGAAAATGCCAACGTAGACTCGGCCTGATTTTTCACTTTGGCCAACTCCTGCGCAGGCAACTGAATTTCCACTAACTCTTGCAACACTTCTTCAATGGCGGCGTCGGCTTCTTCCAAGGTGACGCCCTCGTTTAGATTTCCCTGCACCACCAACAAGCCTGGGTCAATTGATGAGGTAGTGTACGCATTGATATTGGCAAACAAGGGGCGTTCTTTCAATAATTTCTGATACAAACGGGCCGATTTTCCACGTCCCAACACATCTGTCATTAAATCGACTGTATAAAAATCATCGGCAAAACGGCCTGAAGTGTGGTATGCCTTATAAATGGCATTGAGCGGAACTTTTGCTTCAATTTCGGCAAACCGGGCCTTTGTTTGGCGCGGTTCTTGGGGCAAATTTCGTACATATTTTTCCCCTGGAGCAATCGGACCGAACCATTTTTCGGACAGTGCTTTGATTTGGGGCACGGTCACATCACCCGCTACCACCAAAATCGCGTTGTTGGGTAGGTAATATTTATAGAAAAAGTGACGTACATCGTCCAAGGTAGCATTTTCGATGTGGCTGATTTCTTTGCCGATGGTGGCCCAACGATACGGATGTACCTCATAAGCCAAAGGGCGTAGTTTGAGCCATACATCACCGTAGGGCTGGTTGAGATAGCGTTGTTTAAACTCCTCAACCACTACCTTTTGTTGTACTTCCAAAACTTTTGGGTCAAACGACAAGCTCATCATGCGGTCGGATTCGAGCCAAAAAGCAGTTTCAAGATTGACCGCAGGAAGGGTAATATAATAATTGGTAATATCAGGCGAAGTGAAGGCATTGTTTTCGCCCCCCACTTTCTGAAGCGGCTCATCGTAAGCCGGAATATTTTGGGAACCGCCAAACATCAAATGCTCAAAAAGGTGAGCAAAACCCGTGCGATTTTCTTCTTCATCGCGAGAACCGACGTTGTAAAGGATATTGACTGCCGCCATCGGCGTAGAATGATCTTCATGAACGTAAACTTCCAGCCCGTTGTCAAGGGTAAAATGCGCGTAATGTATCATAGTGTAATAAGTTCACAGTCAATTGGCTAGCAACTGGAGTCAGGTAAAAATAAATGAGTCGAGTAAAAATCTGTGAATCTTTCCCGGAAAAAACAAAAATCAATAAACTCTTTATTGGTGATTTAACGTTAAGAACAAAGCTAATGGTTTCAAGTTGAATGCCAAAAATTAGCCGATTCTATCTATTTGTTTGTCCGTTAACAGCCACATGAAACGAATTGTTTTTTTTCTATTTTTTCTTATTCCTCCATTTGCCAAAGCACAACTTTTATACGATGCGCCCACCCAAAATCTGGTTTTGGAAGCCATCGACCATATTTACAACTATGAGTTTAGTGCGGTTGAACCTTTGGCTAGACAAATCAAGGCAAAATACCCCAATCACCCCGTCAATCCGTTGTTGAAGGCCATCCAATTGCATTGGCAATATCTGCCCGTCAAAGACAATAAAGCCATGAGCGGGCAATACCAAAGCTATCTGCAAGAGTGCTTAAATAAGGCAAAAGTGCTGGAAAAGGACGCAAAAACGCGCCCTGAAGCGGCGTTTTTTTCGATGGCTGGCCACGGGTATATCGCGTTGATTCACAACTACAACGACGACAAAATCAAGGCGGCCTCTGAAGGGAAAAAGGCCTATAACTACGTCATGGATGGATTCAAATACATGGAGAGAAATCCCGAATTTTATTTTTCATCGGGACTGTATAATTACTACGTGATTCGCTATCCCGAAGACCACCCCATTGTGAAACCCCTGATTCTTTTCTTCAAAGATGGTAACCGCGAAGAAGGGCTTCGCCAAATGGATATTGCGGCCCGAAAAGGCATATTTACGCGTACAGAATCGGCTTTTTACTTAGCCCGAATTTTTTTAAAACATGAATTACGCTACGAAAAAGCTTCAAATTATTTATCATCACTCTCACAAAAGTACCCAAATAACCCCGTTTTTCTGATGAAAAACATTGAAGCACTCTTGCTTTTGGGGCAGTACGAAGAGGCAGAGCCGTTTTTGGAAAGATTTAAACGAAGAACTGACAAATTTTTTCCCATTGCCGCCCACACATTTGAAGGAATAGTGGAAGAAAAGCATCTCAAACACGACGGCGCAGCGGCCAAAGCCTATCAGGCAGCACTCCGGCAGCCTTTTGATTCTGAGTATACCAAGGAATACCACGCATTTGCCTACGCAGGATTGGCCCGCATTGCCCTGCGTGCTAGCGACCGTGCCAAAGCCACCTTGTATTACAAGAAAGCAGAAGAACTTGCTGAATACAAGGCGCTTATCAAGGAAATAAAAACATATTTAAAGTGACTTTATTCTTCCAGTTTGCTCAATGAAGCCGAAAGTAAAGGAGCTATAGGTGCCGCTTTCGCCTTCCATTGCCCATTTTCCTTTTCAAATAGGGCACCGCTTTGTGCAGTAATTTGCAAGTTTCCGTTGGTGTTTCGTTTTACATTAATGAGCGTTTCGGCCGTTGGGGAAGCTTCCTCATTCCAACTTGTTCCATCCCAAAACAGCAGGGTTCCGTTACTACCAGTGACCCATCCGTTTTTAGCATCCTGAAAATAGACAGAGAAAAGATTGGCCGTACTGAAAATAAGTACCTCTCCCCATTTCTCCCCATCCCAGTGCAACAGGGTGGCGTTTTCTCCTACGGCCCATCCATCGTTTGTATTTACAAAATGAACGGCGTTTAATCGAGCTTCTGCATTGGCGCCAGCATCTTCCCACGTTTTTCCTTCATTATGAGAGGCTTGTATCTTCCCCTCCTCATTCAACCGCCAAATTCTAGACGAATTTTCACTGTTTTGCGCCCATGAAACAGCGCTAACCATAAAAACAACAATCCACAAAGTCACAAATCTCAACATAATTTTAAGTGGTTAGTATCACGTTAATACCCTCACCACATAAATCATGCCAGAGCTATTGCAATGCTACTAATGCATCAAAATCTTCCGCCAATTTTTGACTTAAACGGTCGAATATCTCCGTAAAACGGGCATATCGTTCGTGGTTTACAGGGTTGGGTTGATACGATTCTACCGAACGAATGGTTTTTGCGGCCGCTTCCAAATCTGGATAAACTCCCAAATGCGTCAACGCCAGCAAAGCCGCACCCGCACTGGCACTATCATGCTTGTCATTGACATACACTTTCTTGCCAAAGACATCCGACAATACTTGCGCAAAAAGCGGTAAAGTAGCATAAGTACCGTTAATGTAAAGATTCTGAATGGAACGATATTGCTGGAGAAGCTTACCGATGCTGTGCATTTCATAAATAATTCCCTCAACGGTAGCGCGGATAAAATGGCGGCGCTCATGGGTAATGTTCACACCAATGTACGCCCCTCGGGCGTTGGCGTTCCAGAGCGGGGCACGTTCTCCCAATAAATAAGGCAAAAACAGCATCCCCCCCGCACCGGCGGGCACTCGTTCGGCTTCAATCAAGAGTTGATTAACGGTGTATTCCAAGTCTAAGTGAATGCCCGAAGCCCCAAACTGCTGCACAAACCATTCAAAAACAACGCCGCCATTATTGGTCGGCCCGCCTGAAATATACGTTCCTTCATTTAATAAATAGTTAAAAAACCGCTGTTTAGGGTCTTTGATAACTTGTTTGCCCGCCACACGCATGGCACCGCTCGACCCAATGGTGATGGTGGCGTCGCCTTCGGTAACTACACCCGCCCCCAAGGTAGCAAAACACCCGTCGCTCGCGCCAATGATAAGTTTGGCCGCGCTGGTCAGTCTAAAAAGACGCACATACTCTTTTTTCAGTTTTAACTCAGAATAATCAATCGGGACCAATTCCGACAACTGGTGCGGTTGAATCCCCGCGTAGTTTAGCGCCCGTTCTTCCCACTGGTGGGTATGAATATTGAACAGTCCAGTTGAGGAAGCAATACTCTGATCAACAACCAGTTGCCCCGTCAATTGGTAAATAATATATTCCTTGATGGAGATAAACTTATAGACTTTTTCAAACCAAGTAGCGGGCGTATGGGTACGAAACCAACGGATTTTAATCAACGGCGACATCGGGTGCACCGGCGTTCCTGTTTGTTCATAAATCAGTCGGCATTCGTCAGAATTTTTGAGGGCATTGGCCTCGTCACGGCCCCGATTGTCGGCCCAAATAACGGCATTTCTAAGCGGAACCCCCTGTTTATCAATGGGTAAAACGCTATGCATCGACGCCCCAAAAACCAGCGCCACGGGCTTGTGTTTTTTGGTCAATTCATCGTTCAACAGGCTTTTCAAGGCGTACAAAACCGTCAGAAAAATTTGTTCGGGGTCTTGCTCGCTGTAATTGGGCTGCGGGTGAAACGTAGGGTACGTTCCCTGACGCCAACCGATGAGATTGGCCGCTTGGTCAAAGGCCGATACTTTTACTTTGGTAGTACCAATATCTATGGTTACAATACAATCCATTCGTTAAAATCTGTGAATTGTGAATGAAAAATTTAGTGTTTTGAAATTGTTTATTGTCTAAATCTGGCTGTAGTATTTTTTTATTGCGTGCCTCGTTTCCGAAACTGCCCAGGCGTGTAGCCTGTGAGTTTTTTAAACGTGGTTGAAAAATGTTGTGAGGAATAAAACCCCGTATCCAAGGCGATGTCGGTCAGGCTTTTGGCCGTTTGTCTCAATTGTTTCATGGCCTCGGCTATTCGTATATTTATGAGGTAGTTGAGCGGAGAAAAACCCGAAAAACTTTTTACCTTTTCCGTAAAAGCCGTACTTCCTAAGCCCACCACCGCCGCCATTTCTTCGACCGTCCATGGGTGGTCAAGGCTATTACGAAGCAGTTGCTCCAGCTGCGCAAAAGCCTGCGGAAAATCACGGCGCTGATTTTGTTGTTGACTGAGCTGCCGTACAATTGTAACTAAAAGTTCATCCAGCAGCTGATTGACCCGGGTTTGATAGGCAAATTCAGCCTGTTTCACTTCAGTTTCAATTCGTTGAAGTAAATCACAAACCCATTTAAAATTGTTTAAAACCATCGGAGCTTGGGTCATAAACAACCTACCCATCAGCTTTTGCTCAGCTTCTGCAATGGCCGACCATTCTCCCAAAAAAAGTTCTTTAGAGGGCTCAAAAGACGCAGGTTCGATGGTAAGCCACGCCAAACTGCCGATTTCGAGGGTATTGGTCGGGCTACCATAGCCGTGCCACGGGCACAATACAACCACGTCGTTTGGGTATAGCACATGGCGTTGATGCTCAATCAGCCACTCAAATTTTCCTTCCAGAATACATACTATCTGTAGCCCTCCCCTGACCCGTACGGGCCATTCGTCCAATCGCACCGTTGGGTTTTTAAGCCGTATCAATTCCTTGATATGCCGAAATTCAGTCATCGAAAAAATGGGCCAGTTTAGTAAACTCATTAACCAAATCTTACATTATTAATTTTTTTAAATAAAACATCAAAATATTGCAAAATTCTACATCGTCTAATCGTAGAAGTTTTTTGCACAATTCTGTGTTTTTTTTGTAGTCAGTTCAATACCCTAAATTTTACTGAACAAACAATTTTACTTTAGAAAGATGAGAAAACGATTACTCTTGCTTCGAGCTACCCTCCTATTGACAGCTCTCCTTGCTCTAGCCCCTATGCTCCGGGCCCAAATGCGCATTACGGGAACCGTTACCAACACCGCCGACAAATCGGCCTTGGCAGGTGTATCTGTACTTGTAAAAGGAACCAACACGGGTACTTCTACCGACGGAAACGGAAACTATGCCATTACAGCCTCCTCGGGTGCCACTTTGGTCTTTAGTTTTATTGGCTACGGCTCCAAGGAAGTTGCCATCGGTAACCAAACCAAAGTGGATGTTTCATTGGCAGAAAGCGCCGAAGCCCTCCAAGAAGTTGTCGTGACGGCTCTTGGTATCAAAAAAGAAGCCAAAAAGCTTGGCTATGCTACTACAACGGTTAATTCGCAAGCCCTTACCGAAAACCGTACACCCAATTTCATAAATACCCTGCAAGGCAAAATTGCGGGCGTCAACATCTCGGGGCTTGGTACTGGACCTGCGGGTACGTCCAAAATCAGGATACGGGGACAGTCGTCTATTTCGGGTCAAAACAACCCCCTTATTGTGGTAAACGGTGTGCCCATTGACAACACTAACTTTGGTACCAACCCAGGCAACGCGGCTTCCGACAACTCTATTGGTGTGCGGGGAGGTGGTAATACCTCCGATGGTGGCGATGGCCTTAGCTCCATTAACCCCGACGACATCGAGAGCATGACTGTACTGAAAGGTGCCACAGCTGCGGCGCTTTATGGTAGCCGCGCCAAAGACGGGGTCATCATGATTACGACCAAAACCAAAGGCGATAGCAAGGGCATCGGCGTAACGGTAAACTCCAATTACACCAACGAAACCCCACTCGATTTTACGGACTATCAGTATGAATACGGTCAAGGAGAAAACGGTGTACGCCCTACCGCCCCCAACCCTACCTCAGGACAGTGGTCGTTTGGTGAGAAAATCCAGCCTGGTATGACGCACATATTATTTGACAACGTGACTGTTCCTTATGAGGCCCAACGCAATCGGATTCGGAAATTTTTCCGTAATGGCTCCAACTTCACCAATACGGTATCATTGGCGGCAGCCTCTGAGAAAGGTGGTTTTAATCTGTCATTTGCCAACATGGACAGTAAAGGAATTGTGCCTAATAACAGCTTTAACCGCAAAACCATCAACTTGGGCTTTGCGTATGACTTATCTAAAAAGCTAAGTTTTTCAGGAAACGTTAACTATTCAAACGAATATAACAAAAACCCGCCAAACATCGCCAACCAAGACAACTCTATCCCTACAGCGATTTACAACATGGCCAATACCATGCCGTTTGATTTGCTCGAAGCCAAAAAATACAATGCCGCCGGCAATGAGTACATTTATTCGCGCTTCATGAACCGTACCAACCCTTATTTTACGTTGGCCGAGCAGTTTCAGAACATTCGCCGCGACCGGATTTTTGGTAATATTTCAATCAAATATAACCTTACCCCTTGGCTGTTTGTACAGGGGCGTGTAGGACAAGACTACTGGAGCCGCGACCAAGACTACAACAATTTTCCTACAGGACAAGCGTCATTGGCGGCGGCACCTGCGGGTTTTGTCAACGGTGTTTATACCCAAGAATCGCGTAGATTTAGAGAAACCAACGCAGACATCTTGATTTCGGCATCCAAAACCTTCGGTGATTTCGGCATTGACATCAACGTCGGAGGAAATCAGATGTATCGACGTTCTGATTTGAACTCCACTCAAGTAACCGACTTTGTGGTGCGCGGGCTATATACCGTTATGAACGGACGGGTCAAAGACCCTATCTACGGCTTATCGGAGCGTGCCGTCAACTCCATCTATGGGTCGAGTGAGTTTTCGTACAAAGACTTCCTGTTCTTGAACGTCACAGCACGAAACGACTGGTTTTCAACGCTTTCTCCAGAAAACCGCAGCATTTTATACCCTTCTATTTCGGGTAGTTATGTTTTCTCTCAGTCCTTTGAAAATATCCCCAATTGGCTTAATTTTGGTAAAGTGCGCGTAGCTTACGCCGAAGTGGGCAGCGACACCGACGTATCGCCTTACTCCAACAACTTATTTTACGGCATCAACGCCAACTTGTTGACCAACCCCGCCGGGGCTGCCCAGCCCGTAGGTGGCTCGTCAGGCAATACACTACCCAACGCCAACCTCCGACCCATGCGGGCTTCGGAAAAAGAAGCAGGTTTGGAATTGAAACTGTTTAAAAATCGTGTAACACTCGATGTGGCCGTGTATCAGAAAATCACGACCGACCAAATCGTGTCGGCCCAAATCTCTGACGCATCGGGTTTTATCAACACGCTGATCAACAGTGGCCGCAGCCGCACCAACGGAGCAGAAATGCTACTCGGGTTAGTGCCCATCAAAAATGCGGACTTCCAGTGGGATTTGACCCTCAATGGTTCTTATAACAAAACCAAAGTGCTTAGTCTTTTGACCGATACCCCTGGTGAAAGAATCACGGTGGGTACGCACGTATTCAACGGAGAACTACGCCAAGTGGTAGGACAGGAAATGGGCCAGATTTACGGATTCGGTTTTAGAAGAGACCCGCAGGGGCAAATGGTATTTGGGGCCAATGGACTACCGCTCCGCACCGCCGACCTGATTTCTTTCGGCACGGCATTACCGCGTTGGATAGGTGGTATCAATAACTCTTTCAATTTTAAAGGCGTCAACCTTTCGTTCTTGATTGACTTTAAACTGGGAAATACTGTTTTGTCGGGTACCAACTTCAACGCCGTACGCCACGGTTTACACAAAATGACCCTGACGGGCCGAGAAGGTGGTGTAGTAGGCGTGGGCGTCAATGAAAAAGGCGAGACCAATACAGTTAAGGCACCGGTGCAGGATTATTGGTCAGTGGTGCGCTCGCAAGCCCTCATCGAACCCGTTATTTATGATGGCGGCTATTGGAAGCTTCGTCAAATCACGGCAGGCTATGATTTAACGAAGTTTTTACCTAAAAATGTTGGTATCAAAGCTGCACGTATCAGCCTTGTAGCCAACAACGTATTTTTGCTCAAAAAATGGGTTGATAACATTGACCCAGAAACCTTCGGCTACTCGTCAGACAACCTTGTGGGCATGGAATCAACGGGCTTGCCTTCCACACGCAGTTTGGGCTTTAACGTGAACTTGAAATTTTAAGCCAAACCCCCAAAACCCCCGAGGGGGCTTAATTATTCTCGGGGAAATTTTCAAAACTGATATATACAATGAAAAAAATACTTAAAAAATTGGCCTTTTCACTCCCTCTTTGGGCGGCAGTCGCTACTGGGTTGGGGGGCTGCGACCAAGGTTTTGATGAGCTCAATATCAACAAAACGGCGGCCACGGCCATTAACCCCGCGTTTATTCTCAACAACGCGGTTGTCAATTCGTCTTATACCACGGGTACAATTTGGTACGAAGCAGGTATTGTACAACAAATGGTAACTCCCAACGAAGGGGTTTTGGCAGGGGCCAATTTCAACCAAGACATCCGCGACAATACGGTGCAAAACTGGCAGAAATACTACCGCACGGTTATCCGACACACCCAAGATGTGATTGATCAGACTAAAGCCCTGCCCAACCGCAGCAATTTGACCAATATGGCGCGGATTCTTCAGGCCCACGCCTTTATGATTCTAACCGATAGCTACGGGGATG
>VFQN01007053.1_pt1 | contig 12332 bp, 15 predicted proteins | sample 3512371 | NCBI WGS metagenome assembly VFQN01 (sample SAMN10412370, study PRJNA504923) | tailings metagenome | isolation source: Replicate 2 from Balatoc abandoned mine | place: Philippines: Itogon, Benguet | collected 2017-08-28
TGTCGGCGCTGCCCATGATCTTCCAGAGGACGGCGGACGCCATCCTGCAGGATTCGATGAGTAGGTTTCGCACGCACGAACCGTGGTTCTTGCCGCCCGCGAGCCCCGTGTTAGAGGCTGTCGTCGCTAGCATGGCTGCCCACGGTTGGCTGCAGCGTCTCTGTTGTGCCGGACCAGTAGCCCACGCTCTGTAAAGCTCGAGCCCCAAGCTATCCTGCACTGACCTGCTTTTTAATTCTCGTGTTCCTGCAGGCAGCTTATGGCCGGGCGCTGTGCTGTACGACCTTACAGCCATCACGTTCGCCAAGCAGTTCATAAATGTGGTGGAGTCCTCGAAGACGGACAGCTCCCCGGGGTTCCTGTGGGGGATGTCTGTCTTCGCATGCCTTGCGACAACCATTGCCTCTAACGTGGAGGCCGCCTGCGGTCGCTGCAGATCTCGCCCCTGCCGGCCGCTGAAGCGCAGGAGCCCTACCTGGAGCCCTTCCTGGAGCCCATACTGCGAGGCCTCACAATGGGCGCGTCCCTCGCGGGCGAGATGGCGGGCAACGTGATCAAGGTCGGCGCGCTCAAGCTGGCGTGCGAGTCCCTGCCGGTACGTTGTGCCGCGGGATGCAGGGCCTTGAGCCATCCGCCTTGGTCACGTGCCTGCAGTCCTCTCGCCCGTTAATCCGCTATCTGTACCCACAAGTATGCCTGGTCTACCCACGAATGTGCCTTGCGTTCCTGCCCCATCCCGTACGGGCCCCTCCAACTGCTTCCACGCGCTCTTGATTATTCCCCGTGCCGCGCCCCCACTACGTGCCCTCCCGTTAGGATATCCTTGACGAGGCGCTCAGCACCGTGTCCGCTCGCCCGTCATGGGAGGGACCGCACGCATACAAGCTGAGCGCTGACGACGGCGGCTGGCTTCACGTGATTAATCGCACCATCCTGTACGTGCGGTGTAGGCTACCAACCTGCTGCGGCAGCAACTGCAGCGCTGAGGTCCTCCTGGAGGCCCAGGAGCTGCAAGGAGGCATTGGCCTGGCAGACATATTTGAGGAGGCGGCAGGGCTTCCTTGCGCTGCTGCTGCCAGCTCCAGCGCGCCCGCCAGCACCTGCCTGCCGCTCGTGTGCATGGCCGTCATCGAGGCCATCGTACACGTCGTCATGGACCAGGTGGAGGTGGGGTGTATGGATGACGTGCAGCAAGACAGCGCCCGGCGCTACGCACAGCGCCTGGGGCTGGCGGCGGCGCGGCTGCTGGAGGAGCGCGGCGTTACGGCGGCCATGCGGCGGGTGCTGGACAGCGCGGCCAGCCCGGGCCTGCAGTCGGCGCTGGCGGCCTTTCAGCAGTCCGCGGCCAGCCTGGGCCCGGGGCAGGTGCTGGGACTGGAGCAGGTGGTGTCGCTGGCCCGCGCCATGGCCTGCGCGGCGTTGAACTGCCAGCTGCCCAGCCAGCTGACCCCGGCCAGCCTAGCGGCGCTCATGTTCGAGCTGGGTGCGGCGCTCAGACGCTGCGTCATGGTGAAGCGCTTCATGTTCGAGACGTGGGAGGCGCATTACAAGCACGCCGGCCTGCCCCTCTCGTTGCCTGTGGCGCGTCTCGCCGGGCTCTTCGCGCAGGGGCTGCTGGGCTTCACCAACGTGATGATGGCCCAGGGTGGGTGGCTGCGATGGCAGTAGCAGTAGCGTACCAGCGCTTTGCCTGCAAACGCAAATACCAGTGTTAACATGCGCACGCACCCGCCCGCAAGTCATCGTGACTTAACGTCTAGGTGCGTGCTGCTCTGTTGGCTATTGGAACGCAACCTCTCCGCAGTGGGCCCTACCATGGAGCCGGAGTGGCTCCTCGCGTGCCACGGCGCTGTGGGCGCGGTGCGCGCGTGTGGCGCGGTTCTGCCGGCTGACGACCGCGAGGGCGAACGGGCGGCGGGCAAGGCCACCAAGAACAAGCTGCGCAAGGTGGTGCAGGCCGAGTTCGACTGGCTGGACGACTGCAAGATCCAGGTCAGGCTGGCTGTTTGCTAGGCTCGGCATGGGGCGTTTGGGCCTGCCGGTCAATGTAGGCGCCTTACTGGGAAGGCCACAAGACGACAAGAGCCCCGTCAACTTGGTACTTCATGGGAGGGTGGGCTGTTTGGTGGTTATTGACGGCGCAGAAGGATGGCAGCCCTGAACATGGCTTTGTAGAAACGTCCGCTTGCATGCGCCACACGGAACAGCATGCTGTAGAAACATCAACCTTACGGTATTGGCTCTGCCGTTGCTGACCCCGCAATTGCGTCCATGCCCGTTGCCTCGCCGCGCCGCACAGGTTGAAGCGCGCCAGCTGAGCTACGCCAGGCTGGCCAGGCTGGCCGCCCTCGTCAAGGCCAAAGCGATGGTCTCCGGCGAGCAAGAGCGCGGCTGGCTGGACGAGATCGCCACGCTCGTTGACAAGCTTCGCCGTGCTTGAGCCCAAGTGCGGATACCGACAAGGCCTCAAGTCATTACTGTTCAGGAATTTGACTAGGTCCAACGTCAGCGCTGTAGGAGGTTTGCTCGGGTGCCATGCGCTTGCTATGCGGCGGGCAAGTAGGGCTGGAGCACGTATGGCACCAGCTCCCCCTGGCATTAGCGAACTTTCTGGTTGTACTGTGTATGTTTGGGCATGCAGGGCAACATTTGGGGTTAGTGTGGATCAGAGCCGGCAGGTTGTGAACAGCGTGCATGAAGGAACTTGGAGGGCATTGCTGGCGCAGAGGGGTAGAACATGCTGCGGGCACACATGCAGGGTTTTGACGGGTACACTCGGGACTGGGTGGCAGAGATACGTGCATACACTGTGGCAGTAGCAGCTGGGTACCGTATGTGCAGGTATGGTGAGATACAGCGTAGAGGGGCTGATGCAAGGGTGGTGTGCGGAGTGTGGACCTGGATAGTTACCCTTTAGAGCAGGGTCGCATGGGTAGGGTTTTTGCAACCCACGTGCATAGCCCTGCTCTCAGGCGCGTACGTTTGTACTCGATGGGATATAGCATATAGGTTTCGTTCAGTACTACCTGGCCAGTGTGCGCACGCACGGTGGGGAAGGAGTGGGGCGCTCCATGGCCACCGCGCGCGGTCGGCCGGTCGCGCCACCACGGTGTGGGTTATCGACAGCCGGTTGACCGCCGCATGACATGCAGCAGTCCTGGGTGTATACTGGCGTCAACCGGGGGATCCGGCAATTCAATCACGCGAGTTTTGTGGTGCGGGTGGCTGCTGGGTGCCGGCCACCATCTGGGCTTGGCTGGCTGCGGTATCTGGTGCCTGTACCACACCGGTCTGTCCAGATCACCAAAGGGCAGCTTCTTGAACCACAACGGCTTACAGAGACTGTCAAATTGGCAACCTGGCACACGCTAGCACACCACATGCCCGGCCAACCACCGATACCCGACCGGTGCCCGGCAAACCACCATTGTCACGATGCACGTTGCCAATGCACGGAGCCTACAGGCACGCAGCGCCAGTCCAAACGCACTTCTTTGCCACACGGACGAGAGGGTGACCAGCTAGCCGCGCTCCTATGCCTCATTGGTACAACAAGTCAGGAAAAGCGTTCACAAGATGACCGCCGTTCCCTGCCAAGGATGTGTTCCTACACCAGCTCCCGTACCTAGCCCAGGCTCCTAGAGCGCCTACAGAGAAACAAACACGCGGCGCATAGGCAGGGCCGCAGGAGCATGTCGCTGAGGAGTTACCGTGGCACCAGGAGGCGGTGTGCTGCCGTACGTATCGCCAGAACGGCATCCGCTGAAGAAGAATGACCAAGGGGAGGTGGCGTCTGTTTTGTTTGGCCTGTCCGATGAGGAGGTGTCGGTGCTGCAGATCGCACGGTAGGTGGCGGCTCCGCAGGTGCTGCCGGCGCGCAGGCACACCACGGCAGGCGGCAGTTTTGACTCCATTGGTGCTAGCCGCGGGCGCGCGGAGAGACGCAAGCGGGGAAGCACCTGACAACGCCTAAGCCGACGCCAGCCGCGTCGGGGCAACGGCTGGCGTAGGTATGCGGGCTTCAAAAACGGTGCCCCAGGCGGGAACGCAGCGAACAGCGGACAGCTCCAGCTGCTGCGGCAGGTGGTGGGTAGCCTCACCGGCATCGCCTATGCAGAAGGGGATGGCGTCGCACCGCCAACCGAGTGTTCCAGTGCAGGCCCAGTGCAGGCATTGCTGGGGCTGAGATTTGCGGCATTCCCCAGCCGCATGAATGGATTGAGCTGTGACCCCAGCTGCGACTGGTAAGCAAGCATCCGTACGGCAAGCGAGCCGCCAGGGGAGCTGACCGGCTGGCAACGGCTCGTTGCAGTGGGTAGACGGAGGCGCCGTGAAGTAGCAGTTGGGCAGCAGGGTGGTGGGGCTGCGGGTGGTAAGCGACGACGCGAACGGGACTTCCGTTCCTCCGCGGTGCTGCCGCCGTACGGGCTGAGGTACGGGGTGGGACCACTTGCATACAGGTAACAAGGCTGCACATTTATGGGCCGTGCGTGAAGGGTTACAGGCTGGACAGCGGGTTTGGAACGCTACAGCAGTATTAACACCGGTATTATGCATGACTTAATCGCCCTACTGTCATATATGTGGAGAGCGGGTTGCAATATGGTTATAGGAATGTGTTTGCTTCCTGTGGCCTTGGGTACATCCCGTACGGCAGGGAGCTGGGTGCCCGTGCCGTCTAGGGAAAGCCTGTGCTGTACCTGCAACATCAAATGCCGATCAATGCTTGGCTTGCATGACCAGGTTATCTACTGTTACCTAATCGCGGGTCGTCTCGGGCTGCGAGCGCTCGCCATGCCGCTGTGACGGTGCCGGCGTGCGTTGGTATAGCACTGTGACGGGCCTACTAACCGTACTGCTATACAAATGCCAAATATCGTTCACTGAATTCAAAGATGCTCGTGCGGAAAGCTAAGCATGGAGCCGCTCTCCTTGCGTTTCCCGCACTCCCCTGATCTTCACGGCTAGTTAAAGGGGCCACCTGCTGCTACTGTATAACAGTGAGTCAGCTGCGCGCCAGTTTTCGTCCCTGCGGGCAGCGACGGGGTTCGAAGCAAGGGGGTTGACGGGACCGGCAGGGGCCAGCACTGCCCAACAGCAGTAAGGGGTAGATGTCGATGCATCTTACATCTTACTGGAATGAGTGCACTGTGCTAAAGCATTGCGTATTCCGCGAGCTGGCCGGAAAGCGTTTTCCTTGCCACTGGGCGAGCTTGTGCCTCACTGTGCCGGTGGTCCACGCTGCGTGCGACCATGCGCAGGATAGTTACTGATCGCTCACCACCCTTTGCGCAAGTTTGTTGTCGTCGTGCTATTTCCTCCCTGTGCCAAGATACCGCAGGCGCACCCAGTTGCTGGCTCGTGTGTGCGGCGTGGCCACCGCCCACACCGCTGCTGCACGGCCGTGGTGCCTCCCGGGAGCGCCTCAGGAACGCCTGGTAGGTGGGGACAGCGGAGGGGCGGCAATGGCTGCGGTGGAGGGTCAGGGTCTGGGGGTGGGGCGCCACGGTTACCAGAGATCGCCGCTGGAGCAGCACCCTGGGGACAATCTGGGAATGGAGACAGGAATGGGCGCCTGGACCTCTGATGTCTTGCAACCTTGGCACCTCCCCCTCTCTCTCTCACTCTCTTCCTCTCTCCTTCTCTTAATCGACTTGTGGCTCCTGTTGCTTTCGTCCTGCCTCACCCCCAGGCAGCCTGCTGTGCCTAGTGTGGGGTGGTAGATGGAGGGTGCAGGACGCAGCTGTCACGACACCCGCTTCAACGGCAACGGCCCGGGTGGGCGGGCGAGCAGGTAGGTCCATGCACAGCCATGCGCCGCCAGGGTGCAGTCAGCAAGAATGTAAGCACCATGCAGCACCGAAGCTGTCGCCCTGGCACCTACTACGCCATGCCACCCAGCATCCCCGGCAGCATGCACGTGAGGGACCGGGGGAGGGGTGGGCGAGGGGGCTGCGGGCGGGGCGAGGAGGAGGGTGCGCGAGGGCCAGCAGGCGCGAGGGCTGGGCACCAGCTGGACACCGAGGCAGTGCCTCTGCTGAAGGCATCTGTCGAGTGCTCTATGGATTGGCTGTCGGCAGCGGGTCTGTCACCTAAACGGTTGCTTTCTGCACTCTGCCTGTGCCCTCATGTCCCGCCATACGCCGTCTGACACCATGCCCTCCCCTGTTACCGCTTGTCCCCCCTCCGCCATCTACCCATACAGTCTCCCATGTCTGTGCGTTGGCGGTGCAGCGTCTGGCGGCATGGCGCGGGCTGCTGCAGATGAAAGGTGGCAAGGCGGCAGCGGAAGGCGGGGCTGGGTGCTGCGCGCGGCGGAGCGGCGGGGTTGTGGCATGCAGTCGGGAGGGGGAGACGGCACCGCCGGCGCGGGGCAGCACTGGAACGGAGCAGGGGCGAGCGGGGCGACGGCGGGCGGTCCGCACCAAGCTGGGGCAGCGCTGGCAGCCACGGCCCACAGCCCTTGCCTCCGGTGTTATGGAAGACCCCACCACCTCCCAGCCCATGCACGCGTGATCAATTGATGCGGCGGAAACGGCCGAAGTTCTTCCTGTTGGACCTCGACCCATACCTCCTTTGGCGTCAGCAGCTACGTGAAAGCGGGGCCATGCAGCTTCACATGTGCCGGTGGACGCCCAGCGCACCGCGGTGTGGACGGGCGTCGCTGTCAGGGGCAACAGCCCGTGGCCGTCGGGACCTACCGGCTGGTGCAGCACGCGTGGCGCAGGCACCAGGGGAGGTCGGACGGGGGTGGCGGTGGGAGGGCCCAGGCCGACGGGCCGAGCCCGAGCCCCAGCTCTGGGTAGTTGGGCAGCCCCCGGGTGAAGGCGTGGGCGTTGGCCGAGCGGCAGCCGTGAAGGCGGCAGTATGTGGGGGAGGCGACGAGCAGGGGCGGCGGGAAGGCGGACGGCTGGCATACGCGCAGCGCACGGGGTGGGCAAACTGCCCGTGCCCCCACTGGATACCGGTATCTCCATGCCAGCGCATGCAGGAAGATCATTCCCCAGAGAAGATCTCCTGTCGCCATCCCGCCGTCGGCAACAGGCTCTGCCCAAGGCACCCCGACCTCGCCGCGGGGGCAGGTGGGCCGCCGCACCTGTGGCCCTGCGTATTGGCGCTTCCCACGCCTGGGCAGCTTCTGCGGAATGCAGCAGGCTCCGGGTTGCGGCGCAGCATCGGCTGGTGGCTTCCTGCTCCCCGCCCGCGCCTGCCTCCGCGCCGTGCTGCGTGCTGCGCCGACCTTGTGATCCACGGGTCGCCACGTGCAGCCCGGCCAGCGGCCGCCGCAGCGCACGGAGGCCCGGCGGCGGGGCGGCAGCGGGCGCAAGCACGCAGCAGCGCCTGGGGTCGCCTGAGGCCGCCTGAACAGCTGCAGGCATGGCTACCGAGGCAGCGGTGTTGTGACGGCCGTCATGGCTCCGGCTGCTGGGCGGCTTCCTACGGCCTTCCCCAGCGGCGGTACTAGGGGTGCCTGGTCCTTGGCATCAAGGGGTCCGTCCGTGACCCGAAGGCCCCGCCGCCTGCAGTGCTGGTGCATGCGGCTAGACAGGGAAGGCCGCCGGAAGACTGGTTTTCAAGCGGTGGTATCTTGCTGCCGCAGTCCCATGTGGCGCTTTCAGGTGGGGCATGCGGCGTACGCACACATCCCGCGGATTGGGGCTGGCAGGGTTGGGAGTTGTCCGTTGCAAGCTCATCGCTGGGTGTAGTGCGCTAAGACGTGGTGCTTACATACTTAGGACTTATAGATGTTGTATCAGTAACCGTTTGAAGTCTTTGTACCGAAGCCAAACGGACTGTGCTGCTTGGCGTTCCATTGCGCCTTTGGCCGAGGGCTGCTGTGACGACACAATCTCAGGTCAGGCCTGCTGATCATGTATAACAGTAGCTCTTCTAACCAAAGGAGGCTTTGTACCGACGCCCTGTGGGTACTGGTGCGCAGGAGAAGCCGCGGAAGTTCCTCGGGGAGTCCTTGACCGCTGAGGACTTGGCTGCCGTGTGGACCTTTTTCATACAACAGGTTACCGGTAGTCGATAAGCACTTTGTCGTGGCACATTGCTGCAGCTGCCTAGCTGTCAGCTGTCTCGCTTTCACGCTACATACCTTGTGACCTCCCTCACGCAAGAGCAGGTGCGTGGTGATCATATTCGGCGTTCTGGCATATCTGCAGCTGCACAACCTATCCATGGCACGCATGGCATCAAGCATCAAGCGTCGGGTTGGGTCGCTCGGTGCTGCCTAGGTCGAGGCCTCGCAAGACCGGCTCGCAAGCGACTAAACCTTTATTTCTTGCCTCTGCCTCGTCAGGATACCGTACCGACGCGGGGAAGCCCAGCGGCCCAGTCTGCGCTTCCGACTGCCGTCCAAGGCCCGGCGTTGCAGCGCCCCGACGGCCGAGTCCATGCCCACAGCCTGCTGGTGAGAGGTGCAGGGTATGGCTGATCGAGCGCGGGTGGGCACCGGTGGCGGGCTTGTGGCGTCAGGACTAGGAAAGCGAGGCGGAAGGCCCGCGCGCACGCACAGCCCGGGGCACTGCGGAACCTGCTACGCTTGGCCACTGTGCCAGCGTCCAACTAGGTCGTGTACCACCTTGTGCCGCGTGGGGCGCTGTTTGCTGCTGCGGAGGAAAGGTGTCCGTGGAAGTGGTTGTCCAAGGAGGGCAGGAGGGCATAGGTGCACACCGCCCAGGCATGCCCGTCCTGTCATGGCGGTGCCTTCGTGTGGTGGGATGGGTCCTGTAGCTACGCACCGGTCACATGCTCCAAGGCACCGCTGTTGCTCAACCAATTGGGTTGGGTGTTCATATTAACACAACACCGGTGCACGGGACCATGTCAATCTACATATTTCCAGGTTCTTGTTTGCGTTCCTACCGCCCCGTAGCATTTCCTACGTGATTTTGTCATCGCAATCACCTTCTCCCCCTTCCCGATGCCTAAGTTGGGGGAGGTTGGGTTGCACATTGGGTTTCGGGCGCCAGAGAACCTGGTGCACGCACGCTCTCCAGGTTAAACCCAGCCACCCGTTGCCCGTCTTACCTGCGCAGTAGAAGCAACTAGCCAGCTGCACAGCTCGACTTGCAGTACCATGCACCATTACTGCTTTCAACGTTGCACGCTTACTCGCAATCGTCCCGCCCACCCTCGAACCTTGATACAACTCTTCCCCCAGCTGACACCACACGCTACGCCGCCGGTGCTGCCAGACGTCCTGCAAGATGATGGGTGATGGGCGCTGTTTCAAGAAGCAGAGGCCGGCTTATGGCGGTGAGTGTGCAGATGCTCTGCGCTCGGCGCTGCACTTGCACTATCCCGGTGTACGACACATGCAGCATCGCGCCGTGGCCCCGGTCACAGGCGCCACACCGGCATGGGGTTGGCTACGCCTAGGCCTTGAGGCTTGAGCTGCATGGGCCTGCGCAGAAGCTTGTTGCGGTGGCTCCAGCTCCGGGCTTCATATGACTCAGAAGGCGCACCCTGTTGCGGTGCCACTTCAGCGTCCGTGTTGCTGTGCAGCGACTTGACGTACTGACGCACAGGGCCTGGCAGGGCGTTCCCCCCTGACGCTCCCGCACGCCCCTGCTGCGCCCATTCCGCTGCCTGCCGCCCAGGCCATCTGGGGGATAACCTGCGGCGGGTCGCCCGCGTCCTGCGACGATACAACAGGGAACACAACCCCGCTAATCTGCGCGAGGTCGAGCAGTTCACCAAGGTGCGGGGTACGCGCACGGCCGGGATGGGCGCCCTGGGAGTGGAGGCACGTGCCCGTGTTGCTGGAGGGCGCTGTGTAAGGGACAGGGCTGTGCGCCATGCTGGTCTGTGCTCAGGCAGAAACCCTTACGCGCTCTCTGCAAAGCCGTCACGTGCCCTGTTCATGCTCGTCCCGCTGCCGCCGGTTTCCCCCTGCAGTGGAGGGAGGGCATGCTGGCGGCTGTCTCCAACGCATTGGACGGCCTCAGCACCAAGGACTGCGCGACGCTACTCGAGCCCCTTCGCCGCTTGCTTTCGGAGGGGATCAACGGCGGCGGCAGCAGCACGGGCCGGGAGGCGCTCATGCTCCTCAGGCTGCTGCTGCCGGGCGCCTTTGATGCTGCAGCCAACAAGCTGGAGGCCGTGGTGTCAGGTGTGTGCGGCACGGCGCAGGCGAGGACAGGGCAGGGCCGGTGGGCCGGAAGGGGGGCCGTGAAACATCGGCACAGGTGTATGCGCAAGGAAGTGTGGGGACTGGGGGGCGCCTGCCGTTAGCACGGGGGGGGGCGGGACAGAAGTTGGACTTGGCGTGGGAAAGTGCTGCTGTCAAGGGAAATGGGGCCAAGGGAATGTCGGCTTGGTGTACCTTCACTATGCCACAATTAACGACCGAACGTTCTTCTACTTGCCGCACCGCACCCTCCCTGACTCTTTGCTCCGTACGCTACGGCTGCTTGTTTGACCCGACGCAGACGACCTGTCCGAGGATGAGCTGCTGCTCGCTGCCCTCCAGACGCTGGAGGCGGCTCTGTCGCACCTGGGCAGTGCTATGGCGTCCGGCACGTTCCTCCGGGCCGCGGTCGGGGCGGCGCTGCTGGCGATGAGCGTGCACAAGCAGCACTGGGACCACCGCGGGGGCAGGCCCTCTTCCTGCACGGAGCTGCTGGCCCTGGCGAAGGGGCTGGTGGACGACGCGGCGCTCCTGCCTGAGGCCGTGCAGCACACGCTCAAGATGGCCACCGTGGCGCTCGTCATGCAGCGTTTTGAGGTGGGACCGGCCGGGGGGGAAGGCGGGGTCGCAGGTGGGGCAGGGGCTGCCTCTAGCTGCTGTGCACGGTGCCCTTGACCAGCCGCCTCATCACCTGTACCGTGGTCGTCCACCGTTTTATCGTGCTGCCTGTGCTGCCCGGCTCCCTGCGCAGCCCGCGGTGGCGGCGGTGATGGCGGGGGCCGAGGGCCCGCTGTCCGAGGACAAGGCGCTGCAAGCCGCAACGGACATCGTGGACAGGATGAGGTCGGTCATGGGCCTAACCGCCACCGGACGCCACGCTGCGCAGGACCTGCTCGAGCCTGCACCGCCGCAGCCGCAGTCGCCGCCACAGCCGCGCGAGCAGCAGCAGCCGCAGCAGCAGCCGCAGCAGCAGCCGCAGCAGCAGCCCCCAGAGCTCACCACTCAGGACACCAACGAGGTGTACGAGGAGGAGCCGGACACATGCAGCGCAGCGAGCCCCGATGGCAGCGCTCCAGGGGCGGCTGCCGCCGCGGCCAAGGCTGATGACACCCCTTCGTTGTGGGGCTATATTTACATGAGTTTCTGCCACGTCCTGGAGTATGGGTACGGAGTGAACGACGACAACATCATCGGCAGGCTGGCCGCCGCCACCGCGAACCGGCTCGAGGACGAGGGGCTGCTGAGCAGCATCAAGCAGCTGCTGCACCGCTGGAACCTTCCCGAGCTGCAGCAGGCGCTGCAGGCCCTGGCGGACTACAGCCAGGGCGAGGGAGGGAAGCGCAGCGACGAGCGTGACGCTGCCGCCGTGGAGAGGCTGGCGGGTGCGCTGGCGGCTGCGCTGGGGGGTGCGGAGGGCGGCCTGCTGCTGCCCACCTGCGAGTGGCTGGGCCTCGGCGTGAACAACGTGGCGTCGTTCCTGATGGGCGACTCGGTGGCGGCGCTGCTGCCCGGCGGCGGGTGGGCTGGCTCGCCTGTGGACCCGCTGCTGGGCGCTGTGGGCCACGGCGTCGCCTATGTGGCCAACACCGTGTTCCTGCAACCGATGGGTAGGGAGGGCAGGGCAGGGAAGGGGCCGGCTAGGACCCGGTGCGCTTGTGCTGCGTCCCGACTGCCCACCGTCCAGCCACGCTCACCGCTGCCGCTCCTTGGTTGCCCCCGCAGACTACACGCCAGCGCTGGTGGACGCGGTGTGCGGCCTGGCGGTGGCCGCGCGCGCCGCCTGCAGCCGCATGCTGCCGGTGGGCGACGAGGCGCGCACGCAGGTGGAGGCGGTGGCCGGCGGGGTGCTGCAGAAGCAGATACAGGTGGGAGGGCGGAGGGGGAGCGGCAAAGGAGGATGGCGTGACGAAGGAAAGGGGGCGGCAGTGACACTAGTTACCCTGTGACACTAGTTACTAGAAATGCCCTATGGTCCCCGCTATGCACAACCTTGAAAACTCCAAACCCAGTGTCCGTATGTTTTCGTGGGGCCCTTAGCAGGACGGCGCCCAAACGTCGGCCACAACCCAAGCCCCTGCCTCCGCCGAGCCGGCCCCAGCCCCTGCCCCCGAGCCGGCCGCTGGCCCTGCTCAAGACTCTCTTGGCGTTCAGGTCTCCGACGCGGGGGGCGAAGCCCCGGTTCCGGTCTCCCGGC
>VFQN01007054.1_pt1 | contig 12329 bp, 11 predicted proteins | sample 3512371 | NCBI WGS metagenome assembly VFQN01 (sample SAMN10412370, study PRJNA504923) | tailings metagenome | isolation source: Replicate 2 from Balatoc abandoned mine | place: Philippines: Itogon, Benguet | collected 2017-08-28
TCCCATGACGATTGCCGACATCAAGAAGACCGCCGAGACCAAGATGGCCAAGACCGTCGAGGCCTTCAAGGTCGAACTGCAGAAGATCCGCACCGGCCGCGCCCACCCGGGCATCCTCGACCAGGTGCACGTCGATTACTACGGCTCGATGGTGCCGATCAGCCAGGTGGCCAACGTCACGCTGCTCGACGCCCGCACGATCTCCGTCCAGCCCTGGGAAAAGGGCATGGGCGCCAAGATCGAGAAGGCGATCCGCGAGTCGGACCTGGGCCTCAACCCCTCGGCCCAGGGCGACCTGCTGCGCGTGCCGATGCCCGCGCTGACCGAGGAGCGCCGCCGCGACCTGACCAAGGTGGTGCGCCACGCCGGCGAGGAGGCGCGCATCGCCTCGCGCAACGTGCGCCGCGACGCCAACGAGCACCTGAAGAAGCTGCTCAAGGACAAGGAAATCTCCGAGGACGACGAGCGCCGCGCGCAGGAGCAGATCCAGCGCCTGACCGATGGCACGATCGCCGAGATCGACAAGCTCGTGGCCGGCAAGGAGTCGGAGATCATGGCCGTCTGAGGCCGTCTCCGCCGCCTGCTCCTCCAGATCGCCGACGGACCCCGCGCTTCGTGACTTCGGACACCGGCATCCCGCGCCACGTCGCCATCGTGATGGACGGCAACGGCCGCTGGGCGAAGCGCCGCTACCTGCCGCGCGTGTTCGGACACAAGGCCGGCGTCGACACGCTGGTCAAGACCGTGCTGGCCTGCGCCGACCGAGGCATCGAGCACCTCACGGTGTTCGCGTTCTCGTCGGAGAACTGGAAGCGCCCGACCGAGGAAGTCTCCTTCCTGATGGGCCTGGTGCTGGTGGCGGTGGAGAAGTATCTCGCCAAGCTGGCCTCGCGCGGCGTGCGCATCCGCATGATCGGCGATCGCAACCAGCTCACCGACCGGCTGCGCCAGGCCTGCGACCATGCCGAATCGAGCACGGCGCACAACACCCGCATCACGCTGTGGGTGGCCTTCGCGTACGGTGGCCGCTGGGACATCGTGCAGGCCTGCCAGGCCGCGATGCGCGCCGGCGTCAAGGCCGATGACCTGGACGAGGCCACGCTCGGCCGCTACATGTCGTTCGGCGACGCGCCCGACCCCGACCTGCTGATCCGCACCGGCGGCGAAGTGCGCATCAGCAACTTCCTGCTCTGGCAGGCTGCGTACTCGGAACTGGTGTTCAGCGATTGCCTCTGGCCCGACTTCGACGAGGACGAGCTCGACAAGGCGATCCGCGCCTACGCCGACCGCGATCGCCGCTTCGGGCTGGTCAAGCCGATGCACCCGCCGGCGCAGGCCACGGGCACCTGAGCATGCTGAAGCAGCGCGTCATCACCGCCATCGTCCTGCTGGCGCTGCTGTTGCCCGCGCTGTTCGCAGCCTCGCCCTGGCCGTTCGCCATCCTCACGCTGATCCTCATCGGCGCGGCCGGATGGGAGTGGGGCCGTCTCAACAACGCTGCCGACGCGGCCATCGCGATGGGTGTGCTGCTCGCACTCGGCGGTGCCGACGCCATGTGGCTGGGCTGGACCGGCCAGCCTCCCGCCTGGCTGTGGTGGCCGGTGGCGCTGGCCTGGGTGGTGGGCGGTGCGCTGGCACTGCGTGGCGGCCCGGCAGGCTGGCCGTCCGTGCCGCTCGGCCTGCGCTGGGTGCTTGGCCTGGCGATGCTGTGGGTGGCCTGGCTGGCCATCGCGCACGCACGCCACCTGGGCATCAATTTCATCCTCTCGGTGTTCTGCCTGGTCTGGATGGCGGACATCGCGGCCTATTTCGGCGGCCGCGCCTTCGGCCGGCGCAAGCTGGCGCCGACCATCAGCCCCGGCAAGAGCTGGGAGGGCGTGTGGTCGGGCGTGGCCGGCGTGATCGCGCTGGCCTTCCTGTGGCGCTGGATCGATGCGACCCAGCCGGTCGATTCGCAGAGCCTGTATTCGCGCCTGGCGGCTGCCTGGGGCCTGGCCGGCATGGTCGGCGGCGTGGTGCTGCTGTCGGCGATGAGCGTGGTCGGCGACCTGTTCGAGTCGCTGGTCAAGCGCGCCGCCGGGGCCAAGGACAGCAGCCAGCTGCTGCCCGGCCATGGCGGCGTGCTCGATCGCGTCGACGCCTTGCTGCCGGTGTTCCCGATCGCCATCGCGCTGGCCACCACCTGAACCCGCCATGAGCCCAGCTGTTTCCCCGTTGCGTGTGTGCGTGCTCGGCTCGACCGGTTCGATCGGCGTCAACACGCTCGACGTCATCGCGCGCCATCCGCAGCGCTTCGAGGTGTTCGCGCTGAGCGGTGCCAGCCGCGTCGACGAACTCGCGGCCCAGTGCCTGCAGTGGCAGCCACGCTTCGCCGCCATGCCCGACGCCGCGCGAGCCCGGGCGCTGCGCGAGCGGCTGGCCGCCGAGGGCGTGCGCACCGAGGTGCTCAGCGGAGACGAGGCGCTGGTGCAACTCGCCGCTCATCCGCAGGTCGATGCGGTGATGGCTGCCATCGTCGGCGCAGCGGGACTCGCACCCTGCATCGCCGCGGCGCGTGCCGGCAAGCGCCTGATGCTGGCCAACAAGGAAGCGCTGGTGGTCGGTGGCGCCTTCTTCATGGAGGCGGTGAAGGCCGGCGGCGCCACGCTGCTGCCGATCGACAGCGAGCACTCCGCCATATTCCAGTGCCTGCCCGCGGATCGAAGCGCCTGGAGCTCGCACATCGACCACATCGTGCTCACCGCATCGGGAGGCCCGTTCCGCAGCCGCGATCCGAAGACGCTGCGTGACGTCACGCCCGACCAGGCCTGCGCCCACCCCAACTGGGTGATGGGCCGCAAGATCTCCGTCGATTCGGCGACGATGATGAACAAGGCGCTCGAGGTCATCGAGGCACGCTGGCTGTTCGACCTGCAGCCCGAGCAGATCCGTGTGGTCATCCATCCGCAGAGCATCATCCACTCGATGGTGGTGTGCCGCGACAACTCGGTGCTGGCGCAGCTCGGCACACCCGACATGCGCGTGCCGATCGCCTACGGCCTGTCGTTCCCGCAGCGCATCGAATCCGGCGCCTCGCGGCTCGACTTCGCGGGCCTGGCTGCGCTGAGCTTCGAGCCCGCCGACGAGGCCCGCTTCCCCGGGCTGTTCCTCGCCTGGGAGGCGCTGCGCGCCGCGCCGGGCAGCACGGCGGTGCTCAACGCCGCCAACGAGGAGGCGGTGGCCGCCTTCCTGGCTGGAACCATCCGCTTCGACCAGATTCACACCGTCAACGCCGGCACCGTCGAGCGCGTGAATCCCTCGGCGGATTCCGCGGCGTCGCTGCCGGGCCTGCTCGAACTCGATGCGCGCGCGCGCCGCCAGGCGCAGCAGCTGATCCAGGGGCTGTCCAGATGATCACCGTGCTGGCTTTCATTCTCACGCTCGGCGTGCTGATCGTCGTGCACGAGTACGGGCACTATCGCGTGGCGGTGGCCTGCGGCGTGAAGGTGCTGCGCTTCTCGGTGGGCTTCGGCCGTGTGATCTGGAGCCGGCAGGCGACGCCGGATGGCACCGAGTTCGTGATCTCGGCGCTGCCGCTCGGTGGCTACGTGCGCATGCTCGACGAGCGCGAGGGGCCGGTGGCGCCCGGCGAGGTGCATCGTGCCTTCAACCGCAAGAGCCTGTGGCAGCGCACCGCGATCGTCGCCGCCGGTCCGCTCGCCAACCTGCTGCTGGCGGTGCTGCTGTACGCCGGCGCCCACTGGATCGGCATGGACGAACCCAAGGCGCTGATGGCGCCACCGGCCGCCGGCAGCCTGGCCGAGCGTGCCGGCCTGCGCGCCGGCGACTGGGCGCAGGCCTGGTCGGACGACGGCGTGGAGTGGCAGGACCTGCGCTCGATGAACGATCTGCGCTGGCAGGTCACGCAGTCGGTGCTGCACGGCACGCCGTTGCACCTGCTGGTCAGCGATGCCCATGGCCGCGGCCAGCGCCGCGTGGTGCTGGATCTGCACACGCTGGGCGCGCGCGAGGTCGATGCGGCGCTGATGAAGCGCATCGGCCTGGGCGCACCGTTCAGCGAGCCGGTGCTCGGCGAAGCCAAGGCGGGCGGGCCGGCCGAACGCGCCGGGCTGCGGCCGGGCGACCGCGTGCTCAGCATCGACGGCCAGCCGATCGAGGAATCGGGCCGCATTCGCGAACTGATCCGCGCCAGCGGCGCCGACGGGGTGGCCAGGCCGATGCTGTGGCGCGTCGAGCGTGCGGGGCAGCCTCTGGAGATCAGCGTCACGCCGAACATCGCGAGCGACGGCGATCGCACGGTCGGCCGCATCGAGGCGTATCCGGGCCAGCCGCCGATCTTCGTGACAGTTCGCTACGGCGTGTTCGAAGGCCTGTCGCGCGCGGTGACGCGCACCTGGGAGATGTCGACGCTGACCCTGAAGATGCTCGGCAAGATGCTGATCGGCGAAGCCTCGCTGAAGAACCTCAGCGGACCGCTGACCATCGCCGACTATGCGGGGCAGTCGGTGCAGCTCGGCCTGGCCTACTACCTCGGCTTCCTCGCGGTGGTCAGCGTGTCACTCGGCGTGTTGAACCTGCTGCCGTTGCCGATGCTCGATGGCGGACACCTGATGTATTATCTTTTCGAGGGTGTGACGGGGCGGCCGGTCTCCGAGTTGTGGCTGGAGCGGCTGCAGCGTGGCGGGGTGGCCATCATGCTCATGATGATGTCCCTGGCTCTCTACAACGACGTGGCCCGCCTGCTGGGCCTGCACTGACCCCCGACGCATGCCTTCTTCCCGACGCGCGAGCGCAGTTCGTCCCACCGTCCTCAGCCTTGCCCTCGCCGCCGCCCTCCAGGCAGGCTCGGCGTGGGCCGTCGAGCCCTTTACGCTGAAGGACATCCGCGTCGAGGGCCTGCAGCGCACCGACGCCGGCACCGTGTTCGCCTCGCTGCCGTTCCGCATCGGCGACACCTACAACGACGAGAAGGGCGCCGCGGCGCTGCGCGCGCTGTTCGCCACCGGCCTGTTCAAGGACGTGCGCATCGACATCGACGACGGCGTGGTCGTCGTGATCGTCGAGGAGCGCGCGGTCATCGCGGCCATCGATTTCGTCGGGCTGAAGGAGTTCGACAAGGACACGCTGGTCAAGTCGCTGAAGGACTTCGGCATCGGCGAGGGCCTGCCGTTCGACAAGGCGCTGGCCGACCGCGCCGAGCAGGAACTCAAGCGCCAGTACTTGACGCGCAGCCTGTACGGCGCCGAAGTGGTGACCACCGTCACCCCGCAGGAGCGCAACCGCGTCAACGTGACCTTCACGGTCACGGAGGGCACGGCGGCGAAGATCCGCGAGCTGCGCATCGTCGGCAACAAGGCCTTCTCCGAGGGCACGCTCAAGAGCCTGTTCGACCTGAACGACGGCGGCTGGCTCAACTGGTACACCAAGGCCGACCGCTACTCGCGTTCCAAGCTCAACGCCGACCTCGAGACGCTGCGCGCCTACTACCTGAACCGTGGATACCTCGAGTTCAACGTCGACTCCACCCAGGTCGCGATCTCGCCGGACAAGCAGGACATCACGGTCACCATCAACATCACCGAAGGCCAGCCCTACACGGTGACCTCGGTCAAGCTCGAAGGCGACTACCTCGGCAAGGAAGAGGACTTCAAGACCCTGGTGAAGATCAAGCCCGGCGAGGCCTATCGTGCCGAGGCGGTGACCGACACCACCAAGGAGTTCGCCGACCGCTTCGGCTTGTTCGGCTACGCCTTCGCCCGCATCGATGCGCGCCCGGAGATCGACCGGGCCAACGGCCGCGTGGCGCTCACCCTGACGGCCGATCCCTCGCGCCGCGTCTATGTGCGCCGCATCAACGTGGCCGGCAACACGCGCACGCGCGACGAAGTGATCCGCCGCGAGTTCCGGCAGTTCGAGTCGTCCTGGTACGACGGCCAGAAGATCAAGCTCTCGCGCGACCGCGTCGACCGCCTGGGCTACTTCAGCGAGGTCTCGGTCGACACCACCGAAGTGCCGGGCACGCAGGATCAGGTCGACCTGACCTTCACCATCAAGGAAAAGCCCACCGGCAACCTGCTCGTCGGCGCGGGCTATTCGTCGGCGGACAGGCTTTCGCTGACGGCCTCGATCAAGCAGGAGAACGTGTTCGGCTCGGGCAACTACCTCGGCATCGAGGTGAACACCAGCCGCAGCAGCCGCACCCTGGTGCTGAGCACGGTCGATCCGTACTTCACGATCGACGGCATCTCGCGCGCCTTCGACATCTACTACCGCACCGCCAAGCCGATCAACAGCCAGGGCGAGCAGTACCAGCTCGTCACCCCCGGCGTGGCGATGCGCTTCGGCGTTCCGTTCAGCGAGTACGACACCGTCTTCGTCGGCGTCGGCGCCGAGCGCACCGAGATCAAGGGCACCAACGCGATGCCCAACAACCTCTACCTGTACCGGCTGCAGTTCGGCTCGGTCAGCAACTCCTTCCCGCTCACCCTGGGCTGGACGCGTGACGAACGCGACAGCGCCCTGGTGCCCAACGAAGGCAGCTACAAGCGCATCAACCTCGACTGGACGCCTGCCGGCAGCACGCGCTACCTGCGTGCCAACCTGCAGTACCAGCACTACTGGCCGATCACGCGCCAGTACACCTTCGCGGTCAACGGCGAGGTGGGCTACGGCCGCGGCCTGGCCGGACGCCCGTACCCGGTGTTCAAGAACTTCTACGGCGGCGGCCTCGGTACCGTGCGGGCCTTCGACCAGGGCTCGCTCGGCCCGGCGGACGTGACCGGTGCGTACGTGGGCGGCAACCGCCGGCTCAATCTGAACAGCGAGCTGTACGTGCCGGTGCCCGGTGCCGGCAACGACCGCACGCTGCGCGTGTTCGGCTACCTGGACGTCGGCAACGTGTGGGGCGAAGCCGAGCGCATCACGACGGACAGCCTGCGTGCCTCGGCCGGCATCGGCCTGAGCTGGATCTCCCCGGTGGGCCCGCTGAAGCTCAGCTGGGGCACGCCGATCCGCAAGAAGCCGAACGATAGAATCGAGAGACTGCAATTCCAGATCGGGACCGCGTTCTAATGAATACCTCCTTCCTGAAGTCGTCGGCCTGCGCGGCGCTGATCGCGTTCGCGGCCCTGGGGGCGCAGGCCCAGGAACTGAAGATCGGCTATGTCAACGCCGACCGGGTGCTGCGCGACGCCGCCCCCGCGAAGGCGGCGCAGGCCAAGCTGGAAGCCGAGTTCGGCCGGCGCGAGAAGGAACTCGCCGACATGGCCAGCAAGCTCAAGGCCGCCGGCGAGAAGCTCGACAAGGACGCACCCACGCTGTCGGAGTCGGAGCGCACGCGCCGCCAGCGCGAACTGGTCGAGCAGAACCGCGACTTCGACCGCAAGCGCCGGGAGTTCCAGGAAGACCTGACCCAGCGCAAGAACGAGGAGCTGGCGTCGGTCGTCGAGCGAGCCAACAAGGTGATGAAGCAGATCTTCGACACCGAGAAGTACGACCTGATCATCCAGGAAGCCGTGTTCGCCGGCCCCCGCATCGACATCACCGACAAGGTGATCAAGGCGCTGAACGCCCAGAGCGGCAACAGCAAGTAAGGGCGGGGCGGCGCCGATGGACGTTGCTCTGCGCGAGATCGCCGGGCAACTCGGCGGCGAACTGCTCGGCGACGGTGAACTGCGCATCGCGCGCATCGCCACGCTGGAGGGCGCCACGCCCGACGCGATCGCCTTCCTCGCCAACCCGAAGTACCGCGCCCAGCTCGCCACCACGCAAGCCGGCTGCGTGATCGTCGGCCCCGCCGTGCGCGACGAGGCTGCAGCGCGCGGCGCCGCGATCGTCACACCCGATCCCTACCTGTACTACGCGCGGCTCACGCAGTGGTGGGTGCGGCGCATGCGGCCGGAGCCGGCACTCGGCATCCATCCCAGCGCCGTGGTCGACCCGAGCGCGCGCATCGCGCCGGATGCGGTGATCGGCCCGCTGTGCGTGATCGGCGCCAATGCCAGCATTGGCGCCGGCACGCGGCTCGCCCCGCGCGTCACGGTGGGCGAGGGTTGCTCGATCGGCGCGCGCTGCATCGTGCACAGCGGCGTGGTGATCGGTGCCGACGGCTTCGGTTTTGCACCGTACAGGGCCGACGGCGGGCTGCGCTACGAGAAGATCGAGCAGCTCGGCGCCGTGCGCATCGGCGACGACGTAGAGATCGGCGCCAACACCTGCATCGACCGCGGCGCCCTCGACGACACGGTGATCGAGGACGGCGTCAAGCTCGACAACCTCATCCAGATCGGCCACAACGTGCGCATCGGCGCGCACTCGGCCATGGCCGGCTGCGTGGGCATCGCCGGCAGCGCGGTGATCGGCAGGCGCTGCACCGTCGGCGGTGGCGCCATCGTGCTGGGGCACCTCACGCTCGCCGACGACGTGCACATCTCGGCCGCCTCGGTGGTGATGCGCTCGATCCGCCAGCCGGGCCAGTACAGCGGCGTCTTCCCCATCGACGACAATGCCGCCTGGGAAAAGAACGCGGCCACGCTGCGCCAGCTGCACACGCTGCGCGAGCGCATCCGCGCGCTGGAAAAGAACGAGACGCCGAGACAACCATGACGACGATGGACATCCACCAGATCCTCAAGAAGCTGCCGCACCGCTACCCGATCCTGCTGGTGGACCGCGTGGTCGAGCTGGAGAAGGGTCAGCGCATCCGGGCGATCAAGAACGTCACCATCAACGAGGACTTCTTCAACGGCCACTTTCCGCGCCGTCCGGTGATGCCCGGCGTGCTGATGATCGAGGCGCTGGCCCAGGCCTCGGCGCTGCTGGCCTTCGAGACGCTGGGCCAGGAACCCGACGCCAACACGGTGTACTACTTCGCCGGCATCGACAACGCACGCTTCAAGCGGCCGGTGGAACCCGGCGACCAGCTGGTGCTCGAAGCCACGCTGGAGCGCGCCAAGTCCTCGGTCTTCAAGTTCAAGGCCCGTGCGCTGGTCGGCGAGGAACTGGCCGTCGAGGCCGACCTCACCTGCACGATGCGCAGCTTCGCCTGAAGCGGCGCCCCGGAGTCCCCAGATGGCGAACATCCACCCCACCGCGATCGTCGAGAGTGGCGCCGAGCTCGGCGAGAACGTCACCATCGGTGCCTATGCAATCGTGCGTTCGCAGGTGCGCATCGGCGAGGGAACGACCGTCGGCCCGCACTGCGTGATCGAGGGCCGCACCACCATCGGCCGCGACAACCGCTTCTTCCAGTTCAGCTCGATCGGCGCGGTCCCGCAGGACAAGAAGTACGCCGGCGAGCCCACCGAGCTGGTGATCGGCGACCGCAACATGGTGCGCGAGTTCTGCACCTTCAACCTCGGCACCGCGCAGGATGCCGGCGTGACGCGCATCGGCAGCGACAACTGGATCATGGCCTACGTGCACATCGCGCACGACTGCCAGGTCGGCGACCGCACCACGCTGGCCAACAACACCACGCTGGGCGGCCACGTGCACCTGGGCGACTGGGTGACGGTGGGTGGCCTCACCGGCATCCACCAGTTCGTCAAGATCGGCGCGCACGTGATGGTCGGCTTCGGCAGCGCGGTGTCGCAGGACGTGCCGCCGTACATGCTGGTCGACGGCAACCCGCTGGCGGTGCGCGGCTTCAACGTCGAGGGCCTGCGCCGCCGCGGCTTCGACGCGCCGCGCATCGCGGCCGTCAAGCAGATGCACCGGCTGCTGTACCGCGAAGGCCGCACGCTCGAGCATGCCAGGGAAGCCATCGAGGCGCTGGGCCGCGAGCAGCCGGCCGCCGCTGCTGACGTGGCGCTGATGTCGGCCTTCCTCGCCAACGCCACGCGCGGCATCGCCCGCTGAGCCGATGCTGCCGTCGGCTCCGCGCTTCGCGATGGTCGCGGGCGAGGCCTCGGGCGATCTGCTCGCCGGCCTGCTGCTCGGCGGGCTGCGCGCGCGCTGGCCGGATCTGGTGGCGCAAGGCATCGGCGGGCCGAAGATGGCCGCCCACGGTTTCGAGGCCTGGTGGCCGCACGACAAGCTGGCGGTGCGCGGCTACATCGAGGTGCTCAGCCACTACCGCGAGCTGCTCGGCATCCGCAACCAGCTGGCCGAGCGCCTGCTCCAGTCCCGGCCGGACCTGTTCATCGGCGTCGACGCGCCCGACTTCAACCTCGACCTCGAGGCGCGGCTGAAGGCCGCCGGCATCCGCACGGTGCACTTCGTCAGCCCGTCGATCTGGGCCTGGCGCGGCAAGCGCATCGAGAAGATCCGCCAGGCGGTCGACGCGGTGCTGTGCATCTTCCCCTTCGAGCCGGAGATCTACGCGAAGCAGGGCATCCGCGCGAAGTACGTGGGCCACCCGCTGGCCGACACGATTCCGCTGGAGGTGCCGCGCGCGGCGGCGCGCCAGGCGCTGGGGCTGGGCGACGGCCCCGTGGTGGCGCTGCTGCCCGGCAGCCGGCGCTCGGAGATCCAGTACATCGCGCCGAGGCTGTTCGCCGCGGCCGCCGAGATGGCGAAGCTGAGGCCCGGCCTGCGCTTCATCATGCCGGTGGTGCCGGGTCTGCGCCATCTCGTCGAGCCCTTGCGGCAGCAGCACGCGGCGAGCGTGGCCGTCGAGCTGATCGACGGCCGCTCCCACGAGGCGCTGGCCGCCTGCGACGTGACGCTGATCGCCAGCGGCACGGCGACGCTCGAGGCGGCGCTGTTCAAGCGGCCGATGGTCATCACCTATGCCATGCACCCGCTGTCGTGGCAGATGATGAAGCGCATGAAGTACCAGCCCTGGGTCGGACTGCCCAACATCCTGCTGCGCGACTTCGTCGTGCCCGAGCTGATCCAGGGCGAAGCGACCCCCGAGCGGCTGGCGCACGCCACGCTGGCCTGGCTCGACGACCCGCAGCGCTGCGCCGACGTGCAGCGGCGCTTCCAGGCGCTGCACCTCGAACTCAAGCGCGACACCGCACGCGCTGCCACCGATGCGATCGCGGAGATCCTTGCCGCCTGAGCAGCTCGGCCTGAGCTTCGACGCGCCGGGCCTGGTGGCCGGCGTGGACGAGGCCGGCCGCGGCCCGCTGGCGGGGCCGGTGGTGGCGGCGGCGGTCATCCTCGACGACCTGCAGCCGATCAAGGGGCTGGCCGACTCGAAGGCGCTGACGGCGCGCCGGCGCGAGGCCCTGTTCGACGAGATCCGCGCCAAGGCGCTGTGCTGCTGCATCGCCGAGGCGAGCGCGGCCGAGATCGACCACCTCAACATCCTGCAGGCCACGATGCTGGCGATGCGCCGCGCGGTGGAGGGCCTGCGCCTGAAGCCGGCCCGGGTGCTGGTCGACGGCAACCGCATCCCGGTGCTCAAGGTGCCGGCCGAAGCCATCGTCAAGGGCGATGCCAAGGTCAAGGCGATCTCGGCGGCCTCGATCCTCGCCAAGGTGCACCGCGACCGGCTCTGCCAGGCCTTGCACGAGGCGCACCCGCAGTACGGCTTCGACGGCCACAAGGGCTATCCCACGCCGGAGCACCTGGCCGCGCTGCGTGCCCACGGCGCCTGCCCGGCGCACCGCCGCTCGTTCGCGCCGGTGCGCGAGGTGCTGGAGGGCTGAACATGGCCGAGCCGCGCGCCATCAGCTCGAAGGACAACCCGCTGCTGGTGCGCGTGCGCAAGCTGGTGGCCGACCCCGGGGCCTACCGCAAGCTCGGCGAGGTGTGGCTCGAGGGCGACCACCTCTGCGCGGCTTTCGCGTCGCGCGGCGGACGGGCGCTGCAGGCGGTGCTGACCAGCCAGGCGTGGCAGCGGCCTGCGCTGCGCGAACTCGCCGGGCAGGCCGCCTCGGTGGCCATCGTGCCGCCCGAACTGATGGCCGGCCTGTCGACGCTGGAGTCGCCGCCGGCGATCGGCTTCCTGGTGGCCACGCCGACCGCACCCGCCATCACGCCCGACGCGGCCACGGTGGTGCTCGACCGGCTGCAGGACGCCGGCAACGTCGGCGCCATCCTGCGCAGTGCGTCGGCCTTCGGCTTCGCGCAGGTGGTGGCGCTCAAGGGCACGGCGGCGCTGTGGTCGCCCAAGGTGCTGCGCGCCGGCATGGGCGCGCATTTCGGGCTGCGGCTGGTCGAGGGTGTCGATGCGGCGGCGCTCGCCGCGCTGCGCATGCCGCTGCTGGCCACCAGTTCGCATGCCGGGCAGGCGCTGCACGAAGTGGATCTGCCCTGGCCCTGCGCCTGGGTGCTGGGCCATGAAGGGCAGGGCGTATCGGCAGAACTCCAGCAGCGCTGTGCAATGGCGCTGCGCATCCCGCAGCCGGGCGGCGAGGAGTCGCTCAACGTCGCCGCGG
>VFQN01007056.1_pt1 | contig 12326 bp, 16 predicted proteins | sample 3512371 | NCBI WGS metagenome assembly VFQN01 (sample SAMN10412370, study PRJNA504923) | tailings metagenome | isolation source: Replicate 2 from Balatoc abandoned mine | place: Philippines: Itogon, Benguet | collected 2017-08-28
GCCGCGTTCGAGGGCATGGCCAGGCGGGCCAAGGCGCTGGGGAGGCCGGAGGTGGGGGCTGGAGGGAAGGGGAGGCGGGATGCGGAGGGAAACGGCCGGAGATTGGGGCTGGGGGGAAGGGGGAGGCGGGATGCGGATGAAAACGGCCGGAGGTGGGGGCTGGGGGGGATTGGTGGGGCTTAATCTCTGGGAGGAAGGGCAGGCGTGGCCGGTGGTGAGGGCTGGAGAGGCGAGTGGGGTGTGAAAGCAGTGAGGCCAAGGCGCTGGGGAGGGGCGAGTTGTGGGCGGGGGAGGGAAAGGGGTTGTGGGGCCGACCGGACAAAGCGCTGGAGGGGGTCAGCGCAAATTGGGGGGCAGTCGGGAGCGATCATAGCTGCTGTGCGGTGGGGCTTGGAAGGAGGAGGGAGGTGCTGGGAGGGGAGAGCCGCACACGCCGCTGGCAGGCTTGCGGACGACTCGGCTTGCGGACGACGCAGGCTTGCGGACGACCCAGGTGCATACCCTGACACCCTTTTTGCATCTTCCCCTGACCTCGCCTGTACCGTACCGCCCACTGTATGGCAGGCGGTGTACCGCATCGTGAACGACCTGGCGCACCTTACAGAGGAGCCGTACATGGACTTCGGGCCCGCCACGGCGGCGCTGCTGCCGGGCGCCGTCAGCCACAGCCGTACGGCGGCGATGGCGGCGGCGTAAAGGGCGGTCTGGTTCACAGTTTTTTGCGGTGCCGCCAGCCACGGCCGTACGGCGGTGGCGGCGGCGGCCGCGGCGTAAGAGCGGCTAGGTTCACAGGCTTCTCTTCGGGCGCCGCCAGCCACAGCCCTATGGTAACGGTGGCGGCGTAGTAAAGGGGGTGGCGCGGCATGGGTTGGCACACAATGCCTTAGGGACCAACGGTGAGCCGAAGCCGCAGTACGCTGTACGGCTGTGCTGGTACTGCATGTGCTGGTGGTGGACGGCTGGCCGGTTGCACGTGAAGGGTTGGCGTCGGGAGCGTCGTGGGGAGGCCGTGCAAGGGTGTTTCAGAGGGACAGGGAGAGGGAGGGGAACGGGAGAGGGGTGGGTGCAGGGAGGTGGGAGGGATGCAGGGCAGCGACTGCTGCGCAAGTAGTGACGCCGCAATGCGGGCTGTGAAGTCCCGCTCAGGCTTGTAAAAAGGGCGACGATGGGGCCTGGAAGGCAGTGCGTGTCCTGGTGTAGCGTCGGGGTAGGACAAGAGGTGATGGCGGTGTGGTAGGGTGCAATTAATGGGCAGGGGCACTGAATTGCCGAGTGGCGTGTATGGGCAATACGACGAGGAGAGGGCCTGTGTGTGGCCGCATAGAGCGGTGCGGTTGGTGTACACTGCGACAGTGCTACCCATGCTGTGCACAAGCTACTAGTTCCTTACGTGCACCGGTCACGTGCGGCAGGCGGCTATACGACAAGAGTGCTGGCGAGGGCTTCTGACGTGCCGTACATGTGTGTGTGGCGGGAGGGGACTCCCAACGCCCTTAGCATGGCTCACGCCGTGCGACGCTTGGCACGTGCGTCTGTGCGTGCCTGCACACACGCAACCGTGGCTGCGTGGCTATCGGCACACACGTGTGTTGCGTGCCACAGTTTTGGCTGTCATGTAAGGGCCCTGTCGTCCGGCTGATCAGCGGTCTGTTGCAAAGGGGCTCCCAGTTTTCTGGGTCAGCACTCGAGCTGTTCCTGTTCAAGCGTCAAGGGGTTTTGCACTGTTGTAGCATGAGGGCGCAGGGCGGCCCATCGGCAACGACCTCTTGCAGCTGCTGCGATGCTCAAGTGGTGTGTGAGTGGAGAGGCCAAGGAGTGAATGCTATTCCTGGTAGCGTGCGCGCCCGCTGGGTCACGTCCTATGCGCCCGCCATGTGAGGTGAAGCTGGTGCTGCACTCCTGGAACGAATGGTGCGCGCTTCGGAAAGGCCCAATGTGGCCCAAGCACTGTCTAATTGGGCTGAGGGCCCCTGCTAGTCGGGTTCCACCCCAGCAGCGGTGTTGTACTGGTACCACCATGATGTGGAATTGGGGCTTTGACCTGTTTGTCACCTGTGTGTGACTACACCTCCTGGAGTGTGACGCCAGTGCCAAAGTGCTTCGACATTCACGACCCCCTGCTTCAATACACAACATCCGTCACCTTGCAACCCCCTCCCTCCCACCTTTCATGCATCACATACACGTTCGCCGGCTCGCGTTGTCCTCGCTTCGCACCTACATGCGTTTCCCCCAAAGAAAAAGAGTACGTGCCTGTGCCAGTCCTGTGTTGTACGACGTGCAGGTGGTGCTCTGCAGGCCGACATTTTCCGCTTGGTGTGCCATGTCTTGCGTATCCAGTCAGCTTACAGGCTTTTAGTACCGTGCTTTAGGCTCAGCGAACACGATTAACTACATAGGCGAGCCACTACAGCACCTGTTCCGTAATTTTTCGACATGCCGCCAGCCCACGTTGAAAGCCACAGTTGCAACCTGCTTGACCTTGCATCTTTGGTAGCACCCTATTTGAGGAGCTCTGGACTGAAAGTCCTGCGGGCGACGTGCCGTGAGGGCCGAGTTCAGGCTGATAGGGCCATCACAGCTCTAACTACAAGGCGCGAGGAGCCATCTGTGGACCGTGCACCGGGCGACGACGAGCTTGTTAGATGCCTTCGCAGTGTGCTGTCACGTGGATCTCGCATTACCAAGCTACTCCTGCATCCCGACGTTGACAACGACAAAGCCGAACCGCCCGCGCCCCACGACAACACTGCAAGGGCGTGAGTAATATTTAGACAATTGATGTTCACGCCATTAGCCATTTATAGTTTGCAAGCGAGCACCTGGCGTTTCGGCACGCCTTTTCCCGCCCTTCCGCTCGTGTTGGGCTTCCCGCTTCGTAGCCTGCTAGGGCAAACTCGGGCTCTCCTTGTGTGGTGCCAAGTTGAAGTCACGCCATCATGACCATGCCGCATCACCGCAGGTTACGGATCCTGGAGGCCTTCCAAGGGCGGCAGCAGCCACAGCCACAGCAGCCCGCCGTGGAGTCAAGCGCGTTGACGCTGCTCTCGCTGCGAGACGTCGAGTTCACCGACGAGCTCGCGGCAGCCGTGGGCTCCGCCGCCCCCCGGCTGGAATCCCTGGACATTGTCGGCAAAAACCTGTGCACGGCGGCCAGCCTCGACTACGCAACGCCCGGCCTGTGCCGCCTCATCACCACCTGCGCGCCGCACCTGACCTCCCTCGCTTTCAAGTGCGAGCTGCACTCCGTGACCCAGCCGCTGGCCGACGCCATCCGCTCCTGCAGCCGCCTGCAGCACTTGGAGTGCCGCCTCGGCGACTGGTGGTATGATTACGATTACGGTTCCGATTCCGGCGGAGATGAATCACAGGGCGAAAACGCACCTGTGCCTGGACTGTATGCGACCATCCTCCTGCAGGTTTCCGTGGTCCGGTTGGCCGGGGTACTCAGCTCCCTACCTTCCCTCCGCTCCCTCGGATTGGCCTACTACTACGTGGACGCTACCCACAGCACGGCGGCTGCCATATGCAGCATGACGCAGCTCACACGCCTCCATTTCGATTCCCCGTGGTATGGCGACACCGCCAGCATCCTACGGCTGCCACGCAACCTCGTCCACCTGACCCTGCAAACCAACTGCAGCGCGTTGCAAGACGATGACGTGCGGCTGCTAGCCTCCGAGCTGTCGCAGCTTACGCACCTGAGTCTCCTGGGCCGCGTGCGTGCCATGTACGACGAGCCCGCTCTGCCGCGGCGCTCCCTGCCGCTGCCGCCCGCGCTGCGTGAGCTGCACATCGGCTGCTCCGTCCGGCTGCGCGGCCTCCGGGCGCTGCAGCTGCCCCCTGGCCTCACATGGCTTTCACTCGTCGAGCTCAACCTTACAAACCAGAGGTACCCCGCATATCTTGGCGTGCCGGACAGCGACAGCGCCTCCGGGGACGAGGGCAGTGGCAGCGACAGCGCCTCCGGGGACGAGGGCAGTGGCATTGGCGACGAGGCGGAGGGGGACGGTGCCGAGGGGCAAGCAATTGGCGCAGCAGGCGGGCGGGCAGGCGGGCGCGAGGACGTGAGCCCTGGGGCCGACGGCGCTGTTGCGCTGCCCTCGCTCGTCCCCAGTTTTGACGAGGTGCTGGAGGCGTTGGGGGTGCTGCACGGCAGGCTTGATACCAGCAGGGGGCTGGTGCTGGGGCCGGGGCAGTGGGCGCCGCCGCCCAACTCCTGGCCCCTGGCGGAGGGGTACGGCTTCGTGCGGCTGTTTGGGGCGCTGCGGCCACTGGCGCTGCGGAAGCTGGAGCTGCGGTTCGGTGTGCTGGAGGCGCGGGACGTGGCGGCTATGGTGGAGCAGCTGCCCTGGCTGCAGGTGGGGCAAGGGGCAACCGCAGAGCGGCAGTCTAAAGGAAACGGAGGACAGTACCGCCTGGCAAGGCGAATAGGCAGTCAAGCAAGCGAAGTCCCTTCATACGCTGGGTAGGCGTCGCGGGGAGGGGTATCGTTTTCTGGTTGCGCGCATGGGGCCATGCAGACGCTGTGCGGCTGGGGAGATGTTCCGTAGGATGGTTGGACGCGCCTGAAGGCATACTGTGTCGTGCGCCTACGCCGCACTGGCTCGCTTACATGGCAGTAACCGTACTCATGCATGCCCCTCCATAGATCTATCCGAGCCTGAGTGGCCTTGAACTTTCCATGCACTACACCTGCACTTGCACTTGCAAACCCGGGTAGCCCTAACCCTGTTACACCAGATATAGTCCAGCCTTGCCCCCGTCGGACGCTGACATTCGGCGGCCCTGCCCCCATGCCTGCCCCCGCGCATGCCCCCCCTGCTGCCGTGTTGGCACCTCAGGAATTGTCCCTCCACAACCAGGTGCACCCTGCGACCGTGCCCCTGCTGTCCGGCCTGCACAGCCTGGAGCAGCTGGAGCTCATATTGGAGGTGGGGCAAGGCACGGACGCCTGGTCCGCCAGCGCCACCGTGTCCGCCGCCCTGTCTCCGCTGCTGCTGTCAGGCCCTGCTCGGCCGCGTGTGCGCATACGGTGGAGTTACCGCGATTGCATGCGTCAGTCTGCAGTGGAAAGAATGCAAGAGGCTGTGCTGAAGCAGGCGGTGGAGGGAAGCTTGGTGTGGCTGCGGCGGGCGCTGCGGGGGATGGGCCGTGACCAGCGGGCGGTCGCGATTGGGACAAGATAGTGTGCCCTGAGATGATAGGGTGGCGGAGCTTGCAGCCGGGCATGTCTTGGCTCTGAGCATGGCTGTTTCTGTGCTTCATGGGGTTACCTGTGTTGCAGGATAGGCATGAGCCTCACCGGGCATTGAGTAGGACGAGGGCATGCTTGGCCTAGCACCTCATGCACGCATGCACTCGTGCAGTGCTACACTGGAGGATGCTGTGCCGTGGCGCATGAGCAGCGACTACTGAAGCTTCGAGCGCGTAACGCCTGTGACTGCCAAATACAGATAGATCTGCGCTTTGCAAATGGTCGGCGCTTTTTCGCAGTACCGGTAGGTGGGGGCTGCCCCGGCCTTGCTGCGGCCTGCCCTGACGTTGAAGCATGCGCCTCGATCCCGCTTAAGTGGATACACTCACTCCGGCAGGCGGCATGGGGCAAGGGAGTTGCAGAGGAAGACGTGCTGCATGGGGTGCGAAGGGTTCCGCGGAAGTAATAGTAGCATTTTCGATCCTCTGTCGGGGATGCCTTGCAGTATATGTCCCCAACCCCTCAGTCCGACTGCTGGCATTGCTCCCGGGGGTTTGCTGGTCAAGTGGTCAGGACGTCATACGGTACCAGGGGGATCTGTTCGTGCAGGGATCCAGACGTTTTCCACAGTACCTTGCCTCCGGGGGCTGCTTACTGTAGACCCTGCTGTCACCGCGTGGAGGCAATGAGGCCGTTGTGTCACTGGGCAGCCCTGTGAGGCCACTGGGTTTGGCCTAGGGGACGGCTGTACTGCAGGCCGATGTGGCGTTGGCGTTAACCATGCCTAGGACACACGATCATTCAGCGGGCAGCTACGGCACAACAGCTTCTGCTACGTGCATGTGCTATGTTAGGTACGTTTTTCGCTGCAGGAGTACCGGTACGTGGGACCTTCCGCTGGCGAGCGCATGGCATGGCTAAGGGGACTCCCCTGGGCATTGTGCATGGACGGCATGGCCTGGTCCCGTGCCGCCGCCGCCTCCCGCTCCGTGTCATACATGCCCAGCTGGTGCACGGCACCGCGGTAGCAGAACTGCGCCCGCCAGCGCCATGCCACTGACGAGCACCAGTTGCTGCTGGCATTCGGCGCTGGCCCAACTGTGAACGCACTTAGTGGTAGCCCGACCACCCTGGTACTGCAGTACAGTCCATGGACCGTGGCCAATGGACGCAAAAGGGTCGACAGGGAGGGTTATGAGGAACCCTCGCAACCTGCTCGCAACCATGGCTGCGCGGCTAGTAGGGAGTAGTAGCACATCCGTGTCTTGCGTGCCGCAGATTTGGTTCTCGTACACACAGGGGCCCTGGGTCATCCTGGGTTTTGGCTGATTCGCTGTCTATTGCAAGGGAACTCCCGATGAATAGCACTTAGGTGTGCCTCCTAGTCAAGGGTTCTGCACCGTTGTAACCATGTGAGCGCGGCCTAGCGGTGGGGCCGCTGTGACCGATGCGCACCAGCGCAAGTAGTGGTGTGTAGGCGAAATACCGAAGACAAGGAGGGAGTCCTATCTCTGGTGGCGTGAGCCACCGTGCACGTTGGGCCGTGTGCGCTGTGCTGTCCATGTGAAGGGGAAACTGATGCTGGCGCCTGTGAAGTGGTGACAAGCTGCTCGAGGGTGTAACGCACGTGCAAACGAACATTTGACCCCTGCATGGGTACAATACATCCATAACCTTGCAAACCCGTCCCGCCCACCCTTCCGTGCAACACGTACACGCTCGTGCTACCCTCGCTCCACACCTCCTTACGTGCCCGTGCCTCCAGCATCCTGCAGTGTATGTCGCCTGCACAGTGCTGTACGACGTGCAGACATTAGAGGCTCCTCCGACATGTTCCGCTCGAGCATGCTGCCCTCTTGCGTACCCATTCAGCTACAAGTCTTTGAGTACTATGCTTTCGTTTCCGGCAAGTGTAAAGAACTACGTAGGCGAGCCACTTCCGTTTCCGTAGTCTTTCCGCCATGCCGCCAACCTACGTTGCAAGCCATAGTTGCAACCTGCTTGAGCTGACGTCTATGATGGCACCCTATTTGAGCAGTTCTGGACTGAAAGTCCTGCGGGCGACGTGCCGCGAGGGCCGAGTTCAGGCTGATAGGGCCATCACCGCACTGACGACAAGGCGCGAGGAGCCATCTGTGGACCGTGCACCGGGCGACGATGCGCTTGTCAGATGCCTTGACAGCATGCTGTCACGTGGATCTCGCATTGCCAAGCTACTCCTACATCCAGACGTTGACGACGACAAAGCCGAACCACCCGCGCCCTATGAGAACACGGCAAGGGCGTAAGTAGTAATTATACATAAGATGTTCACGTGACCAGCTATAATCCTTTTCTCGACAAGAGCACCCCGAGGCGCTTCGCACGGCTTTCCCGCCTTTCCCGCTTTGTGATGGCCTTCCGCTTCGCAGCCCGCTAGGGCAAACTAGGGTGCTCTCGTGCGGTGCCAATGTAAAGTCACACGCCTTCATGCCTGTACCGCCTCACCGCAGGTTACGGGTCCTGGAGGCTTTCCGAGAGCACCAGCAGCCGCAGGAACAGCAACCTGCCGTCGCCTCAAGCCCGTCCTTGACGCTGCTCTCGCTGCGGGACCTCGAGTTCACCGACGAGCTCGCTGCAGCCGTGGGCTCCGCCGCCCCCCGGCTGGAATCCTTGGACATTGTCGGTAAAAACCTGTCCACAGCGGCCGGCCTCAACACCGCAACGCCCGGCCTGTGCCGCCTCATCACCACCTGCGCGCCGCACCTGACCTCCCTCGCTTTCAAGTGCGAGCTGCACTCCGTCACCCAGCCCCTGGCCGATGCCATCCGCTCGTGCAGCCGCCTGCAGCACCTAGAGTGCCGCCTCGGCGACTGGTGGTACATTTTTGACGGCGCTTACGATGACATCGAAGACGGGGAGGCAGCTGCGAGGGAAATGTATGCGACCATGCTCCTGGAACTATCCGTGGTCAACCTGGCCGGGGTGCTTCGCTCCCTACCTTCCCTCCGTTCCCTCGGACTTGCGTACCAATACGTGTACGCTTCCCAGCGCACGGCAGACACCATAAGCAGCATGACTCAGCTCACACGCCTGCACTTCAATTCCCCTTGGTACGGCGAGACCGCCAGCGTGCCACGGCTGCCACGCAACCTCGTCCACCTGACCTTGGAAGAGAACGGCGACGCTCTGCAAGACGATGACTTGCGGCTGCTAGCCTCTGAGCTGTCGCAGCTTACGCACTTGAGTTTCCTGGGGCGCGTGCGTGCCATGTACGACGAGCCCGCTCTGCCGCGGCGCTCCCTGCCGCTGCCACCCGCACTGCGGGAGCTGCACATTGGCTGCTCCGTCCGGCTGCGGGGCCTTCTGGCGCTGCAGCTGCCCCCCAGCCTCACGCAGCTGTCGCTCCGCTTCCTCAACCTCACTAACCAGACCTACCCCGCATACCTAGGCTTGCCGGACCAGGATGACAGCAACAGCGCCTCCGGGGATGAGGGCAGTGGCAGCGACAGCGCCTCCGGGGACGAGGGCAGTGGCAGTGGCGACGAGGCGGAGGGGGACGGTGCCGAGGGGCAAGCAATTGGCGCAGCAGGCGGGCGGGCAGGCGGGCGCGAGGACGTGAGCCCTGGGGCCGACGGCGCAGTTGCGCTGCCCTCGCTCGTCCCCAGTTTTGACGAGGTGCTGGAGGCGTTGGGGTTGCTGCACGGCAGGCTTGATAGCAGCAGGGGGCTGGTGCTGGGGCCGGGGCGGTGGGTGCCGCCGCCCCACTCCTGGCCGGTGGCGGAGGGGTACGGCTTCGTGCGGCTGTTTGGCGTGCTGCGGCCGCTGGCGCTGCGGAAGCTGGAGCTGTGGTTTGGCGTGCTGGAGGCACGGGACGTGGCGGCGATGGTGGAGCAGCTGCCCTGGCTGGAGGTGCGTCGGGGGCCAACCGAAAGCAGCGACATGAAACAGTATCGATATAGTGGTAACGCCTGGGAAGCCTTACCAGGCAGTTGAGGTCGCGATGCATTCTACAATCGGGATCGTGGATCGTGGACCGGGGTCAGGGGAAGCGGGCCGGTTTAGCGGTTGCGTGGTAAGGCATACAGGTTCAGGGGAGGGGAGCATTGACGGTCGGATGCGCGAAAGCGTGTGCTACATGCTGCTATCTGCGCCGCATTGGCACGCTCTTTACATCGGCCGCTGTACGGATGGCATTTCCTCTATGGCCTTCGTCTTCCCATGCCTTCCCCTGCACCGATACCTCCCCGTGCACCGAAGCTGCACCTGCTAGCCCTGTCGCACCAGATCAAGCCCAGCCTTGCCTTTCTCAGACACTGACCTTGCGCGCCCCTGCCCCCACGCCTGCCCCCCTGCTGCCGTTTTGCCACCTCAGGACTTGTGGCTGTCCTGCCAGGTGCACCCTGCGACCGTGCCCCTGCTGTCCGGCCTGCACAGCCTGGAGCGCCTGAAGATCTCGTTTGTGGTGGGACGCGGCACGGACGCCTGGTCAACCGCCTCCGCCGTGTCCGCCGCCCTGTCGCCACTGCTGCTGTTGCCTGGCCCTGCCCGGCCGCGTGTGCGCATTGGGTGGAGCTATCGCGATTGCATGCGTCAATCGGTAGCGGAAAGGGAGCATGAGGCTGTACTGGCGCAGGCGGTGGAGGGGGGCGTAGGGTGGCTGCGGCAGGCGCTGCAGGGGATAGGCCGTGAACAGCGGGCGATCACGTTTGGGAAGAGGTAGTGGCCTCAGATGGTGGGAAGGGGCAGCCAGCAGCCAAGCACGCCTTGGCTCTCTGAGTACAGCTGTTTTTGTGTCCTTCAGGGCGTTACCTGTGTTGCGGGATAGGCATGAGCCTCACGGGGTATCGCGTAGGACGAGGGCATGCCTGGGCTAGCACAGCATGCTTGCGCACAGTGCTGCAGTACCGCACTCTAGGATGTTGTGTCGTGCCACCTGAGAAGTGACTACTGAAGCTTCAAACACGTAACGTCTGTGACTGCCATGTACAGATCTGCGCTTTGCAAACGGTTGGCGCTTTTGCTGCTCTTTGTACAGTAGGTGGGGGCTGCCCCGGCCGTTGTTGCGGCCTGCCCTTACATGGCGCCTTAAATTGCTCCCGGGTACACTGACGGCATGGGAGAAGTGAGTTGCTGAGAAAGCCGTGCTGCATGGAGCGGGATGGCTTCCGTGGAAGTAGTAGCGGCATTTTTGTCTCGAGCATTCTCTGTTGGGTGCCTTGCAGTTCAATTCCCCACCCTTTCAGTCCATGTACGCGCATTGCGCCCTGCGTTGGCTGGTCGGGCTGCCATACTTGGGAATCAGTCCGTTCGTGGACCCAGGCGCTGTAGGATGTAGCCCCTGCTGTCACCGCGTGGAGGCACTGAGGCCGTTTCGTCACTGCCGGCCACTGCGCCGCTGTGGGTTCGGCCTAGGAGACGAATGACGGATGTACGGTCGGGTTCGGCCTTGAAGCCGAATGTACTGTCGGCCACTGCGATCGGTTAATCGTGCCTAGGAGGCCATGTTGCTGGCGGCGGCCGCTACGGCACATTGACTGCCGGGGGCCCGTGTTGGCTGCCGTTACATGTGAAATGCAAGGCAAGTGCCCGCTGCGAAACCTGGACGCGTGGAGCAAGTCACAACGACATGTGCGTGCTCGCACGGGAGCGCGCTTCTCTGCACCCTGGGGCGCCAGCCGCAGGATGCAGCCATGGTGCAGCGGGCCAGCGCTACCGGTGTGTCCCAGTGTGTCCCTATCCCGCTGCCGGCGTTCCCTACCACGCCGCGGTGGCAACGGACCAGAGGAGCCTCCCCTGTAGCGGACGGCAGTTGCTGGCGTTACGTGTCAGCGTACCATTTGGTGGGAGCAAGCAGTGGGGTGCAGCGCAAAAGTACTAAAGTAGCATGTGACTCGACACCTGGGGTAAGCATTGGCATGGTGTGTGGAAGTCACAGACGGGAGCGTGCGGTTGCGTGGAGTACGGCGCTGGATGCAAGAAGTGCTCAGGTCGGTGTACGGAAAAGACAGGGCAAACTGACGTGAAGGCATCGATTGGTATCTCAACTGCAATACCGTATGCTGCTTAAGCTGCTTTGATAGCACTGGGTAGCAGGCAACCTGTATTAGGGGACAGACCACAGACGGCACACCTACGTTTCCTCCCGCTTCCGTCAGCCGAAGCTTGCCTAGGCCGGTATACGGTAACCACAACATAAACTGCGATGCAGGCTATAGCAGTCTAGAGGTCAAAGCCAGGGGAAAGACTTGATCTTCATAACGGCCTTGCCAACTACCGTTGCCATAGCCATTTGTTACAGCAGTACATAACTGGAGGCGGGGTACGGCCCACAAATTCTGCACAGGCACCCATCCGGGTAGCGTCTGTCATGCAGCTTATGCACGCACCAGTCCTGCCTACAGCACTACATGCCATTGTTCTTGGGATTGACCCTTCTAACAGAGCTACAGAGGCATTGAGTACGTCACTACGGATGCTCGGTGGCCACGGCAGCTATGCCACCCCTTTGTGCTTCTCCTTGACACCGGGAGAGCGTAGCAAAATCCACCACAAGGCATCGCTATTTTAGATTTTGCAATCTTTATGGGTCTGTGCCAGAAGCATGCGCGCCTGTCACAGCTGTAGTGCAACTTGTAACGCATCTTGCACAAGCTCGTCGTCACGTGCATACTTTGTTTTTCAGCCCAACCACCATGGCACACGTGACGCCCTGTCACTTTATTGCGATGCAGGTTGTAAGACATGCTATTTGCCCATCATGTGCGACTCAATCCAACGGCCCCGGCGCACGAAATGCCCGTCCCCTTCATGCACATATGCCCCATTTTGCACAACTCGTTGCGCAACGCCCTGTTGCAATGCGTACAATATCAGCATTTGCACAATTTACTTCACTTATTGCCCTCAGGATACTAGGTCAGGATACCAAAACGGTACGTGCAGACATATCGTCAATCAAACACTCCAGTCACTGTCCCTCCGCTTCCCTCCTGTACACGTGCCTGTACAGCCCACAGACCCAAGTGCCCATCACCACCCCACGTCCTAGCTCCCGCTAAACCCCTCGTCGCCGTTCACTTGCAGGTCATCATAAGCTTCATGTCGCCCGCGGGGTCTGCCACGTTTGCGGGCATGAGGTTGAAGCGCT
>VFQN01007057.1_pt1 | contig 12325 bp, 11 predicted proteins | sample 3512371 | NCBI WGS metagenome assembly VFQN01 (sample SAMN10412370, study PRJNA504923) | tailings metagenome | isolation source: Replicate 2 from Balatoc abandoned mine | place: Philippines: Itogon, Benguet | collected 2017-08-28
CCGCATGAACTGGCAGTGGGACGACGAGACGGGCATGCCCACCAAGCTGGTGAGTAGGAAAGGGGCAGTATCCTACTGGAGTACACCGATAGACTCGGCGGCTACCTGCTGCTCATGGCTGTGGTGGGGCTGTGGTCCTCGCTGCTGGTTACCAGCATTGTTCTTCAGGTGGCCCTGACGACTCCGGCCCACATCGTCAACCCCATCCTCGACAACGACCTGACTCCTTGAGGACAGGAGACCATTGCGTGTACAGTACCAACCCCTTGCTTGCCTCAACCCGCCCCCCTCAGGTCGGCTTCGACACGTCTGAGCCTACCTCGCGCAACATGGGCAAGCCCGAGGTGAGCTGGCGCGTGTAGCAGACCTCATGTCGCCATGATACCAAGGGGCGCAGGATTGCACTGAATCGTTATTAAATCAAGCCCTAAAGTCTATGGCCTGCAAGAACTGTATAGTGCTCCTCTGTGCAGACCTGTAACCCACATGGCCATGACTCCAAAACGACCTGCGCAGGCCATTGCCCGCATCCGCGACAACAACCCCTACAACACCATCGTCATGATCGGCGACGGCGTCACCGACCTGGAGGCCGTGCAGATCAGCGGCGGCGCCGACCTGTTCATCGGGTACGGTGGCGTGGTGGAGCGGCCTGCCGTGGCGGCGGAGGCCGAGTGGTACGTGTACGACCACGCTGTGCTGTCCAAGGCTCTGTCCAGGTTCCAGGTGGCCGTGATTGGCAGCGGCGCGTTTGCGTGCGCGGCGGCGCGCATGATTGCTCAGAACACGCGCGGCGACGACCCGCTTGACGAGGTGAGGCCTGGGACAGTGGGGTCGTGGCTGGCTGCATGGGGCTATGGGGCTGTATGGACCCTCAGCGGGAGGGCTGGGCGCAAGGGTCTTGTTGGTCAAACACTCATCACTAGGTTACTAACAGCAGCAGTTTGGGGCAGTAGTCAAGCAGTAGCCAAGTCAATTGCGGGCTCGGACACATGCTGTCCTACGGTAGGGATAAGCATGGTGAGCTCGGCGTAACACTGCGGCCAGTACCCTTAAATCCTCCGCCGCGCCGCCCTGTCCGCCGTGTTCCCAGTTCGAGGACGAGGTGCGCATGTGGGTGCGCAACCCCGAGCTGGCCGACACCATCAACGAGACGCACGAGAACACCAAGTACTTCCCCGGCATCGACATGGGCCCCAACGTGCGCGCCGTGACCTCCCTTGAGGAGGCGGTCAAGGGGGCCGACCTGCTGGTGATCTGCACACCGCATCAGTTCATTAAGGGCGTCTGCAAGCAGCTGCTGGGCAAGATCAAGCCCGGCGCCGCCGCCATCTCCCTGACCAAGGGGCTGCGCGTGACGCCCGAGGGCCCGCAGCTGATCAGCCAGATGGTGCGCCGCAACCTGGGCATCGACTGCTCCGTGCTCATGGGCGCAAACATCGCCGGGGTGAGTGTGGGAGGGGAAAGAGGGTGAGGTCTTTTTGACGTCGTGTGGGGCATAAGGCCGCAGCTCCGTACCGTAAGTGCACGTTCGTTTGGGCGTCGTACGCTGGGTCCTCATCCCTTGGTGAAGGTCGCCGGAAAGCTGACTTGATTTTCCTATTCGCCGCCACTGCAGGACATCGGCCGTGAGCAGTTCTCCGAGGCCGTCATCGGCTACTCCACCTACGAGAACGCCGAGCGCTTCAAGAAGCTGATTGAGCGCCCCTACTTCCGCATCAACCTGCTGCCGGACCTGGTGGGTGCTCATAGGCCAGGTGCTGATGGTAGTGGCTCAGCTTCTCGCCTGCCTAGCTTTCCATGTGCTTTGACTGCTGGCTGACTGGTCTGAAAACTCGGGCTCTACCTTGCGTCCTGCAGGCCGGTGCCGAGATGTGCGGCACGCTGAAGAACATCGTGGCCCTGGGCGCGGGCATTGTCGACGGCCTGGATCTGGGGCCCAACTCCAAAGCCACCATCATCCGCCAGGGCCTGGTGGAGATGCGGTCGTTCACCAAGGCGCTGTACCCCACGGCTCGCGACGACACGTTCCTGGAGTGCTGCGGCGTGGGCGACCTGGTGGCCACCTGCACCGGCGGCCGCAACAGGCTGGTGGCGGAGGCGTGGACCAAGGCGCACACGGTGAGAGCAGGAAGGCAGATGGGGCCTGTTGTGCATGCGTTGTCGTACAGCTGCGTACTGTTGCATTACAGGCCTTGATGGGTTTCCTGTTTAACGGAGCAAGTACCGTGAGCCGTCAGTGTAGTTCTTTGGACGCTGTAAATGCTTCTTGACCATTACTCGGCCGTGATGTTCGCAGGCCGGCGAGCCGCGCACGTGGGGCGACCTGGAGAAGGAGGTGTTGAAGGGCCAGAAGCTGCAGGGCGTCCTGACCTGCAACGAGGTGCAGGAGATCCTCAAGGTGGGCAGGGCTTGTAACTTGGCTTGGTACTTTTGCAAGCTGCTTGCGTGGTAGTGAGACATGTGGCGTCCCGAGACAGACGCTAGTAGTGCTGTTCGGCTCTTTGGGAACGTTACTGCAGCTGGCGTGGACGTTACTGCAGCTGTCGGACTGCACCGTTTGCCCATCAATAGGTAATGGGGTACCTGGTCTAAGGCGTTGCATGTGAGTGCCTGTGGGCTGACCAGTGCGTCGGCCTCACCGCCTCTCGCTTCCGCTGCCCGTCCCCCCGCAGACCCGCAAGTGGGAGTCCCAGTACCCCCTGTTCACCACCATCCACCGCATCATCAACGGCCACGTGCCGCCCAGCATGATCGTGGACTACGTGGCCGCCAGCAAGATGGACATCGGCTCGGTGGAGGAGGACGACGAGATCGTGCCCCGCCGCAGGCCCGCTGGGAGCCCCAGCTTCCAGGGGGCGATTGGGGCGGTGCGGGCGTTCGTGGAGCAGGCCACCGCCAACGTGCGGGTGGCGTGAGGCGTGCCATCTCGGGCACTACAGCGTAAATTCAACCTCTGCGTTTGACCGCGGAATTCAATTGAATCTTTGCATGTCTGGTTGCAATATGATGTGGGCAGGATGAAACGTTGTTGCCCGGAGTGTGCTAGCACTTCGTTGGTGAGGCTAGGATGGTTGCCGTGTGATCCACAGTATGTATCAAGCTGGCGTTTCTTTGGTTTTGGTCTTGCATGCAACTCGACGCGAGCGCATTGGTGATTTGCGTCAATGTGCGCACCAGTCGTGACCCGAGTATGTAGGCGGCACTGCTAGGGACGCTGGGTAGAAGCGTCGCATCGGTTCGCGAACTGTTGCATTCTTTTCCTTGAATTGAGGGAGGCTGAGGGCAAGGGTGGTGTAGAAGTGGTGTGTTTCATTATTGTGCCCGTAGTGGGTAATTAGGCAGGACAGCAGGCTGCGTGAACGGGCCGCTGTGGTATTTGGTCGTAAATTAAGCCACGCTGTTGTGGTTGTACATAGTTCGGGTAGATAATAAGGTCGTGACATGGCAGCGTTCGTACGGCTGTATGACTACGGTTGGGTCGCCGCGTGGAGGCGTGCCGCCTCGTGGGAGGTTGGTTGGGAAGGTGTTTGCACTTCACCCTACCAAGCATGCAGCTGTTGGCTATCTTCCTTGTGCTTCGTGAGTGGCCCCTGCCGCTGGGTGTAAGGCTGCTGTTGTGTGCTGCAATTGCTCACACCCAGCAGAGGCTATGCTGTAACGCTTGATGCAGTCCTTAAGCCACGACCCATTCCTCTCGGGGTTTGACAATGGCAGGCAGTGCCAATGAGCGTGCACGGCTAAGAACTTTCGCCTTACAAGGTCGGGAAGCTGCAGTGCACATCTCTCTTCATGTACGGAGTGTGGCACGGGGTTTTAGGCCTGGCGTTTAACCAGGATGAACCATGGATCGAGGGGTGTCGATCTCACCCCATGCGACAAGCTCCCGCAAAGGGACTCCCCAGAGCCCAGACAGGGCCCCAAGATACGCAATCCTACCGCGGCAGGTTTATGGCATATATGCAACACAGCACGTGTGCCAGGACATGAGCAGGATGGCATTTGCACTACCACCATGAGGCGTACCCAACCTGCATTGTCATGCACGCGTGTCACAGAGTAGTGTGAGCCAAGGTTCACCAACACCCTACACCAGTGGTCTGCCCATCGGGGAAATGGCACCGTACCAGGCCCTCCTATCACCAGCTACAAACACAGGGCCATAGGACATAGCCCAGCACAATGGGGCAGGTCCGCTCTGGTGGGCGCAACCCCAGCAGAGCTCAGAGGGTCACACCGCCCCTAGAGAGCAACAAGTTACAGTTATTACAAGCCCATTGGCGCGTGTCCGGAGATCCGACCCCAGTGCCGTTGCCGTGCCTGTCCAGCACTGGGGCCCGACAGCTGTCAGGCCCCAACGCTGGGGTGATACAAGACCGCCACTGGGGTGGAAACTGAGCCAGGGGGAAATGAGGACGACTCACTTCTTTCTTCTGTCTTACCGCTCTCCCTCGACCCTCCCTCACACGAAGTACTGCATGGAGCCTTTTGTTACGACCTGGCGTGTGACACCTGATCGCCGGGACCAGGCCTGTTTCCCGGTCGGAACGGGGATGGGCTGTGGAAGGTGACCAAAACGGTAATTACCTACCGGTACGTGTGCATGCGGGTATGCTGCAATACGGCCATGCGGTGGAAGCACGCCAGCAAGTGTGCCTGTCCATCACCGCTCCGCAACAATAAGCAAAGGAGGGCAGCATGGGAGCAGGTCATACGGCGGCACACACGCTGCTCGCTGCGTCCGTCATAGTCGCGTGACAGAGGACTTTCATGGAGTTGCACCGAATGTAACAAGTGCCATCATTCTTGGCGTAGCTTGTGCTCAAGCTGCTCCTGTTGGTCATATCGAGCAATCTATTGCGCGCAGTGTACGGGAGCATCCTTCAACCTGGTCCCGCAAGGGGGCCCTGCTGCCGCGGCTGACCGTGGCCTCACTGACAGCCTGAACACGGCACGGTTGAGACTCAGGCCTGGATGGGGATTGTCTACAGCTTGTGGGTGCCATATGTGTCGATGGGATGCCGACCAATCGCAACTAAGAATGGACAGGCATGTGACGCTGCACCTGGCGGCACACAGTGGAAAACGCGAGGACAGGACCCCAACGAGCGCCCAAAGCGCCTGACCTGCAACACTGGTGCCAGAACACAGCCACGTGCGCCGTCACGCTGCCCACCAGCTAGCCAGCCACGCGCGCTCAACACAGGTCCTACTCGAAGGTGCCATACAGACTGGGGGCCAGTGACCACATAAGTTGAGAACGGTAACAACGTAGCCTGAGCTCCAGGACCACCCGTTGGCGCTTAGGTGCCATCTCCATGCAGACAGAGCCAGTTGTGCGTAAACTGCAGTGGGACAGACGCGTTTGGCCAGGGGCCGGGCTGCACCTAAAGCCCGGCGGTCACAGATTTGAATGTAGAGAAGGCGTCATTCTGTGCCCTGCACCGCAAAGGGGGCCCATGGGCACGTGCAGGGTGCGGGTGGGTGCTGCACGTGGACTGAAAGGGGCGGCGGAGTGGTTGCGCGCCAAAGACAGGGCCAGGTTCCACACCCCCGTGAGGCGCTTAGGGTCCCCGGGTGCCTCCAGGGCTGTTATGGGGGCTTCTCCCTGGGCTGTGGGGGCGAAAGCAACGATGGGCGCTCCCCTGAAAGCAACAGCCCCCTACGAACAGGGCCTCGCCACGGTGTTCTACGCCCGCGCTGGGTAAGGCTGGAGCTCAGGAAGGCCCGTGGTGATTACACGCGCAGTTCCCGTAATCTACTGGGTTCCGGGCCACAGGTTCTAGAGACGAAGCTGCGGGGAGCTGCAGTAAGGCAGACCGTCGACCGACCGAAGAGTCGAGGCGTAGCTTCCACCGTACGCTGGCAGCAGGGAATTTACTGGTGATAGTTTTAATATATTCCTTGCATACGTAGAATGCGGCCAGGGGCCCCTGGCTGTGGCGCACGGGCACATTGTGTCGAGTTGTGGAGTTCGCAGGATTTGCATGGGGGACGGAGTTCATGCCGTAAGCAACAGCCCTTTGACATCGCAAAGTCTACGACATGCTACCATAAATAGGAACAGCTTCGAGGCACAATGGCATCTCAGCATTTGCAACCGCGCCTTGACATAGTGCAGCCTTTCGGACGTTTTAAACCTGAAACACCTCGCGTGTCACAAGTGCCATCTAGCGTCATCCTCGTTGTTTTCCGGACGAATGATGGCTATGCAAATGAACCTTGGCTCGGGTTGTGTCAACCCTGCTTCTGCACGCCGATGCTCCCAGCCCGTGCCCGTGCCTGGGGGCCTCGCACCCCGGTCCGCCCGCGTCTTCCGGGCCGGACAGCTACCGTTCAACCCGTCGGCACCTTCGCACAGCGCTAGTCCATTGGTAGCACGCGCTGCACCAGCCGATAAGGACGAGGGCAGCGGGGTAGCCCACATTGATGGCAAGGAGCCCACTGTCAACGCCCGCACCGTGCCGACCCAACAACAGTTGGACATCTGGCGCAACGCTGACGCGGTCTGCTTCGATGTGAGTCTGCGCTGTGTGACAGGGCTAGGGATGAGGCGCTGGTTGCAGCCTGTTATGTATCCGTCCGCCGGTGCTGACCAGGCGTATGGCTGATCTTCCCATCGCAGGTCGACTGCACCATCACGTACAACGACGGTCTGGACCTGCTCGCCGAGTTCATGGGCGTCAAGGACGAGGTGGAGGAGCTCACCAACCAGGTGATGACCTGTCAGCCGTGATGGGGTCAGTACACCTGGTGCTTAGGGCACAGGGTGATGGACTTTCAGCGTTTGGCGAAGGGTGATAGACTTCCAGCAACAGCGAGCATGTGGTGGCTACCCACGTGCAAGTTGCACTGGCTACAGACACCATGTGCAACGCTGCAACGAGCGCACGCCAGCATCACTCTCTTCTCTCACCGTTCTGTTCCCTAGGCGATGGACGGTACTATGTGCCTGACCAAGTCCCTGGGGGAGCGCCTCAACCTCATCAACTGCTCGCCCGCCGACATCCGCCGCTTCATTGCAGCGCACCCGCCGACCAGCCGCGTGGTACCGGTGAGTAGCGATGTGGTAACCGGCGTCGGGACAGGGATGCTGCACTGGGCAAGTAGGGTTTGGCGGGGGTCGGGCGGCAGGGGTTGGGTTGGTTTGCTGGAGGCTCCGCCTACCGCTTGCCCTATGTGCTACCTACTTCGCTGTAGGGCGTCAAGGAGCTCATCAAGACGCTCCAGAAACGTGGCGTTGCCGTGTACCTCATCAGCGGAGGGTTCAGGTGAGGGGCGGGAGTGTTTCCGGCAGCACGTACTGTGCCATCTGTAATCAGACGCATGCAGTAGAATGCCAGCTGTAAGCTTTACAAACGTGCCTCTCCATCACCACCATACCTGAGCATTACCCTCTTCTCCTCCGCGCACGCCCCCAGGGAGCTCATCCTGCCCATCGCCGCCTACCTGGGCGTGCCCAAGGACCACGTGATCGCCAACCGCATGAACTGGCAGTGGGACGACGAGACGGGCATGCCCACCAAGCTGGTGAGTGCACCACTGGTACTTGCTTGTGTGAGCGCCGCACTGAATGGCTTTTGCCTACACCTGCAGAAGCGCATGAAGCAATCACTTACTACCTGCCGCAAACTAACGGCTCACTGCTGTCACCGGTATCCAATTGTCAACTGGAGCGTTGGGCCCAGAGCCGAGCTTAAAGGCCGGACTACGTACAGGTCATTGTTGGCTTTCTGTATACAGAGAGCCCCTGACCCACATCGCGTTACCCTATCCGTGTGCGCACCCATTCCACAGGTCGGTTTCGACACGTCTGAGCCCACCGCTCGCAACCTAGGCAAGCCTGAGGTGAGCCTGCGCGCGTAGCACGGTAAACGCCCCCATTAGCAGCACATGCAGTGGCAGTGGTGGTAAAACGAGTAAAATTTGAGCAGCTGGATGCAAAGCGCAGTGAGCCCAACCGCAGTTTGGGACAGGCACCAGCACGTGAGGGTTACCATGTGCGGATGCGTAACCTGCATGCTTCCCATTTCCAACGCAGGCCATTGCCCGCATCCGCGACAACAACCCCTACAACACCATCGTCATGATCGGCGACGGTATCACCGACCTGGAGGCCGTGCAGATCAGCGGCGGCGCCGACCTGTTCATCGGCTACGGTGGTGTGGTGGAGCGGCCTTCCGTGGCGGCGGAGGCCGAGTGGTACGTGTACGACCACGCCGTGCTGGCCAAGGCCCTGTCCAGGTACCAGGTGGCCATGATCGGCAGCGGCGCGTGGGCGTGCGCGGCGGCGCGCATGATTGCGCAGAACACGCGTGGTGGCGACCCGCTGGACGAGGTGGGAGAGTAGGAGGGCAGGGGGCGGAGGACGGGGAGCACGGGGGCTGCGGAGCCTTAGCCGATGGATAGGCTGCAGGCTGGTCCCTGTCAGGGAACAAAGGGAACAAATATAGATAATTCTTTCGCGCGGCAGAACCATACTTCCAACTCGGCCGCCTTCTTGTACGATTCTGTCGCACGACCTGTTTGTAACCCAGTGTGGTATCCCATTGCCTGACTCCTGATGCCCGGCGTCCATCCCGTGTGCCCTCGCGTCCCCAGTTCGAGGACGAGGTTCGCATGTGGGTGTACGAGGAGGACGTTGACGGCCGCAAGCTGACCGACGTCATCAACGAGACGCACGAGAACACTAAGTACTTCCCTGGCATCAACCTGGGCCCCAACGTGCGCGCCGTGCCCTCTCTGGAGGAGGCGGTCAAGGATGCTGATATGCTGGTGTTCTGCGTGCCGCACCAGTTCATGAAGACCATCTGCAAGCAGCTGCTGGGCAAGGTCAAGCCCGGCGCCGCCGCCATCTCCCTTACCAAGGGGCTGCGCGTGACGCCCGAGGGCCCGCAGCTGATCAGCCAGATGGTGCGCCGCAACCTGGGCATCGACTGCTCCGTGCTCATGGGCGCAAACATCGCGGAGGTGCGTGGGGAAAGGGCATTGCACGGGTGCAGGAGTGCCTGAAAGTTGGTGCTTATGCGGGAGTAATCAGCATGCGGGGTAACGAAGGGGGTCCCTCCTGTGGAACGGTACTCGTCAGTCACAGCACGATCCGATGGTGTCGGGGAGCGAAGATACACATGTCACCCGCTCACATCAACTGGGTCCCGTTGCACAGGACATTGGGCACGAGCAGTTCTCCGAGGCCGTCATCGGCTACTCCTCCTACGAGAACGCGGAGCGCTTCAAGAAGCTGGTTGAGCGCCCCTACTTCCGCATCAACCTGCTGCCGGACCCGGTGGGTACCATGTGATTGTAGCGGCCCTGCTCCGTGTCCGCCCCGCATGTGGCCTCAGTATGGTATTACTGACCCTCATTTGCTCCGAATAAGTTGGGAGGCGTCCGCACACCAGGCACGTCCGTACAGTGCCATCAACTCTGGCTTTTCGGTTTTAAGACACGGTTTGGTCTGCTGGCTGAGTCCCTTACCCCTTTTGCTTGATCCCAGGCCGGCGCCGAGATGTGCGGCACGCTGAAGAACATCGTGGCCCTGGGCGCGGGCGTTGTCGACGGTTTGGATCTGGGGCCCAACTCCAAGGCCACGATCATCCGCCAGGGGCTGGTGGAGATGCGCGATTTCACCAAGGCGCTGTACCCCGCGGCTCGCGACGACACGTTCCTGGAGTGCTGCGGCGTGGGCGACCTGGTGGCCACCTGCACCGGCGGCCGCAACAGGCTGGTGGCGCAGGAGTGGGCTAAGGCGCAGATGGTGAGGCAGGGCGGTAACGCGCTGACGTCTTGTCATCAGCCTACTACACGCACGTGTACACCAGGCCAGAGAGAATCATGGGGTCAAGGTACCTGTGCTGCAGCGGGCGGTGTTCAGGTCCACAGCCTGTTTGACATTGTGTTCGCCCACTGCACCCTGCAGGCCGGCACGCCCCGCACGTTCGCTGAGCTGGAGGATGAGCTGCTCAAGGGCCAGAAGCTGCAGGGCGTTATGACCTGCAACGAGGTGCAGGAGATCCTCAAGGTGAGCAAGCATTAAGACGCTTGATTGCAAGCCGATGGCTTGATGGAAGCAGCCGTCAAGATGGTAACACCTGGCGTGGCCTTGCGAGTTGCGACATTCAGACTCCAATGCTTCTCTGTTGCCAATCAGAGATTCCGGTCTTGAGCAATTTTGACGTGAATCCCCTTCCCCTTCTCTCCTTTTCGCTGCTCGTCCCCTGCAGACCCGCAAGTGGGAGTCCCGCTTCCCCCTGTTCACCACCATCCACCGCATCATCAACGGCCACGTGCCGCCCAGCATGATCGTGGACTTCGTGGCCGCCAGCAGGATGGACATCAGCTCCTCGGACGAGGACGACGAGATCGTGCCAGCGCGCAGGCCGGCCGGGAGCCCGAGCGCCCCTTTGGCGGCGGTGAAGGCGTTCGTGGAGCAGGCGACTGCCAACGTGCGGGCGTGAGGCGTGCCTCTTGAGCGTTGGGCGTGATCCGAACTCGGGAGCAGACATGAGCAGAGAAAGTGAAAACTGCCTTAGCGTATTGCGAGTGTAGCGTTATGCAATTGTAAGCTATCACTAGTGGAGTGTGAGGCACTGAGCCGAGCAGGAGTATTGCAATAATTGGTTGCTGGTTGATGTACACACGTCGGGCAGGTTGGTTGTTCTGCATTCAGAGAGTTCGCATGTTTGGCAGGCTGTGAGTGGTACTGCATCATGCGCGCGCAGCAGAGGGCGTTTTGCCGTTGTGCACGTGTGCTGTCACCGTTCATACTGCATGTTGATCGCCTTGCCTAAAAGGGTTGTTTATACAGCTTGTCCTTTTTTCCTGAGGCTCGCTGAATTTTATCTTTGTGACCTTTGTCTGGCTTGTAATCTGCGCCAGAGTGTATTGGGTTGCAGGCGTGCTAGGTTGGTATGCCGCAAGGGTGGCAGGACTGTTTCTCAAAAGCAGTCGTACAGTGCGCCAGTGCGCTTGTCGGGTTCGTTGTGGGCATGTATCATGTTCAGGTCGAGGCCTCTTGCCTCAAGAAGAGGTTGGAGGTGCAGCAAGGCGCCCCCTAAAGCAGCAAGCTGGTGCCGTGACAAGGGCCATGCACCCCGTGGCAACCTCTGTAATGTTCACGGATGCTAAACCTGTGCTGACCTGTGCTAACCGTTGTGCCCTTTCCGGTTGACTGAGAGATTTCGAAGTCCACCAGCTACGGATGGGACCTTACGCTAAGCCTGTCCGCTGACATGGAACCCGAACACCTTGTGTCTGTGGGGCCTGCGTGTGGGGCATTTACTGGGCCAGAGGTCCTGAGCCTCTACCGTACCCCAGGCGGCAATGCCACTTCACACTGCCCAGTGCCGTTTCACAGTGCCCACTTGGTGGAGTAGGTTACGGCCACTTGCGTGGCGGACGGGCGGTAAGGGGTTCAACGCCCAGAGGACCACGCATGACAGCAGTATGCTGACCCAGACGTTGTCAAGGCTTCTGCCTGTGCGGCATGGCGTGCGGTGGAAATCCCCATACCACCTGTAATTTTAAGGCGCACGAGGCATACCTAGCATGTCGACGGAGCGCACTCGCACTTGCTGACTTGTGGTTAGCATCTGGGCTGCACAGTGCGTTGTACGTGTAGTCGTGTACATGTACGGACATGTACTGGATACAGTGCATTGTACGTGTAGTCGTGTACATATACGTACATGTACTGGATACGGTCTTTTCCAGCCGTACATGGGAGAAAGGTCTGCGATCAAGGGTTGGCATGACACGCGGTAGTGTCACGCGCACCAGGAGCGTCCCATGGGGGTCCCAGGGAGACCAGAGGCTTGCAAAACCACATCACAAAAAGTGCATTTGCACATGGGAGGAGCTTCTTATGCCTCGAAAACTCGTGCCTTAAAGGTCGTGATGCCTTGCAGAGAGCTCCCCTGGTGTCTGGCAGCACAGGGGAGGGGACCTCCCTTGCTTCAGGGGGGTTGGACCGGCACGACCGTATTTTTAGCGTACTTGACCGCATTTTGGGGACAACCCCCGTATTTTCCGTACTTCTAAAACTACAGTTACTTTCGACCGTACTGTGCACGTGTGCAGCCCAGGTTAGCATCCATGAGTCAGGGCTGGCATCTTATTTAATTTTCACTATGTAATCCTATTTCCAGCCTGCGGAGCGGAAAAATTGTAGGGGGATTAAATTGCATCCAACCAAACTTCCGTCCGGGATTGATGACTAAATAATTCCCGGTTCACTATTTATACCACGCGCCGAGGCACCATTTAATGGGGCCCCCTGCCGCCAACATGCTCCCCTGTTGTTCCCTTGCTAAGCACATGCCTTCTT
>VFQN01007058.1_pt1 | contig 12324 bp, 14 predicted proteins | sample 3512371 | NCBI WGS metagenome assembly VFQN01 (sample SAMN10412370, study PRJNA504923) | tailings metagenome | isolation source: Replicate 2 from Balatoc abandoned mine | place: Philippines: Itogon, Benguet | collected 2017-08-28
CTGCTGCATCGGCAAACTTGACGCTCTTCGAGCGCAAGCCAGCCACGTCCTTCTTATCCGAAGGGTCCATTTAGGACTCAGTCGGCCAGTCACTACCTTATGCTGTAAGCACTAGTGTCTTAGCCGCCCAGCAATAGTTGCTGGGCGGCTTTAACAAAACGCAGCGAGTAAGGGTAACAGTGTCAACGTCTTGAGTAGCTGCACAAGGTTAGCTGCATCGTGTAATTCTATAATATGATCAACATGCTGAGATGTAACCTTTTCGGTCGTTGAAACGATATGCAGTGAGTCCGAGTACAGCATGACTAAGCCGGTGCTAACACGTGCCAGTGTACGGCCGCTGAACGCACTCCCTCAGCGGAGCTCCCCTGGCCGCCTAGACAAGACATGAATTAAAATCCATACGACAGGCAGTCACAACTGCACCTGGACTGCACTGATGCCTGATGCCTGCTGCAGCCTCGTTCCACATTCTGTCAAGGCTAGGACGTTACCCCTACTCTCCAAGCCCTGCAGTTTCAGTGTATACGCACACCTAAATCCGGAAGTCCATAGTCCTCAATAGCCAAAACGGTCGGGTGCAACGACAAGAGACAAGCCGCTACTTGCTTCAGTACACCATTCCCCACCGCACTCCTGCTGTGGGTTTCCTGGTTGTACCAACACCGGCACATGCACGCGCCATCCCCCACCGTAAACCTGATACGGCGGACTGCCGGTTGCAGTCCAAGCGGCCTTGCACTCCCACTAGCTCACAGGATCCAAGAAGCTACCTAAGAGCTGCCAGGGACTGTAGCGCCAGCCGCCGGTGCAGCGGAGCCGGCCGCAGGGGCGGCAGCAGCGGTCCCCGCCTCTACGTCCTCCGCGTCGCCAGCTGCCTTCTTCATGCCTAACCTCTCCTCCAGGGCCTTGGCGCCACGTTCCCTGCGGGCAAGGCAGGTCAAGGTTGGAAGGGTGAAGGTCGTTGAACCGCTTTCGTGTTAAGTGTAGGAAGGAAAGCAGTTGTACAAATGTGGCAACAAAGGCCGTGTGCGCCCAAGACCCCCATGTGGCGGGCCTAGCCATACCCGCACTGCCTAAGGCCCGCCGCTGTGCTTTCCAGGCCGCCCACCTGCGGCGGTTGGCGTCGGGGTCCGCGGCCGAAGCCAGGGAGTACTGCGACACCTTGGCAAAGGGCGCCTTGGTCTCCACCTGCGCGTGGCGCAGGCGGAAAACCACGCCGCAGGCGTAGCCAACGGGGTCCAGCACGGGCGCCAGGAAGGGCGGGAAGAAGCCGCTGAACTTGAAGTCGTCTGAGGAATCCCCGCGGTTTTGGGAGTCCGGCTGCTGCTGGAAGAAGCGGAGGTACACCCACGAGTTGTAGAAGCCGAGCAGCAGGAAGGGGATGTAGCTGAACTGTGCTAGGGCGGCGCTCAGGCCCACGGTCACGGAGACGAAGAGCAGCGGGAGGTACTGCGGGAGGGGGCCAAGGGATTGGGGTCGCGACGGCACGCGTAGCCATCAGTGGTGCCTCAGGAGCATTACACATTGCCGCAAGCATGCAAGCTACGCCCGTAGCTCAAGCTGCTGGTGTGGAGTTTTTGCACAATATGGGCCCTGCAATGGGGGGTCAGCACAAAATGAGTTCCACGGCAACTCAACCTCAGCCACTCGCGCTCTTGCTTGGTTGTTCTGGAGCCACAAATGTCGGCCCATAGTGGCCCTTCCTGCATGCGCCATTTGCTGGCAACCCCTCCCATGCTTGTGTCAGTGCATCACCGCGTGTGCTGTAGGGGCCTCGACTCGTGTGTCAAGCCCTGCCGGCTTGCTACGCTGCTACTCGAGTTGTGCATGGCGCCTGCCGTTGGTCCCCGGCTGTAGCCGCAGTACAGCTGCCCACGAGAGCACACAAGAGCACACGGTGTCAGCATGTGTGTCCGGCGCGGGCTTTCTCATGGCGGTACTCGCATGTCGAGGTAAACCCCACGGCTGGTAGGAGGGCTGTCACGTGCCTATGTGCACCGTCATAGCTTGCGCACCTTAAAAGTCAGCTTTAGGAACCCGAAGAGCTTCGCCTCATGCTCAGGCATAACCTGCTTGACTGCGACTACAATGCCGGCCAGGATCCCGTGGAACCCCATGAACTTGGAGTACCTGGGGGCACAGGGTGGCCAGGTGCGTTATTACGGGCAAGCTTGCTGTGCAGGTGTAATCCACACCTCAGCGCGGAAAGTAGAATAACATGCCCGTGCCCACTCCCATCTTAGCAAGAGGCCCACACACACCCCCATGCGCCTGACAGAAAGACGACACCCCAACTCACAGGATGTCACCCTCAGCATCCTGGCCCAGGGCGAAGACCAGGTAGGCGCCCGCCAGCACACATGCATTGACGCTGAGGTCAACAATAAAGAGAAACTTGAGGAACTCCTTTGAGCCGTAGACGGGCTCCACGAGTCGGGTCAGCAGCAGCACGGCGACCACCTCGAACACAAGCTGCGCAAGGAGGGATCGGTTGTTGCACAGTCCACAGTGCCCCCCGTTCTCCCGCGCCTGACATGACAAGCATGTTACCTTCACAGGGTTGGTAGTCAGGAGGCCAGCTGTTACAAGGTTCCACGCATAAGGAAGCGTTCTGCAGTGCAAAGCGCGCCAAGCTGGGTATTGTCCTCTTCCTTCGTCGCATTGTAGCTATTCAAGAACCACAGCTAGCAGATCCAATCCTATAGCGTGTGCTGTGGGCTATTGCTGACCTCCCCGGAATAAGCGCAACATAGTCGACTATCAGGTCGCCGAGGAAGAACGATGCCGCATACAGGGCGACTAGAAGGATAGCAATAACTTTAGATAATCTTGTCGTTTTGAATTCCATGCTTTGTGCGTGGGCTGTGGTCAGCCCAGGAACTTCTAAACGCAACAGCAAAAGCAACCGAGGCAAGTCGCCTTAACTTCTATTGTGTACAACAGTCACAGGGAACAGAAAGACGTCCACACAGCCCTGCTGCTGTATCATCATGTACGGGTACTCTGCTGACAACGGCTGTTGCAGTACCCAGCACAAGCGTGTTCTTTCCCATGTCCCAAGTTGTGCTGAGCGCGAAACAGGAGTGGTAGGGCGACTTAAATTGCACGCCGGAGGCCCGGAGCTGTGCGCACTCCTGTGGCACTTGCCTGCACCCCTGCAGATCGGGTGTTGAGGTGCACCTCCGTGCACCTGCTTAAGTGGGGCACCCGCGCTGCTGCCTGCGCGTTGAAATCACACGCCAAGCGACATGATACCCAACACCAGAGTTTCAAACCCGCTCACTGACAATCAAAGTAGACGTGGGGCACCGCAACACCAGGGCAGAGTGTCACGTGCGTCACACACGCGCACACCTGTCTCGGGCTCATCGTGCCTGCATCGTGCACCGCACTCGCTACCTGTACACACCACCATGCGTCACAGGCACCTCGACCGGCAGAGGCCGCTGTGCTTCTTCGGCCAGCCTAAGCATATGAACTGATGAGGCTTGGCGGAGACCCACAAACTCCGACATTCAGCCCTCGAGCACTAGGAAGAACACCGTAAGCTCACTTGCAAAATAAGGTCTCACGTCTTGGCCCTAGACGAGCGGTCAGGTACAACCCCACAAACAATTCAAACAACCCTTAGCAGCTGCAAGCCATGCACCATTTGACGCGCCTGTCGCCGGGTGGCCTCCCTGCTAGCCGCTCAGCCTGACAGGCCTGAACACGCATCTGCCACGTGTCTAGTTGACGGCGCCGCCCAGCTGCTCCAGGAACTCGTCCGCCGCCATGGGCTTGGAGAACATGGGGTACGTGAAGCTGACGGCCGCGTCGTGCTGCTCCTGGCTGCGGGCCACGAAAGACGCGTGACACCGTTAGTGGTGGACATATCCACGTAAGATTTAGGGCGCAGTAGTACAAGGGAAGGACAAAGGCATAGGAGAAGCGCGGACAGCATGCCTCAGGCCCCCGGGGCCGCTGCGCCGTGAGCACAAGACAGGGCTGGCCACCCTGAAACGCCACACCACCGGCAGCCCTGCTGCTGAGCGCAGGCGGCCCCCGAGCGTTCTCCTGCCCGTAGTGTCGTCCACGTGGCAGACGTGCCCCACGCACTGCTCATGCCCAGTTGATGCCACGCTTCCCATGACCACGCCCCCGGCGCCCCCTGGCCTTCCACTCGCCTGGTGGCGGCGCAGCAGTCCTTGAGCGTCACCACCTCGTACCCCCGCTCGTACGCCGCCCGCATGGTGGACTCCACGCAGCAGTTGGTGAGGAAGCCGCACAGGGCAACGGTGCGGACGCCGCGCTGGCGCAGGATGAAGTCCTGCGGGCGCGGGCACCAAAGGCAGGCAGGGTACACGTAAGCGGCCCACATGTGTCTGTGAGTAAAGCATGTGACGGTACCGTGTGCGTTCCAGGTAGGTGTACGTGAGTACGGGCACCGGTTCACCCTGCGCTGTGCTTTGCGCGGTATGGTGATACACCGGAGGGAACAGGGCCAGCTAGGAGCCAGGGGTCTGGCAAGACGATATACGGTATTCGATTGTCTACAAGCGCGTTCATGTTATGCAGCCGCTCCATCAAGTTGGGGAGCACCGGCGCACGCCCGTACGCACACGGACCATGAAACCTTTACCACTGCGCATACTAGTGCAACCTGTGGTAAGGGGGTTTTGGGAACATTCCTCTCCCGCCCACGCACCAGGTTGGTTGACGCGAAGCCGCACAGCCCCCGCTTGCCCTCCACCACCACGTCCCCCTCATGGGGCTTCATGGCATCGCAAATGGCGCCACCCCAGCCGGACGCCTTGAAGCAGCCGCCCGCCTTGACGCTGCGTATACAATGAAGCGCACCGGTTATGTATGTGACATGAAGTGGCAAGGTATGTCTGCCCCCACTGCACGTCGCTCGGATGACACACGCCGAGCGCACCACCGCGTGCCTAGCGGAAACTGGGCGAATGTGCAGTGCTCTCATGAAAGCAAGCATGTAGGCGTTACAATGCCATGCCGCACGTGGCATGGCATGACCGTGGCCCGTGCATCAGGGTGTGTGCGGGATCACCACTGCCGGTCAATGCTGGTGCACAGCCTACAGTATGCCGCTGCAAGGGTGCAAGCGATGCCCTGGTAATACTAGACCTTGTGTGCAGCTGGATGCTGTGGGTGCTGCTGCCCATGGCTGAGGTGTATCGTCTAGCACAGTACTCCGCCCACTTCGACAACCGCACCCCCCCCCCCCCCCCCCCCCCCCCCCCCCCCCCCCCCCCCCCCCTCACTTGGCCAGGATGCCGTAGCTGTTTGGCGACAGCTCCTTGTAGTCATCGCTGACTGCAGGAAGGTGAAGGGCACGACAAGGTGTGCAGGTAGCGTCAGCACACTGCTGGGCATGGCACCACGCACATGCGCGCCAAGACAGGAGGGGAGCAGGAGCGCGGTGGCAAGGAGAGGAACAGCAATGCTCGGGACTAGCTTGTAATCGAAACGTGCCAAGGTCAAGCTCCTGACTCTCAACGGTAGAGACCCTTGTGCCGTGCTTAGCCCCGAGTTGTGGCCCGGCTACCGGTGCCCGTCGCAACTTACAGAGCATCCCCGCATGGGAACTTACACACTATGGGTGCGTGGATGACCGTGGCGCCCCGCTTGCGTGCCTGCTCCGTCACCTTGACTGCCTTGTTCAGCATATCGGTGCTGCGGGGGTATAACGCAGGTTGGCTTTGGTCACCCAGGTCCCCAAACCCGCACTCGCCCAGCGCCTAGAGCCCACGTAAGCACCTAGCGTATGCCACCAGGCTCTTGCTTTGTCGTGGGCCCGTGGCATCCTCAACATGCATGATATGAAACGTGTGGGTCACGCTGTTCTGCAAAGCACTCGCGTCCTGCTCTGTCTCACGCCCCACGCCCCATATGCTCTGCTGCCCAGTGCCGTGTTGGCTGCAGCGTGCAGGGTAGCCCAGTCTGCCCGAACCGGATGCAGGATGACTAGTCACCTTTAGAACGTTTCTTACCTTTCCATCACGCCTTTAACAGCATCGTGGAGCTTCCCCCCTTCGGTGGTGAACCTGTGACGTTGCAATTGCAGCTCGCCTCAAGGTACTCGTGCCTCAGCATGTTGTAGGCCGGTGGCACGTTACTTGTATGTAGTAATACTCACTCATTCTGGAACTCGATGCATACAACAGCGGTCGTGCTTGGGTCGATAGTCATGTTGTTGTGCCTTGCGCACCCGCAGATGTGATCTCACAACCTCGAACACTTTCTGACGCTGGTGACTGTATACTTTTACAGCTTGCGTGCTTAGACGTCGGCGGTCGTGTTCCGTTGTTAGACTGGCAGCGCAGAGCGGTTGGTCGCATGGGTACGGTACTTGGATGGAGTGGGTACAGTCCCGCGTAATGGAGCCTGGACGAGAAGATGAGGAAATACCGCAAGCACCTATTTGAACATATTATGGACTGTGAAACAGGCCGAGCACGCCGCGCCAGCGGACGGTAACAGGTACGACGTGCCACATGGTCGTGCTGATGCCACGTGCCACGGCTGACGTCCTACCCCAGGAAGGGCCATGCTTGAGGCACACCTAGAACCTTCATTTGCCTGCCTGGCACAGATAGTGCGAATACAGCCAACAGCCCAATCGGCCATGGCGTCTAGACAGGCCGAAGCCCAGCTTGGGTACCGCAACTGCACCGTATGGCACCACACCCTTCCACGCGTTGGTTGCGCCCCACACCTTGCTGCCTACAATTTCAGCCATACAACACTTCACACACCTCACCAACCCACGCCGCAGGCCCACCACGACCCCGGACATTGCTCCTCTTCGGAGTCACTGAGGCACCACAACAGGGGAAGTAGCATTGACCTACCATGCTAGCCCCCTGTTCTTCGTAGCCCCTGCCCCTGCCCCTGCTCCCCAACCGTGACCTATACCGGTATTGTAAGAGCGCCTGTCTGCGCAACCTTGCGAGTTTACCCGCATCCGTGCCGCCGCTTCCGCTCCAGCTTGGCCATGGCAGGGGGGTGCTTGGACGTACACAGGTGCAGCACATTGAGAAGGACAGCGTCGTACACGCGTGTATCAGAGAAAGCCAACTCCAACGCATTGCACGCAACACGGCAACCCCCAACAGCATCAGCACAAAAGGTGCCACAAGTGCATGACTGTACAGTTTTGGTCTCCTTCCAAAGCCCAGCCCCTTCCCACCAAGGAAACAGAGCTCGTCCCGGCCAGTAGGGACACGGGGTTTCCCACCCCTCCCGCTGCCGGAAAATGGGGAACGGTGCTTGGGTCTGGGCGTTAGGTGGTGCTGGCCCTTGCCTGTGCTGGTTGGGTCTTGGTTATCCACTGGGCGTGTCCCACACCGTCACCTTCGGCACAAGATTCTTTGCACAGCCATGCAGGAGGTGGAGGCAGTGACGTCCCGCTGCTCTGGAACCTGGCGGTTGGGCCGAAGGCCCGGAACACTGCATGTACCGTATGTGTGTCCACACATTCAGTCTGTTACGGCCTGCTATTAGTCGTTGGGTACGCAGTATCGCATAAGCTTGAAGCCTTACATGATGACGCATGCATGTTGCCAACTGGATGACCCATGGGGCTGCTTAGGGGCTTGCCCGAAATGTGCATCCATTTTGCGTGCTCAAGAGCTCATTGCCGGCTGTCGCCGTTTACATAAACAAGCATGCAGCTTGCGCGCTTCCTTTGCAGTGTTTTAGCTCCGGTAGCAAATCGCATGTCGCGATAGTAGCGCAAACCACCTTCCTAGACTCGCACACTCCGGCTCCCAGCATGAGCGGCTTGCCATGCAGCAGCAGCTACTCGCAGCCCTCGGCTGGTTGTGAGGCTGCATGTCCTGGCGACCCTCCAGGCAACCTAGAAGAGTTGCTTGGGCACGCAGTGCCGCCCGTTAAGGACGCGGTCCGCGTACTTTTAGGGTTGGACATAGTGAGAAAGAAGATTGGCCGTGAAGGGCAAGTCACGCTGAGGCAGCAGCTCGCAGCCGCGAGGACCAGCAGCCCGAGGCGCCTTGGACGCGAGGAGCTGTCGGACCTCGTCTTCAATTCATCATACATTTTGAACGCAACCGCACTGGCCATTTTTGGCTCCGAAAGCCCTGACGACGCACGTAGCGCGGCGTCCACGGTCCTGCTGCAGCCGGCGCCCGCTCGCGCGGCGCTGGTCCGGCTGCTGGCCGCAATGTTGCGCTGGGAGCCGGGCCTGCAGCTTCCGGCAACTTCCGGCGTGGAGCAGCAGGAGGGGCAGCCAGCGGCCATGCAGGACTCCGATCAGCCAAGCGATGCGGAGGGGCGGGAACCGCGGGGGGGCGCGGAGGCGGTGGCGTCGGCGGCGGCAGCGGAGCAGAGACAGCGGCCGGAAGTGCGGCTTGCGCAGCGACTGTTAGGACTCCAGAACGGGGTGTGCCGGCTGGTGTGTGAGCTTCTGGCTTTCAAGTCCAACCGCTTGCCTCAGCTGGTAAGCTCAGACATGCCCAGGCTGCTGCTGTCGCTGGACTTCGGCTGCTCGCTGCTGCAGACGCACGTGCTGCAGTGCCTCAGCCGCCAGCTGGCCACCGCGTCCAAGGCGCTGCTGGTGCAGCTGCCGCCGGAGGCTGCGGCGGCGGCGTCCGAGCCCATGCAAGGACAGCAGCAGCACCAGGGGGAAGGAGACCAGCAGGGGAGGGAGCGTGGGCCCAGCCCCGCACAACACGGGACACTGGGGCATGCTGCTGCAGCCTCAGCTGGAGGTGCTGCGGAGCTGCTGCACGCAGCGTGGTGCGCACGGAACCCCGCCACCGTCCTGGCGCCTTCCCTGTGCGGCCTCATGTCGCTCGCCGCAGACGCCTGTTACTGCTCCTCCAGCCCCGCTGCCGCTGGGTCAGGCAGCAGCACCGGGCCGGGGCCGTCCCAAGGGCCGCAGCAGCCGGACGCAGCTGGGCATAAGCAGCTGCGGCAGCTGTCCCGGAGGTACCTGCTGTGCATGGCGGGTGGGCTGCGGGACAGCCACCTGTTTGACCACTGGGCCCGGGAGCTGCTCCTCAGCGCGCTGTGTGAGGCGGAGGACCGGGGCGGGGTGGAGGTCGGCGGGGAGAAGGAGGAGGGGACAGCGTGCGGGGTTCTGACGCAGGCAGCAACTGCTATGGACAACGATGGGGAGGAGCGGTCGGAGGGAGGAGTGTCCGGAGAAGCGGGGCAGGCGGTGGCCAACAGGGTGGCAGCCGCCGCCGTCGGGAGCAAGCGGCAAGAGCAGAATAACCAGCATCATCATCTCCAGCAGCAGCAGCAGCAGCAGCAGCAAGGTCTGATCAGCGTTGGCGACGAAGTGTTCTGCATCCCTATCGACGTGGTCGCGGACACGCTACACAGACTCCGGGAGGCCCGGAGTTCCAGCGCCTCCAACCCCCAGGGCAGCCCTCCCCTCGGCCTCTGTGCTGCGCTGCAGCAAGCCCTGTCCGGCCCCTGCACCCAGCACCTCACCCTGGCCCTGGGCACCCTTCTGCTGCATGAGGCCGACGGGGGTTCCCTGTATGGCATGCCGCCGCCGTACTGCACAGGGACCCTGGCCAGTGCGCTGACAGTGGCAACCCAGAACCTGCTGGCCCCTAGCTGCCGCAGCGTGCAGCTGCTGCACCGGTCGGTGTGCTACAGCTTCCTACGCCTGCTGACCGATCCAGGCAGTGACTGTACGCAACACCTACCAACGGTGCCCCCGGAGAGGCACGTAGATCTATTGCTGCGCCTGGGGCAGCTGGCGGTGCGGTCGGCGCAGGTGTACGGGGGCCAGGAGGGGGGCATGGGCCCTCGAGGGGTGGTCATCGCAGAGGGGGACCTGGGCGCCGTTGCGCTCCACTCCCTCCGGGCGGCTCGTACACTTCTGTCTTCAAGCGACAGCAGGGCCTCAGAGGGCAGGGGTTCTGCGTCAGGGGCAAGGGCGGGAGCGGTGGAAGGGGCGGAGGCAGATGCGGCTGGAGGCGTGGTGGGCGGAGCAGGGGGAGGAGAGGGTGCAGGCGGGGCTGGCGCAGCGGGTACCAGTGCAGCCACGGCTCAGGCAGGATGCCCGCCGGGGCACCATGACGCTGCGGCGACGGCCAAGCGGCGGGCGGCATGTGCTGCTGTGGCAGCTGAGATGCGGTGGCACCGGCTGCTGCTGGACGTGGGGCTGTGGGTCGAGATGGAGGAACAGGGGCGGGCCGTGTGGGCGCAGGCGTGGAACCACCTGGAGCGTCTGGGGCAGCTGGACGAAAACACAGGTGCGTAGGACCATGTCAGCAGGGTGAGTGGGACACGCGAGCACAGGCGTGGAGCAACGTGACTGAGTGAGGTGCTGTCAAGAACGTAAGCAATGGCAATGTGCGGCGCATTTCCTCGCGCTGGAGGGGCGATGCAACTGCCGGTGCTGCTACCGCGATGCGGTCTTGACCGAGGAGACGCCGTGTGAGGGGGGTTAGGTGACATGTCGTACTGAAAAAGAGAGTTAGCCGTTGGCCGCAACAACCGTGCCGCATGTCGCGCAACTTGTCATTGTGCTTGCCTTGTTGCCCTGCCGTCAGGCGCCATGCCACCCTCCGCCCCCACCCCCGTGGCGGGCGCCCTGGCGGCTGGCGTGCTGCCGTGCGTGGAGCGCGTGCTGCGCAGGCAGGGGCAGCGGGAGGCCGGCGGGGGCAGCCGTACCGCGTACCCTCGCCTGCTGGACGGACTGCTCAGGTACGAGTGCCACTGGTGGCCCGCCCTGGGCTGGCTGCTGGCGTACGGCGATGTACGGGAGGGCGCAGCCTTCATGGCCACCCTGCGGAAGCTGGCGGCGCAGCAGCACGAGCCGAAGCAGAGGCGGCGGCGGGAGCGTATGCCGGGAGACATAACAGCTACTACAACTGTTATATACGGCAAGCTTCCTCCCCTTCTGAGAAACATTGTGAAGCTGAGCCAGCAAGCCGGAGCCGCCGGTGATTCCGGCATCAGCAGCAGTGGCGGCGGCGGCGGTGATAGCGGCGGCGACGGCGACGGCGATGGCGGCGGCAGCGGCGGCGGCGGGGGCGTTGGCTTCACAGCGGTGGCAGCCGCTCAGGCCGGGACAGCGGGCATGGACAGCCCCGGCCTACGGCGGCTGCAGCTGCTGCTGTGGTACGGCGTACGACAGCTGCTGCCGCCCCTGGCGGCTTTGGCTGTTGCCGATGGGGTCAACCCGCCGGGGTGCATGGGTGGAGGGGCCGGCTCAGAGGGCGCGAACAACTCGCTCATGAGCGATGTGCTCATACCGGTGGCTGTCATGGCGCTGCAGATTGCCAGCTACGCTGGTGGCGGTAGCAGCATCATGGAGGGCAGCGACAGCAGCAGCAGCGGAGATGGCGGCGGCAGCGGCGGCGGCAGCAGCACCACCTGTAGCATCAGCGGGAATGCGGGGGAGATCAGCGGCAGTAGCAGCAGCAGCCCTCCTGCGTGGCTTAGCTCGTGGCGGCGTGTGCTACTGGAGGAGTGGCGGGCGGTGGAGCTGGTGGGCAGTGCGCTGGAGCAGCTTGTGCCTGCGCTGTGCTCAGCAGGTGACAACGTGGTTGTGCCTGCGCTGTGCTCAGCAGGTGACAACGTGGTGGATGCCATAGCGAAGGTCGACACGCTGCAGTCGCTGGTGACCGCTGTGTGCTCCGTGGCGCTGGCCTTCCCGGACCACGTGTGGACGGCAGCAGGGGCCGCGGGGGCGGGGGCACAGGAGAAGGAGCGGCAAGCAAAAGGAGGTATCGGCTCAGGCAGCAGCCGCAGCAGCAGCCGCAGCGGCGGCGGGAAGCGCGGCGCCCCCGCCCCTGCCCCTTCGCTGCCGGTCTGGGTGTGGCCCACTGCCATGGCGGTGCAGCTCATGAAGGCGGTCCGGTCGCACATAAAAGACACGGGCTACACGGGCTTCTTGGAGCTAGAGCTCGACGCCCTGTCCAAGCTGGTGGCCCTGGTCATGGCTGGGGGCCCCGAGCTGCCGTACAAGTACGACATGCCGTTCGTGCGTGCAGCCCTGAAGCTCAAAGCCGACTCGCACCTGGTTGGCAGGTTCCGCTGGCTGTGCGGCGAGGGGCCCAGTCCCGAGCTCCTGGACGGCCTCCTGCGCACGTGCAGCTACCCTGCGTGTGCCAGCTTGGAGGGCGACAGCGAGGCGGGGGAGGAGGGGCGGCTGGTGGCGTGCGGCCGGGGGTGCGGGGGCGCGTGGTACTGCTGCCAGGCGTGTGCGGAGAAGCACTGGGGGAAGGGGCACCAGGAGGTGTGCGGTAGAGGGGCGGCAGCGGCGCAGGGGCGGGGCGGGGCGGGGGGCAGCGGTGCCGCGTGCTGAGGTAGCGCGTTAGCTGTGCAGGTTCT
>VFQN01007059.1_pt1 | contig 12324 bp, 8 predicted proteins | sample 3512371 | NCBI WGS metagenome assembly VFQN01 (sample SAMN10412370, study PRJNA504923) | tailings metagenome | isolation source: Replicate 2 from Balatoc abandoned mine | place: Philippines: Itogon, Benguet | collected 2017-08-28
CGTGCTCGTGCCGCTGCGCGCGGCCCCGGTGACCAGCACCAGGACGTTCATCGGACACCGTCCGTGGGGGCCGCGGGCACGAGCTCCAGGGTGCAGCCGCCCTCGCGCAGGGCGACGTCGAGGTGGCCCGCGAACCCGGCGTCGTCGCGCTCGGGGAAGTCCTCTCGCCAGTGCGACCCGCGGGTCTCCTCGCGGAGCGCAGCCGCGTCGGCCAGCACCGCGCTGAGCGTGAGCAGGTTGGTGGTCTCCCACGCCTCTTGGCCGACGGCCTCGGCGGCGACGCCCGCGAGCTTGTCGAGCAGCTGCCCGGCATCGGCGAGCCCAGCGGCGTTGCGCAGCACGCCAGCCCGCGTGGTCATGACCTCCTGGAGGTCGCGGCGTACGCCGCCGGAGACCAGGCCGGGGGTGCGCGCGTCGGCCACCGGGGGATGGAGATCGCGCAGCTCGCCGGGCAGTACGGCGGCGATCCGGCGGGAGAAGACCAGGCCCTCGAGCAGCGAGTTGGAGGCGAGCCGGTTGGCGCCGTGGACGCCGGAGCAGGCGACCTCGCCGGTCGCGTAGAGGCCGGGGACCGTGCTGCGACCCCACAGGTCGGTGCGGACGCCTCCCGAGGCGTAGTGGCAGGCCGGGGCGACCGGGATCAGGTCGGTGACCGGATCGACGCCGTGACGTCGGCAGGTGGCCAGGATCGTGGGGAAGCGACGCTCCCACTTCGCAGCCCCGAACCCGCGGGCGTCGAGCCACATGTGGGGCTGGCCGGACTCCATCATCCGCCGGGTGATCGCCTTGGCGACCACGTCGCGCGGGGCGAGGTCGGCGAGCTCGTGGACGCCCTCCATGAACCGGGTGCCCTCCCCGTCGACGAGGTAGGCGCCCTCGCCGCGGACCGCCTCGGAGATCAGGGGCTGCTGGCCTCGCGAAGCGGGGCCGAGGTACATCACGGTCGGGTGGAACTGCACGAACTCCAGGTCGCGCAGCACCGCGCCGGCGCGCAGCGCCACCGCCATGCCGTCGCCGGTCGAGACGGCAGGGTTGGTGGTCTGGGCGAAGACCTGGCCGAGCCCGCCGCTGGCGAGCACCACCGCGCGGCACAGCACGGCGCCGACGCCGTCGCGCTGCCCCTCCCCCATCACGTGCAGCGTCAGGCCCGCGACCCCCCCGTCGTCGGCGAGCAGCAGGTCGACGGCGAGCGCGTGCTGGACGACCTCGATCTCCGGCGCCTGCTCGACGGCCGCGATCAGCGCCCGCTGGATCTCCGCTCCGGTCGCGTCGCCGCCGGCGTGGGCGATCCGGTCGCGGTGGTGGCCGCCCTCGCGGGTCAGCGACAACTCGCCGTCCGGGTCGTGGTCGAAGTTGGTGCCCAGCGCGATCAGCTCGCGGACGGCGTCCGGGCCCTCGGTCACCAACACCTCGACCGCGTCGCGGTCACACGCGCCTGCCCCGGCGACGAGGGTGTCGATGAGGTGCTCCTGCGGGGTGTCCCCCGGGCCGAGGGCGGCGGCGATGCCGCCCTGGGCCCACTGCGTCGAGCCGGCGGCCAGCACGTCCTTGGTCACCACGAGGACCTTGTCGACCCGGCCGCGCAGCCGCAGCGCCGCGGTCAGCCCCGCGATCCCGGAGCCGACGACCACGACGTCCGCGGTCGTCGTCCAGCCCGGCTCGGGCGCGAGCAGGCGACCCGGCAACCGGCGGACCGGCGCATCGAGGTCGCGGGCGGGAGGGAGGGCCACTGAGGAAGGCTAGCGCCCGACGAGGTGATCGCCGCGCACCAGTCCGGAGTCGGCCGGGGCCTCGGCCGGATCGACGCCGGTGGCCAGGATCTTGTTGTCGGCGTCGACGAAGACGACGTGCGGCTGGTGGGCCTTCGCCTCGGCGGTCTCCATCTGGCCGTAGCCGATCAGGATCACCAGGTCTCCGGGGTGCACCAGCCGAGCCGCGGCACCGTTGATGCCGATGACGCCGGAGCCCCGCTCCCCCGCGATCGTGTAGGTCTCCAGGCGCGCGCCGTTGGTGATATCGACGATGTGCACGAGCTCGCCGGGCAGCAAGTCGGCCGCGTCGAGGAGGTCCTCGTCGACGGTCACCGACCCGACGTAGTGCAGGTCCGCCTGGGTGACGGTGGCGCGATGGATCTTGCTCTTCATCATGGTGCGGAGCATCAGGACTCCCCCTCGGAGCCGGCCGCGCGCCCGAGGACGAGCGGCATGTTGTCGATGAGTCGGGTCGCGCCGACCCGGGCGGCGACGAGGATCCGCGCCTCCGTGCCGGCAGGTACGTCGTCGGGCAGCGGGCCCAGATCTGGGTCGGTGATCACGAGGTAGTCGAGGTCGACGAGGTGCTCCCGCAGCTCGGTGCGGGCCTCGTCGAGCGCGACGTCGACGCCGTACGACGCGCTCCCGCTGGCCGCGCGGAGCGCGCGGCTGAGTGCGGTGGCGGCGTCGCGGTGCTCGGCGTCGAGGTAGCGGTTGCGGCTCGAGAGCGCCAAGCCGTCGGGCTCCCGGACCGTCGGGGCCCCGACGATCTCGACGCCGAGGTTCAGGTCGAGCGCCATCCGCTGGATCAGCACCAGCTGCTGGTAGTCCTTCTGCCCGAAGACGGCGACGTCGGGGCGGACCAGGCCGAAGAGCTTGGCGACGACGGTCAGCACGCCGCGGAAGTGGCCGGGGCGCGACCTGCCCTCCAGCACCTTCGCCAACGGCCCCGGCCGCACCATCACCTGCGGCTCGCCGCCCGGGTAGACCTCCTCGACCGACGGCGCGAAGACCACGTCGACACCCTCCCGGGCGCAGACCTCGAGGTCGGCGTCCAGCGTGCGCGGGTAGCGGTCGAGGTCCTCGCCGGCGCCGAACTGCAGCGGGTTGACGAAGACCGAGACGACCACGACGCCGTCAGCGACGAGCTCGCGGGCCGTGCGGACGAGGCTCGCGTGGCCCTCATGGAGCGCGCCCATCGTGGGCACCAGGGCGACCCGGCGACCCGCGGCGCGGGCACCACCGAGCAGCGCCGCCAGCTCCGCACGGGTCGTGGCGACGGCGGGGGCGGAGGTCATCGGCGACGGGCCTCGCTCGGCGGCGTCGCGGCCCCCTGGACGCGGGCCTCGGCCGCGATCAGCGCGCGCTCGATGGCGGCCGCGCGGATCGGGAGGACCCGGCCGTCGGTGACCGCGCGGGCCAAGGTGCCGCGGGCGAGGACGACGTACGACGCGAGCGTGTGCGGCGCGTTGGCGAGGATCTCCGCGAGGTGCGCGCGGACGGTGTTGAGGTCGCCGCGGACGATCGGACCGGTCAGCGCGGCGTCGCCGTGGTCGAGGGCGTTGTCGAGCGCGGCGGTCAGCAGGGGGCGCAGGGTGCCCGCCGGGTCGTCGGCGCCGGCGGCGGCGAGCAGCTCCATCGCCTGGCTGACCAGGGTGACCAGATGGTTGGCGCCGTGGGCCAGCCCCGCGTGGTAGAGCGTCCGCATCTCCTCGGGCACCCACATCGGGCGACCGCCGAGGTCGGCGACGAGGCCCTCGGCGAGCTCGCGCTCAGCAGGCCCCGCGGTGAGGCCGAAGACGCATCCCGCCAGGCGGTCGAGGTCGAGGTCGGTGCCGGTGAAGGTCATCGCGGGGTGCATCGCGGCGACCCGCGCGCCGACGGCGGCGGCGGGCTCGAGCACCTGGAGGCCGTGCCGACCGGAGGTGTGTACGACGTACTGGCCGGAGTGGAGCGCACCGGCGTCGCTGAGCGTCGTGACGACGTTGGCCAGCATGTCGTCCGGAACGGTCAGCAGCAGGAGGTCGCAGGCGCGCGCGACAGCGGTCGGCTTGAGGGTCGGCACCCCCGGGAGCAGGGCGGCGATCCGGCTCCGAGAGGCGTCGGACTCTCCGGCTGCGGCGACCACGTCGTGACCGGTGGACCGCAGCGCGGCCGCGAGGACGGCACCGACCCGACCCGCGCCGACGACTCCCACGCGCAGCCTCGACTGCCCCCTGCGTTGCGTCATGTCGAACCTTTCGTTCCAGTCCCTCCGACCACTCGCGTCGCCGTTGTCGGGCGGAGCGAGCCGGGTGGGGTACCGGACGTCTGTCAACGAGTGGCCGACCGTGGCGGGACGGCCCACAGCGAGGGTACGCCGACCGCGCGGTCGCCGTAACGGGCGATCGGCGTGCCCTGGATCACATCAGGTGCGGGCGAGGCGGCGGCGCAGCCGGGCGAGCGCGAGGCGCAGCAGCTGACCGCGGCTCAGCTCGGCGGCGGGCCGCTCGGCCGGCGGCAACGGGACGCCGGGCTCGTCGCGGACGCCGCGCCGGATCTTGTCCTCGCGGATCGCGGTCTCGATGGGGCCGAGCCGCCGCGAGTCGACCGCCGTACGTGCCGGGGTGCTCGCGACCACCTTGACCAGCCCCGCGGTGAAGCGAGCCACGGCGTCGGCCGGCACCACCACGTCGGCGGGGTTGTCACCGACCCCGCGGGGCGCAGCGGTGTGCAGCAGGCCGAGGTCACCGTCGACGCGGACGCCGAGGCCGCGGATCGCCTCGACCATGTCGGCGGCGATCTCATTGGCGCGGTCGACCGCCCACTGCGGGGTCTGGATCTTCGGCTCGCCCGCCTCGGGAGCGCGCTCCATGAGGTGACGGACCGAGGAGAACCGCACGAACCGCGTGTAGTCGGCGTCGGTCCAGCCGTGCTCGATCCAGCCGGCGTTGAAGGCGCGCACCATCGCGACCTCGGGCAGGGTGAGCGACCGGTTGGCGGTCGCCTCCGGCTCGCGGACCAGGCCGTCGGGCAGGCCGAGGAGTCGCTCGAAGGAGGCCAGGACGCCGCGCGGGTGGGCGTCGTCGACGACCACGACCGAGAGCCGGTCGGCGCCGACCTGCTCGACCCACCGCTCGATCAGCAGGTCGTGGCGGTGGCGCCGCCAGAAGGTCGGCGTCACGGCCGTCTGCTCGGGGTCGTTGAGGACGATATCGAGCCAACCCTCGTAGCTGGGGTTGTCGCCGTACCGCACCTGCGGCTGGTTCTGCATGTACTGCTGCCACTGCGAGGCGAGGATCCGCGTCAGCGGCCGCAGCGTGACGACGACCTGGGTGCGGTCGGCGCCGAGGGCATCGATGATCGTGGGGATCCGGTGGCCGGGCGCATCGGAGAAGAACTCGCTGCTGAGCACCGAGACCCGCGCGGTGCTCGCGTCGAGCTCGGCGAGCACGTCCAGCCAGCGCTGCTCCCCGGAGCCGGGTCGGGCGGTCGCGATCTGGCCGCCGGTGGCGCCGGCGATCGCGGCCGCCATCGGGTGTGCGGTGCCGCCGGCCCAGAGGACGCCGTGCTCGGCGAGCAGGTCGCGGCTGGCCCAGAAGGCGCGCTGGAGGCCGGTGGTGCCGGTCTTGTGTGGGCCGATGTGGAGGACCCGGGTGCCGTCCGGGAAGGCGGGGTCAGCCACGGCGCCGCCTTCGCAGAGCCAGGCGGATCAGGTCACGGGTGGAGAGGTCGGCTGCTACCGGGCCGGGTGCCGGCGCCGACGCGGGTGCCTGGGTGGCGGCGACGGTGCCGGTCATGACGGCGAGCGCGACCGCTCCCGCCTCGGCGTCGGTGAGGGCGAGCGGTCCCTCCGCAGGAGGTCGCTCGGGCGGGTACGACGCGGCCACCGCGGCGGCGACGTGCCCCTCGAGGGCGGCGACCAGCGCGGTGTCGGTCAGCCCGAGTCCGGCGATCTCCTCGCGGACCAGGGCCAGCAGTCGTACGCCGTCCTCGTTGGTCGGCATGACCGCGGCATCGACGCTCCCCATGACCTCGGGTCCTCCGCTCGTGTCTGCAGCGAGAGCCCACCCTAGCCGAGGCAGGCGGAGTGCCCACGCTGTGGGAAACTTGGCGCCCTGTCGACCCAGGAGTGATGACGAACCTATGAAGAACGTGGCCGTGCTGCTCGCCGGAGGTGTCGGCGTCCGGGTCGGGCTCGGCGTCCCCAAGCAGCTCATCAAGATCGCGGGACACCCGATCATGGAGCACACGCTGGCGATCCTCGACCGGCACGACGACGTCGACGAGATCATCGTGATGATGGCTCCGGGCCACGTCGACGCGGTGCGCGCGATGGTCCGCGACTGCGGCTACACCAGGGTCACCCAGATCCTCGAGGGCGCCGACACCCGCAACGACACCACCCGCCGGGCGCTCGACGCGCTCGGCGACGACGACTGCAAGGTGCTCTTCCACGACGCCGTCCGGCCGCTGGTGAGTGCCCGGATCATCACCGACTGCTTCACCGCCCTCGACTCCTACGACGCGGTCGACGTGGCCATCCCGTCGGCCGACACGATCATCGAGGGCGGTCCCGACAACACGATCCGCGACATCCCGCCCCGGGCGGCGCTGCGCCGCGGCCAGACGCCGCAGGCGTTCAAGGCGTCGGTCATCCGGGCGGCGTACGCGAAGGCCGAGCAGGACCCGAACTTCGAGGCGACCGACGACTGCACCGTGGTTCTGCGCTACACGCCCGACGTCCCGATCTGGGTCGTGCCGGGCGAGGACCGCAACATGAAGGTCACCGAGCCGATCGACATCTACCTCGCCGACAAGCTCTTCCAGCTGACCGGTGCCGACCTGCACCAGACGCGCGGCGACGAGGCGATGCGCGAGGCGCTGGAGGGCAAGACCGTCGTCGTCTTCGGCGGCAGCTACGGCATCGGCGCCGACCTGGCGGAGCTCGCCGCGTCGTACGGCGCCAACGTGGCGTCGTACAGCCGCTCGACCACGCAGACCCACGTGCAGCGCCGCGAGGACGTCGCGAAGGCCGCGAGCGACGCCGTTGAGCGCTTCGGGTCGGTCGACTACGTCGTCAACACCGCCGGGGTGCTGCCGCGCGGAACACTCGTCGAGGCGTCCGACGAGACGATCTACAACGCGACGGACATCAACTACATCGGCCCGATCCTGATCGCCCAGGAGTTCTACCCCCTGCTGCGCGAGTCGCGCGGCAGCCTGCTGCTCTACACCTCGAGCTCCTACACGCGCGGGCGCAGCGGCTACAGCCTCTACTCCTCCGCGAAGGCCGCCACGGTCAACCTCACCCAGGCGCTCGCCGACGAGTGGGCCGCCGACGGCATCCGGGTCAACTGCATCAACCCCGAGCGCACCGGCACCCCGATGCGCACGAAGGCGTTCGGCGAGGAGCCCGCCGACTCGCTGCTCCAGTCGACCGCCGTCGCCCGGGCCTCCCTGGAGACCCTCGTCTCCTCCGGCACCGGCCACGTCGTCGACCTGCGCCGCCTCGACCCCCTCGAGTCGCTCCGCCTCGACGCGGACGACGACCTCGCCTGACCCGTCGCCGGCGCGGTCAGTCGCGGAAGAACGCGGCGACGACCTTCTCGGCCGAGCGGCCGTCCTGGAGGTAGTTGAACCTCCGGTGGAAGGCGGCCCGGGCGTCGGCGTACTCCCGGTCGAGCTGGTCGAGGTCGCGGAGCCGGGCGATCACCTGGTCGGCGGTGTCGAGCAGCGGGCCGGGCGCGGACTCCTCGAACGGGTAGAGGAAGCCGCGTACGCCGCCGGTGTAGCTCGCGAGGTCCGGCACCAGGAAGAGCATCGGCCGCTGGGTGAGCGCGAAGTCGAAGCGCAGCGAGGAGTAGTCGAGCACCGCCGCGTCCGAGGCCAGGATCAGATGATTGATCTCGGGGTAGTCGGTGACGTCGATGAGGCTGGCCCCGCCCTCGAGCTCGGGGTTGACGCCGTGGAAGCGGTGCCCGCGCATGAGCAGCACGAAGTCGGGCCCCAGCTTGCGGCTCGCACCGACCACGTCGAGGTGGTGCACCGCCTCGGCCCGGCGCCAGTTGGTGGCCAGGTCGTCACGCCAGGTCGGCGCGTAGAGCACGGCCGTCTGGTGCGGGGCGATGCCGAGCCGGGCCCGGGCGTCGGCGCGTACCGCGTCTGCCCCGGGGGAGACGAGCAGGTCGTCGCGCGGGTAGCCCTCATGGTGGATCGGGCCCTCGTAGCTGTACTCGCGCCGGTAGTGCTCGTCCATCTCGGGCGCCGGCGTCAGGATCATCGACCAGTCGTGCGAGGTGCGCGCGATCTCGAGTTCGATCCGCCGCCGGGTGTAGCCCTTGGCCTCCCACATCCGGATGCCCATCGACTTGGCCGGGTAGCCGTGGAAGGTCTGGAGCATCTCCTGACCCGGCCGCAGCGAGAACCACCGGTCCGGGTCGATGTTGAGGCACAGGTAGCGTGCGGTGGCCATCAGCCGGTACCACTGCGCCGAGTGCATCAGCACCGGTACGCCGCCCTCCGGCACCGTCGACGCGCGGTCGACGACACCCCAGTAGAGCGTGAGGTCGGGGCGCTGTCGGCGCAGTTCGTGGTGGATCGCCAGCTGGCTGTCGGTGGCGCTCGCTCCGGCGTACGACTGGAGGTAGACGGCCTGCGCGTCGATCGGCAGGTCGCACGTGCGGTACCACTCCTGGAGCCGGGCCTGGGCGTACTGGCCGCGGTCCTCCTCGGTGAGCGGCGGCAGCAGGATCACCGCCGCCTCGCGGCCGCTGCGGGCGCCGCGCATCCGGAAGTCGTGGGCGATCGTGAAGTCGAGCAGCCGGTCGAGCAGATCCTCCCCCACCAGGGCGCGGCCCTCGTGCGGCCGGGACTGCGGGCCGAAGGTCACCTCGAACTTGTAGTTGCCCACCGGGAGGCACGTGGAGCCGAGCCCCCACGGGTCCCAGCGGGTGGGGATCCGGAGAAGTACGCCGTCCGGCCCGCTGTCCGTGACCTCGGCGTCGATCTCCACGAGCTTGCGCACGAACCGGACCCGCCAGTCGGCCGGGGCGGCGCCGAGCCAGCGAGCGCGGACGTCGAGGGCGTCGCTGCCGAGCTGGAGGTCCTCGACGACGAGGGTGCCGAGTGCGTCGACGATGTCGGTGTCGCCGGTCTCGGACCTGCTGAGCACCAGGTCGCCGGTGCCCGCCGCCAGCCACTGCGGGGCGTCCGCCGGCCAGCCCACCGGACGGTCGGCGCCGGCGACGAGACGGAAGCGGCGGACCGGGTCACCCGGCCGCGGGCGCGGCAGCTCCAGCCTCGCCTCGGCCAGTCCGGCGACGGTGCCGACCTTCGCCCGCGCGACGGTGCCGACGTGGTCAACCACGCGCAGCTCGGTGAGCGGCTCCACGCCTGGCCGGACCCGCACCGCGACGGTCCCACCGGTGACGGAGGCGTCGACGAGCACCGGGCCGGCGTACGGCGCCGCGACGAGCGCGAAGCGGCTCGCGACCCGGCCGCGGATCCCCACCCGGGCGCCGGCGACGGTTCGATCGCCCAGATGCCCGGTCTCGATCATGCCGGAGGACGCGCGGTCGTCGATCTCCGCGAGCGGACCGCGCCTCGTCAGGCCCCGGGCGGTCACCTCGAGCTCGAGCGTCCACCGCACCCGGTGGTCGCGCTCGACGGCGAGGGCGGCGAGCTCGCTGGTGTCGACCCGCAGCGTGAAGGCGCCGTTGGTGTAGTCCTGGAGGCGAGAGCCCTCGAACTGGTTGGCGCGAACGTCGGCGTACTGCTCGGCCGCGAGCTCGATCCGGGCACCGCCGCGGTCGATGAGCCAGGCGCGGATCTCGCAGCCGTCGGTGAGGTCGATGTGCTCGATGCGGGCGTACCCGTGCAGCTCGAGCCGCTCAGGGTCGGTCCAGGAGATCCGGTGCAGCACGGCCCAGAGCCGGGTCTCGCCCTCGTCCATCACGTAGGCGCTGTCCGGTACGCCGACCGACGCGTCGCCGTAGAACGGCAGCAGCCCGGTGACGACGCCGTCACGCACCTCGGTGCGCCGGAAGGACCTGTCGAAGAGCCGCGCCGCGACGTACTCCTCCAGGCGCTCGCGCTGGTCGTGTCTGACCAGCCAGAGCTTGACCCGGGAGTCGGCGCGCAGGGTGCGCCAGGCGCTCTCGCCGCCGGACTCGACGAGCTCGGTCACCAGCTCGCGCAGGTGGTCCCACTGCTCGGGCGTCGCCCGCTCGACGTCGCCGAGGAAGGGCTGGATGGCGGCGTCGAGCGTGCCCCACAGCCACCAGTCGAGGACGTCGGGCAGATCGAGGGCCGCCACGGAGCGCTGTGTCGCGGCGTGCTCGGTGACCCAGACGTCCAGCTCGGAGAGCACGTCGCGCATCGCGCCGACGCTCACGCCCTCGCGCCGGTTGGTCGGGATGTACGCCGGGTCCTTGAGCAGGTCGAAGGAGGAGGCCCGCAGATAGGTCGCGAGCGCGAAGTCGGTGCCCAGCCGGTCGTCGGCGTCGAAGGCCAGCCCCGCCCGCACCCAGAAGTCGCGGCGCAGCATCCGGTTGCCGACACCGAGGTCGGTGATGGCGACCGGGCTGGCGGCCAGCGTGGTGCCGCGGATCTCGGTCAGGTGCGCCGCCTCGAACGGCGAGTCGACGGACGCGTGGAGGGTCAGCGGCGGCTCGATCCGGCCGACCGCCATGTCGGACCCGGTCTCGTCGAGGCAGGCGACCATCCGCTCCAGCGAGCCGTACGGGAAGTCGTCGCCGCCGCGGGCGAAGACGACGTAGCCGGTCTTGGCGCGGACCGCGCCGGCGTTCCAGGCGGCGGCCAGGTCGGTCGCGCCCGGCTCGATGCGGATCCGCCAGTCCTCGGACGCCTGCTCGCGGGCGGCCGCCAGGGCCCCGGTCGCCCGGTCGTAGGGCACGACGACGATGTCGAGGTTGCGGTGCGTCTGGTTCCGCAGCGTGGTGAGGCACGGCACGATCCGGCTCGTCTCGGTGTCGCTGACCGCGACCACGACCGTGACCCGGGTGCCCGACCAGCGTCCGCGCACTGCGCGCGTCGCCCGGCCCAGCGGGCCGCGGAGGGCGACGGGGGTCGCCTTGCCGACCTTGACCAGCGCTCGCTCGACGCGTTGCCGTGACCGCACGTGCGCGAGCTCCTTCCCAGCCGTGGACCGCTCGATCGTAACGGTCGGGCGGTGTGGCCCAGTCGGTCAGCCCCGGCCGAGCAGGTCGGCCAGGAAGCGGCCCTCGCGGGAGGGGTCGAAGGTGTACTGCGAGTGCATCGCCTCGCGGCCCTTGTAGCCCGCGGCCCGGGTCTTGTCGGGCCGGCACCACGCGACGTTGAGCTGGTGGCCGTGGACGGCGGCGATCAGCGCCTCGTTCTGCGCCCGGTAGTTCTCCGAGGAGACCAGGAAGACCCGCTTCGGCTCGAGCACGAACGCCGTCGTGAACATCGCGCTGCCGCCGAAGCCGGCGAGGTCGGTCGCGCTGCGGAACATCTGCACCTGCTCCCCCAGCGGATAGTCCTCCGGGTAGACGACCTCGAAGCCACGCTCGGCGAAGAACGTCTCGACCTCGGGGGTGTTGTGGCAGGAGCGCTTGTCGTTGCGTCGCGAGCAGAAGATCCGGTCGGGATAGTCGCGGTCCGGCGCCTCGGCCGCCAGGTGGTCGCCGATAGTGCGGTAGACCTCGACGATGTCGGCGTGGATGTACTCCGGCTGGGAGAACATCGGCGTCCCCGCCAGCAGCCGATCCACCCGCACCGGCCCGTCGGCGATCACCAGGTCGTCGCGCGCGATGCCGGCGGCCTCGTAGAGGCGATACTCCCAGCCGGCGATCGTGGTGCGCTTGCGATTGGTGAGCACCAGCGCCTTGAGGTCCGGGTGCCGCCGCTTGGCCTCGGGCCAGGCCCACAGCCGGGCGATCTGCTCGGTCAGCGCGTGCCCGAAGTGGCCGCGGAACTCCGAGTCCAGGTGGAAGTAGGTCCCGGCCAGCTCGCCGGGTGCCGCACGGGAGGACACGCGGCCGAAGTCGGGGGCGAGGTCGTCGAGGAACCGGTTGCCGAGCTTGGCACGGGCGCCGTGCCGGTAGGTCTCGGGGAGAAGAGCCTGGCCCTGGACGACGACCTGGCCCGGCCAGCACTCGACGTCGGCGTACTCCCGCAGCTGCATCGGCGGCGCCTCGAAACGGGTGCCGTACGTCGTCGCGTCGTCGGCCTGGCTCGCAAGGATCGGCGCCGGGTTCTCCACGACGCTCGCCGGCCGCTCGTCGAGGACCTCGCCGGCCTCGGGGCCGCGCAGGCGGAGGTAGTCGGCCGCCTGCTCCTCGCGGACCTGGGCGTAGCCGCGCAGGCCGTTCGCGACGGCCAGGTGGCCGTGGCGACTGGTGACGACGTTCACAGCGCGGCCCCAGAACCGGTCGTGGTTGGAGAGCGCCGACTGGTCCGGGGCGACGGCGGCGCGCAGGGCCGCCCCGATCGTCTCGGCGAACGCCTCCCCGACCGCGTCCGCGACCACCAGCACGCCGCTGGGCCGCAGGTGCAGCAGGACGGCCCGGGCCCGGTCGGCGCGGACCTCGGCCGGGTCGTCGGTCAGGTC
>VFQN01007060.1_pt1 | contig 12323 bp, 5 predicted proteins | sample 3512371 | NCBI WGS metagenome assembly VFQN01 (sample SAMN10412370, study PRJNA504923) | tailings metagenome | isolation source: Replicate 2 from Balatoc abandoned mine | place: Philippines: Itogon, Benguet | collected 2017-08-28
TGCGCTGGGATGGGCGACCCCTCACCTGCCCCCTGCCCGCCCTCGGGTAGCCTGATCGGACCTGTGCAGCCTCCTCCCACCTGTGCGCTTGCCCTGCTTCCCCTGGTTACACCGGAATTCAAGCATGCCAGATGGCAGCCAGGAGCACTGGGTACACTTGGAGAGGGGAAAGCGCTTTCGCAAATCTGGCCCCCTGCCTTCCCGCCCTCCTGCATGACCTGGCATGACTGCACATGTGCGTCTTGCGCGAACTGAAATGGGGAATCAAGTGGGCGTGGCATCAAGTGGGCATGGACGCCTGTTGAACACCTTTCAGTGCTCTGCAGGCCGGGTGGGGAAGAAAATGCACCTCATGTCCTGCAAGACCAGCGAAGCCGCCTGCCTGGGTGCACGTGATGCATCGTACTGCTCAGGGTGCTCTTTTATAAGCATCTGGCACCGGAGGCAGTAGTCAGAGGTATTTAGGTGCGGACTACCGCACGTCAGCATGAGCTGTGGGCTATAGCTGGTTGTTGCGCCAAAAAGTTGCGCTCTCCCCCTCATGCACGCTCGCGGGCGCGTCTGGCACAGGGGAGGGGCTCCCCTGGTCTGGCACGTGTCAAGCGGCTACAACGGACCCATGGGACAGCGCCAGGCAATGCTCGTCGTCTCCTGGTGTATCAAGGGAGTGCATAAGATTCTACTATGCTGAAGTGGAGGCTATGTCTAAAGCGAGCGCGTGACAGCCCTCGCCGCGACAGCCCGGGCCAGCTCCCAATTTTTTAACCAACAGCGAAAAGCTCCGACAAACCAGACAAAGATATGTATTGTACCTATCAAGCGTCATATTTATGAGCCCTGGCAGCATGTTTAGGAAGGGATGCTCGTTCGATCTACGCTGCCGGAGCGAAAGCAAATTCTCCGTGCTGCTAATGCTACAGGCGCTGGTGAGCTTGATTTCTGTTTCGGCAATATTATCTTGAACTCCGTGCTTTGCACACATGGCGCCTTGTAAGTACTCCCTACTCACGAAAGAAGTGAGCCACCCGGTAGGCCGACAGCGAGGTTTTAAACATGTTACAACTGCTGCTGCTTGACGTAAGCAATTACAACAAGTTCGCCAACCATTTGGGGTGCGACCGGTTTCCCGAAACCGGCGACGGTAGGCACTCCACCAAGCAGCCCGCACAGCGCTTATCGCTGCTGGACCATAAATGCCGCCTCAGCAAGGTGCACAGCTGCATCGTCGGCAAACGAAAAAGGAGCCCCGGCGCAGTGCCGCCATACCAACCAGCGTCGATGCGCTGCTCGCCGAGCTGCCGCGGCTCAAGTCGGCCCTCCGCGCGGGCCTCGATCCGAACATGCTGGTGGAGGATACCGCGAGGTTTCAGGGCACGACCTGGATACTGCCGGGCTGCGTTCAGCCCGAAGTTCCGCTGCTGGTGTACGCGTGCTTCATGGGCGCCTCCAGCCCCGTCATCGACCTGCTGCTGCGATCGGGCGCACGCGTGGACGCCCGCACTGACTGCGGGCTGCCCGCGCCCCTAGCTGCGCTGTGCGCCAGGCCCAGCCTGCAAGAGCAGCTGGCGGTGCTGCAGGTGCCAGGGAGGGGAAGGGGAAGGGGCCGGCAGAGTGCCGACTGCGTGGGGGCAGTGGTGCTGGCTGCGAGGCAGTGGGCCTCCCGGGCAGCTGCCAAGGTCTCGGCACTGACCCTGCGTGCTGCTGGGCGATGGCCCAAGCTTGCCCCAACATGTAGTTGTGGCGTGCCGTCCGCTGCGCAGGTGCTGGCGTCCCACGGCTGCCGCACGTTCAACTGCTGGGTGCTGTCGGGCGCCCACCCCTCCCACCGTGTGCACGTGACGGCCAAGGTGCTGCAGCTGCCGGACTGGTCGCCGCAGCGCAAAGTGGAGGCGATAGGTGCGTGGGGGATGGCGGGGCGCGGGGCTCTAGGGTTGGCGGCGTGCTGCTGCCGGTACCCCTGTCCTCCACAGCCTACACGGCACACACCTGCCATAGCTTCCGGCGCGGGCGGTTGCAGCACGGGGTGGCGCAGGGCGGGATTCTGGCCGAGCTGATGGCGTTGGGGCACAAGCCCTCGGAGCTGGTCAGCACCTCTGCAGCAGCAGTTGCAGACAACGTCCCTGGCCTGAGCGAGCTACCCTTGCATGACGACCTGGGGGTAATCCTTGCTGCCCTGCCCATGGCCATGCCCTTACCAGAGCTGCTCATCCAGCATGGCACCTTTGTGGATAACCCGCCAACACCCGCCGCTGCCGCAAGCGTTGCGCACTCCGCGGAGGGTTCCGGAAGGGGCCCCAAGGAGGCGGCAGCTGCCCAGGCAGGCACCCAAGTAGATCAGGGCGCGCTGGAGCAATTTGTAGACGCGGCGGTGCGGCAGCTGTGGGCGCACAAGCTGCTGGACCTCCTGTGGAGGTGGGTAGGGGGTGGGGGCCAGTGAACTCACGCCACACGGCTGCTTGTGCCCGTCTGGGCGCGTTGCACTGGTGCGTGCGGCACGCACCCTCCACCTGCCCTACACCTAACCCGGCCGTGCTTGCGTGCGCCCCGTGCACCGTAACACCTAATGTCCCCCCACCTGCTTGCAGGCACTACCCCGGCCTCACGCTGCCCTCTCTGCCGCCCTCGCGCTGCCTGCTGCTGCGCCGCCTGCGGGCCGTGTGGCGCGAGCCCCGGTGGCGGGCGGGCGGCAGCGCCGACCGCGAGGCCACGGCGGCGCAGGGCGTGGTGCTGCGCACGCTGACGGAGCACCCGGCGCTGGGGGCCAGGGAGCGGGCGGCAGTGGGTGGGTGGAAGGGTGGGGCGGCCGGAGTCGGGGCGTGCTGTGCGCGTCAGGGTGCGCCCGCGTTCGGGGGCGCCTGCGCATCTGTGGGGTTCGGTTGGTGCAGCTCGTTCGCTGGCATGCGGCCGACTGGCACGCAGGCATGAGCAGCTGGTACGGCATGCGGTTGACGGAAGCGGAAGCTAGGCAGCTAATGGATCATTCCGCATTCCTGGAGCAAGCATGTGTTCCTCGCCTAGTTTCGTTTCTCGACCTATCCGTCGCTGCCCTTTGTTGTTGCTTATCCTTCCAGCTGCGTGGCTCAAGTCCAACATGCACCTGCTCATGAGCCGACCCGAGCTCATCGCACAGCTGCTGGACCGCGCCGCACGGCCCCCGCCCGCGCCCACCGCCGCCGCCACAACTGGTACGGCAGGCGGCGCCGAGGCGGGCGGTGCTGTGCTGTACGAGCCGTACCTGGACGTCAACGACACGGACTTCGTACTGCCGCTGGGGCTGCTGGCCGGCCCGCACGCCTTGAACGGGGGGTACGACGAGGAGTACGGCAGCGACGAGTACGACGAGTACGGGGAGTACGGCAACGGGGGCGGAGGCGGTCCGGGTCCAGGGGAGGGGGGGCGGGTGCCCCCCGGCTGCTCTGGCGGCATGGGGCTGCTGCTGGCCTACCTGGTGCACCCGGACGGCAACCTGTCCAGACGAGGTGGGGTGGGGTAGGGAGGAGCGGGCAATCCTGACATGGGGAAGTGAAAAGGAGGAAGGGGAAAGGAGGATGGGGCCAACCCGGCTAGTCTACCTGGTGCGCCCGGACGGGCACCTGCCCAGGAGAGGTGGGGCGGGGTAGGGGAAGGGGAGGGGGCCAGAGGGGCATGAGGGGCATGGGGAACGGAGGTTGAGGGAGGGGTGCGCCAAGCCGGCATGCACATGGGGGGGGGAATGGAATGGGGACGGGGGCACGCTGGGCGCGCCTGGGGCTGGCGCAGCGGCGTTGCGGTGTATATGAACGGGTTGGCTGGACAGCGGGGCTGGTCTGGGCGAGAGAGCCGCATGCGAAGCCAGGATGGGCCTGGCGCCGGTCTATCACATGGCCATACATATTGGTGAGCAATGGGGCCATATCGCTTTTATTGGGTAGCCGGCCAGCGTCAATCGCCAACGTAACAGTTGGGTAAAAGCCGCCCTTGTCCGCGTGTGGCAAAAGATGCCAACCCCTTCTCCACTCCTTACCCTTAGCTGCTTACTTGCCCGCAAATCAATGTTCGCCCATGCAGCAACGGTGCATCGGTGCACCGTCCACCTGCCTTTGCTTCATGTCGCCGCGCCGTGTGATGTCCTCCCCAACGCACCCTGCAGGGGTAGAGATGCTCCTGGCTCGCGGCGCCCGGCCCGACCTGCAGTGCCACGTGTCAGCCCTGGCAGCCAGCGGAGCGGCGGTCGGCGGAGGCGGGGAGCAACAGCGGGAGCAGGAGCAGGGACAGCCGCTCGGCCCGCTGCTGCCGCTTTTGGTGGGTGACAGTGGAAACACAGTACTATCGGTGTGTACTGCACTGGTTAGCACCGGGGGTGGAAGGGGTGATGCCTGCATGTGGTTGCGCGCGGTGCCTGTTTGGCTGCGGTACGGCAGTGCCTGGGCATCGCACGTGCTGGCCGTGTACCGCACAGGCTTGCCGTCATGTGGGGTGGCACGTGACGACGTGCGGCTCGCCTGGCTGTGCGAAGCCCTGGAAGCCATACGGTACTCCCTTCATCACCCACCCCTTCCACCTGCGAATTGCAACCCCTTTGCTTGGCATCCTATTCCTCGCCCCTTTATACTTTCTTTGCTGACACGCTGACGCACTAGTACGGAGTTGCATTTCATGTTGCTCGGACCCTACCACTACCCTTTGCCAACCTCCGCAGGTTGCCTTCATGCCCATGATCCGAGACCCCTCGCTAGGTGGGTTAGCGCAGCCTAGGCGTGAGAGGGCAGGCAGTAACGGTTGCAGCAGCAAACGCAGCGACCCGAAGACCGGATCTGCCTGTGCTTTCCTGCAGACGGGTGTGCAAAGTCGCCGGATCAGTCGTGCTTCCGTGTTGTGGACCATCCCGGTGAACGCAATTTGCTACGCGCAGCTCGTGCGTCCGCTCAATCCTATCTATCTTGGCGTGCCCGACGGCCTCTGTCTCTGCATGCTCCATGCTTGACGCGTTGACGCCCCGACCCAAACCCGATTAAACACTTGTGCTCCCCCGCCTGTGCGCGTGTCTTCACACACGTGTCCACACACGCGTGTCCACACATACACGTGCCGCAGGCGACCTGCTGCTGGACCGCTACCTGGCCCTCATGTGGCGGGGGGAGGAGGAGGGCACGGGGGAGGGGTACGGGGAGGGTGCGGGGGAGGGGTACGAGGGGCCGGAGGGGGTGGGGGAGGGCCAGCACAGGGCCGGGGGCGGGGAGGGTGATAAGGGCGAGGGTGCGGGGCCCGAGAGGGCGGAGTGGGAGGGGGCGCAAAGGCGGAGGAGCCGCGAACGCGAGCGGGCTGAGGAGCAGCAGGTGCTGTGGAAGCAGCTGGAAGCTGCGGCACGGCAGACCTTTCTTGTGCTGCCGGGGTGGGCCGCCGCGATACAGCAGCAGTTCGACCTGCAGAGGCAGCAGGAGGAGGAGCAGCGGCAACAGCTGCTGCAGCAGCAGAGGGCGTGGGAGGAGGGCCGGCGGGGCCGCGGGGCGGAGAGGCGGTCTCACGCGGAGGTGGACGAGGCGGAGCTGTTGAGGTGGGAGCAGGAGCATCAGCGGCTGTACGGCAGGAGGAGGAAAGGGCGGGCGGGGTCGGGGACGGGGCACGGTCGCCGGCGGGCGCATGGGGATGGCGGGCCGGTGCGTTGGGGCTCAGGGGATGGGCGGATGGGTCTGTACGGTCAGGGGCAGGGGGAGGGGGAGCGCGTGCGGCTGGGGAGCAGCAGCGGGAGCGTGGGCAGCAGCCGCACGGACAGCGAAGGCAGCAGCAGCGGGAGCGACCGCGGGAGCCGGGGCGGGGCGGGGTCGGCTGCAGGGCTGCCGGGTGTGGGCGCGGCGGGGTACGGGCAGCAGCCGGGGCGCGGCGAGGCGGCCGGAGCGGGAGCGGTGGCAGGAGCACCCGCCGGTGTGGTGCCCCAAAGCAACGCCCGCGTGCCTTGTCGCAACCAGCCCAACGAAGGCGCAAATGAGCTGTACGGCTGCGGCTCGGACGGCCTTCGTCGCCACCAGCAGCACCAGCAGCAGCACCCCCACCAGGCCGGTGCCACCCACATCCACCAGGGCCCCCCCGGGGCTCGTGCGGACCAGGGCTGGGGCGCGGGGCCCCCTGGCGGCGGCTTCCAAGCCGGGGGTGACCTGGGCGAGGGGTACCACGGCGTTGGGGGCGGCGGGGAGGACGCGCTGGTGGAGGCGGTGGCGGCGCTGTTCAGCGGGCCGCGGCCGCTGCTGCCCTCTGCGCCCCGCGTCCCGCAGCCGCCGCGCCACCCCAGGCAGCACTCGGACTCGGAGGAGGACGGCACGTGGGGCCCCGCGGCCGGCGGCAGCGTGAATGGCGGTGTCGTGCCGCTGGTGCCGCTGCTGCCCCCGCGCAGGCTGCTGCCGCGGCTGCTGGATGTGGACGTGTCCGAGGTGGTGGAGCTGGTGGGCCTGGCGCAGGTGAGCAGGCACTGGCAAGCGCGGCTTACCGTTGTGGCTGTCGCGGCTGTGGCGGTAGCGTCGAAACCTGGTTGGTAGTAAGCAACGCGGGGCGTGCTGTGGTGTGTCCGCATATGGCTCGGTGGCGGCAAGGTTGAGTCGGCCCAGGACGCGCGCTGTCGGCGCTGTAAGTCGTCCGAAGCGTCTCCCGGTCGTGCTGCGCGCTGCTTCGTTCCTGCTCCTGGCGTTGCACCAACACACCTACGTCCTCTTTTAAACACTTGCAGCATCGACCACCAGCGCAAGTACGCGTTATACACCCTCACCAGTGCTCGTGTGAGCCCCAACCCTGCCCAACCACGCACTTTTTGCGTTCAGGTGGAGGCACACATCGCGGAGGCGCTGTCGCAGCTGCCCGCCGCCGACGAGGCCGACCTCGGCGAGCGACTGCGGCTGGCGGCGGCGGCGCTGGCGGCGGCACGCCTCGAGTGGGGCGAGTTGCTGGCGGCGGCGCGGCAGCGCGCGGAGCGGCGGCCGCCAGCCCGCGTGCGGCGCTGGGGTGAGGGGTACGACGGGTACGGGGGGGACGAGCAGGAGGAGGGGGAGGAGTACGAGGGTGCGGAGGAGTTGGCGCAGAGGGCTGAGGACGAGCTGGACGCGCTGGAGGCCGTGCTGGCCAGCCTGCAGCGCTCCGCGGGGGGCCTGGAGGCCGGCGGTTTCGGAGGCGCTGCCGTACAGCAGCGGTACGGCGGGGAGGACGAGCTGCCCGACGCGGAGGAGGAGTTTGACGTGGCGCTGGTGGAGGCGCTGTGCGGCCGCGTGGGCCGGCGGCTGCGGGCGGCGCCGGCGCTGGGCGTGCTGCTGCTGGAGCTGCTGCTGTGCCACATGCGGCGCATGCGGCGCACGCTGCAGGCGGCGGGGGACACGGCCACCGCGCACAGCATGCAGGTGCGTCTACGGGCCTTGGCCTGCGCTAATGGTGCACAGCCTTGGCGCCAGAGCGGTCTGGCCTGGGCTGCAAGTGGTGGTGGCAGGTGGTGTGCTGAATCAGGTTCCCAGCCATTCCTTGCGCTGCAGTGACGGCTGAGCCCTGGCCTGAGCTGGTGATGCACAATGACGCTGTTATCCGATGGTGTGGTGCGCCAGGGTGGCCTGGCTTGGGCTGCATTGCGGTGTTGCACGCATGGTTCAGAGTCCGAGCCGTTCCTCACGGCTGTCAATGTGGTTCTAAGTCTTCGCTTGCCCTCGTTGCGATCGGGACTTTGTTCGATATCTGCGTGCAGCTGCAGTTGGACGTCATGGCGGCGCACGCCCGGCGGCTGCGGGGCGGCCTGCCGCTGGCGCAGCGGCGGCTGGTTGCCGACTGGGTGCAGGCGCTGGCGGCGGAGGTGGAGGCGCGCGCGCAGGAGGGCCCGGCGGCGCGGGAGCCGCTCTGGCCGGCGGACAGGGTGGCGGAGGCCGAAGCGGCGGCGGAGGAGCGTGCGGCGGTGGCGGCGGCGGCGGCGAAGAGTCCCGAGCCGCCGCTGTCGCCGCGGCTGACGTCGCCGGCTGGGCGCTCGGTCGGCGACGGCGGCAGTCCCGGCACCCGCGTGCCGGTGGTGTGGGCCATGTCATCCCCGCCGCCGCAACAGCAGCAGCAGCCGCTGCCGCCGCCGCCGGCGGCGGGTGGGGTGGCGGTGCCGCTGGCTGACGTGGACGTGGTGCTGACGGGGCCGCTGGCGGGCATCCCGCGCCACGACATGCACCGGGTGATGCTGCCCGGGGAGGTGTTCCCCGAGGACGAGGACGAGGTGGGGGAGTTCGAGGAGGAGGACGACGAGGAAGACGAGGAGGAGGAGCAGCAGGAAGCCGGGAGTGCCATGGCTGGGCACCGGGCACATGGGCAGGTGGCGCAGGTGAGCCCTTTAGCTCCAGGACGTGGAACGGGCCGGGGGCATGGCCGGCACCACCGCGTTAGTGACGACGACGACTGGGCCAGCCACGGCAGCGAGAGCAGCGCCAGCGGCAGCGAAGGTGCGGCGGTTGGGCCGAGCGCCGGCGTGTTGGGACCGAGCATGGGTCAGGCACAAGCGGCGCAGCCGGCAGTGCCGGGGGCAGGGGGTGCTGCGCCGCCGCCGCCCCTGGTGATGGACCTGGCGGCTGCGTGGGCGGCCGTGCTCGCAGCCGGGGGCGGCGGCGGCGCGGCGGCGGGCGGCAACAATGACCTCAACCCCGTTGCCGCAGCAGAGGGAGGTCCCGCGGTTGGGGGCTGCAGCATGGGTGGGGGCGGCCCCACGGCAGCGGGGCTGGCCCCGGGGCAGCTGCCTACCGGTACCTTCCACAGCATGGCACCCGCTCCGCCGGACTTTGCTGTGGATGTCCAGCTGCTGGGCGCGGGCCAGGCTGGCGGGCCGCCGGTTGCAGCTCTCAGGCAGCTGCGGAAGGGGCCTGCTGGCAACGGCACGTGTGTCGGGGCGTCGGGCTCGGAGGGCAGCAGCGAGGAGGTGCTGTTTCACGGGCGGCAGTGGGAGGGGTACGAGGACGGAGGCGCGGGGGTGGTGTACGGCAGTGAAGGCCGAGGCGGCCCGTTGCATGGAGGCTGGGCGGGGCGTGCCGGTGACATGGGGGCACGGAGCGGGAGCCACAGCGCCAGCGGCGGTGGCGGTGGTAGGCACAGGGACGAGGTGCACGCCACGCACCAAGAGTTCAGTGGCTCAGACAGTGGCTTCTTCTGGTCGTCGGATAGGGTCAGCGGCAGGGACAGGGCCGACGGCATTGGCGGCCCCGGCGGCGTTTTGCCGCCCGCAGCAGCAGCAGCAGTGGCGGCGGCGACTGCGGGGGAGGCAGAGGGCCCTGCCCTGCCGCTGCTGCGGGTGAGCAGCCAAGGGCAGTGCAGGTTGCTGCACCAGCTGAGCCAGGTACAGCAGCAGCTGCTGCACGAGATGCAGGTGCACGCGCGCAGCCACACAGCCACGCCGCCGCTGGACTCACTTGGTGGAGCCCTCGGGGAGGGCTCGGAGGAGTCGTACGGCAGCGTGTACGGCGGGGGCGGTGGGGTGTACGGCGGAGGGTACGGCCCAGAGTACGGCCTGGAGACCATTGGCGGGGACATGGGGGCCCTAGAGTTGGAGCGCGGGTCTGTGGAGGAGGGCGGCCAGTGGGTGGAGCGGCAGCAGCGCGAGGGAGAGGTGCAGCGGGAGGAGGGGCAGGGGGTGGTGGCGGAGGCGGGTGGGCTGCCAGAGCGCGATGGGCAGCAGCGTCTGACAGCAGAGCATGCAGAGAGCGGCGGCAGTCAGCGTGCCCGGCGGCGGCGCTCCAGCGGTCGTGAAGACGACGGGAGCAGCACGGGGCAGGTGGAGGGGGCCGCGGGGCGCGGCGGAAGCGGCGGCGGCAGCAGTAGCGACAGCAGCGTCAACTTTTGCGGGGTGCCTCGTGGCGTGGCGGCTGGTGCGGTGGTGGTGTCCGGCAGTGGCGGCGGCGCCACGTCGCTGAGCGCGCGTCACGCCAGCGGCAGCGGCGGGGGAGCCGCCACAGCCGCCGGCCCCGATGCTGCTGCTGCTGCCGCGTCTGCCGCTGCTGCTGAGGGCGGCACAGTGCACCGGACGGACAGCAGCTCGTTCGCGTGGCCCGAGCGCCAGCACTCCAACAAGCAGCTGGGAGCAGCAGCGCAGCTGGGCACGTGGGAAGGCGCGGCGCCGGCGGCAGCGGGTACAGCGGGGGCAAACGCTGACGTCGTGTATGTAGACGGGCATAACGAGGGAAATGGAGAGGGTACGGCGTCTGGGCCCGACTCTGGGGGATCTTTCTGCGGCCGCCTAGAAGCCGCCCCGCGGGTGACCCCGGTGCCGAGGTCCCAGTACAGTCCAGTGGCCGTGGAGTCGCGGGACGGATTGCCGGCCTCTGGGGCCGCGGCGCCGCGGCGCCGACGGGCCTCCCCCGCCGGCGGTTGCAGCAGGTTGAGCGGCCATGACGCCAGAGACAGCGGCGGGGGCCACGGCGGCGGGGTCCCGCCGCTTGGCGCCACCGCCAGCGCGCCCGCGTCCCGCTCCTCCTCCTGCGCCTCCGTTTCCTCCCTGGACTCCACGCAGGCCGTCATCGTGCGGCACGGCCGCCGCGGCCACTGGGCACCAAAAACTGAGGAGCGCCATAGTAGCGACCACGTGAACGACCTTGATGACGGCGCGGGTGTGGGCAGGGGAGCAGGGCTGAGGTCGGGGGACGAGGACGTGGCGGGAGGCGTGGCGGAGAGCGCAGCGGCGGTGCTGCACCCAAGCGGCCGCCATGGCCATGAGCAGCTGCTGCACCGCCACGTGCGCGCACACGTGGTCCTGGACCGCGCCGCCACGGACGGCAGCGCGTACGGCAAGGAGTACGACAGCGCCATGGCGGCGGCGCATGAGATGGGCGGGCACGCGCTGTACGGTGCCGTACGGGGCAGGGCTGCCGCGCATCCGGGCTCGTCGGCCGTGCATCGTGGCGCTGTGCTGCACGCCGCATCCAGCCGGGGGGCATTTTCCTCTGGGGGTGAGGTGGCAGGGCCGGGGACGGGGCCCGGGGGACAGACGGCAGATATGGTGGGACTGGGCCCCGCTAGATGGGGCGAGGTGCCGGGGGAGGAGCGATCAGTGGGCGAGGCCTTCGGCGCGTCTCAGGGCGCGGCCGGGCCCCCTGCAGGGCTGCTGGGCTTTTATGCAAGCGGTGGTGCAGCGGCTCCGTGGGCTGCACCTCCCGGGGTGCCGGACTTTGGGGCCTCGGGGCCGCCGCTTCAGGGAACCGCTGGCGTCCAGGAGCAGCAACAGCAGCAGCCGCAGCTACAGCAGGAGAGGGAGCAGGACCAACCCGTGCAGCAGCAGCAACAAGCCCCGGGGCGGAGGCGTGTCCAGGCCAGGCGTAAGCAGCAGGCGGGGGGACAGGGGAGCCCCTTACCCGCCGACCGGCCGGCCGGCAGCGACCCAGCCGCGGCTGCCGCCGCCGGGACCTGTGCCGCCGCCGCCGCCGCTGCTGCTGCTGCTGCTTTCTTGGGCAGCGATGGGACGGCGTGTGTGCTACCGGTGGCGACAAGATCGTGGCCAGTGGCCGCGGGCCTGGCCAGCCAGGCGCCCCACCCGGGCCAACCGGATGGCGCCAGTGACGCAGCGGCAGGGGCCGCACCCGCAGGAGCCAGCCCTCCTGGGTGCGGCTTGTCCCATGCCGCTGGACCGTTCGAGGTGTATGGTAACGCGCAAAGTGCTGCAAGCGATGGCGAGGACACGGCCTCAGTGGGTGGTGGGGGTGCAGGGGGGAGCAGCGGCGCTCCTGCTCGCAGGGTGCCGCAGCGGTTGCAGGGCGGCGCGGACAGCGACAGCAGTGTGGATCAGGCCGTGCCGCCTGTCGCACACTTGGCTAGCGGCGACAGTGCAGCCGCAGCAGCCACAAGCCCCGGCGGTCGTGCAAGCCCGCCGCGTGTCGGCGGTCTGCAGCGCGACGACAGCGGCGGCGGCGGCGGCGGCGGCTGTGGGCTCGGCGGCAGGTTGGAGGTGGTTGATGACGGGGCGTGGGCCTCCGGAAGGAGTGCGCGAGACGGCGTGGAGTCTGAGGGCAGCGGCGGCTCCGTGTCCACCCAGGAGTGGCCGCCCAGGGGGCCTCCGACAAGCGGCCCTGCAGCGGAGGCTGTAGGCACGGACGCGTCGTGCCGTACAGCCACGAGCGGCCTGGGGGGAGGTGGGCAGGACGTGGGTGGCACGGGGGGCGAAGCGTCCCCTGTCGATTCGGGCTCGTCGGGGCCGTCGGTAGGGAGTGCGCAGGTGGGGCGGGCGCACAGGCGGCTGGCAGCGGAGGCGGCAAGGGAGGCTACCTCGGATGACTCAGACGCATCTGTGAACAGCCCGGCTGTGCTGCCAGCGGCGGCGGCGGCGGCGGCGGCGGCGGCGGCGGCGGCGGCGGCGGCGGCGGCGG
>VFQN01007061.1_pt1 | contig 12321 bp, 17 predicted proteins | sample 3512371 | NCBI WGS metagenome assembly VFQN01 (sample SAMN10412370, study PRJNA504923) | tailings metagenome | isolation source: Replicate 2 from Balatoc abandoned mine | place: Philippines: Itogon, Benguet | collected 2017-08-28
GGGTCGTTGCACTTGCGGAGGGTTTACAGGAACCCTCGCCGTGTAACACTGACTGACTAACTTCGGTTACAGTGCTTTGTTTACAGTGACGTCATTACGGTATGCTGGCGGGCCACACCTCTCTCGGCCGGGCGCACCAGGCAGGGTCCTACGATGCAACGGTGCATGACACGTGTGCGCAGTGCGTTCTTCAGTCCCCCAGCGAGCCGTGTTGCAGGCCCACGTGACAGTGCTGCTTTTATGCCATACTAGTGCCAATACCCCCCGTCTGCGCCGAACGTCCACAGGGGCGTCGTCTGGCGCTTCAGCTGTCGAGGTATCAGCAAAACAACGAACGCATGCATGGCGCTACAGGGCGCTCCGCTCACCCAACAACGCTCCACCCCTCCATCCAGCCGGCTCCCCTACGTTCAAGCAGCTCAGTAATTACGGCAACATGCATGAGCAACAGGTCCGTCGAAGCCCCTACGCCATCACGCCCAGATGCAGAGGCACACGTCAAGAACATCAGCCGCAGCGCGGCACACAGACAAGCCACCAAAGCGTGCACGGGTAAGCGTCGCAGAGGCCCCTAGGAGGGAGCTACTTCCATCCTATTGGTTCCGCCAGTGTCCTGGGAACCACGCTCCAGTACCACGTGTTATCTGCCACGTGCCACGTGCTGCTGTGCGTCAACTCCCCGTACCACGTGCCACGGCAGTTGTCCTTGCAAGCCCTTGAGCTCCAGCCTCTCCACTCCTTCCACACCGCTCCGACAACAGTCCCCTCCACAGCAACTCCCTACACGCCTACTGGCCACGCAGCCGACGCCCCGTGTTGCAGGGACCGCTGGTGTTCCGCGTGCGTGCAACGAGGCACGGGGGCAGCAAGGTGGTGAAAAGGAATGCCGCGGCAACCCACCCCCTTCGCAGGGGCCTGCGAACGCAGTGTGTGGCCGAAACCGGCAGCTCTCCCAAACGTCACTACTAGTTGATTGGTCAAAATCGCAACAAGGGCACTGTGAGGCACACACGGTGCCGCAAGGGGCGTGACCGCGGAGGGTCAGGATCCGCCTTCCCCCCTTGCACCTGCGTCCGTCCCACAACAACACGTCTGCGGCGACCCCAACACAAAATGGTCGTTGCTAGTGTACACATACCCCACTGCATGACGTGGTGCTTTGCATTTCACTCCCAGGTAGCAGCTGCAGCGGGAAACTGCTCATCAGCGGGCGCAGGCCGCCCTTCCCGAGCGTCGGCACCCGCGCCTCCCGATCATCGGCGCCTTGCCCCGCATTTCCGCGCAGAGCCGTGCCGAACCTTTCGAACTTGCGTTCTGCTATTTGCCAATGCTTCCGCATTTGGTTGTGCATGAAAGAGATGTATTAAGCCAAAGAATGCCATTGCCGAACAACTCAAACGCGACGGGCCGATGCACCTCAAGGGCGTCCGCAGGCAGCAACGCTCCCTGCAGCATAGCCCGGCAAGTCGTCTCGGAGACGCGCTGCTTATTGCAATACACGCCAAGTGCAGCTATCATGCCGTAGCCCAGCATAACCCACACTAGCACACATGCCTACTACCGCACCAAGACACCGTCAGCTACCGGCAACTACCGGCACCTCCACCTGTGCGGTGCAGTCCAGCGTGGCAGCATGAGCACCCAGGTGCACCATGCGCAACGGCATAACACACCAACGGCACTCCACTCCCACTCGCTTCACGTCCCACCAGCAGCTGTCACACGGGTCCCAGCACACACCCACAACCCGAACCGTCACGCGTCAGCCACGTCAGTCCATGTCTCAATACCATTGCGCTTTCGTGACCCAGATGAGCCCCGCTCTCTCTCCCAGGTTGCCCCGTCGCTTGAACCCCCGCGCTTATGACAAGGACCCAGGACCAGGACTTCTTGCTGGGCCATCTGCATCTCTGGTACGCTCGTGCGTACCTTATCGTCTGGGAGTGCTCAGCGTGGGCAGGTGGGCCGGCCCGCCCACCGCCGCCGCCGCCGCCGCCGCCACCGCCGCCGCTGCCGCCGTCGCTGCAGCGCCGTTGTGCCTACCACCCGACCCCGAGTGCGCCAGCTCCCGGGATGTGTGCACTTGGTGCTGGTGCTGCTGTTGGTACGGCAAGTACGGCGGCGGGTGCGGCGAGACGCCGCCGTCAAGCAATGGGACGCCACCGCCGCCGCCGCCACCGGCGGCTGCCGTAGGGCTGACCACGCTGCCTGATGCGCTGAGGTTGACGGAGGCCGTTAGTGGGAGCGCAAGAGACACCGAGGACCGGCCCGGTGCGCCCCGGGCCGTCTGCAAGGGGACCTCTCCGCCGCCGCCGCCGCCGCCGCCGCCGCCTGCGACGGCGGCGGCTGCGGCTCTAGGCCCCAGGCTGACGCGAGGCGAGTGGATGCTGGGCTGCAGGGCGGTGCCTTCGGAGCGCAAGTGCGCCCCGTGCGGCGACGACAGCACCGCCGCCGCGGCGGCAGGCACAGCAGGGTAGCCGCCGCCGCCGCCGCCGCCGCCGCCCGCCCCCGTCATAGGCCTGGCCGCCGCCGCTCCCGACAGGCCGCCGGCCGCCAAGCTCTGCGACGAACGCACGTTTCCGCTGCCACTGGGGGCCGCCAGGCCGCCAGGCTCCGATGCGTCCGCGGCTACCGCCCCCGGGTGGTAGTGGCTCCGGGACGCCAGCGGCGGCCCAGAGTCGGGGTCGACGCCGCCGCCGCCGCCGCCGCCGTGGCCCCTGGCATGCGACGCCCGCATGGCAGAGAAGTCTAGCGCCGGAACCAGCCCGGAGCCAACCGGCGGCGGCGGCGGCGCTGACGTCAGCACGGTGGACCCCAGGCCCGCCACGTGCACGGTGGCGGCCGGCGGCGGCGGCGGCGGCGGCGGCGGCGGCGCGCGGCTGGACACCGGCCGCCGGCTCGTGCCCCCGTCCGCCGCAGCCGGTGCCGACAGCTGCTGCTGGTGCGGTGCTGCCTGTGTGGGCCGTGACGAGGACGGCGGCCGCACCTTGTGCTGCTGCTGCTGCAGCTGACCAGACTCCACGCCACCCGACTCCCGCCGCCGTGCAGACGCCGCCGCCGCCGCCGCCGCCGCCTGCTTGCCGTCGCCGCCCTTCGCCGCCGCTGCGGTGGCCCCCGCGTCCTGCCCCGCCCTGTGCTCCCCGTGGTGCCCCATGGCGCTGTCCCTGTCCCCCACGCCGCCGCCAGCAACGTGCGCATCCCGCACCGCCTTGACCTGCTGCTGCTGCTCCAAATGCTTGTCCGCCGCGTGCTGTAGCTGCGACTGCTGCAGCTGCTTGGCGTTCGCAACGCTGCTGGACAGCGCACCAGCCCCCGCCTGCTGCTGGTGCTGGTGTTGCTGCAGCATGGCCTGTGCCTGGGCCGCAGTGGGCGCCTTGTGCCCCGCACCACCACCACCACCACCACCACCCGCCGCCGCCGCCGCCGCGACCTGCTGCTGCTGCTGCTTGCTGTTTCCGGCGGTGGGCGAAGGGTTGGTGTCCATGATCCACACATGCTGCAGCGCCTGCTCGGGGGTGATGCGCTGCTGCGGGTCCCACCGGAGGCACTTCTCCAGCAGGTCCAGGAAGCCGGGGTCGTTGCACTTGAGCACCACCTGCGGGTAAATTGGCGTGAGGCATAGGTTGCGATTGATATTTCTGGGGCATACATAACATCACAAGTTGGCATCTGCTTGGTAACACAAGTAACTTTTTGAGCAGGTTCACGAAGCCGGGGTCGTTGCACTTCAGGACGACCTGACGGCAGCGGGAGTACAATCATAGGATCCCGTAATCACTGTATGGACCTTTATATCGCCGCGTGCAGTAACGAGCAGAGTTGGGGCGTTCTCCAGGGGTTTCTGTGACTCGACCACAGACTTCGAGACCCGAGCACGAGTGTGGGGTGCTGTGACGCGCCTGCACCATCACACTTCTCACAAATCCAGCGCTACACACCCGCCCACCTGCAGGCTCTTGCTGCCCGGCTGCCTGGTGCGGCCCTGGCTGTTGGGCTGCAGCCGCGGGTGGCCCCCGCTGTCGAAGAACAGCTTGCGCCTCGATGAAGCGTCCAGCAGCGAGGCAGGTGGCAGCCCCACCACCTCCATGATGCACGCCAGCTGCTCCGCCTCGTCCTCGCCTGCGTGTGGGTTAAGGGTGTTCGTGCGGGTTACGGAGCTGTGTTGGCTAAGGAGCTATGTGGTTGTGACTCAAAACACCACATCCATGGATGCAGGCGAGCGGCTCCGCATCATCCTCGCTTGGGCACCCTAGACCGCCCCAGACCCTGGCAAGGGCACGGAACCAGTCACAGCCAAACAGCTCTCCCCTCCTGCCCCTCCCCACCTGGGAACAGCGGGTACCCCGTGTACAGCTCGGCCAGGATGCAGCCCAGGCTCCACACGTCGATCTCCGTGCCGTAGCCGCAGCCCAGGATGACCTCTGGCGAGCGGTAGAAGCGGCTCTGGGGTGGCGGGAGGAGGGCGGTGGGTTTACACTCAAAGCTTAGCAGTAGGGGGCGGTAGACGCGGCTCTGGGGGCAGGGAAGGGTGGCGCAGCGTAGCGGATGCGGTGCGGGATGCAGGCAAAGTAAGCCCGAAATGTACAGGTGCAGTGTGCGTGGTATGAGGCGGTGCGTGGCAGCGGCCGGGAGCCGCTGTGGCGGCCTTGCTCCTCCACCGCTGCAGCGACCCAAAAGCGCTTCGTCGGCGGACGGCCTACCGGCGTGCACCCCAGACGTTCGGGCCGGCGTGCGGACCTACACCCTAAACCAGCTCATGTCCACGGAAACATCGCAGCAGGGTGTCTTGGAGAGGCAGTTTTGGCCTGGCATGGCAGTGGGGCAGGGGGCCGCAGCTTGCCTCTAGCCGCTAGCCCCTAGCCCCACTGCCAGACCAGGAGAAAACTCATTCTCGAAAACTGCCTGCTGCGATGTATCCGTGGCCGTGAGCTGGTTTAGGGTGTAGGTCCGCACGCCGCCTGGAACGTCTGGGGTGCACACCGACAGATGCCGACAAAGCGAGCAGGGACCGCCGCAGGGGCAGGGCAGCCAGGCAGCCAGGCCTACACTGAGGGCCAAGGCTGCTGCCCAGTGCGGCACGGGGCGGTGTGGGTTAGTGTTAGGCGACGTATGTGTGTGTGGGTCGTTGTGGAGCGGTGTGGGTCAGTGCAGGGCCGTGTGTGTCAGTGCAGGGCCGTGTGGGTCAGTGAGGGGCGGTGTGGGTCGTTGTGGGGCGGTGTGGGTTAGTGTGGAGCGGAGTGGGTTAGTGTGGGGCGGTGTGGGTCAGTGGGTCAGTGTGTGTAGCGGATGCGGTGCGTGATGTAGGCAAAGAAGCCTTGTACAGGTAAAGGCATATAGGAGTAACAGGCAGAGCGTAGCGAGGCAAGGCAGGTCCGGAGAGTGGCAAGTCGGAGACGGTGGCTATGCTCGCTGACGCTGATCCGCTGAGATACTTAGCTGAAGTGGGTCAGTGTGTGTCAGTGTGGGACAGAGGGGCAGTGTGGGGCGGTGTGGCGCAGTGTGGGGCGGTTTGGCACAGTGTGACGCACCAGCCCGGAGCCCCTGCGTGGGCCTGTTTGTCTGCCCTGCCGCTGCAGCGACCCACGGGCCCTTTGTCAGCTTTGTGTACAGCGAGACCCCTGAACCCCAAGCACGCGAGGCGCAGACCTCTCCCTTCGACATGATTATGACGTACGGAACGACGCTGCAACATGTTTGCAGGAGTGAGTCTTGGCGTTGTGCGGCAGAGGGGCAGGGGGGCAGGGGCCGACAGCTAGCCCTTAGCCCCTAGCCCACGGACTCAGCCAAGACTCTCTGCCGCAAACATGTTGTCGCGTCGTACCGTACGGTATTACCATGTCGAAATGTCGGGTCTGCACCCCGAGTGCTTGGGGTGCAGGGGTCTCGCTGTCCACTCCAGCCCACTCCTCAGCGCAGCGCGGGGCAACACGGGGTGGTGTGGGGTGGTGTGGGGTGGTGTGGGGTGGTGTGGGGCGCAGCACGGGTCGGTGTGGGGCAGCGTGCAGCAGCGTGGGGCGGAGATTGGAGGTATGGAGGAGATGAGAGAGACGACGTCTGTAGATAGACCTGGATTATGGCATGGTCGCTATGCTACGGTGTAGGTGCTTTGGCCTGTCTAATAGAAAGCCGCGCCGTGTTGGACGGAGCTTGGTCTTGACGTAGGTGCAAAAATGTCGCGCCATACACCAACCTGGATATCCTCGTGCACATAAAGGCAAGGGACCAGCTGCCCATCTGTATGTAGGGGTGGACCCGCTCGTCGACGTAGCTCGATGAACCGAAGTCAAGGACCTTAACCCGTAATGTAATGCATACAGTACATTACACAGTACAAGCAAGGAGCTACCCACCTGGATGTAGGTGTACACCCGCTCGTCCACGTAGCAGGAGGACCCAAAGTCTATGACCTTGATGGCGGAGCGGTTGGGCTGGCGCAGCAGGATGTTCTCCGGCTTGAGGTCGCAGTGGATCAGCCGCAGTTGCTGCGTGTTGAGGACAGGGAGACAGATGCAATCGTTATAGAAATAAGTAGGTGGTCATAGGTAATTGGAAGAGGTTAGTGAGGAGACAGGTGCTCTCCGGCATGAGGTTGCGGCGGACGAGCCGCAGTTGCTGCGGGACGGATGAGGCGAGGGCGGGAGAAGGGGAACGGGGTAGGAGAGCATGGTTGGGAGCGAGTTGCCGTTAGGGGCACAGTAGGAGGGAGGTCATAGAAGTATGCGGTCATGCAGGAGCCGCAGGAGGAGAGGTCAGCACAACACCAAACAACTTTATCCGACGGTGGTGGACTACCGGTAGTGTGTCCTGAAAACAGGGCAGCCACAGTTTAGCGCCAGCAGGATGAGGCGCTGCAGTTACCGCCACAACAGCTACACACACCTTACGCTTACACGCTCCAACACTACGTGCCTGCCTGCGCGAAAGCAAACCTCCCACCTTCACGTACCGGAGCGCCAGCAGGATCAGGCATGGTATGCAGCTAACACACCTATACACGGTCATGTGGGTTGGCGCCCACGCGCCGCACCAGTCCCCACCTTCATGTACCGCAGGGACAGCAGGATCTGGTGCGCGAAACGGCGTATGAGGCCCAGCGACAGCCCCATGAAGTTGTTCTGCTTGATGAACTCGTACAGGTTGACGGACAGCAGCTCGAAGCTAATACACAGGTGGCCGCGGAAGTAAAAGTGCTCCTGCGGACGCGGACGCGGCGCAACGCATGGCAACCAAGCAAGCAACAAACGTCAGGGGATCAGCCATGGTCGATACGGTACGCAGGCGTCGCGCACCAGTCAGGCCCCACCCAACTGCTCTTCCACCTCCGTCGACTTCACGCCTCCCTGCCACCCTCTCGACTTCCTTCCTGCTGCTGCTTCTCCCACTTGCCCCGCCACCACCGCGGCCTGCATCAGCGTCAGCCGCCAACCAAGCTACGCTGCCCCCCAACCACGTACCGCATTTCGTACATCACCGCTGCTTTGTTCCTCCCTCCTCTGCTCCAACCCCTCTGCGCCCAGCCCGGCACACACACCGCTTTCCCTCCCCGTCCCTCACCCCGATGTGCACGCAGTTGTGCCTGTCCTCGGGGTCCGCGTCGCGCACGTGCTGCAGCACGCGCAGCTCCACCAGCGCCTGTGTTGGTGAGGGCATGTGTATAAACAAGAGTGCGTATTATGCGGTATGCAGGCAGGACGGAGATGGGTGACGTGCAGCTCCTTCAGTGCCTGTGCGTGCGGGGTGAATGCGCATGGGTCAACCGGTAAGCAATATGCCGGTGGAGCTTCACCTCCAGGGTCCTCACGATTCGCCTTCTCGACTGCAGTATACCGTCCCACTAGCATTTCCTTTCCCCCTCACCTGTGCGTGGAACCTCTTCTTGTTGCGGATGACCTTGACCGCCCGAAGGCAGTTGGTCTTGAAGTCGTGCACCTTGACCACCTGCAGGGCGGAAAAGGGGAGCACGGCATCTCGCATGACAGGACCGGCAGCGACACAGCGTGCCTTGCTGGCAGCCCACAGCGCCACTTGCCTGGCCCTCGACCCAACGCAGGAGCTGCACATGGTTTCCCTCCCCTACCTCATCGCACATCTTGAACCCCCCGCCCCGCCCCCACCTGCCCAGAAGACCCGCTGCCCACGGGCCCCCACTTCCACCGCCGCCTCCAATGCACACAACCCATCCCGCGCCCACCTGCCCGAAGGAACCCCGCCCCATGATGGAGAGCACTTCGAAGCGGTACGCCAGGTGGTCGTGCAGCACGACCTATGGCAGGGAGCGGTGTGTACTTAAGGTAAGGGATGTGTATTAAGACGCTCGTAGCATGGAGGTGCACGTAACGGAAGCGGTAGGCCAGGCGGTCGTGCAGCACCACCTGTTGGGTGTCTATGATGGTCCCCACCCCACCCGCCGACCCACCGGACCCCGGGCCGCCCACCGACCCGGTAGTCTTCCCTATCGGTGATAGCACTATGCGACGTTCATCTACAAGTCTGGAGCCTGATCCTCGACGCTTCGACGAGAAGTCTCCCCCTGTCGCACCGGCTCCCACCTTACCCACGGGTCGCCGACCCACGGGCCACTGGTGGTCTCCCCTGTCGTGTCCTACTTGGAACTGGACTGTTGCCCGACGTCTATTACGCATTTTTGGGTTTTTCGAAGTCCATTTCTTAAAATCGCAGCCGACCCACGGGTCGCTGACCCGACCCACCTGGTAGTCTCCCCTGTCGTCGTCGTACCCATAGTTGTTCTTAACCAGGTGCGGGTTGCCCGACACCTTTTGGGCGCTGCTGCGGCCCACAAAGTACACCTGCGCATGGCGCGTGGCAGCATCCCGCAACAGTTCATAAAACATGTTGAACTGTGTAACCCACTATCCCGGTGAATTGCAACATGGGGGTGCAACAGCGGCCCAGAAAGTACACCTGCGCATGGCGCGTGGCAGCAAGCGCGCGCGCATGTGCGGGACGGGGTGGTGGCATTGGGATTGGCGGGAGCGCAGTTGCTAGGATGTTGTACGAGTGCGTGATGCGGAACATGGACGTAAGTGCTTGTGCATGCACATCGGCCACCTGGGCCTCTAAGGTCTTTAGCCTGTCGCAATACCAGTTTGCAGCTAAACCCGTACTCAGCTACGCACGGCACATGCCATTGCGCGCACGGCACACATGACTGCTGCAGAAGTGTACGTTGCTTACTGCAACAACTCTTGCCCTGCAGTCTTGCTGACAAGACCGAGTGCGACCGCACATCCCACCTGCGCGTAGTCCAGCACCTCGCTGTGCTCGTACGGAGTCATATACTCCGCGTAGCGGCTGAGCGCCTGCGCGGGCGTTATGAAGCCCGACTCCCAAGTCACAGCCGTGGCGGCGGTGGCGGTGGAGGCGGCGGCGGCCGGCGGCGCCGCTGCTGTAATCGAGCTGGCGGCAGCGGGCGCAGTAGCGCCACCGCCGCCGCCGCTGGCGGTAGCGTGGCCGTGGTGCGACTGTCCCGAGGTGGTTGTGGAGGTTGGCGGCGCGCCCTCGGCCCTGCCGCCGCCGCCGCTCGACGCCCGTGCCGCCGAGGCGGCGGCGGCGGCCGCCGCTGCAGCGGCAGCGGCCGATGCGCTCGCGGCGCTGACGTTGGCCGCCGCCGCTGCCGCCGCTGCCGCCGCCGACGTCGCTGTGGCTGCCGCTCCCGGCACCGAGTGCACCTGCCCCGACGAGGATCCGCCGCCGCCAGCACCGCTGCTGCCGCCGACGGCACCGCCGCCGCCAGTACCCACCAGCAACTGGCCCTGACGCGGCGTCGACTGCATCCCTGCATGCAACGGCCCCATCGTCCACGAGCCGCCCACCGCCGCCGCCGGCACCCCGCGCGCCGTACTGCTGCCAACGCCGCCGGCCCCGCCGGCCCCGCCCGCCGCTCCGCGCTGCGTCGCCCCGCCGTACTGCACGGACGTGCGCACGCTCATTGAGCCCCCAGGGTCACCCGTCCCGTAAGCCGCAGCGTGGCTTACGTACGGCTTTGACTGCATGGTGCCGCCACCGGCGCCGCCGCCGCCGCCGCCGGCAGCAAGCAGAGCTCCACTGCCCCCACGGCTGCCCTGGGAACTGCTGAGCGAGCCCCGCAGGAAGCCCAAGCCCCCGCTGCCGCTGCCCCCGCCGCCTCCGAAACCGCCTCCGCCGCCAGCGAAACCATGGCCGTGACGGCTGCTAAGCGGTCCATCGGCGGCGGCGGCGGCGGCGGCGCCGACGAGGGCCGACTGGATGCCGCCGGGGGGCACCTGGCCGCTGGGGACTCCCGCAGCGCCGCCGCCCAGGCCGAAGAGCTGTTGGGCGGTGTGGATGGCGCCGCGAGGGCCGCGGTGGCTGGTGCTGCCGGATGAGGCTAGGCTCTGCTGGGCTGTGGTGGTGTGGGTGAGGGCGGTTGCGCCAGCTGGGTGGTGGTGCTGGTGGTGGTGCGCGGGCTGGGTGCCGGTGCGCTCGCGCCGGGAGCTGCTCGGCGGCACCGGCTGCTGCTGTTGCTGCTGGTCGTCATAGTGCTGCTTGACCTGAGGGATGTTGTGGTCAACTGTTAATAGCATGGGTGTTGTTGAGGTGCTAGTGTTGGCCGGAGTGCGTGGGGAGAGACTGCAGTGGCCGACAGGGCGGAGCCGTGGGGTCCAGGTGCGTCGTGCACATGCGAAGGGCCGCTTCCTGCGCTCGCGACAAGCTGAAGCCTGTGCAGCAAGCTTGCGATGGCATTGTCGCAGTGCGCCGTACCTTTGCTAGGTTTAGCGTGGGTAGAACTGGCTTTGCCGCGGTCGGCATTGCTGGGGACTCCCACGTTGCGTTTCCGTCGCCTGGTGGCACCAGGCCTGCCCGTTATTGCGCCCAGTTGCGTCCTGAAGGGTAAATTCGCCTAACATGCCGCCTCTTGGCGTCGCCTCGCCGCATACTCTGGCGCCGAGGAGGGAGCCGAGGAGCCTGCCTCACTGGGCCGACGGGCTGTCGCGCCCTCGCCCCTTGCGCCCACTCGATAAGAAGAGCAAGCTGTGCTCAGTACTGGGTGTACACGGTTCTTCAGCAAGGCACTTCGCTCCGGTAAAGTGAAAGTAGGTAAGAAAAATTGCACAGGCGCTACAAACTCGTTGCTGGCCCGGCTGAGGAACTCGTTAAGTAAAGCCAGGAGCATGCAAATACGCGACAGTCGGAACCAGTTGTCCCGCGCTGCCTTAGTCCAACCCAGGCGAGTCTCCGTCGACGTCGACCCTGTGAACCTTGTTGGTAGCCTTCCCTATGAACATGCTCAGAAAAATTGCGCGAGTTAGGTAGCTTTGTTACACCAAGTGGAACATCTCGCGTGTTCCGGGCGGATGGGCGTTGGAACCTTGGGCTGCAATGGGGTGACGCACAACGGCATAAGCAGACACGGCCACGGCACAACCCAGCCAGTCCACACCGCTTATCTCTTGCTTCATGGCTTGGCTAGCGAGCAGGTCCATCGTCAACATTTCCTGGGTCGCAAGTGTCGCATGCGGCATGCACACTCGCCTGGGCCGTTGGGCCGCCGACAGCCCCCACGCTCCTTCCAAGCCTCGCCTGGGGGTTTGGTCACAAGCTATGTGCCCTCCACTCGGCCATCGATGTCGCCATGTCGCGTAGGGCCGCGCGTCGGGTTAGCCGCGGCTCGTCCAGCCGTGGGGCGCTGGAGAACTCACACAATGCCAGGATGTGCGCCTGCCGCATGTCATACTGTCCCCACGAAAAGCTGATCTGCGGTGCAAGGCTAACGATCCGAAGCTAGCTGACTTGCATGTCTGCGTGCCTGCCTGTGTCAGGGCGTGTCCAGGGGAGTGTGTCTGTGTGACACCAGCCACCTTCCTGCTCCTTCCCAGGGGAGCTTCTTCCTTTTTTTTTGCTTTTTTCCTGCTTTGCCAATTGCCATGCAGCCGCATCCAAGCAAGTTGTGCCTCCATACGCCCTTTGCTCCCAGAGCCAAGCACGTAGAAGCACGCCGTGCCGAATGGCTTCACGCCTAGACGTACAAGCCAGAGGGTGCCAAGTTGCCCGGAATCCCGGAATCCTGCGCGGGGGGGTCGGACGCGAATCCCAAAAACAGGCTTCCGGCTGTGGGGCCAGGATTGGTATCCCGGCTACCGACTATGGGGTCATGTTTGGTATCCTGGGCTATGGGTTGTGGGGTCTGGTCCTGCATCCCGGCTGCCGGGCGTGGGGTCAGGTTCCGAATCCCGGGCTGCCACACGTGGGGTCAGGTCTGGCATCCCGGGCTGCGGGTTGCGGGGTCACGTTTGGCATCCCTGCTGCAGCGCCGAGGGGGCCGCTGGACATCCTAGCTGCCGT
>VFQN01007062.1_pt1 | contig 12320 bp, 11 predicted proteins | sample 3512371 | NCBI WGS metagenome assembly VFQN01 (sample SAMN10412370, study PRJNA504923) | tailings metagenome | isolation source: Replicate 2 from Balatoc abandoned mine | place: Philippines: Itogon, Benguet | collected 2017-08-28
CCTTTTTTTGCAAATTAATTAATTATATGCGCGGTGATTGCTGCAAGGTACGGTATTCCCCCCGACGAGGCGCTCCCGGGAAGCTGCGGGCAGCTGACCGCTGCGGGCGTGCGGCGGCAGCTGCTGCTGCAGCTCACGGACCCGGGGCTCACAGGAGCCGTGGCGGGCGTCATGGGGGCGCTGCACCGGGCGGCCGGGGGCTGGGACGGTGAAAGGCTCTCGCCTAAAAGCACATGGATCAACAGGGCAGAGTTGCTGACCGTCATGTCCGACATGATTACTCAATACTTGTACTACGTCGTGTACGCCGTATACCATGAGGTGCAGCAGAGCGGAGGCTGGCTGTTAAAGACTAACGAGGTCTACCGTTCCCCGCCCGACCCAAATCAGCCGCCCCCGCCGCCACCATCACAACAGCAGCAGCAAGACGAGCAGCTGCAGCCGCAGCAGCGCCAGGGACCACAGGAAGCCTCCAATGGCGCTGCGGCAGGCACCTCAAGCGGCACCAACGACGGCCCGGGCGCGGGTCAAGGGGACGGCAGCGCGCCGTGTAGCCCGGTCGGCGGTGAGGGGCCGCACAGCGACTGCCCCGAGCCGTTCCAGGATGCTGCCGCTGCCACCCCACGAGGGCAGCTGCTGCTGCCCCCACTGGTGGACCGCCTGGTGCACGCGCTGGAGGCCGGGGGGCTGCTGGACACACTGTGCCGGCTGCTGTTCACCGCACCCATGAGGAACGGCGTGGCAACCAGTGGCAGTGGCGGTGGCAGTGGCAGCGGCGGTGGCACGCCGCTACTGCAACAAGCCATTGTTGCGGGGGTGCTCAGGATGCAGACAACAGACGGCACCGCGCTAGTGGGGCTCTCGTGGGACAGGCAGCACAGCAGCTCAGTCCGCTGCCTCGCCGCCTCCCTGCACGGCCTGGTGGAGCTGCTGGCTCCAGCGCTGCCCCCGGGCCTGCCCCTGCCCCTGCCCGCCCCGGGGCCCAGCTGCAAAACCGGCGCCTTGCCCGCCCCCGCCCTTCGCGGTCTGCTGCTGCTGTTGTCCCCGGCTGTGCAGCGGGTGCAGGTGTGCCTGCTGCGGCGCTTCCTGGCCCTGCACGGGGACGAGGGGGAGGACGTGGAGCAGGGAGATGAAGGCTGCGACTGGGACTGGGGCTTGGGAGTGGAAGGGCTTGTCGGAGGGCCCGGGGACAAGGGGGACGGACACAGGTCTGGTGGAACCAGGAGGGACAGTCAAATGAGGCGGCAACGGCAGGCAGCTGCCAAGGGGGCAGGTGGACCGAAGGCGCAGGCAGGGGCAGGGGCGGGGTCCAGGGAGGTCGCGCGCGGGAGCGGCTGGCCCCTGCTTGATGCTGTGTGGGATTCTGCGAACTTTGTCAACCCGCTTCACGAGCACTGGCTGCTGCTGGAGTCCCCTGTGTGGTCTTGGGCTGCAGCATGCATGCTGACCCAGCTGGCAACTGCTTCGGTTAGCCACGGTGGTGGTAGCGGCAGCAGCAGCAACAGCAGCGTCGGCTTCAGTGGGGACAGCGACGAGGGCATCGCTAGTCTGGCGGTGCCGACGCTCCCGGTGTTGCTGCGGCGGCTGCGGCGGGTGCTGCTGGCTGTGCGGAGGGCCGTGCGTGGGCCCGAGGTGAAGGGTTGTGTGCTGGGCTTGACCAGGCGCGGTGTGGTGTGCCCGTGCGAGGTAGCGTACTACGGCGTGTGGGGTGCGGCGGGGCGGCGGGGCAGCCCGAGGGGCGGTGAGGAGCTGGCGGCGTGCCTGCCGCGGGCGCTGGAGCTGGTGGGCATTGCGGCGGACGTGGGCAGCTTTCTGGTGGCGGACCGGAGCAGGCAGGAGCGGGAGATCAAGCGAGAGCAGCAGCAGGAGCAGCAGCAGGGACTAGGCGGTGCAGGAGAGCCTGGGCCCAGCGGCGGTAGCGGGGTATCCAGCACTGCGCAGCTGCTGACAAGTGTACAAGGAGACTGTTGCGTAGGGAAGCTGTTGCTAAGCCATGTGTCGACGTGCGCGGCGGCGCTGGGCCGGGGCTGGACCTTTGGCACGCGGGGCTCAGCCTCCAGCCAGGCTGCAATCCTAGGTGGGTAGACCGGTACAGTGGGCGGTGGGCCCTCCGCCGCGCTTGCACCTTGCGCGCACCTTTGCAGTGCAGCTCGCGTCGCACGTGCACGGCCCTTGGAGGTGTACCCTCTTGGCCCTGCATCGTTGCGTGAAGCTGTGGCGTGCTTGTTAATGTTGGACAAAACACCGGTGGTATGTTCAAGAGGCCATAGTACATTGCATGAGCGCTTCCTTCCCTCCGTTTTACCAATCCGTCCAGGCGGCGTTGCGGCGCTGCCTCCCGCCGCTGCGCACGAGGCCCGTGTGCGGCTGCTGCGGTGCGGCTGGCTGCACACATGCACGCGGGTGCTGCGGCAGGCGGCCAGGGCGCGGGCGGAGGTCGCAGCGGGCCTGGTGGAGGCAGCGGGGCAGCTGCTGCGGGCTAGGGGGTCGCAGCTACAGCCCCATGTGGTGCAGGAGCTGCACTCCCTGAGCCACCTGTGGGAGGACAGGCTGTCGTGGGAGAGCACCACCCAGTGCCTCCTGCAGGTCGTGTCCCCTGTGTGGCTCCTGCTCAGCCCGCCGGAGCCTGGGGCACACAGCCTCACGGGCGGCTTGCCTAGCCCCGCCGGCGCTGCAGCCACTCCAGTGGGCGCCAGCATGGCGGGTGGGGAACCGTCTGCTACCGGCACCGCTGCCCCCGCGGCCGCCCCCCTCCTGTCCGTGTCCCCCTCAGCCTGCGGGGCGGTGTGCGAGCTGCTGGTCAGCGCCAGCAAGGCGGTGCAGGGGGCGGCGGTGGCGGTGCGGCAGCTGCGGGAGGCGGATTTATTTAGGCAGCAACAACAGCACCAGCAGCAGCAGCAGCAACACCCATCGCAGGAGCAGCAGCGGCATCAGCCACAGGCGCAGCAGCAACCTTGTCGCAGCGATCCCGCTGGTGGCGCAGCACATGTGCCCCAACAGGACAAGGAGCTCGGCGCCTACGGTGTGCACACCAGTGCTGGCAGCCGCACCCAGCAGCAGGAGCCAGGCACCCATGGCAGGACAGGTTGCAGCAGCACAGGCACCGCCACCACCATCGACACCGACAATCCCACCGCCAGCAGCCACAGCGTCGCGCCTCCTGGCGACCCCAGATGGGCGTGGCTCGCACGTCATGGACAAGATTTGGAGGCGGAGCAGCGCCGCTGGGTGGACTGCCTCAAGGACGTCCTAAGAGACCTGCTACCCCTGGTGCTGACCGGCCGGCAGTCCTGGCTGGTAACTGTGCCTGAACTCTGCGCCCCCGAGCTGCGTGCCTTGGACCCTGCGTCGCGGCGGGCAAGCGGTGCCAGCCCAGGGGTGTCGGCGGGCTCGCATGGGCCCGTGGTGGCGTGCGGGCAGGACCAGGCGGCGGCACTGCGCGGGGCGGCGGCGTATGTGATGTGTGTGGTGGGCCGTACGGCGCTGGAGGAGCTACGCGGGGTGGAGGGGTCGTTTGATCCCCTGCTGGAATGGGGCTGGGAGCAGCAGGGTGGGCGCGGGGCTGAAGCAATGAGGCCGGAGCATGTGCGGGTGGTTGGGGGCGTAACGACGCAAGAGCATGCTACGGCCGAGGGGTGCACGGCGGGGCAGGGACAAGGGCAAGAAGACAACGGCAGGGCCGGAGACGCCATGCAGAGGAGGCCGCCGCCGCCGCCGCTGCAGCAGCCGCACCAGGAGCAGTGGGCACTGCTGCGCAACATTACCTCCAGGCAGTACTACCGCGTCAGCGTGCTCCTCAGCTACTTGGTGTGCCCGCTGTGCGATTGGCTGCCAGGAGGGCGGGGCCACGTGGCGTGGCTGCTGCCGCCCCCACGTAGCCTGCAGCGGCTGCTGGTGGGCAGCTGCCACGTGTTGCTCCGCACCACGCACGCCGCTGCCAGCCTGCCGCCCTCGCCGGAACACACCGCCGACGTGAAACGTACCAGCCATTGGTGCGTCACCTACCTCCTCGGCGCCGTGCTGAGGCTGTCGTGCCACGTGGTGCTGGGCCCGCACGTGCGGCTGTGGCTGGGGCGGCGGCTGAGCGAGCTGGCGGGGGAGGCGGCAGTTGGGGCGGCGGCAGGGGGCGCTGGTGGCAGCAGCCTTCAGACGGCGACCGCTGGCGGCTGTGATGCAGCCGCGACTGCCAGCGCTCAGCTGCATGAGGCCCTAGGGCCGGAACTGCTGACGCTGGCCGAGGCCCTGGCCGAGCTGGCAGTCAATGAGGGTAATGGCAGTGGCGGTGACATGTCCGGGCTGGTGGAGGGACTGGCCCGTGCGGCCGCTAGGGAGCAGCGCGTTGCAAAGGACGAGGGAGGTGGAGTGGGCATGGGGCCTCTGGGGGGTAACACGGGGGTCGGGGATGGCGGTGGGGTTAGCGGAGGCAGCAGGGTAGGGGATGAGGCGTTCAGGAGGGCTGCTCGGGCATTGGCCGCCGAGTGGACGCGGCTCAAGATCGGGGCTGGGGCGCTGCCGCCCAGCCTGCGGGCACAGCGAGGAAAGGGGCAGCTTGGGGGGCGACAGTTGGAGCAAGAGGATGCGAGCGGAGGTGCAGGTGGAGGTGTGGGCGGGAGGCGGGAGGTTGGGGGTCGGGAGGGCGTCTTGGAGGTGGAGGTGGAGGCGCCGCGCGTGTGCGGCAACCCGGAGTGTGTCAACTTCGAGGGGGATGCGGAGGGCGCGCTGAAGTTCCGGCGGTGCGGGGGATGCGGGGCGGTGAGGTACTGCGGGGCGGACTGCCAGCGGGCGCACTGGCGGGCGGGGCACAGGGAGGAGTGCAAACGGTAGGTCACTTGTGCACGGAGTGTACATAGCTCAGGACATGTGGACAGGGGATGGGCACGCAACTCGCCGAAAGTTCGTGGTAACCACCTGCATGAACCCCCAGAACCACCTGCATGGACCTAACATTTCCCTGCGGAAGTGCAACAACATGTGCATGGGTGAGGGTAGGTCTTGATTATGAGTTCGTCACGGTTGGCATAGAGATGCAGGATATATTTTGACGGCATGACGACGTGATGACAAGACAGTTTGTGCTACACCCTGACGGCTGCTGTTGCAGGCTGTTGCACTTGGTAGTGAGCTTGGTGTGGGCAACACCCACGGGGAGCGCCCCTGTGCAAGCGGTTGACACGCTCAGGAGGCCTGAAGTCGTGACCATGAAGAATTTCTGTATGTGTTGTTGTGATTGGCCCAGGCCAGGGTGGCTGTTTTGGGCCTGGCAACAAGTACGCTCCAGGACCTGGAGGCGCGCGTGCTGTGCATGCATGAGGAATCTGCCCGATCCCAAAAGGCAATTTCCGTACGCAACATCAAGTCCTACATATACAAATGTCTTCGTTCTTTGACGTTGTAGCCTAGGTGTTAAGAAGGACAGCTGTCGTAGCATTTCGGTCGCGCGCACAACAGCCGTGCGCAACATCCGCAGTCGGCTGCTTTCTCACAACCGAAATCTGCTATAAGGCAGCCTTACCTGTTCCCTCAGCTGTAGCCTTTCGCGCCCTGCGCAGCTGCGACGTGCGGAAGGCCTGCTCTCATAACTTCTGTGGACTGGACGTGGGGGAACAAGCTTTGACAAAGCCTGTGAGTACCAAAGGTCTGTTAAGTTCAATGCGAGTAACAGCCTGAGGGCGTGCATTCTGTGACATTCTCGTGGTTGTTGCAGGGACTCGGGCGACAACAGTCAGGCGAAACTCGCGCATGCTGTTGGAGAGCAGCTTCCCGACCACATCGGTATTTACACGCCAAGCAGATGGATAGGCAAGACGATGCAAAGCCGGAAGACGGCAGCTGCGGAAACGACTTGCTGCAAATTGGCGACATTTCAGCTCTGTACGTGCGCGGCAAGGACTGCCAGGCTGCCAACAGGCATGCATAATATGTGACCTTGATGCATAGTGTGGCACATGCATACGCACCTGTCTCATCACCTTGCCCAAACGCCAAAAGTGTCACGCCGCGATCTGGGTCAGGAGCATAGCACGGCATAGCATGGCCGGCCGCTTGGCGACCGTGCTGCACATCCTCCTGAGCGGCACCAATACAATGCATGCGTAAAATGCCAACGTCGTACTGCAGTTTGGCAAGTGCGGATGCTCCCTTCCATTCGGATCGCCCCGTGTAACAATACCCTGCACACCCCTGCCATACTCCCAGGTTCCCGTTCTCGTTGTGCTTCGCAATTGGCACCCCTTCAGGCTCCGGAAGGCATGCACCGTCTCCGCCGGCCCTCCGAAGTGCCCCGCCCGCGTCAACGATAGCTCCCAACAGCCCATCATCATCAGTGACAGCGAAAGTGGCGACGATGACAACCCAACCTGCGACCTGGCAGATGACGGACAGCGTGAAGAGGACCAGGCTGCCGCCAAGCGGTGCACGAAGCCGCCGGCGACACGTGCCTCTCAGGCCCGGCCCAAACGTGCGGCAGCCGTAAGAAACCAGGCAGCGGCCCAAAAGCCTGGCAGCGGGGGCAAGAGGATGGGTGGCCAGGAGCCGGAACTGCGGAGGTCAGGCCGGGCAGCAGCTGCGGCAGCGCAGCAACGCATGCGTAACCGAAGGGATGCCGGTGGCGACAGCTTGCTTGACGTCGACGAGGGTGGCGGGGATTCGGGCGACGCGCGGCCTAAACAGCAGCAGCAGCAGCAGGCGCGCCGGGGTAAGGTGGTGCAGAGCGAGAGTGAGGCGGATGATAGCCACGACGAGGGTGGAGGTGGAGGGGAGGAGGCGGATGTGGAGATGGTGGACGGGAGCAGCAGCGGGGACGACAGCGACTTCATGGAGGAGGACCAGGACGTGGGGCCCAGGTGGGGGTTGCAGCAGTCTGCTGCACCGGTCTTACGTCCCTGTTTGCACACTGCAAGCGCACTTTCCGATTTGCAGATTTGGGTTAGGCAATTTAGCTGCACCTCGCTTTTCCCTGCTTACTTGGGCCGGCTGTAATATGACACAATGATTTCGGCGCGCATAGCCAGTACTTGACCTTCCTGTACCCCTCTTCCCCGTCGGGCCCTCCCGTTGCTCCCTTTCCAGGCGCCGCCCCACACGCGGCACTGCTCCCCGCCCCTCCACGCGCCCCACCCGCGCCTCTGCCCGCCCCCGCCAGCCTGTGATCGATGAGGAGAGCGACGACGATGATGAGGGGGAGGAGGAGGAGGTGGCCGTGAAGCCCAGCTCACGGGTGGCACGTGCCTCACGTGGTCGCCCCACGCGCGCAGCGGCACGTGGCTCTGGGGGGATGCGGGGTGCAAGGCTGGACGATGGCAGCAGGGACGATGACGGGGAGGAGGGGGAGGGTTCGGATGGCGAGGAGGAGGACGGGGTTGCCGACTCGGATGTCATCATTGTGGGGAGCGATGGGGATGGGGAAGAGGCCGATGGGGACATGGACTCGGAGGTCGAGATTGTGGACAGTGAGGAGACTGGCGACGCGGGGGACGCGGACGGGGATGAGGAGAGCGAGGGTGGTCGGGGGCGCTCGCGGGGGGCAGCTGCGGCGGTCGCAGCCATGCGGGTGTCTAGGCAGCAGCAGAGGGAGGGCGCACGTGGAGGGGACAGGCGCAGGGGCCCCGACAGGGCGGCCAAGGGCGCCAAGCCGGGGAGCAACAAGCAGCAGCAGCAGGTGCAGGCTGTGGGCGTGGCGGGCGGCACGGAGGGTGCAGGGGCCAGGCCCAAGAAGGAACGGCCCCCCACGGAGCCTGTGGAGCGCATCCTGTCGTACGACGCCAACACGGGGCTGTACCACATCAAGCTGGAAGGTGGGGGAAGGATGCCGCCGGGGTTGGCGTTGTACCAGGAAGCGTTTTATCTGTACGTGTGTGTGTAGGCTGACCAACTGATCGTGTGCACAACTGCACATCCACATCGCTCACATACCTCAGGGTCACTCCGCTCCTACTTGCCCGCCGCTATCCACCGCCACTCAACCCCCAGGCGTGTCGTACCGCCGCACAGCCTACGTAACGCAGGCCTTCCTGGAGGCCAGGCGGCCCGCCCTGCTGCGCATGTACCTGCGCAACTACGACAGCAGCGACACGGGGGGCCCGCCGGACGGCGTGTATACCGACTGGACGCAGGTAGTGGTCTGCGCGATGATACTAGCGTTTGGTACCGCTTCGTATGTCACAATTACTTGATCCTTCCACCTGTGTCCTTGGCAGGTAGAAGCGTATGACCCTGCCGGCACACCGTCCCCGCTCTGCCGCTCCACCTGGCCATTGCTATCCTGATCCCATGCCCCACATCAACTGGCCGCCCGGCCGTCTTTAGCCTTTCCCTTTTTCCCCCAACCCATCCCACCCTCTCTTCCGTCCTCAGTACCGTTTGACGTGCCCTGCACCCCGCCCAGCCGTCGGTAGCCATCCACAAAACCCAAGCCCCGCGCCCCTTCCTCCCCGTGCCCACTTCCTCCCGCCCCTCCCGCCCCCTAGGTCGACCGCGTCATCTCGCACCGCAAGGTGTCCCGCGGCTCCCGCGGCCCCGGTGTGCAGTACCTGGTCAAGTGGCGCGACCTGGAGTACAGCGACGCCACGTGGGAGTGGCAGGAGGAGCTGCAGCAGGAGCGGGACAAGGCCGCCATCGAGGCGTACAAGCGCTTCGACGCACCCCGCGGCAAGGACGGCGGTGGCCGCAACACGCCCAGCCTGCGCGCCCTGCGCACCCCCGACTGGGAGCTGCCCGCCTTCTGCAGCGGCCGCAAGCTGAGGGAGTACCAGGAGGTGGGTGGGGGAGGGGAGCGCGGTATTCTGGGTCTGGGCGTGATTTCTGCCGAGCAGGATCTGCGTTTTGTTGTGCGGACGACCTTGCGTGGTGTGGGTCGTGTAGCTGCGCCTGAGTACGTGAAATGGCCGAAGTGGCACCGAGTTCTGCCATTGCCTCGTGACGGGTGGACTTCGCGCCTTCTGTGCTGATCGGTGCTGCAGGTGTCTGTGCGGTGGATGGTCAACAACGCGGTCAACAGCCGCAACTGCATCCTGGGAGACGAGGTGGGTCAGGGTGCAGGTGGAGGGCGGCACGCTGAGCTATCACTGGATCACACGCTTCTGCGGCTGGGGATTTGGAGTACTCGGGTGACACCGTCATCACTGATTGCCTACTTACGGCCATGGAAACTGTAGGATGCCGAAACGCGTCTCCTGTCCCCCATTCCTATTTGTCGGAGCAACCCTTGCAAGGTGTGCCCCTCCCGCCCCGTCCCCCCGCTCCCTGCCCCTCCCCCCGCAGATGGGTCTGGGCAAGACAGCGCAGTCCATCTCCGTGCTGCAGACGCTGCGGCAGGTGGGCGGCGTGGAGGGCCCCTTCCTGGTGGTGGCGCCGCTCAGCACGCTGCCGCACTGGCAGCGCGAGATACAGACGTGGACGGACATGGTGCGTGGCGTAGCTGCGCTGAGCACCGCTTGCCTTGTCTGTGCTCCTGCCCTGCGGGTGGGGTGCGGGAGCGGCATGGTACGGTAGCTGCTGACACCGATTTTCGCACGCGCCATACCCTCGACCTCGGTGTTTGCTTGAGGCAGTTGCATACATACGCATACACGTATGAGCGCAACCTCAGGCCCCATGACTTTCCCACGCCTTTTCCCGTCATGGTGCCCCCCTCAGAACGTGGTGCTGTTCGCCGGCTCGGCCAAGGACCGCGACCTCATCGAGGAGTACGAGTTCTACCGCAGCGGAGGCGGCAGCACCGGCAGCGGCAGCGGCAGCAGGTGTCGGGACGGCCGTGAGGTCAAGTTCCATGTGCTGCTGGCGTCGTACGAAACCATGCAGCAGGTGTGATGCCGTACAATGCGTGGGGCACCGTCTGACCCACATCCACCCTTAAGTACTCCCGGCTCAAGTCCCTTCCGCCCCCCTGTGTGCAACGCTGCGACCGCAAACAAATTTTCAAGCCCTTCTTAAACCCAAAACCCCTCCCCACTCTCAATTGCGCTTGTTCTCTAGCTACGGCAGCCGTGGCAGTTGTACATGCAGACGCACTGGCCCCGTAGGGTTAACCCACACAGTATCACTACCTCTGCCCTTGCTCCTGTGCAGGAGCGCTTCCGGCTGCGCCGGTTCTCCTGGTCTGCCGCCGTGTTTGACGAGGCGCACCGACTCAAGCGCACCAACAGCGCCACGCGGCAGGCGGCCGACCTGCTGGATGTTGGCTGGAAGCTGCTGCTCACAGGTGGGAGCGGGGCGGGGGCCGGCGGGGGCACGGGCTCGGGGGACGCAGACCTGTAATGTTGTACCACCCTGGTCGTAAAGGGGGATACGTACGCGGCAGGCGGCCCACCTGCTGGACATTGGCTGGAAGCTGCTCCTCACAGGTAGGTAGAAGGTGGCGGCACGAGGCGCCTGGGTTGCGGGGTGGGGTGGTTCGTGGGGTACCGTAAACGACGGGGGCTCAGGTGCCGTAGTCAGGGGCGTGGCGCTGGAAAGCACAGCCGGCGACTGCGGTGGGCAAGGGATGGCGGGGAACGCACTAGCTGAGTAGGCCTGTCCCTGTCCCGTTGTGTGCCGTTGCCTTTATCCCGGCGGCCCCAGGCACGCCCATCCAGAACAACATGCTGGAGCTGTTCTCCATCCTCAACCTGCTGGACCCGGAGGAGTACCCCAGCCAGGTGGGGAGGGGGGCTAAGCGGCGAACGTGATGTCCCCTGAACGCCTGTGCTGAGTATTGCCCGGTTGTGGGGACTGCCCTGGTACTGGGAGCCGTAAGAGGAAAGTCCTTGCTCACATGTGCGTCAGTCAACAACGGAACCACACCCGGAACTACCAACTGCACGCAGGACGACTTCGTGGAGCGGTTTGGTGGCAACCCCAACGGCCCGCCGCCCACCGTGGAGCAGATCAAGCAGCTGCAGGTGGGAGTGCGGGAGGGAATGCGCGCTGTAGCTAGCCTGGTCTCTGTTTCGGTCACAGATGGCGGAAGGGGGTTGAGATTGAGTTCTTTTCTGCAGGCGGCTGGATACAGCACGATTTTGAGTACTTTGGTGGCTGATCGCTGGCTAGGTGACGCGTGGGGAGGCTAGGTGGTACACAACAACACTATTCGTTTGGCGGTTGGTTGGCTTAAGGAGGCACACTAAGGCACTATGTACAGAAGAGGCTGAGAGGTGATGGTACACCAGTACAAGAGTTGACATTACTTTGAGTGCTGCAGTGCGCTCGTACATCATAAGTGCTACTCACATTCTCCTCAGAGCCTCCTGCGCCGTCAGCTTCAAGCCAAGTGAAGAGACGACCTGGAGGACCTACCCGCTAAAAATAGGTCTCCGATACCCCCATAACCCTTCTCCTGAAAAAAAAAACATTATACGACTCCGTTGTTTTGCCTTTCCTGATAGGTGTGGTCGGGACCAGTAAGGATCGTGTGGCCACACCACCTGGATTGTAACATAAAATGCCAAAAAAAAACAGATGGAATTGTCAAGGTGTTACCCTCAAGCTGTTACATACCGATATTGGTGGCCACGCGCCCGTGCTTGGTTCTGGCTTGTCGCGCTGGGGGACACCGCTAGCATGGGGAACCCCTGCCTTGCGAGCATACGCCGTGGGGCAGCTGCCATGGCGCCTCTAGCGTGCCATGCAAGCATGCATGAGCTGCTTCGGTCAGGGTCATAAAGCAGGCACATGCAATAGCTCCGTCACTACAAAGCACCATGTCTCACGCCCTCGCCCTCTTGCACATCCACCCGCAGGAGGCCCTTGCTCCCGTCCCGCAATGGGCTAGCTAAGGCCCGTTTGGCGGCAGTGCTGGCATGTTTTCTGCCTCAGCATACTTCCCTCGGCCGTTTCCTCCCCCGCAGGAGGCTCTGGCCCCCGTGCTGCTGCGGCGCATGAAGGAGGACGTAGAGGAGCTGCCGCAGAAGGAGGAGGTGGGGCTCGATGGGGAAGGGAAGGGAGGGGACCGGATCGTGGGGCCGGGTGTGGGCCCAGCTTACCCGGCGTACTTGCCATTATTTGTACGTCATGGGTTACATACGAGTCCAGAGTTTTGACAGTGTCTCCTCTCCTGTACATGTAGTAAGCTCCACGGCTTTGTGTTTAGCCAGATTAACATGTAGTAAGCTGTTTTTTCGCCGCCCCTGCACATGAGATGTATGCCCCCATCCCATAAATGTGGCCCTTGTTCACGCTTCCGATCCATACCCTCGGCTCCCTTGTGTACGGCCAGGTGGTCATCTGGGTGGAGCTGACCTCGCAACACACCACCTCAAGCTTTCACCACCTCTTGTGCCCACCCCGCGCCTATGGTATGCAACAGGTGGTCATCTGGGTGGAGCTGACGTCGCTGCAGCGGCAGT
>VFQN01007063.1_pt1 | contig 12317 bp, 9 predicted proteins | sample 3512371 | NCBI WGS metagenome assembly VFQN01 (sample SAMN10412370, study PRJNA504923) | tailings metagenome | isolation source: Replicate 2 from Balatoc abandoned mine | place: Philippines: Itogon, Benguet | collected 2017-08-28
AATTGCTTGCTTCATCTAAAAACCAACTCATGTCTCAACCCCAAAAATCATTCAAACCCTTTGTTTCTCCTGAAACAAACATGAAAGAGCTCACTGTGAAATCGATTCTCGTGGGTAGTCTTTTTGGTGTCATCTTTGGTGCCGCTACCGTTTACTTAGCTTTAAAAGCAGGTCTAACAGTATCCGCATCAATTCCTATTGCTGTAATCGCGATCACTTTAGGAAGAAAGTTTTTAAAGACAACCATTCTTGAGAATAATATCATTCAAACCACGGGTTCTGCAGGTGAGAGTATTGCTGCAGGTGTTGCTTTTACTTTACCTGGATTTTTATTTCTTTCATCACCCAGTAGTGCTGAGTATTTTAATTATCTCACCATTTTAATTCTTGCAATCGTCGGTGGTTTATTGGGAACACTTTTGATGGTACCCCTACGAAAGGCTTTAATTGTAAATGAGCACCATAATTTGCCGTATCCGGAAGGAACAGCTTGTGGTGATGTATTAAAAGCCGGTGAGCGTGGTGGTGATTTTGCTAAAACTGCTTTCTGGGGTTTGGGCGTTGCATTTGTATATGCCATTTTACAAAAAGTAATGCATGTAATTGCAGAAACACCTTTTTATGCTACTAAACAAATCAATAAATTTTTTCCGTCAGCAAAAGTCAGTGGTGAGATTACGCCTGAATATTTAGGTGTTGGTTATATCATTGGTCCAAAGATTGCCGGTGTCTTAGTGGCAGGTAGTGTATTGAGTTGGATGGTTTTCATTCCTTTATTATCTACACTTGTACCTCCTGATGTGATTGCTATTCAATTGGTGAAATTGGGATACCTGTCTGATATTGCCAATGCCGGTGGTAAAGGAGGCTGGGATCCGGTAACCCACACATTCAATGATTATTCTGCAGCTATCTATTACGCTTATGTTCGTCAAGTAGGTGCTGGTACTGTGGCTGCGGGAGGTATTATTACTTTAGTAAAAACCATTCCTACCATTGTCAAATCTGTGAAAGGAAGTATGGCTTCTCTGCGTGGTGGATCATCAGCCGCTGAGAGTTCAATATCCAGAACAGATAAAGACCTTAGTTTGAAAGTAGTAGGCTTAGGTAGTTTGGCATTGATCGCTATTATCTCTGTCATTCCAAGTTTACCGGGAGATGGATTTCTTCAAAAAGTATTGATCGGTATTCTAGTAGTATTGTTTGGTGCATTATTCGTAACGGTTTCATCACGTATCGTTGGATTGATCGGTTCTTCGAACAATCCAATTAGTGGTATGACCATCGCTACGGTAATGGGTACCAGTTTGATCTTCCTGAGTTTGGGCTGGTCCGGACAAGCATACGAACCTTTGGTATTAGTGGTTGGAGGTATGATTTGTATTGCTGCCGCCAATGCTGGGGCTACTTCTCAGGACTTGAAGAGTGGTTATATTGTTGGTGCAACTCCTCGCAATCAGCAGATTGCATTATTTGTAGGTGCGATCGTTTCATCTATTGTAATTGGTATCACAGTGAAGTTTTTGGATAAGCCAACTACTGAAATGGTACAACAAGGCGTACAACATGCGATTGGTACTGAAAAATATCCTGCACCTCAAGCTACTTTGATGGCAACACTGATCAAAGGAATTCTTTCCCAGAATTTGGATTGGCAATATGTAATCGTAGGGATGTTCCTGGCAGTAGTGATGGAACTTTGTGGTATCAAATCACTCAGCTTTGCCATTGGTGTATATCTGCCTTTAGCTACTACACTTCCCATCTTTATTGGAGGTGCAATACGTGGATTGGTAGAGAGCCGTCAGAAAAAAGATAAAAAAGAAGTGAGTGCAGAAGAAGAGGAACTCAGTAAAGGAAGTTTGTTTGCAACCGGATTGGTAGCAGGCGGTGCCGTTGCAGGTGTGGTTATTGCATTTATTACGGGTACTTCCGGAGGTGAAAAATTCCTGCAAAATGTGAGTATGGAACATGGATTGGTAGGAATGCTTTCTGAAAATGGATACTTCTTACTTGGCACCCTTTTCTTTGCTTTGATGGGACTGATATTATACAGAGTGGCTATGAAGAAAACGGAGTAGCTATCTTAGAACGTATTTTATTGCCACTGAAGACACTGAAAGTCACAGAACGATTTCTGTGTTCCTCAGTGCCCTCAGTGGCATTTTTTTTCTTCTGAACAGTTTAAACTTAAGACCCATTCATCCGTCAAAACACAAAAGAAAAACCATGTGGCTGAAAAGAGCAATTGTAGTTTTCTCATTCATAGCATCCACAGCATTTATTCCTGTAGATCCTTATTCTTCCACCCTTCGAATGCCTTATCAGCAGGCTGGTCTCTCTAAAGAGCAGGCGGCGGCTCATTTATTAAATCGTTTCAGTTTTGGCATACAACCCGGACAAATCGAAGAAGTTGTAAAGATGGGCTTAGAAAACTGGTTGCAACAACAATTGGAAGCATCCTTACCCGATACAGAACTGGATAAGCGTTTAGCTGGTTTTGATGCTTTACAAATGAGTAATGAAGCTATTGTGAATCATTATTTAACTCCTGCGCAGATCATACGATTGGGTGTTCAGCAAAAGATTATTCGTAATGATTCTCTCAGCAATACAGATCGCGAAAAATACAGACAAGAATTAGCTAAAGTGATGAGAGCATCTGGGGTAAAACCAGTACAAGAGCTGCATCGTCAATTGGTAAATCAGAAAGTTCTTCGAGCGGTATATAGTAATAATCAATTGAAAGAAGTGTTGACAGATTTCTGGTTCAATCATTTCAATGTGTCACTAACCAAAGGTCAATCGCAGCAATATGTGATGAGTTATGAACGCGATGCGATCAGACCTTATGTATTCGGAAATTTTAAGGACATGTTATTGGCGACAGCCAAACATCCAGCGATGCTGGAGTATTTGGATAATGCTTTAAGTGTGAGTAATGACAATGAACGGACACGCAGACAACAAAACAATGCCTTGTTACGTGCTGTACGAGAAAGGGCAGAGGCCAGACTGAATGATACATCTATGCAAGGGAATGCTTTATTACAACAAGCTGTTGCAGCCAGGAGAACACAGGGCTTGAATGAAAACTATGCACGAGAGGTCATGGAGTTACATACCATGGGTGTAGATGGTGGGTACACCCAGAAAGACGTAACAGAGGTGGCAAGGGCATTAACAGGTTGGACTGTACGACCCATGTTTAAAAATGGTCCGGCGATGCGTCTGATTGAAAATCTTAATGAAGAGCAATTGAAAAGAAGGGGGCTAATGATAGAGGGTGATTTTTTATTTCGTGGTGATAAACATGATGAAAATGAAAAAATCATTCTTGGAAAAAAATACCGTGGTACAGATGGGTATGAAGAAGGCGTAGCAGTATTGAATACACTGGCATCACATACTTCAACAGCTAAATTTATTGCAACAAAATTGGCGATACGTTTCGTGTCTGATGAGCCATCGCAAGCATTAGTCAAAACATTGTCGAATACTTATCAGCAAACAGATGGAAATTTAAAAGCCATGATCATTGCCATGGTAAACCATCCTGATTTTTGGTCAAAGAAAGCTTTGCGTGAAAAAATTAAATCTCCTTTTGAATTTGCTATCAGCGCACTCAGGGCAACAAAAGCACAAGTGATGCAACCTTTTCAAGTTTTTAACTGGTGTAGTAAAATGGGACAAAGGGTTTACTATTATCAGGCACCAACCGGTTTTCCCGATCGTGCTAACTTTTGGATCAATAGTGGAGCACTCTTAAATAGAATGAATTTTGGATTGGCATTGGCTACACAAAAAATTCCGGGGGTTCGGGTGAATCTGTTGGTATTAAACAATAACCATGAACCGGAAAGTGCCGATGAAGCCTTACGTACTTTCAGTAAAATATTATTACCGCAGAGAGACAATGAAGAAAATATTAAAAGACTAACAGCCATGGTGCGTGATGCGAATGTGGAAGAAAAAATAGCTGTTGCAGCTGCTAAAGCAAAGAATAATAGCGTGGAGGAAGAGGAAGAAGAAACAAGAGGAGAAGTGACAAGAGACAAGGAAGACGTCAAGAAGGAAGTAACAAGTATGGCGCAGGTGGTGGGAATTATTATTGGGTCGCCGGAGTTTCAGAGGAAGTGAGGGGAAGAAGAAGTGAAAAGTGAAAGGTGAAAGGTGAAATGTGAAACGAACAGTTTGTCAAATTCTTACTTGTAGCTTGAGGCTTGCAGCTTCTAGCCACAAAAATCAAAGCTCAAAAAACTAAACATATGATTCATCGTAGGGCATTTATGAAATCTGGGGCTATGGCATTATTTGCAGCTGGATTTGGTGGCGTTCCCAACTTTATTGCTCGTGCGGCAGAGAGCGGCAAGATCATTCCACCGTATAAAAGAAACAAAGTGTTGGTATGTATCTTTCAAAGAGGTGCAATGGATGGGTTAATGGCAGTGAGTCCTTTTACTGATCCTAACCTGAAAACACTTCGTCCCACTTTATACATGAGCCCGGCACAAACACGAGGTAGTATGCTGGATCTCGATGGACAATTTGCATTGCATCCATCACTCCAAAGTTTATCATCTTACTTCACCGAAGGTAGAATGGCAGTAGTGCATGGTGTAGGCAGTCCGAATAATACCCGTAGTCATTTTGATGCACAGGATTTCATGGAGAGTGGAACACCTTTTAATAAAGGGACTACCAGTGGTTGGTTGAATAGAGCTATAGGTTTAACGGGTCATGAAGCAACACCATTTAGTGCTGTAAGTATTACAAATGCATTACCGCGTAGTTTGTATGGTGATAGAGAAGCTTTAGCCATCAGTAATCTTCAAGATTTTGCTATACAAATGCAGGGAAATCCAATGGCAGGGAATATGGCAGCTAAATCATTTGAATCCCTGTATGATCAAACCAGTAATCAGCTGCTGAATAAAACAGGCAAAGAGAGTTTTGAAGCGATGCGGATTTTGAAGTCTACGGATATTAAAAATTATCAACCGGCAAATGGTGCGGTATATCCAAACTCACCTTTAGGAAATTCTTTGAAGCAAATCGCAACACTCATTAAAATGGATGTGGGCATGGAAGTAGCGTTTGCAGAAAGTGGTGGATGGGATACACATTTCAATCAGGGAACAGTGAATGGTGCATTTGCTCGTAACCTGCGCGATTTTAGTGATAGTATTGCAGCTTTCTGGAAAGATATGGGTACGTACCAGGATGATGTTACTGTGATGACGATGACAGAATTTGGTAGAACTGCACACCAAAATGGAACAGGTGGAACAGATCACGGAAGAGCCAGTTGTTTATTTGTATTGGGGAATGATGTTGCAGGCGGTAAAGTATATCATCAAATGAAATCACTAGCGAAATCTGATTTGGAAGACGGACGTGATTTGCCAGTATCAACAGATTTTCGAGCGGTATTCAGTGATGTAGCGTTGGGACATTTGAAATTAAAACAAACAAAAGGATTGTTTCCGGGTTGGGATGGTAAGGCTTTGAATATTATTAAGGGATAAGCATGGCATATCAATAATCACCTTTGAAAACGGTGTACAATATTTCCTTCTGTATTGATATAAACAATATCATTACCCATTTCCATCATGGCTAATCCATTGTTGAAAATACCCATGCGATCGAATTGAGGCGGTATCACCCATTCTCCTTTTTTATTGATGAAGCCCCAGCTTTTATAGTCTTTTTCAACAGCAACAAGACCTTCGCTAAACGATCCGGCATTCGTGTAAATAGGAGGAACGACCCATTCTCCACGCAAATCTACAAATCCCCATTTGTTACTTGTATCTCTGGCTGCGGATAAACTATCCTTAAAGCCATTCATTCTTGTAAAAGAGGTTTTGATACTTTGATTACTTTTAATATTCAGTATCTCCCATTTATCTGTCATATTTTTTTGGGTACAAACTGTAGCTGCAAAAACAGCTGAAATATTATAAAATTGAGGTTGCAGTATGAATTTTCCACTACTGTCTATTAAGCCCCATAAATTATTTTTGAGAGAGGCTTGAGCTACTCCTTCAACAAAGCCGTAACAGAGCATAAACTGTGGTTGTATCACCCATTCTCCCTTCTTATTGATATATCCCCATTTGCCGTTTTGTTGAGCACGGGCTTTTCCTTCAGTAAATTGATCTGCAGCACTGTATTGAGGAGTGATTAGCCATTTACCTTTTTCATTGATAAAACCATATTTAGCGGATAATATATGATTTCCAATGGCAGCTACTGCAATACTGTCTTTAAATGCACTTGCAAAAAAAAACTGAGGTTCTATTACAGTTCTTCCATTGGTTTTGTGAAGAAAACCGAATCGATTTTTGTCTATAAAGGGAATCAAGTTTTGCGTATGCGCAGTTACAAACAGTAGTACAAAAATTGAAAGAAGAATACTCTTTTGCATAGATAGATGTAATACTAGGAAATTAATCAAACTTAATCCTTTCAACAACCATTTTCTTTATGCGGCTGGCTAATTCATAGTAATAATTAGCTTCTGAAAATTCAGGTAAATTACTGATGTCGGGATACCTAGATTGAACTGCATATATATTTATATTCATACAGTCTATAGTACTAAATATTGGATCGAAAGAAGCACATTCATTTAAAAGAAAAACGATATTATGCGTACGTTCTACATCAATACCTTTAAAAATCAGGTAAGCCTTTAAGTCTTTCTCAATAGATTGTTGACAATGAAAACAGCATGTATCTAGGATTGCAGGTTCTATTTCCAATAAACGCTGAGCACTTAGTAAATCATTATTTGCTCTTTGAAGCCAAGCGTCAATATAATCTTTCATTTCCGGTGTCATAAAGAAATGCCTTCTCTTAAAACAGTTCGTATGATATTGCCGGGTAACTTTTGTTTTTCTAAAACCTCTTTTTCATTACTAATAATTAAATCTACTGGTATCTTGATTTGTTCTACAAATATTTTGTCAAGTATACGATACCATCTTTTTTTTTCCTCAATATTCGATACATTGGGAGTAATCACTAAAAGGTCGAAGTCACTTTTAGAATCAGAAGAGTTTCTAGCTTGTGAACCAAATAAAATGACACGTGATCCTGGAATTGTTGCATTCACAGTATTACGTATTAAACTATATAGTTCTGATCTAACCATACTTAAAGATACCTCATTTATATGAATTCGTATATTAATGAGAATATGATAATCACAGTCTTCCGTTCTTAATCTCATCTACCACGCTTGGATCAAGAAGTGTAGATGTATCGCCTAAGTTTTCTGTTTCTCCTTCTGCTATCTTACGAAGAATTCTTCGCATGATTTTACCGCTTCTGGTTTTGGGTAGTCCGCTTACAAACTGAATTTTATCAGGTTTTGCAATAGCGCCAATGATTCTAGTGACAGTTTGTAGAATATCTTTTCTCACCAGATCTCCCGTACCATGTGTATCCTGTGCATGAGATCCTTGATAAATGACATAAGCATAAATACCTTGTCCTTTGATATCATGCGGATAACCTACCACAGCACTCTCAACCACACCTGCATGCATATTGATGGCATTTTCTACTTCTGCTGTACCAATGCGATGTCCGCTAACATTCAATACATCATCAACTCTACCGGTAATACGGAAGAAGCCATCTTTATTCTTTAAAGCACCATCACCTGTGAAATACATGTTTTCATAGGTAGCAAAATAGTTGGTGCGACATCTTTCATGATCGCCATAAGTGGTTCTCAAAATAGATGGCCACGGGGCTTTGATGCAGAGATTACCGGATATGGTTTCTTCTCCTTCCTGTATGATTTCTTTCCCATTTTCATCAACCAATACCATTTGCAAGCCCGGCATTGGAAGTGTAGCCCATCCTGGTTTTGCTGGCGTAATACCTGCTAGATTCGAAATGAGACACCCGCCAGTTTCTGTTTGCCACCAGGTATCTACGATCGGACATTTTCTCTTGCCTACATGTTCATCATACCAATGCCATGCTTCTTCATTGATGGGTTCACCAACAGTACCCAATACTTTTAATGACGAAAGATTTTTTCCTTGTAAAGGTCCCAATCCAAATCCCATCAAGCTACGAATAGCAGTGGGCGCTGTATATAAAATGTTGACTTTGTATTTGTCTACAATATCCCAAAACCTGCCAGCATCAGGCCAGGTAGGTACACCTTCAAATAACAAAGAAGTAGCACCGGCGCTTAATGGTCCATATACGATATAACTATGTCCTGTAATCCAGCCAATATCTGCTGTACAGAAATGTACTTGTCCGGGTTCATATTGAAACACATTTACGAAAGTGTAGTTGGTGTAAATCATGTAACCTGCTACACTATGTACAACACCTTTGGGTTTTCCGGTAGAACCGGATGTATAAAGAATGAACAATGGATCTTCTGCATCCATTTCTTCAGCTTCAATAAATGTGATGCCTTTTTCTTCGACTTGTTTCATCTCATCTTCCCACCACACATCTCTTCCTTTGATCATGGATACTGGTGTACGTGTACGGGTGGCAACAATAACACGCTTTACGGTTTTATTTCCGATCAATGCATCATCAATTACACTCTTCAAGGGAATATCTTTAGCACCTCTGTAAGCACCATCACAAGTAACGATGAATTCTGCCTTAGCATCTTCTAATCTGTCAGCAATACTTTGTGCGGAGAAACCTCCAAATACAACGGAATGAATAGCACCAATTCTGGCACAAGCTAAAACTGCAATGGCGAGCTCTGGAATCATGCCCATGTAAATACAAACACGATCTCCTTTTTTTACGCCATTATTTTTGAGCACATGTGCAAATTGACATACTTTCTCATGTAACTTTTTATAAGTAAGGATGCGATGATTCTCATCAGGTGCATTCGGCTCCCAGATGATGGCAGGATGGTTGGCTTTGGTGGCGAGATGTCTGTCTAAGCAATTCTCAGTGATATTCAGTTTTCCCCCTTTGAACCATTCTACCTTAGGTTCTGTAAAGTTCCATTCCAGTACTTTATCCCATTTTTTCTTCCAGGTAAAATGATCGGCAATAGAACCCCAAAATGCTTCTGGATCCTGTATACTTTTCTGATAAGCTTCCTGATAGGCTTCAAAACTTTTAATCTGATAGGGATAAGACATGCCAGCAATTTTTGAGCTATAAATATACTGTATGCTGCTTCTTCAACTGTGAATGTTTTCTATAAAATATCAGGAACAAAAAATCCCGACCAGTTTTATTGGTCGGGACTTTTTGATTTGAAAACTGGTGATTTATTTTACATACTTCAAAATATCATCACTGTCAGGGGTTACTTTACTTGGGAAATAAGCGATCATCTTTCCATTTTCATCCAATAAAAATTTATTGAAATTCCATTTGATATCAGCATCCAGTACACCATTCTTTGCTTTACTAGTCAGCCACTGATAAATGGGCGCCATATCTTCTCCTTTCACACTCACTTTACTTGCCAATGGAAATTTAACACCAAAACGTGCTTTGCAGAAATCTTGTATTTCTTTATCACTGCCAGGTTCTTGTCCATTAAAATTATTGGCAGGAAAACCAACGATTACCAGTTTGTCTTTATATTGATCATACACTTTTTGCAAAGCTTCATATTGAGGTGTGTAGCCACATTTAGATGCGGTATTAACTACAAGTATCTTTTTCCCTTTGAATTTTGCAAAATCAATAGTACCACCTTCGATGGATTTTACTTTAAATGAGTGGATGCTGCCATTGTCGGGTAAAGTGAAAGCAGACATCATAACAACTGCTACTAATGCGAGAACGTATTTCATACAATAGATTTTTTTCAAAATAACACTTAAATAAGGGAATTGTTATCGCTTTTCGGTGAATAGATAAAAATGCCCCTTTAGAGTGTATATGCCGCGGCAGCGATGCTGAGTCTGCAATTGGGTATCGAGTTGAGTATTTGTCCGCAGGCTTCCAAAGTAGCGCCGGTTGTTATCACGTCATCTACGAGTAGAACATGCTGATTGATCAATTGATCTGGGTGTACTACCTTAAATACGCCTTCCATGTTCTGCCACCTGGCAAGGCGGTTTTGGGTGGTTTGACTATCGGTAAACTTTTCTCGTTGAATCGCTTTTGCGTTTAAAGGTCTAGACCAGACTTCCCTAACACCCTCGCAAAGCACTTCGGCCTGATTATATCCTCTTTTGAATTGTTTTTTTGGATTTAGAGGGAGCGGCACAAGTACATCAACATCGGCGAAGCGGGGCTCAGATCTTAGAGCATAACCCATCATTCTGCCTAAAAACAGTCCGGCCTGCTTATTATGATGGTATTTGAGCTGTACCAGGAGCTCCTGTACCAATGAAAGTTTAGTGAAATAGTACAAAGCACCAGCTTTTTCTACCCTAATCCTCCCAAAAAAGGCTTTTTCCACCGGATTATTGGGTTGGTGAAAGAACCCAGTTTCCGGTAGCTGGTGGGTACACCGACTGCAAATCTGCTGTTGAAGCCCCAGATAGTCGCTGCCACAGCCAATGCAATAATGCGGATATACAAGTTGTAAAAGAGATTTGGCAATGGATTTCATGCTCCGAAACTATGTGCTCGAGCGTAGGTATTTCCCGCAAAAATGATGGAAGCGGAAACCAAATGTGAAAAGTCAAAAGTGAAAGGTGAAAAGAGTGGTTCGGTTTCACTTTTGACCTTTCACTTTTCACCTAAAAAAGTTGCTGATACACTTCATCAACCCGACTCAATGCAATGACTTGAATCTTGTATGCTTGTGGATTGAAACTTTTCTTGTTGTATTTCGAAACAAATATTTTTTCGAATCCAAGTTTCTCTGCTTCTGCAATACGTTGTTCTATTTTATTAACGGCTCTGATTTCTCCATTTAGTCCAACTTCACCTGCAAAACATACATGAGGAGGAAGTGGAACATCTTCATATGAAGAGAGTAAAGCGCAAATGACTGCGAGATCAATAGAGGGATCTTCTACTTTAATACCACCCGCAATGTTTACAAAAACATCTTTCATCCCAAATTGAAAACCTCCACGTTTTTCAAGAACTGCTAATAGTAATTGTAATCTTCTGGTATCAAAACCGGTAACTGTTCTTTGAGGTGTTCCATACACACTTTGTGTAACCAATGCTTGTACTTCAATCAGTAAAGGACGCATACCTTCCAGTGTAGCAGCGATACCACTACCACTCAACTGATCTTCTCTTTGTGCAATTAAAATTTCTGATGGATTGGCCACTACCCGCATCCCATCACCCGTCATTTCATAGATGCCCAATTCGGCTGTACTACCAAAACGGTTCTTCAAAGTTCTTAGGATTCGGTATGCATAATGACGATCGCCTTCGAACTGCAAAACCGTGTCTACCATATGTTCCAGCACTTTCGGACCGGCAATAGCGCCGTCTTTGGTGATATGTCCAATTAGGAAAACAGGTGTATTGGTTTCTTTAGCGAAGCGTTGAAATTCGGCGGCACATTCCCTGATTTGTGAAACAGTTCCTGCAGAAGAATCGATTAGGTTAGATTGTAAAGTTTGGATAGAGTCTACAATTACTAATTGTGGTTTCAGTTTTTTGATTTCCTGAAAAATAGTTTGCGTAGATGTTTCAGTAAGCAGATAAAAATTTTCATTTTGGATCTTTAATCGATCCGCACGCATTTTAATTTGTTGTTCACTTTCTTCCCCACTGATATACAAAACCCTCAGTTGATTTAGTAGTAAACCGTTTTGTAAAAACAAAGTACTCTTACCAATACCCGGTTCACCTGCTACTAGAATAATACTTCCCGGTACAATGCCCCCTCCCAGTACGCGATCTAGTTCCGGATCCTGACTTTTGATTCTTTTTTCCTCTGTTGTCTGAACCTCGTTTAAGGATATCGTTTTTGTTTTTCTTTTTTCTTCTTTGTAATCATCCCATTTTTCTTCCTTCACATTTCCTTTATCCAGTATTTCTTCAGTGAAAGTATTCCATTGTGAACAAGCCGGACATTTTCCGATCCACTTCGCACTTTCATAACCACAATTGCTACAGAAAAAAGCTGTTTTAATCTTACTCATTGGTTAAAGGTACTGTTGAAATGATGAGTTCTTTTCAGTAAAAAAATGCGCAAAAAAAAATGATGAAATTTTGTGTAAAATCAACAGTATTTCGAATAAAAAAATGGCTATTCATAAAAGTAGAAAAACGCTGAAACGCAACACTGACGGGCATGTAAAAGGGCCAACATTGCTGTTGACCCTGTTTACTTACTAACCCATTAAATTCTACCACTAAGTTACAAAACCGAG
>VFQN01007064.1_pt1 | contig 12315 bp, 22 predicted proteins | sample 3512371 | NCBI WGS metagenome assembly VFQN01 (sample SAMN10412370, study PRJNA504923) | tailings metagenome | isolation source: Replicate 2 from Balatoc abandoned mine | place: Philippines: Itogon, Benguet | collected 2017-08-28
GTTCGTTCAATTGAATTTTGAAAGCCAATTTGGTGTTTTTACAATGAGAAATATCCAGTTGAGGGATTGTGTAAAAATTTCGTTTCCTCCCCCCCCCCCCCCCCCCGGTATTTTATGTTACAATCCAGGTGGTGTGGCCACACGATCCGTTTTGCATGCCAGGTGCCAAAAAGGCATGTACTGTCCAGTACCAGCGGAGCAGAGTGGTAGAATGTTAACGGCGGTCTCTTCATAAACGTCCTCGTATCTGGCCATGCAGGCATCCCAGCCAGGGGAGATCTGCCCTGATCGTGTTTCAGCAGGGTTCAGCTCCAGTTCGAAGCGAGCTCCGCCAGCAGCACCAGGCAGTTGCACGTGTACGTGTCGTGACAGCCATGGGAAGCGTTACCAACCCTGGCGACCACCGCAGCACCTTAAGGACCAGCCAGCAGCCACCAAAGCAACATGCATCAGAGGCTAATGACGCACTGGGCGGCGCGTGCCAACCGCTTTCCACGTGGCAGTGCAAAGCAGGGGAGCTCCCTTGGTGCGAAGGGCCCATGCCCTTCCGCGCCTTTTGGCATACCGTACGGAACAAAGTGATCACCCACGCTGCATCCCTGGCCCACCACCTTCATTGCGCCACCAGCCAGCTAGGGTAAGTAATAACCAGCTACCTTCAACCAAGGCAGCGCGACCCGCCTTCCCTCCGTGCCGTACAACCATCCCCGCGCCGCCCTAGGATACCGTTGCTTGCGGGGCCATACATATGCAATTGTTTGGGGTTGCTGCTGGGTTGCTGTGCACATGGACGTACAACAGACGTTGCAACACACGCGACAACAGATGCTGACGGACCTTTTCAACCGGCGCGAAGCCCTGCATGACCGTTTACGACGCGAGCTTCAGAAGTATGAGGCTGAGACTAAGGAGCTAGGACAAGATTTGGATGATTATGACAAGGCAGCAACGGAGATGATTGCGCTGCTGACGGTTGCGGTGGAGTGGCAGCTGCTGAAGACGCTCGGCAAGGACGACAGTGTGACGTCGTTCCGCAACAAGTTTACGATCGAGGAGCTCGAGACCGTGGCCTTTCCGCCAGAGTTCGAGCCGTGCCGGGACGCCCTCGTGAAGGCCGCTCGCACAGTTGACGAGCGACGCAAAGCCATGGCTGTCTGGCCTTTGCCACCTCCCTCGGACGACATGATCTAGGCCTAGGTAGGTTCGTTGGGGCCCTAGCCTTACCCTTTTATGTCATCGCCAACCCCCTCCCCCTGCTGCATTATAGCCCGCTCACTCGTGCACCTCAAGCTTGAGGTACACCACTTACTCGTGCAACCTGTGGCAACCTGCCCCACCTGCTGCCTACCTGCCCCTAGTGACGCTGGAATCTCGTATTCAGGAATCTCAGTTGTACAGCTTCCGGCACACCCACACAAACTGTGCCCCCCTGTCGTGGGCACGTGCAGCTCAACGAGCTGCCCCATGCGGTCCTCGCGTCTGCTGCTCTCCTGAGCGCACCTCAGTAACACCTAGTTCCCACGCCACTCCCATTATTCCCTCCCCCCTCCTCACTCCGGCCCCCCTCATCGACCACGTCAATTCACAGACTTCGCCGGCCTTCCTACCGCCTATGGCCCCCTCCTCCTCTCCGCCGTGGCTGGGGTGCGGGGCTGCGCTCCTGAACCACCCCAAGCCGCATAGGCAGCAGCTGCCGGAGCCGGTGCACGGGTGAGCAGGGCCTTGTGTGTGTTCCCCTGGGGAGATAGTAGAGGTGGTGAGGCAGTTGCGCTGGGCGAACCTCTTACTGCCCAAGTACTGCATCCCTGCACGGGCTCACAGTGGGCAACGTGTCTCATGCCTGTGTGTGTGCCTGTTATATATGTGGGAGGAGGGTGGCGAAGAGCGAGGGGAGGAGGCACAGACGGGAGCGACCGTTGTATGTACCGCAGCCCCAATTATTGCTCAGCGATTCTGAATCAAGCCCCACTGGTTGTGCGTTCCGCACACAGCGCCCGTCCCTCTTACCCTCGCTCCCACCCCGTAAGGTGCGCACCCCCTGCGCGTCCCTTCCCCTCCCCCGCAGTGCGTCGGCCCCCGTCCAGCGGCTGCCGGTGCTGTGCTGCCTGCGGCCCGATCAGCTGGTTCCCTTCGTGGAGGCGTGGGTGTGCCAGGAGCGGGGGGCCGTGCTTCGTGCCGCCAGCGCAAGAGCCGCTGCACGTGCGCTGGCGGCGGCGGCGTTGCCCGCCACACCGCTGCTGTCCCGCCGTGCTATCGCCAGGGAACTAATTCGTGGAGCACGCTGCTGCCGCAGTTTGCATGGGGGCGGGGTCAGGGTTCAGTAGAGAGCGGCAGGTGGCTGCCATGCTGTGTGGAGGATGCACAGGCGACATTCGTGCTCGTGGTCAGGGCAGCCTGCGTGGAGGGAGCGTGCACGGATTCCCTGACAGGATGCGGGAGGTTGGCCTTGAGGCCCACGTTGGTGTTGGTTGCAGGCTTATTTGTGCCGGCGCTGTGCTTGGATGCGTGTGGCAGTAGTGCAGAGACGTTGCAGAGACGTTACGGCAGCGAACGCTTGGACGCTTGTGTGCATAGCGCGGAGTTATTAGCCGTTTGGCGGTGCAGAGGCGGTGCCGGCGCTGTGCTTGGGCGCTTGTGGGACTAGTGCAGCGATTGTGGCATAGCGGTGCGGAGGTGACACTGGGGCACGAGCTGTTCCTGCCGGTGGATGCACTGCTGTGGTTGGAGTGCGAGGAGTCGCCCACGCTGGCCCTGGCAGGGCCCGCGGGTGCCTGGCCAAGGACATGATTTTTAACTCTTTAACTGGTACAGTTCTGCTATTGTGGTATGTCTGTGCTGGTCGTTTACACGTGGCGGGCCGTGGTGTCGGTGTTAACGTGGTGGGATAGCTGCAGCAGGAGTGGACCTGACTTGACCTAAGGTGACAGGTGCCAGACCCAGTGCGCGGTAGCCATTGCACGGTAGCAGCTAGTCATCGGTTTGACCGTGGGCAAAGGGGCCACCGTGGGCAGTGGCCGTCCCGTTTGCCATCAGCGTAAGTGTGGTTGGTGGTGTAGACGCCAGCTGCGGCTTTGTGCGGCTACAGTGTCCGGCAAGCGCCCAATAGATTGTTTTCAGAGCCCAAGGGCCTTCCACGACGGGAAAACCTTGGACACACGGCAGACACACATGCACTTCGAGGCTTCTCTCGCTGTCACAGCGGATTGGTCGATAAGCAACGGTGTGCATGTGCACTGCCTCGCGGTCGTCCGCCTAATGAGTACCGTACAGGCAGGTACAGGTGGCTGCGGTGGTTGGGTCCCACAAGGCAACACATCCCGCTTGCTGGCCTGCTTGGTGCCCAACGGGCTGCAGGCACCCCAGTAAAGTTTGGCAACTCCCGTGTGGAAGCAGCACGCACGACTAGACCTACAGCACGAACGTACTAAAGGGCAGGAGCGGTCGACTAAAACGGGCACAAAATGCTCGTACCCCATGCACCAGCGTACGGCAGCACAGCCGTGGCACTTTCCCGGCCATGACCATCACCGCAGCCTTGTATAAGTGATTGTGGCACTTCAGCACATCGAACGACCTGCACATAACCGCTTTTGCTTCGCTTTGGCACTCGGAAGTCAGCTTGCGACTAACCGGTTTTTTCTACACGGTACGAGGACTGGTTCGCGAAATACGGGTAAGTGAATGGAAGTGATATTGCCAGCTGAGCAAGCTTCGTTACTGCTTGGAACGACCGGGCAGGCGTTCGTTACTGCTGGAACGACCGAGGCCGTTAGTTACTCCAGGTTACTCGGTTGCGCTGGGGAGCCCCACCTTGCACTTGATCCTGGTACCTTGTATGTCAGTAACATAACAGCTATGACCCATATCGACGTAGCGAGCCGGTGCGAACGCCTGACCCTGCTACTCCTCGGGCGTGCCTTCAGCGTGTCCTGGTCAACCCCGCAGGCGTACCACGCGTACCACCGGCCCTTGTTGAGGCTTGTGGCCTGAGTCCTCCCGATGAGATCGCGAGCTAGCAAGGTCAGCAGCAGCCGGGGGCAGCAGCAGCATCTGCCCACATCTCTTCAGCTGCACATCCTGTCCTTCCTGCCCCCAAACGACCGAGCCTTCAGCGGGCGCCTGGCGTTCCGGGAGGCGAACGAAACCCTCAGCACGGACCCCAGCTGCATCGCCTCCTTATCCCAGCCGCTACCGGCCCATGCAGAGGCCTGGGCCGTGCAGGTAGGGCAGCAGCACGTGCACAGCCTCACCTTCCAGCGCAAGCTAGGGCTGCTGAGCGCCGCAGCGGCCAGCGGGAGCGAGGTCAACCTGGAGGTGGCGCTGGCGCTGCTGCGGCCCAGCATCTTCCCAGAGATGCTGCTGCCTGGCTACACTTTCCGTTTTGGAATGAACAACCCGACACCACTCAACCCCGGAGCAGCGGCAGTCAAGGCTGGCCACCTCCACCTGCTGGGTTGGCTCCTGCGCCACTGCCCCAGCCTGGCTTCAGCTCCTGGGGTACTGGCGGCAGCGGCAGAGCATCGCGACCTTCCGGGGCTGAAGGAGGTGTGCGGCGTCCTGCGTGCCGATCCAAATCAGGGCGTCCTGGACGCAGCCGCTGGGTCGGCCACCCCGGATGCGGTCGCCAAACTAGAGTGGCTGTTGGCTCTGCCGGGCAGCGCTTGCAGCCTGCGGGAGAGCACCGCTGAGGCCGCTGCCATAACGGGGAACCTGGGCGTGCTGCGGTGGCTAAAGGGCCAGGGCTGCCCCATGGCCACGGAAGGCGCCCTCCGGGAAGCCCTGCAGCATGCCGGCGTGCCAATAGCGCAGTGGCTGGTGGACGAGGGGGGTTGCCGCTTGCCGGAGGCAGGGGCAAGAGGCGCGTGGAAGGGGCTCCTGGAGGGGGCGGCAGGAGGCCCGGGCGGGGTGGCGAAGCTGCAGTGGCTGCAGGGCCGGGGTGCACCGCCCCTGGACAGCGAGGTCGACCAGCAGCTTATCAACACCCTGGCATATAACGCGGCGTTCAGCGGGCAGGTGGAGGTGGTACGCTACCTGCTCGCCGCGCATGGGCCAGCCGCCGTGTTCGCCTTCCCTGACGCCGTGGCGCACGCCGGCGCCCGTTCCGGCAGTATCCCCGTGGTGGAGTGCCTGCGGGAGGCTGGCCTGCGGTTCAGCAACCGCGCCTACCAGGGGGCTGCTGAGGCGGGCAGCGTGGCCATGGTCCGGTGGCTGCTGCAAGTGGCCAGGGCGCCGATCGGCGACCTGGACATCTGCAACCGCTTCATGTACGAGTGGCCCCACGGCACGGCCGCCGACTGCAGGGGCCTGATGGAGGCGGTGCAGCTGCTGGTGGGCGAGGTGGAGCTGGGCGGCCAGCACTGGACGGTGGAAAAGGTGGTCAAGGCAGCTGCGGGGCATGGGGACGTGGCACTGGTGCGGTACCTGCTGCAGCTGAAGCCGGGAATGAAGCAGCCGAACGTGGGCGCGCTGCTGCCTGTGGCGTCAGAGGGATCTCTGGCGGTGCTGGAGTGGCTGGCGGCGGAGTACCCGACCTGCCTGGCGGTCGGGTGGGACATTGTCCCGCCGTACGGGCGGCCGGCAGTAACGGGTGACCTAGGCACGCTGACGGCCCTGCAGCGCCTGGGTGTGCCCATGGGCCCACAGATAAACGTTCCTGAGGCGGTGGCGTCTGGATGCAATGCACCTGTGCTGCGCTGGCTGGCGGAGCGGGGGGCACCGGTGGGCAGCAAGGAGGACATGGAGGGGGCGCTGGCGCAGCGGCGATATGTCACCAGAGAGGACCCAGGGGAGGCAGCCAACCTGCGGCGCTGCGTGGATGCGCTGCGTGCTGCTGCTGGGGAGGCGTGAGGTGGAGGAGCAGGTGGAGGGCCGGGTAAGTTGTGGACGGGGCCAACGATCGAGAAGCGTGATTCAGGCCTGATCGCTCCGTTGTGGATGCGGTGAGACGGCTGCGGTGCGTTGGCATAGTGACTGGACAGTGGCTTGGCACAGCGGCACAGTTAATATATAATGAGGGGGGGCGGTATCAGTTGCGTGGAAGAGGCTGCGGATGGGTCTGCGGGCGGATCTGCGTAGGGGACAAGTACCCTGTGTGTGTGTCGCATGATGGAGGGAGCGATGGAGTTGCTGCGATGGCTGGCTGACACGAGTAATGTAGTGGTTGTTATGGATGCCGATGGACCCAACACGTGATGATTGCTGCATGGAGTGGTGCTGCATGGAACTAGGCATGCACGATACCGTGTGCAAGTGGATGTTGACGGTCTGCTACACATGTGCGTTTGCTGTGATCCAGTGTTACACTGTGGGCAAACTGTAAATCTATACATACAAAAAAATGCGTTTGCTGTGTTTATGCACCAGCGAGTCTTGCACCTGGCAGGCTGAGCTCCCGAGCAGCTTGCACGGGATACCGGGTTCTGGGTTTGGTGTACGTAGGAATGCGTGCCAAGCGAGGGGATGAGTGCCACACTCCTGCAGTGCCCTGCTTATATTCTATATCGGCTTATGTGTGCCCGTTCCTGTGCATTTCGTATGGGGCACGCTGGATGGAACTGGTACGGTTGTAGGATGCCTCCCACGCGCGTTGGGTGCCTGTACGGTAATCAACGCAACCCGACCCTGTGCCGTTTGCTATGTCGGCAACACCACATGTCAGTTTACACCAGACGAAAACCACAAGCCGAGGCGCCTTGAACGGAACTCGGTCTTGCCGGCGTTGTTGACATGTCCGTCTTCGGCTCCAGCGGCAGGCAAACAGAGCTCGTGCGACTGCGCCCCGTTCTCACCTGAGTGTTACTCACCTTTTGGTATCCCAGGAATAAACGCTGACAGCTGAGCAGGCCGGCTGGTCCACATGTCAGTACACTGCTTACTTGGGTCTGTTATTATAGTATAGTATGGTATGTGAGGCTAACGCGCTTACCTGGCACGGAGTCTGTGAAGGGAAACCGTTGCGCCACAGCTTCGTTTCAGCGCCACCGCTGCACAGGGACGCGGCAGAGACGAGAGTTGCCTGCCTGTTTCAAAACGTACTCGTCTCTCGGCCATCCAGCCATCCCAGCAGCACCATGCACGTGCATAAGGTGTGAGGAGTGTTCGTCAGCCCTCAGCGTTATAACATGGACAGCACGACAGGGAGCCCGCCCCTGTCCGAGTGTCCGTACCGTATACGGGTACACCGTGCGAGTACGACATACCAGCCCCTTGCTGGACCGCAGTTTCCGGTTGGCCACGGGCTCTTCTTGCGTGACAGGTGCCAGAAATGCGCGTATTGGCCTGTACCAGCAGAGCAGAGCGATAGAGTGTTACCGGCCGTCTCTCAACGTCCTCGTCTCTCGGCCATCCAGCCATCCCGGCAGCACCGTGCACGTGCACGCGTCGTGACAGCCACGGGAAGAACATACAGCCCTTGCGACCACCGCAGCACCTTAAGGGCCAGCCGGCCAGCCGGCCAGCCATGCCAGCACCAGTCGTTAAAGGCTCATTGACGCACTGGGCGCGTGCCAAACGCTTTCCACGTGGCAGTGCAAAGGGCCCGCGCCCTCCCGCGCCTTTTTGGGGCACCACAAGTGGCCACCCACTGCAACATCCCCAGTCCACCATTGCATTACGCCACCAGCCAGAAAACCATGGGCAGGGGCAAGTCGCCAGCTACCTTCCACCGCCGTCCCCTGCATGCCCTCACTTCGTACCACCGTACAACCATCCCGAGCCGCTCTAGGACGCCATGGGCTCGAGCCTTTCTGCTCAGCGCCGCCCTTTTCAGGCCGAGCCAGCTGCCAGCACCTGCCGTGCAACCACCCCCGTGCCGCCCTAGAACACCACGGCCTTTTCTCCAAGCGCCAGGGATAGGGCGCCCTCCCCTGCTCAGCGCCGCCCATACCGGTAATGCCGAGCCAGCTGCCAGCAACGGCCGCACAACCACCCCCGCGAGACCCTAGGACGCCATTGCCTCGCCCTCCTCCGTCTCCATGTGGTCGCCTGGGGGTGTGGGTAAGCACCAAAGTGGGGCGGGCTTAAGGTTGGGTGCGGTCACTGCGGAATTGACCAGTGGCGTCTTTCCAGGCTCTGAGGAGTAATGATATAGCACTAGCATTGGTCCCAGCTCCCTGGGAAGCGGGAAAGCGGCCCTACCCTCGCGCCACAGCACACCGGGAGTACAGACCGATAGGTAGCATGCGCACGAGAACGGCAATAGCCAGCGTAGCGCAGCTACGCCGACCCGTAGCCCACCCAGTCCTGACGCTCCCATAAAAACTCCCGACCCGTCCGTACACCCACCCAGGCCTAGCCATAGACACCAAGGAAAGGTTAATACACACCTACCCCACCTCACCTTCGCTGGCGCCCGCGCCGACCTCTCCCGACCCGGCCAGGAGCAGTGGCCCTCCTCCGCCGCCCCCGCCCGCCCCTGCCGGCCCCCCCGCCGCCCCCTGGCCCCCCGTGTTGACCCAGCCGCAGGATGCCAACAGGTCGTATATCCGCAGCGCGCGGGCGGGCTCCAGCCGGAAGAAGGTGCGCGCCTGAGGAATGGGCACGGGTTTGGGGGGCAGGCCGATAGGTGACATATCAGACATAGGGTACCGGTATAAGGAGGTAAGCAATTGGGCGCGGGCGGACTTCAGCCGGAAGAAGGTCCGGGCCTGTGGTAAGGCAGGAGCACGCAGGCGCCGCGCAAATGCATGGAATAGGGGGCCAAAACATAGGGGCGTATACATGAACACCCTTAGGTGCAGGCGGGCTCCAGCCGGAAGAAGGTGCGCGCTTGGGCAAGGGGATAGGGGGACACAAATGAAGGGCACGTTGGGTGGCGGATGCATGAGCTACGGTACGGGGACATGGGTTCAGCAACGCACGGGCAGGGGCGCTGCGTGCAGCATGGTGTCCCTCGACGCAACGCAAGTGGTTGCCAGTCCTAACACTATGTGCCGTGGTAAAACCCACCTCCTGCCGCGCCAGGCTGCCGTTCTTGTCGCAGTCGCGCAGCATGGTGTCCTTGAGCGCCAGATAGTGCGCCGGCAGCAGCCGCGTGGCGGCGCACAGCTCGCGCTCCCTGCCGGTCAGCAGCTCCACCCCGGGCAGGCACGACACGTCCAGCGGCACGCCGCGCCGTGACCGCCACGCGGCGAGCGCAGTGCCGGAGCCGCGCCCCATGGGCACTGTGCAAGGACGGGAGGTTGCAATTTGTTTGAGGGGAAGCGAGATACCGGTACTGGAAATGAGTAGGGAGTGAGCCGCACGCCGCACAGTAAACCTGAGCAGCATGTGAAGGGTAAGTCCAAGAGTTACTGGTTTTTGGGAGGGGAGGGGGCGTGGGGCGTGGTCAAGGGTGGGGTGAGGGCACGGGGTGGGCAGGGGTGAGGACACGTCCACCGCGCTGTGACCGCCACGGGCAAGGGCGTTGCCGGCGCCTGCGGCCCATGGGCACTGTCAGGACGGGAGGTTGCACATGCCGGCATCACTGGTGCAGTCATTAGCGCAAGGCACGCTACGAGGCACCGGTACGCCACAAGGCCACCCGTACATCAACGTAACCTCGTCTTTCTGCCACTACCGGCATGCAACAGGCGACACACCCACTCCCCAGCCCTAGCAGCATGCAACAAGCCAGTGCCGTGCACACCTGATGCCGCCGGCCGCGACGGGTCCAGCGCTGCCGCCGCCGCCGTCGCCGCCCCTCCCGCCGCCCCGACTCCTGCAACCCCCGGCCCTGTGGGCGACACCAGCGGCGACAGCATGCCACCCCCCATGCCTCCCATTCCCGGGGTCACGCCGCCGCCCGCCCCCAGCAGGCCCCGCGCCCCCGCGCCGTACGGCAGCCCGTGTACGGCAGAGGTCACCGCTGTGGCGGCGTCCGCCGCCGCCTTTTGCCGCCGCTTCTCCGTGTCGTAAACCTGCGCACGTGCGGCAGCGGGGTAGCACGCAATCGATCAGGCATGAGCTGCCTTTGCGCGCATAATTGCTTTGCAGGCTGCTGGGCAGCAGGTGCATGCTGCCCGCCAAAGCCAATGTGCCCTCCTGCACCCTGCTCAGCATGCCTCGTGGAAGATGTGCAACCCACACAATGTGCTGCCCAACCGTGTTTCCGTTCGGCACCCAGCCCCAAGCCCCATGCTATGCGTTCCTCTTGTGCTGCTCTGCGTGTCTGCGTCCCACCTCTGCATCAGCGAAGGTGCGTATCCCGTTGCGTCCCACCAGTGCCAAGAAGCCGTACAATGTTGTCTGAGCATTTCGCGCCTACCTCTGCGTCCGCGAAGGTGCGTATCCCGTTGCGGCGGTACTCCCGCAGCTCGGCGATGCGGGTGCGCATCCGCGCCTCCAGCAGCAGCCCCTCCACCATCTCCTCGTGCTGGGCCTGGGGCTGCGCGGAGCAGGAACATAATATGTAGTACATACCAAATGGTGGGTTCGTAATGCACAGCAATGTAACAATCATTGCGTGTAGCAACCTCATCTCAGCGCCACTCGGTGGCCTCTCACTGCAGTTGACCCCTCACTTGCCCAAATCAGTATCCCCACCGCCCCATGCTCCTACCCGGCACCTGGCCAGCACCCGCATCCTGGCGTGCAGCTTCCGCTGCCAACAACGCATTCCCCTTGATGTACGGTAACCTATTGGTACCTCGCCAGGTTCCCCTGTTCCCCTCAGCAACAAAATGGCAGAACCCATCTGGCACCTCGCCAGCCACCTCATCCTGGCATTCAGCTCCGCTCCAGCAACGAACCACCCCACGTACCCACCCAACAACACACACCAGAACCCTTTCCATGTTACGGCCACCCACAGTAACGCCTGCCCCGTGGCCCTGCTCCCACGCACCCGTCAGCACCACCCTGTCCCTCGACAGACTGAGGCGTCAGGCGTGAGAAGTAGTCCGGATAGGCGTGTGCACTTGTAAGGCATGGTCTTGCCAGTGCCTGCCCACCTGGTACCTCACCAGCGCCCTCTTCCCGATGTTGGCGTTGCCGTTTTCCCCTCAGCAACAGTATGGAAGAACCCACCTGGTACCTGGCCAGCGCCCTCATCCTGGCGTGCACCTCCTTCTCGTTGGCGGTGCGCCGCTTCTCCATCAGCTGCCCCGTGCGCTCGTGCACCAGGCCGCGACCCACAACGAACGCGCGCCGCCGCTCGCGCTCGTCCAGCCGCCTGTACGACAGTACGGCAGCACAGCGGCAGCGTTAGTATACGTGTGGAAAGGATGCGCGTGGCGGAGTGCCGGGGGCCGCGCGTGAGCGAGTGCGCTTGCCTGGCGTGCCCCGAACCCCGAGCTGCGCATCCTGCTGCCTTCCAGTACATGGGAGAGACGCGGGAGAAGTGTACAGTACATGCAGTCAGGTGCAATGAAGTCGTCTTATCCAAGCAATTACAGCCATCTCGCACCACCCACTTGCTGTAAAGCTGCAGCATGGCCACCTTGAGCTCGCTAAACTCCATGCCCGCCACCGCATATAAAATTTATTAATATGTGATTTTCATTGATGTATTACTATTACTAAACACCACCCACTTGTTGTACAGCTGCAGCATGGCCACCTTGAGCTGCACGTCGTGGGGGCTGTCGTGCTCGCTGAACTCCATGTCCGCCACCACGCACTCGGCGTCGTTGTCGTACTCGGGGTCAAACTCCAGGCGCTTGGGGTGGTACCCCGTGGAGTCGTGGTGGGAGGAGGCGGCGCCGGAAGCTGCGTAGGGCTGCGGTGTAGAAGGGGCCAGGAGCAAGCGGGCAGGGCATGAGGGTCACTGCTATGCCGGTCGAGTCGTGGTGCGAAAAAAGGCGGCCGCGAAGGTGTTGGGCTGCGCACAATTAGGGGCCAAGGGGGCGTTGTCGAATTCGGGGTAAAACGCATGGCGCTTGGGGTGGTAGCCCGTGGAGTCGTGGTGCGAGGAGGCGGCGGTGGAGGCTGCGTACGGCTGCGGTTGGAGAAGATACAGGGGGAAAACACACAACAGTAAGGGACGCAGCCGGGATGGGGGTTGTGTGGTGCAACGAAAAGGGGAAGCGGACTGTACCGGATGGCTGTGTTGAGGGAAAGGGAAACAAAGGGGACGGGAGGAAAAGGAGGTATGTAGGTCACCGGTACATTGGAGGGCATTGCGTGCGTCCGCGGTCGAGAGGTTGGGGGCCAGACGGTCAAAGGGCGGTAGCCGGTGGTGTCGGAGTGTGCAAGGAAGCGGCGAAGGAGGCAGCTATCTTTCCGCCATGCACAGCCGGTAGGGTTGGCACGGACCCTAGATTTAGAATTCTAACGAGAATGTCTCTCATTAGAATTCTACTGTAGAACGTAGAACACTTTTAGCCGTTCTAACATGCA
>VFQN01007065.1_pt1 | contig 12314 bp, 18 predicted proteins | sample 3512371 | NCBI WGS metagenome assembly VFQN01 (sample SAMN10412370, study PRJNA504923) | tailings metagenome | isolation source: Replicate 2 from Balatoc abandoned mine | place: Philippines: Itogon, Benguet | collected 2017-08-28
CTTTCCACCCTCGTTTTCAGGTTAGTCGGGTCGGCATGGGTGGGCGTGGGGTCCTGTGCTAGCTTGCGCCGTTGCGGGACCATAGGCACGAGGTTGCATTCAGTTCCCAGCCTCTCAGCTTTCCAGCCGGGTTCTCAGTGTCGCGTTCGGCAGCTCAGCCGGCCCTTCTGCCGCAGCCGTCCCGGCCTCACCGGCTGGTAAGTATTCCTCGGTAAGCTTTTCGCCCAGGTTTTGCCTTGTTTGTTGCTCGCCGCTAACCTCGCTTCCGCAGGCTGACCGTTTCCGATTCCGTTACTTTGCCGCTCTGCGGTTTCCCCCCCCCCCCCCCTGGTCCACCTACCCTCACCACTCTCTCGCCCCGCCCACACCCCGCCCCACACACCCCCGCCTCGCCCTGCCCCCCCCCTACCCCTACCCCACCCGCGCCCCACCCCACCCCCACCCGCCCCCTCACCTCCCTCCGCACCAGCTCCATGGCGCCCTCCCGCACCTCGGGGCCGTACCCGTGGAAGCCCTGGCTCCAGTTGTTGCCGCTGCCGCTCTGGTGGCACAGGTAGCCGCGGGGGGCGTAGCGCCACCAGCTGCCGCACGTCTCCGCGCTCAGCCGCGCGCCGTTGACCACCTGCGTTGACCAACCCGCGCTCACCGTTGACCACGAGTTCAACGAGAGCAAAGACTTGCTGCAGGTGCGATACGGACATGTTAGGAGGAGCCCGGCGAGCTTCTGCTTTCGCCTGCTTGGGGATGTCGAGAGAAGACCATGCAAGACAGCAAGCAGGGCAAGGCGCACTGGGAGCACGTGGCAAGGTGCTCAACAGGTACTGGACAATTCTGCATCTGGCGTCTGCCTCGGGCCAGCACAGCTGACTCGCGTGTAAACCACATTTTGAAAACGCTGCCGTACCTTGGGCTCCATGTCGATGAGCACGGAGCGCGCAGTGAAGACCGCGGGGTCTGGGCCCGGCCTGAAGTACTCGGTGGCTGCATCCCACCCATAGTCGTTGGCGGAGAGCTCAGTCGCCAGGGCGCTAAAGAAGCTGTAGCCGAGCTGCGAGTGGTCAACGCAAAGCAAGCAGGTGGTTGGGTTGGTTGGGATAGGCACGACCCTCGTGCCGGCAGGGGCAGGGCGGGTTGTTTGCGGGGCGTGGACGGGTTGCGTGGGTTACTGTTCAGGTCCCAGGTGCTGACGCCCAGGGCAATACCGGTATCAGGTTCGCACACTTGCAGAGGACAATATCGCATATTGCCCTTCTAACTGCGTGCAGCCTTGTAGAAGCCGAGCGTAACCCCTAGCTACTGTGTGCCAAGGTAGCTGGGGTGATCCATGGCCCGGCTGTCCGTGCACAGCCCCTTCCCCGCTAAGTGGATTTCAGCTGTGCGTCGCACGTATGGGTCGATTTGGCGTGTAATGACGTCATTTTACGGGGTAGGTATACCTGGTTGCCACATTGCCCCAGCTGCAGTGTGATGGCCGGCATACCGTCACCACCATCACAGTCCCACGCAGGCACGCCAACAGCCAAGGGCTGGTGCTAATGCCGCAGTACCCGCTACATTGTGGCTAGAGACCGTATCGCTGATTTATTACATGTGTCATGCTGTCCGAGTCTGTGCGAAGAGTAAGCGACGAGCTGGAATTGCAAAAAGGCGCGCACGGTTGATACTCTCCTCTGAGGGCAAGCGAGGTACGGTATGCCTGTAATGATAATATAAATTATTGCTGTGTTCAAGCTTATGCAGGCTGTCGACGGCGACAGGTGGTTCTGGAGCTGCTTACAGGCGGTTGTCCATTGGCCGAGGATGTTACTGAAGATACATGATGTGGGTCCTGCACGAGATGCTTAGTAAGTTATTGTAGGAGCTTCAGGGATGTGTCCTGAAAGACAAAAGCGCCGGGTGGGCCTCCCCAGCTCCGCGAAACATAGCAGCGAGCAATAGCTAACGGCCTGCGAGCATGGCCCACACTGCTCAATACCACACTTTCATAAGATGCGAGGGCAACACTCTCCTCCGGAAGCTGCCGGAGGAGGCACGTCTGTCGCTTCGCTACTTCGAGGTTGTGGGGTTCCTGAACAGCTTCAAGCCTTACCCGCCGCTCTCATCGAGCAAGCGGGTGATACAGGGAAAGAAATACTACTATATTGCTGTGACGGACTGGAGTCTGTTTCTACTTACTAAGGACAACAAAGTCGAGGGGTCGGTGCTGCTTGAGGTGCCATGGCTCGGCATCCGCATGCTGGTGAGCGCCTCGGCGGTCTCCCGGGACCGACTCTGCACCTCGTCACCTGCAACGTTGTTTCCAGGTCGCCGCGTGGCTCGAACCAAGCTGCCCCAGCTGCGTTCTAACCTACGCACCCGACGTACCCTTGATGGGCCCCTCCACAGGAGAAAGCAGACGCGGACTCGGACGACTTCATGAACCGCGACCCCAAGAAGCCCGACTCCATCATCCGCTCCCAGGCCATCTCTATCTTCCCCTACGCCGACCTCAACGCCCTGCCCACCGCCCTGCTCAAAAAGCTCGACAAGCGACGTCATGCCGGCACCAACGACCCCGATGGCCCTGGCGACGATGCACCCCTTCATCCACAGGCCCCCCAAATTTCATCACACGGCCCCTCCACCCAACAGCCAACCGTCCCACAGCCTCAGCTCCAGCCGCAGCCCATTCCCCGGGTGGGCCCGCAGCACGGCGAGCCGTTGGGAGTTGACGGTTGGGGCAACCCCGTGTACCGGGATGAGGGCGCCAGGGGCCAGCCGGGCCACTGGCAGCTGCTGCACCCCGGCTGGATGCACGTGGTGCCCGAGGACCTGTCGTACAGTACGGGCGGTGTCGTACCGGACGCGGTCCACGTGGGGACGGCCCTGCCGGGGCACGCGTGGCCCACGCTGTGGGAGATGCAGCAGCGGCGGTGGCGGCAGCAGGCGCACGGCTACGGGCTGCAAGAGGAGTTTGATGAGCACCAGGAACACTACATGGCTAGGAACCAGGAGCCCGGGTGGAACGGGGCCCAGGGGAGTCCTGGCCAGTGGGAGCCGCAGGAGGCTGCCGCAGGGCCCGCGGACCCCCGGCTGCTGCAGTACCGCGGGCCGGCGCATCGTGGGGTGGTGTACGCCCAGCCGGTTCTGCCGCGGGAGGTGCTGATGGCACACTACCAGCAGCAGGCGGCGTTGGAGCAGGGGTATGGGCAGGGGCAGTGCGGCCTCGCGCCGCCGCCCCACGTGCGCCAACACTACGAGCAGCTGCAGCAGCAGCAGGAGGCCGGGGGCAGCGGGGTGCTGGTGCTGCGCCACCCGCAGCCGCAGCCGCAGAGCCTGCACGCCGCCTGGGCGGCGCAGCAGCCGCAGCCGCAGCCGTACGGCATGGCCCAATCCAACTACGCACACCAAACTCAACAGCAGGCGCAGCAGCAGCAACAGCAGCAGGGCGAAGAGCGCATTCCGCTGTCGCTCAAGGTGGTGCAGTACTGGCAGCGGGGCCCGGTGTACGAGTACCCCCGCCAGCCTGTGGGCATGGCGCACCAGCAGCGGCCCTACCCGCAGGCCCCACCGCGGCCGCACTACCAGCAGCCGCCCTACGTGCCCATCCAGGTGCGTGTGGGAAGATGCGCTGGCCGTTAGGATTGAGCGTAGGGTAAAGATGCTGCAGTTCGGCCCTTTCACACGTGCACTGCGCCCATTTCAGGCCCTTGGCCCAGCATCCCACCTACCCCTCCCCGCGTCCTTCCCCTTCCCCCTATAGATCCGGCCCAACGCCGGGCCCCTGGCGGAGGCGTTGGAGCACCCCACCGCCGACCCCGCCGCCCTGCGCGCCCACAGCGCCGTCGGCCACAACGGCGCGTTCCCCTCCTCCCCTGCCGCCGCCGCCGCCGCCGCCGTGGGCAGCGCGCCCCGCTCCAACCTGTTCAGCACACTGCGCCGCAGAGGCGACAGCGGCGCCACCGCCGAGTACGACCCCAGCAGCACCTTCGGCCGCAACGCCTCGCTGCTGCGACCGCGCACCACCAGCAGCACAGGCGGCGGGCCGGCCCCGGCCCCGGCCCCACACCCCGGGCCGGCCCCGCACTCACCTGGCCAGGTAAAGGCTTTAGGGCTTGCGTACTGGCGCCGAGTGCTTGTAGGTGCCAGCCTTGTACGTGCTGCTTCTGGTTATGCCGTGCATAGCTGAATGCGCTTACGCAGTCAAGAGTGGCTTTCCCTCCCCACGACAGGGCACCCGCCACCAGCCCGAGCCGGACCCCGACTCGGACCTGCTGCTGGCGGTGGAGGCGGGCATGAAGCAGCTGGAGCTCAACAGCAGCATGGCGCGTAAGCCACAGCCCCTCATCGCCGTGCGAGCACCCCCATACCAGCCACCACCACCCACAGCCACTATGCAGCCCGTGTGGCCGCCGCCGCTCCCAGTCACTCCGGTAGCGGTGCCGCCCGGGCCCTGGTCCCCCACCGGGTCGCTCGGCTCCCCTGCATCGCCGGGTACCTCCTCCCCTGCATCCCTGGGAGCCCCCAGCCCCGCGCGCCTGAGCGCCTCGCTCCGCCCCGGGGGAGGCTTTGCGCAGGATGTGGGCAGCCCGGCGGCAGCCACCCAGCAGCACCAGCAGCAGTTCGCGTCCACACACCCGCAACGGCCCACACCTTACGGAGCAGCTGGCCAGCTGCAGCAGCAGCAGCAGCAGGTGCAGCTGGCGCCGTACCCTAACACTGCTGCTGGTGCATCTCTTGCTGCTGACCCGCCTGGCCACACGGTCACGACAGTGGAGCCCGACGGTGTGGCACGTGCCAGGTTGGCCGCTAGCCTCAGGGCCCCACAGGCGCAGCAGCAGCAACTGCAGCAGCAGCTGGAAGCTTCTTTGCGCCTGGCGCCGCCGCAGTGGGACGCCGCCGGCCGCCCCCAGGCGCCGATGGCACAGCAGGGGGCGGCTGGCGGCGGCGGCGGCGGCACGGTATTCACCCCTTCTGCCACGCTGTCCGGGGGATGGGCAGGCCCCGCAGCCGTCCCCACCACGGCGCAGGGCGGCAGCCAGCCCTTCACCCCAATGGCCACCCTGGCACGCGGCTCAGGTAAGGTTTGCGGTTAGGACTCTGGTTACCTCCTTGAAGTGCTTGCACGTGTCCATGCCTCTCCCTCCTTCTCCTCGCCAACCCGAAACCCCTTCTACCTGCTGCCTTGCTGCACAAGGCCATGGGACCTTGGCTAGTCAGTTCGTCAGTCAGTTCTTACACTGGACACATATAACACCCATACGAATTGTAGGGCCCAAGGGTGCCATGAGGCGTAGCTAAAGTGCAACCCCTCCCTTGCTTGACCTTAACCCACCAGCCGGCGGCAGCGTGGGCGCCAGCCTGGGTGCCACCATGCGGTCCACCGGCCGCAAGACGCCCGTGTCGGTGGCAGAGGCGGCCGCCGCCGCCATCGCCGCCCGCGAAGTCGCCATCGCCGCGGCGGCGCCGCCGGCGCCGGAGCCGCCCGCCTTCCCGCTCACCAACAAGCGCGGCCAGCGCTCGCGCAACGTTGCGCCGCCGCCAGAGGAATTCCGCCTGCCGTCGTACGCCAACTGCCAGCCCGTACAGACGGTTGTGGCGGCGGGGGGCGTGAGGCAGCCGGCGGCGGGGCACGGGCTGGAGGCGATCACGCGGCCGTTGGTGGCGCTGGGTGCGCAGGTGGTGCGGCGGCAGCGGGCGGTGCAGAGCAGCACCATGTGGAGGGAGACCGAGGCCAGACAGAAGGCCAGGTGAGGAGGAGCGCGGGGGTGTTGGTGGATATGACTCATATCATGTGTGTGAGCACCTTCTTGCTATGTGCAGTGCGTGAGCTGCCTGGTACCTGGGTAAGCTTGCATCCCTGTCAGTACTACTCCCCCCTTACTGCGCCACACGTAAAACTTGTGACTTGCTTCTCGTGCAGGGCTGCGCGCGCCGCGGCGGGTCCTGCTGCTGGCGGCAAGGGCGCAGAGCAGCTGCAGGAGGAGGAGGAGGAGGAGGAGTTTGTAGACGAGGACGAGCTGCTGGAGCAGCAGTACGAGGACTTCTGGATCGCGGACGAGGGCAAGGAAGCGGCGCCAGAAGACATCCTGGTGGGTGTGTGGGTTGACATTCTGGCGCCCTTGCACCCGGCCCCATGCGGGGTTCGGCGTTCCCCACCGTTGCGGTTGCCCTCAACAGGCGTGTGTTGTGCCACCAGCACAGTTTCAGCAAACATCAACACCCCGCAATGTGTTGCCCACCTCCGGCCCGCAGCTTGCCGACTACAAGTTTGTGCTGGTGACTGTGGAGCGCAAGAGCAACCTGTTCTTCCACATCCAGCGCGCGTGGCTGGGGGCACACATGCGGCTGGCGCTCACGGCGGCGGGCGTGCCGGGTGGGGGTCGCGTGCCCGGCGGCTGGCCGGGTGTGGGCTGGAGTGTGCGCGGTGTTTCCCGCATGGGTGCCTGTGCGTTGCTGCTGCTCCTGCTGCTCTTGGCCACACCGCACCTATCTGAGCGCTGCCTTTGCTCCAGTGTCTGCACCCTTACCGGTCGCGGTCCCCCTTCGCCCCGTCCCTCACCACCCCCAGGCATGCCCCTGTGGTACGCACCCCCCTTCCTGCCATGGGAGCTGGTGGAGGACCGCCGCCGGGTGGGCGGCAGGGCTCATCAGCAGCAGTTGTTGGCGCTACCAGCACCCGGCGGCAGCACCACTGCTCCTCAATGGCCGTCCCCGGCGGGGCAGAAGCAGCAACAGCAGGGCGTGGTCGACCCGGCGGCGCAGGCGCTGCAGTTCTTCTCCGAGCCTTCCACGTGGGTGCAGACGCGTCATGGCATGCTTTGCGTTGGTGTTGACGCTTGGTGTTGACGCAGGGTCGGGGCAGTCGGAATGCAAGCTCAAAGGTGGCACGCTTTCGCTGGAAGCCCACGGCTCACCTGCACTCGGGAGGCTATCACTTTTCCGGTAGTTCAACTTGGTGCTTACGGCGGACACTGCATTCACCTCCACGTTCCTGCAATACAACTTGATTGTCTAACTGAGATAGTGCATCCTGCTGCCGTACGCAGGCTGGAGGCAGGTCTGGACGCGTCGTACGCTGCTGGGGCGCTGGAACTGTTTCCAGGCGACAGTCCCCTGTTCCGGGACAATGACGGAGCCGCAGGTAGGGTTGGGGTCGGCGGCCAGCTGTGGCGTGGGTGGCAGGCGGGCGGGCGACGGTCTTCATTCACCGTCGTCAAAAGCAACCTTTGGACTTTGTCAGGTGACACCTGTCATACCGTTGGCCACTGCGGTCCAGTACTCAAGACAACGGAATGTGTCGCCAGCGCACTTCTCACCCTCATGCCCCGCTACGGGCGTGACGTGGACACGGACGTGCTGCGCTCTGATAGTGTTCCGCCTCTGGTGCAGAGAGCACGTGGACTGCGGCGGTGGCGGCGCCGGAGGGTGCGAGCGAGTCTGCAGCGCCCCACACCGGCGGTGCGGGCGGCGGCAGCGGCGGTGGCACTACTACCAGCGGCGGCGGCGTTGGCGGCGGAGGCAGTGCGCAGCTCAGTCGCCAAGGCACCGGGCAGGTGCGCTGGCCAGGCACGCCTAGTACTGCTTATCGAGTACTTCGTGGGTGAAAGGGTATGAAAACGCCGCGATCCGACTGACACCGGCTGCGTGACTGGCACAGTTTAGGGCCCACAGTACGCTGCCTCTCCCATTGCCTCACTAACTGTGAACATGCTGACTCAAATTGCCCCGTCTGCCCCCTCTCCCGGCCCGCAGCTGTCAGCGTTGGCCTCGGGCATGTCCGGCGTGTCGGTGTCTGCAGCCTTCCTGGCCGAATACGAGGCAATCCAGGTAAATCGGTAGGCAGGCATTACCAGCCCATCCCGGATCAGCAGCAGCAGCGTGCCGTGGTCCAGCTTGCCCATTTGCACTGCTCCTGCTGTACGCGCCCAGCTCTGTGCTGGGCAGGCTGTTGTATGACACGAGGAGCTGCAGTGTAAAATGCAAGTGGTGTGCACGTGATGTGTATCGGTTGCTGCTGCAGGCTCGGCGGCAGGGGCGGCTTAGCCACGTGTCCAGCCTGCTGTCGGAGCACGGCATGGAGGAGGAGGCGGCACGTGCCAACGCGCTGGCGGCGGCGGGCGCACAGCAGCTGCTGCAGCGGCAGCACAGCAGCGGCGGCGGGGCAGGGCCAGGGGATGCAGGCCCGGTGGGCAGGAGGGGCACAGGGGGCGGCTGGATCTCCCCTGTGCGGGCAGGGCCGGGGACATCGTGGGCGTCTCAGAGGCGGCTGGCAGTGGGGTTGGGGCACGGGGCGGCGGCGGGAGAGGAGGCGGGAGGGGCGGGGGCCAGGGGCAGGGAATCGAGGCGGGGGGTGACGTGGCACCCGGAGACGGAGGGAGGCGAGGGGGACCCGGGCTCGCCGTTGACGGCTGCTGCTGCGAGGGCGGCGGCGGCCACAAGCGCCTCGAGCCGGGGTAAGGCTGCTGTGAAGCCTCCGGGGGAACGCGTACTGCTGTCTGCAGCTGTGCCTTGCTGGATTCGCGCTCTGGCCCGGCCTCAATTCCCCACCCCCTTGGCGCCATGCTGCCACTGTTGGTGGGGAACCAACCAACGTACAGCTTATAATGCATGTGCAGCTGACACTGCGGTACCCCCTTGCCCTCGGCACCCCAGGCCATGCTCCAGCTGCCCCCGGCTCCGTCACATTCCACCCGCCCTCCACGCCGTATCTGCCGCCGCCGTCCGCCATCGCATCGGCGGGCGCCGGCGCCCACCGCCCGCCGCCTGCCCCTGCCGCCGCCTACGCAGCTGTCGCGCTAGAACGGTAGGTCGCAAGCACATCCCGCGCGAGCCTCTTCAATGGAGTCTTTTGCAGAAACCCGGATGCCGTCACTCTGTGGTTGCCCAGGGTGGCCCCAAGACAGATACGCCACCGTATGGTCCCCTGCCGGGGTGACAGAGGTCGGAGCCGCCCGTTGCAACCTCCTATTGCAATCCAATGATTTCTCCTCCATGCTCGTGCCTGCTTGCCATGCACAGTTTCAATCAGAACCACGACGGCATCGAGGCGCGGCGGTTCTACAACGAGATGGAGGGGGCCATGGCTGTGGGCTGCGGCTTGTTCGACGACGGGGACGCAGACGTCATCAAGGTGGGACGGGGGGTGGTAGCTGCATACGAGGCGTGGGCATACGTCAGCGGAGCATCCGCGTGTTGGTACTAGGCTGTCGGCACGGCTCTAGGAACGGGAAGTGTAGGAGGAGCAGGGGAGCACACGCCAAGGTCATACCGTCAATTTGCCGACGACGAGTATGTGGGTGGGCATGTCGTGGAAGGGCGCGGGGCACAGCGTGACAGACTGCACAGGTTGGCGGTTGGCAGGCATGACAATTTGATGATGGGTCTGGGGCCCCTTCCCTCCATTCCTCTTTCCCTCCGCTGCCCGCAGGAGATGATCCTGGAGCGCTCCTTCGCCTCCACCCCCAAGGCCATGCAGCTGTCCAGGTGCTTCTTCAACTCCAGGACCGTGGCCAGGTGCGCCCCTCCCATAGTCTTACCGTGCAGCCTACCGCTATGACTTTCATGCCAAAAAGTCCTTACCGCCCACGTGACCTTCACAGCCCTCACATGTTCCCATCCTCATCGCCTTCCCAAGCCCTCACGTCCGCACCCTGGTGTACCCTTTCCCTTCCCCCATGTGACCCCACCTCTCAACACCGCCAACCCTTTCCCGCAGCTTCATCGTCAGCCGAATGTACGCGTGGGGCGCCATATGCGCCATGTTCTCCACACCGCCCAAACCGCGAGCGGACCGACCCAGCCCCAGCGCAGACAAATCCAAGGCCAAGAGTGGAGGCCGGGCCCAAGGCCAGGGAGCGGACAGCCCCAGTCGCCGCCGGCCGCCCTCCCCCCTGGGCCGCCAGGCCTCCCCCACACGCACCGGCACCACCAACACCCAAGACGGTAGCAACAGCAGACGGAGAAGCCGCAGCCGCAGCCTCAGCCGTGAGCGGGACGGTGGCGGCGCTGGCGGCCGCGGCGGGGGCGCTGGCGGGCGCGGCGAGGCCGGCGCGTCAGGGGAGTCCTTCTCCTTCGGGGTGACCCGTGGGTCGGGGGAGCTCCCCTCGCCCAGGGGCCTCCCGCCCGACCCGTACCTGCAGGGCTCGCCTCGGGACACCGGGACACAGCAGCATCCGGGACATCCTGTACAGGGGCAGGGGCAGGAGGGGCAGCAAGGGCCAGGGCCACGGAGCGGAGGGCAGCAGGGGGTTGGCCAGCAGGGGCGAGGAGCAGCAGCGCGGCGCCGGCCCAAGTCGCCGCCTCCCCCCCACCTGCGGTACGACTACCAGTACCCCCCGCCGGGCGGTGCGGTGTACGTGCACTCCAAGCAGCTGTCGAAGCCGGTGGAGGGGGAGGAGGAGCGGCAGCAGCAGCAGGGGCAGCAGCAGGAGGAGGAGGACGAGTTGGCCTTCGCCGTGATTGAGGGGCGGGATGGAGAGGGGGCAGAACGGGAGGGCAGCCGGAGAGGGCAAGAAGCGGATTCGCACACCCCCAGGGGGCCAGACAGGGCAGAGTACGTACGGCCCAGGGGAGAGGGAGGGAGGGGAGGCAAGGCAGAGGCGGAGGCGGGCGATGGGGCGGAGCCTGCCACGCCGCGGCTGGGTACGCCGGCGACGGCGCGTCGGGCGGCGGCTGGCGGGCGGCGTACTGCACGTGACGGCGCGTCGAGCATTGCAGGGGAAGAGCCCTTCGTCCCGCGACCCAAGAAGTGAGCCACTGATTGGTTGTGGAGCAGCGACATTTGGCAATTTGGAGGCCCGTGTTTCTGTTTTGCATGGTGTGGCGCGGAGCGGCAGAGCCGCAGCCCAGGAACGGGTCACCTGTGGTCACCGCCTTGCACCGCCCCCCGCAGCACTCAACACAGTCTTATCAGCCCTGTACGAGCTAATACACATCCCAGTGACCCCTGTCCACCACAACCTGCCCTGCTATCAGACAATTGTCCGACAACCGTATCAGTATCCTTGTCTCCCGATGACTCCCATTCATCCAGCTCTTTGCCCTCCTGTACCACCCGCCATTCCGTGCCTTACCCACCCGTACTTGCCTCGTTTCACTCAGTACAGCCTCCCCATCCCCCCATTCGTGTAACTAGTACTATGTTTACCGTCTTACCCGAGCACACCCTATCCCGCCCTCTCCCGTCAGGACTGCCCTAGAGGAGGCTGCCGAGCTGGATGAGGAGGTGGCCTTCTTCACCCGCGTGCACGAGGCGCGCAGCTGGGCGGTGTTCGGCAGCGGCCCGCCGCCGCACCGCCACCTGCTGCGCCGCCTGGGGCTGCACACGGCCGCGGACACGTCCATACGGTGGGCGGGCAGCTGGCCGGCGGGGACGCGCGCGTGTGTGTAGCGGATGCGGTGCGGGAATGGGATACATAAAATCCCTTACAAGCAGACATATAGGAAAAAGTTACGCGCGTGTGTGTGTTACGACACGTGGCATATGACACGTGGCGCGCAGCAGGGACCACAGCAAGGCAACTGGCCTGCAGCCAGCAACCAGCAGCGTTACCCTCCAGCTTGCACCGTGACCAATGGCACTCACACCCAAGCCCCTATGCGCAATATGCGCAGTACAGTATGAAGGATGCCACATAAGCCTGCTCCTGCGTCCTGCAACGTATCATGCTGCTGCGCGCAGGTCCACGGTCGCAGCCCTGGCGGACATCGTGGCGCTGCAGCAGCAGCACGCAGCAGCCGGCCCCACCGGCCGCCGCTCAGCCGCCCCACCCGTGCAGGCCCCTCCCTCGCTGTACGCCGACCCCCTGCAGCTGTCCCCCCTGCACGAGCTGCCCTTCCTGTTCGTGCTGCAGCACCGCGTTAACACACAGCTTAACACACAGCCCGTCCGCTCCGTGGTACCAGGTTTCGGGGTAACAGCCGCAGCCGGGCATGTGGGCATGGGAGGTGGCCTGAAAGCGAGTCACATCCCAGGCCTTGGGGAGACGGCGGCAGACAGGAGTAGAGATGCGTTGGGGCAGCTGACTGGGAGGGCGGAGCGGAATGAGGAGGCTGTGCGGCGGGGGCTGGCGGCGGGGGTGGGCGGCGGGGTGGGCGCGCGGGGCGGTGCCACGGCTGGCGGCATGCGTCACGCCTACATGACTGCCTACCTGAGCAACGCGGACCCAGGGGAGGACCTGCTGGGTGGGTGCAAGGGAGGGGCGGGAAGGGGGAAGCGGGAGGACGGAATGGTTTACTTGTGTGTAAGGGGGGAATGGGGAAGGGGATGGGGAGGAGCAGGGGGTGGGGAGGGGCCGGCGGAAGGAATGGCGCCCCGCCGGGCTTGAAAGGAG
>VFQN01007066.1_pt1 | contig 12313 bp, 4 predicted proteins | sample 3512371 | NCBI WGS metagenome assembly VFQN01 (sample SAMN10412370, study PRJNA504923) | tailings metagenome | isolation source: Replicate 2 from Balatoc abandoned mine | place: Philippines: Itogon, Benguet | collected 2017-08-28
GCAGGGCGAAAAAATATTCTGTCCTGACGGGTATACGTAGGGGGTGCGCCGTACCTGGTTTCGCTACCGGGACTGTTACATTGCTAAGCGCTCCACCGACATACTCCACCTCCTCTTCACGCTGAGAATTCCTTCTCCAGCGTATCGATTCATATAAGCTTCTGGTGCGATCGCCTTGCGACCAGCGCTCCTCAAGGCTTTGCACCGACCTTCGTCGTCGCGCGAAAACCTTCGGTGTAACCCTTCACCTCCTCTCCACCCGCGATGCAACACCAAAACGCGTACGCACGTTTAGCATTCCATATACCAGAGTTCGACTATAAGGCAACAGATGTCCTTACCTGGCTTCAGTCCATTGAAGAGCTCGGACATCTAGAGGGCTGGACCGACGAGACCCGGCTCAGCGTAGCCTCGATCCGTCTAGGCCCTATTGCTAAGCAATGGTATAACAGTTGGCGCCATGCTGTCGGAGCGGGTGCCCTTACCTGGGACCGGCTGCGCGAAGCCTTACGGGATCGGTACGGTGTGTCCGACCGTGAGCTGCACCTCCGGTTAGCCAACTGCAAGCAGGAGAGGCGTGAGTCCGTGCGAGACTATGCCGACCGCTACCTGAGCCTGATGACCCAGCTTCGGCTAGCCGTAGACCAGGACCCCACTCACATGCACAACTTCCTCAAGGGTCTGCGGGGTAGTGTTTACAAGATGGTGTACCTCATGAAGCCCCGCAACCTAACCTACGCCATCCGTGATGCTATCTACATAAGCGAGGGAGGGGACCGCATCAGCGAACGTGATGATGAAGACGACAGGGAGGAGACACGGGTACGGTTCGATACACGGGCTTCGTACAGCCCTGGGCGCCAACAGTCCAACGACCGCGGCTACGGCCGCTACACCCACACCTCCGAGCGCGCGAACCCATCTCCTGGCCCTCGTAGCAACGCGCCACCCCGCTACAACTCGCAACGACGGCCAGCCCCGCCTGGGTCTGCACGACCTAGCGATATTGCCAACGTACAAGACCAGATGGCCCGCCTGAACCTGTCTGGCGACCGGGCAAGGCCCCGGGCCGCTGCCAACCTGTGCCACGTGCACTGGGAGGACGAAGACCCCTACTCATACACGGAGGACGAGGGAGCCACCAGCGACGATGACTGCGAGGAGCCATCCCCACAGCACCCAGACCTGGTCCACGCCAACTCCTACGAGGTCAACATGAAGCGCATTGGCGACTTTGACCCCGTTACCCTCCCCCGCAAGCGTGTACCGGTTACCATGCGTGGCAATGACCCCATGGAGCTGGACCGTCATCGCCCTGAGCCCAGACGTTTTAGCGCTGGGCGCGCACCCCAACTCCCTCGGCCACGGCCTGCGGGTCCAGGACCTGCCCCTCCCCCTCCTCCTCCAGCCGCAGGTCCTGCTGTGCGTGCTGCGGCCGCCGTTCCCCTGACCGCAGCCGCACCCGCCACCTCTCAAGCCAGCCCGCGACCAGCAGGGCGTCCCTCCACCACGGGAGCGCCCCGCGCATACGTGCGCCCAGTCCCCGCTGCTGCCCCGGCCGGGCTGACGCCCGTGGCTGCCCCACGAGCCCCAGTAGCAGCACCTGCGGCAGGCAACACGGCGGCAGAAGCCGGGCGGGTAAATGTTGTGGGTCGCCTGGCCCCACGAGCAGACCAGGTGCCTGGTGACCCTGCGGTGGAAGAGCGGCGCATTGCGGACGACATAGTGAGCAAGATCAACCGCTACTCCCTTACTCTGGGGACGGCACTCAAGTGCAACGCTGCATCAATCTACACCAAGGTCGGTGGCAAGATGCTTGGCATCGCCCGGCAACATGCAAGAGCAGCGGGAGAGCCTGTGGCCCACGCCCACCAGTCTTCCACCCCGAGCAACGAGCCCGGCCTGGTGGAGGCTAGGTGGCAGGTGTGCAAGGCGGATGTGGGAGTCCGGGATGGCAACGGTGTCGTGCAACCACTGCGGGCCGTTCTCGACTCGGGCGCTTCCCACACCATCGTTCCCTTCAAGACTCTCACGCACCTGGGGCTTACGTCCATCATCGAGGCGACGGAGGTGGAGGTGATAAACGCTGACGACTACGCGGCGCCAGCGTGCGGTCGAGCCCGGGGTTTGACCCTGTCGCTGGGGGACAGGGAGGTGCGGGTCAACGGGGTGGTCAACCTCGCAGAGGCGTACGACATTCTGCTGGGCAACGACTTCATGGGGCGTATCAACGCTGACCTGAAGTACAGCACGTCGCAGCTGGAGTATACGAACGATGCTGGCACCCGCAGTGTGCTGCCCATCGTGTTCGTACGGTCCCAACCCACACCAGCTGCAAAAGCCACCCCGGCTGGGAGGCCGTCCAAGGCCTACATGGTCGACATCCAGAGCTCGCCACAGCCCTCTCAAGACCTTGACCCTGAGGAGCCCCCAACCACAGCCAACAGTCCCGCTTCCAAAGACACCCAGAGCTCTCCGCAGCCCTCTCAAGGCGAGGACTCCGAGGAGCCCTCGACCACTACCGACAGCCCCGCTCCCCCACCACCTCCTACCTCCGAGGCTGTGCAGGTAGTGCCCGAGAGCCAGGGCGACCCCTTGTACCTCCCTCTGCTGACGACAGTGTACGAGGTGAGCTCGGGAGATAACGAGGAACCGGAGGCCACTCCGCCTGAGACGTCCACTGAAGAGCAGCTGCGTCAGGCGTTCGCTCGGTCGCCTCTACCGTCCCTCAGCAGTCCACAGGTGACCGCGCTGACCCTGTGCGTAAGCAACACGGCGGCAGGAGAGGAAGAGGGAGAGATTGGTAACGACTACTCCCCGGACCCCATGAGTCCGATGGGTGCACCCGGGGAGCCAAAGTGGTCGTTCGAGGTGGAGCCACCCTGGTCCCCTACCGCTGAAGGTGTAGACACTCCCACGACCCTATCCAACGTCAACAGCGAGGGGGGCGCCCAGGGCGGATCATGCGAACCCCGAGATATGAGCTGGTCAGCGCCCACGCCCGCCCACGTGGCCCCAGACCCCGTGTCTCGGGACCCTGTGTCCCTGGTCGTGGAGTGCATGCTCATGGGGAAGGGGCAGCCTGCGGAGCAGACCCCTTGCGTCAGTCCCGTTCTGCCACCACCCCTCCAACTACCGCCCCTCTTCTATCCCCCATACGAGCCCCCGGCCCCACACAAAGTAGGGTGGAAGGCCACACGCCCCTCGCCGTCCCCTTTCCTGACCATTCAGCACCGTCGCCCCAAACCAGGCTTTGGGTACAACACCATAGCCGCAGAGGTAGACGAGCCGATGTGCTCACCTAAGGCGAAGCGTGGGCGCTACTCCTGCCGGGGCGAGGGCCTGCCAGGGCCCGGGAATGACGACTCCTCTGGTGCAGGCGGGCCCCGGCATCCAGGGGAGGCGCCAAGTGAAGCCGGGGTAGGTAGCCAGGACGAGCGGCTCTGCGCCCTTCTAGCCGCGTCGGCTTCAGCCCACAGCACCCCGCGTATCTGGGAACTCGACCTGAACCCCGCCGACGAACCTCCCGCTCTGCTGGACGACGACGGTGGGTGGGATCTGCGGGGCAGCCAGGGGGAGCAGTCAGGGTCCCAGGGGGGCTACAGCTCAGTGGACCTAGGTGAGGAGGCCGCAGATTTGTGGGGTAATGACTCGGCTGGAGACGACTGGGGTAGGAAAGCTCCTGGGCTCGCAGCAGGTTACTGCCTGTACGGGCTGTACGATTCGTACGAGCTGTACGAGCACTACCCGGGCAAGCGGGACGAGGCGGGCGTTGATGAGGAGGCACCAGCCCCCACAAGCGCCACGGTGGGGCCTACCTTCTCTTTGGACGGACCGCCCTCCAAGGATCACGTACTCTCCCTCACCCCAGCGCAGCACCTGCAGTTGGCACGGGAGTACGGCGCTTGGTACCGAGAGCAGCGAGGGGCAGCTCCAGCGGAGGATGAGCGAGCCGCGCAGCTGGGAACCAAGGTGGCCCCCGACATGCCAGCCGACGTGCAGGAGAGAATACGGCAGGTGCTGCGGGATAATTACGACATGTTTGCAACCAGCAACGCAGAGCTGGGCTGCACCAACTGGGTGCGTGCCACCATCAACACCGGGGATGCTGCCCCTGTGTGCCAGAACCCGTACCGTGCGAGCAAGGCCGAACGGGAGGCCATGGAGGCAGAAGTCTCCCGCATGCTAGCTGATGGCGTGATCCGACACAGCACCTCAGCATGGAGCAGTCCGGTGGTTATGGTGGCGAAGGGGGTCAGGGGCCCCAGCCCAACGGCCATGCAGTTTGGCTTCAGCCCGGAAGACCCCACCGCGACCCCCGGCACCATGGCCCAGCCGTCCAAGCCCGAGCTGCGCTTTTGTATCGACTTGCGGGCTGTGAACGACCTGACGGTGCCGGAGCGCTGGCCAATGCCTGTGGCAGGAACCCTCATCGACACCCTGGCACCTCCCCTGGGGAGCCAGCGGGTCTACAGCGCCCTGGACATAAAGGCAGCCTTCTGGCAGGTGGAGGTGGAGGAGGCGGACCGGTGCAAACTGGCGTTCCAGGCCCCTTCCGGCCTCTACGAGTTTAACGTGCTGCCCATGGGTGCCCGCAGCTCCCCCGCTGTGTTCCAACGCCTGATGAGCCTAGTGCTGCGCCCAGTCCTGGCTCGTGGGGCGGCCCTGGGCAACCCCGCTAAGGGCAAGGAGCCAGAGCGCGGTTCAGACGACCCAAACCCCAGCACTGACCTGCAGCGCTGCGCCGTCTTGTTCATTGACGACGTCTGCGTCTTCAGCCCCAGCCCCGAGGACCACGTACAGCACCTCTCCGACGTGCTGGACCTGGTGCGCCTGGCCAACCTGCGGTTCGCGTTGAAAAAGTGCGAGTTCGGTAAGCCTCAGGTGCAGTTTCTGGGCCACGAGATCTCAGGCCTGGACGGCACCATCAAGCCGGCTGCCAAGAACCTGAACATCGTAGCGGCTTACCCACGCCTGCGGACGGTAAGGCAGGTCAAGGCCTTCCTGGGCCTGACCGGCTACTACCGGCGCTTCGTGCCAAACTACAGCCTCATCGCGGGCCCGCTGTTCGAGTGCCTCACCAAGGACGGCTTCGTGTGGGGCCCAAGGCAACAGGAGGCGTTTGAGAAACTCAAGGACGCGCTTACCCGGGAGCCCATCCTGCAGAGCCCCGACTTCGACAGAGAGTTCATCCTCGCCACGGACTTCTGCCGTACATCGGTTGCCGCCTGCCTTTCCCAGGTGTTCGCCGATGGCCTTGAGAGGCCCGTGGCCTTCGCCTCCAAACGCCTCAGCGGGAGCCAGTGCAACTGGGGGTCAACCGACGGGGAGGCGTACGCAGCCGTGTGGGGCATTAAGCATTTCCACGAGTACCTGTGGGGTACACACTTCACGCTGTACACCGACAACAGCGCCCTGACGTTCATCATGCGCGCCAAGGATCTGACGGGCAAGCTGGCTCGCTACGCGCTGCGCCTGGCGAGCTACGACTTCAGCATCGTGCACAGGGCGGGCCGCAAGATGGGCCACGTGGACGGGCTAAGCCGCCTGGGCCACCTGATCAACGACGACCAAGAGGAGGATGAGGGGGCAGCGCCTGCCCTGGTGCCGGAAAGGGAGGACGCCGTAGCCGTGGAGGCGCTCACCTGCCTACCCCGCCAGCCCCTGCGCGTGTGGGCCTACATGGCCGACGCCATGGACGAAGGAGACCCGATGGTTGACGACAGCTTCGCCAGCCCGGCGCCGGCTCCGACAGGTGGCGCCGGCATGGTTAGGGAGACCCCGCTTGGTGCTGCCCTGCTGTCCTCCCCAGGGCTCCCCGCCCTGAGCATCCGGGACTCCCTGCGGTCACCCTCCGGGAACCGGGTGCGGAGGCCGCGGCATCGTCAGCCCAACCGCAACCTGCTAGGGTTCGCGGGCAACGAGCGTAGCGATGACGACATTGTGTGTGCGGCATGCGGACAGCCACGGCCTGCGTTCAACATGTTGCTGTGCGACCACGCGGGCTGCAGCCAGGCCTACCACACCACCTGCCTGCGCCCACCCCTACGTACCGTGCCGGAGGGCAACTGGTATTGCCCTGAGCATGCCGCCTCTGGGTCGGCTCCCCCGCCACCTCCGGTGGGGCCACCAGCCGGCGTAGCACCGGGGGTCCAGATGCCGCCCTGGGGAAGCCTTCCGGTCCTGCCAGCCCCTCTTATAGCCCCTCCTGCGGGAGCAGAGGCCGTGGTCAACACGGCGGCAGGGGGCGACCACGGTGGGGCTGCCGGAACCAGCGGGCCAAGCATCGCAGCAGCCGTTCCTGCCCCGACCCACCTAGGGGCCGCACCGGGCCCAGCCGGTACGGTGACAGCGGGTGCGCCGGGAGCCCGTGCTCCGGTGGAGGACTCATCCGATGTCACTGAGCCACCCGAGGAGGAAGGCAGCGATGGGGACGAGGGCGACGATGAGGGTGAGGACTGCGAGGAGGAGGGAGAGGAGGAGGAGGGCCATGAGTCGGCATCCGACAGTGTGCTGGAGGTGGACGGGGTACCTCAGTACGGCACGGAGGAAACCCCGGTGTGGAAGGACAAGGCCCTCTTGATCTACCTGCGGACAGGTGACTTCCTGGCGCCTGACAAAGACGACTGGGCAGGGTACTACCGTGAGTGCCAGCGCGTGCAGCGCAAGGCGCGGCGGTATTACTTCAAGGACGGGCAGCTGTGGAGGCGGAGCAAGGCGCCAAAGCCTGAAGTGCGAGTGCTGACGCTGTCGGAGCGCATGGAGGCGCTACGGCAGGCTCACGACGGGTCCCATCCCGGCGTGTCAGGCACCTTCGACATCCTCAAGAACCGTGTCACGTGGGCAGGCATGATGAAGGACGTGCGAGTTTACGTGGCGGGGTGCGAGCAGTGCATGGTCAAGAACCATACCCTCATCCGCAACCTGCCCATCCGGCCCCTACCAATCACGGGCCTGTGGACGCGGATCCACGTGGATCTCACGCGGATGCCCCGCAGCGCCCGGGGCGGCCGCTACCTGATCGCCGCGGTGGACGCCTTCAGTAAGTGGCCAGAGGCCGGGGTCCTCCCAAGCAAGGAGGCGAGCGAGACGGCGCGGTGGTTCCACTCGGAGATCTTCAGCCGCGTGGGGGCGGTCCGCCAGTGCGTGTCGGACCTGGGGACCGAGTGGGATGCGGAGTTTGCCGAGTTGCTCAAGCAAAATCGCTGCGTGCACCGGCGCTGCTCTCCTCGGACCCCTACCACCAACGGGCTGTGCGAGCGGTTCATCTCCTACATGCGGCAGGCCCTGGTGCGGCTGTGTCAGGAGTCGGGGCGAGAGGAGGACTGGGACCTGTACGTGCCCCAGGTGCTGTTCGCCTACCGCTGCAAGCCGCAGCACAGCACCCGCATCAGCCCCGCGCTGTGCCTGTACGGGCGGGAGCTGCTGTGCCCCATGCAGCTGCCTGAGCCAGAGCCCCGGGCAGTGGAGCAGGAGGAGGACGTGTCAGACATGGAGATGGACTACACGTGGCTAAAGGAGCGGCAGCAGCAGCTGACCGTCCTTCAGGAGACAGTGGTCACTAACCTGACACAGGCGCATGAGAAGCAGGTAGTGGACCACCGCCGACGGACATTTGTCAGCCCGACTCCGCAGCCGCGCGGCAGGAAGGCCAACACCGGCCCCGCCGTCGCCAGGACGGCGGAGGAGGCGGGTGTGCCGGTGCCAGGGGCCAGCACTGGTGCTGCACGGCCTCGGCCGAACAACTCCAGCGACGGCGGTGCTGGGGAAGCAGAGAGGGGTATCCCGCGGCCCCGGATGCAGGCGGCGCTGGAGCTTGCTGCGCCGCAGTCTCCACCTGGGCGCCAGGGGTCGGTCCGGCGCCCCAAGCAGGGAAAGGAGGGCGTCGCCAGCGGCAGCCCACGGTCACCTCCTGGACGCCCCAGGGCTGCGGCGGGAAACACAGCAGGGGCATTACCAGCCAAGCCGCAGAGGCAGGGGAAAGGGCGGGGGCAAGTCCCAGGGGCTGGCACGACCGGTCCCGCAGGCGCGGGAGCGCCGGGTCCTGCGTCCGGAGCCCAGCCCCAGCGCAGCTGTGACGAGGTGGCAGATGATGACCCCAGGTACGCTCACCTTCCGGCGCTGTCCCATGGCGAGCTGGTGTACCGGCTGGTGAAGCCCAGCACGAAGATGCAGCCCCGGGAGGAGGGGCCGTACCGCTTTGTAGCGTACAGCCGAGGCGGTCACCTGGCCAAGCTGGAGGACGGGGTAGGGACACAGTTCACGGTCTCAGTACGGCAGCTGCTGGTCCGCAAGGAACACGCGTAGGGTATACCAGCGTCAGGTTTTCCATAATAAAGTGACTGTAACGCAGTATCGAGGCTCGCTCAGGCTACTGACCTGGAGAAGCCAGAGCTCCGGCCCAGGACGGAGGGCACGCCGCAGGCAGCAAAGGCTAGTATTAAGCTTCTGAAGGTCTGGGGATTGAGAAACCGGGTGTTGCGTCAGCGGTGGGTAAAGACGTAGGGTGTGAGCTTCAGTTCACAAACCCAACCGCCATTGAAGCAGTTGATCCGAGAGCCGAAGGAACAGTCGGGGCTCATCCAGCGCCTGCAGACCTCATTGGTGTTTACCCGTAACGCCAGGAGTAGGCACCCCGAAACTCTGGCAGTAGTTACTGCGCAGTCGTTTGACTCGGCCGGACCTCTTCCCCCGCGGCGGGAAGGCTGTCGCTCCCACCACTGCTACCTCAGCAACAGCAAGAGCGAGGTTGAAGGGTGAGTACACCACTGCTGAGCCCCGGGCGGCGGCCAGCAAGGTCCAACTCGCTGCAGCAAGGGAGGATGGTGCGACGGACCAGCGCCTCTTACGGACCAGCGCCTCTTCCTGGCGCATCAGGAATAACGAGCCGAGGCTAATCCGAATCCTATTTACCTTCTCCCGGTGGGCGCAGTTGGAAAGATGCTACCGCATGGCCATCCAGACCCGGATGCATCGACCGACCCGGCTGGGCGCCTTATCGTAACCACCAGCCAGGCGGCGCACGTGAGTAGAGTGGCAGTTTTAGGGCGGTATGGGCACCTCCATCGGTTGAGTTTTGCGGGTGCGGGGCTTCGACTCGGGCTTCGACCGCCCGCTGCAAGGTGCAAAACCGCCATCGCATAACTACCAAGCGCTCGCCGTTGACAAGAATTGACCGGTTAGGCAAAACAAGATCTGTCAACGACGCGGCAGCCACAACGCTGTATTGGCCCAAGCTCCGTACCTTACCGGGCAGCTGGCCACCTCCTGTCAATCGTGCCTCATCCCCTGCAACGATATCCGCTACGCAACCGGCCGCCTGACCCCAGACGGCCCCGTCTTCCTTTCCTGCAATCTACGTCTTCCTCTCAGGTGTCGGTGACGCGAGTGGGAGATGCGAGGGAGGCCGCTCGGCGTGCTGTGCGCAGCGGCAATGGTTTGGCGGCCCTACGCACGCTCCAGCAGATGCTGGAGGCGGACTCCGACTGGGGCCAGGGGACTCCACCCGGATGGAACCCACTGGCTGACCAATCCATGGTAGGGCCCAGCACAGGCCGTGCCCTGGACCCCACCATCACTCCACCGGTGGCAGCTCGCCCAGTGGGGACCTGGGGCACGCCACCTACTGGCCCACTGTCGCCTTTCGTACCAGTAGGACGGGGCGAGCAGGACGCGGGGAAGATGGGTGAAGCGGGCGCGGAGGAGCAGCCGGCGGCAGGGGAGATAAGCCTGGCGGGGTCGAACATAGCCGAGGCCGGTGGGGCAGAGGCAGCCATGCCGTTTGCCCAGCAGCTGCCGGCGGCGGCAGTGCAGGCCTTATACGCTGACGCCGGGGGGTTGCTTGACCCGGCCTCGGGTGAGGAGGGTCTGGGGCTGGGCGGTGCGAGTGCAGGACCATGGCAGTTCCAGCGACCCATGGGAAAGCAGGTGGTGTACGACGAGGCGGGCGGCTTTCTGAGGTACCAAGGGCCTGGAGCGGCGTCCGAGCCCGTGCCGTCAGCAGAGCAGGCTGGCGGGGGAAGCCTGGAGCTGGCGGGGAGCATGGGCAGCCTGCTGGGTATCCTGCTGAACGACGACTCAGGCCAGCGGGACGGGCTGGGCTCCATGAACCCACCACCCCCGCCAGCAGGGGGCCAGCGCATTCAGCTGCCCCCGTACCAGCCTCACCTGCAGAACACCGCACCCGCGGGAGGCAACCTCATGAGGGCCGACGGGAGGCAGGTGCTTCCCCAGCCGCAATCGCGACTGGGCTACACGGCCACGCCATCACCCCTGCGCAGGGCGAGCGGGGGCCTGGGGGTCAGCGTTGGGGTAAGACCCCGGCCAGGAGTCCGGGCGGCGCTGTTTCCAGGGATCGGAGTCAAGAGGGGGCTCAGCCCGGGGGGGCCGGCCGCGGTGGCGGGTACGTACCGGGCGGAGTCAGCCGGAGGCGTCTACAACAGCCCGGGCGGGGCCTCGTCGGGTAGCACGGGGGGAACGGACCAGCTGCGCAAGCTGCAGCAGAAACTGCGGACCGTAACTGAGCAGAGCCGGCGCACAGGCGCCCGGCTGTCGAGGGCGCTTGCGCAGTTGGGGGAGGCGGAGGCAGAGGGGGACTGCAGCACCGCCAGGCTACAGGCGCAGGTGCGGAAACTGGAGGAGATGGCGGAAAAAGAGGCGGGCTTCAAGGCCGAGCTGCTGTGCCTGCAGCAGCAGCTGGCCCGGGCGGATGAGGAAGCAAGTGCTGCACGCTCCGAGACGGCTGCCGCACTGGCTGACCTGGAGGCCACCCGGCACGCGCTGGCCGAGCTGCAAGGGCAGGCCTTCAGCCTGTCGACGCACCTGCAGGCGATGGTGGACCAGGTGGTCAACTCGCAGAGCCTGGCCAAGGCGTGGTGCCTCCGCTTCTCCGCCATGTTCATGCCAGTGCACGCAGCGGAGGTGCTGGCGGAGGTGGTGGCCGAGGGCAAGGTGCTGGCAGATCCGCTGCGCGTGCGGCTGCTGGGCTCGGGGCAGGACGTGTTCGTTTCGAGCGGCCAGCAGGTGGGGAACGTGATGAACCCCCTGCTGCCCCACGTATACCGCGCCTTCCGGCTGCCACGCACGGAGGGGAACCGGGGGCAGCTGCGCCAGGGAGCGGGCATCGTGGCGGGCGGCGCCCCGAGGATGGAGGAGGACGAGGAGTTCCGCCGGGTCGACTGGGGCTGCCCGATTACCTACGAAGCCGCCGCTGGTCCCGCGAGTGAGTGAGGGCCAAGGCCGTGCGGTGCGCTCAAGGAAAGGGGCAAGTGGGCTCAATGGGGAAGGTTTTAAGCTGGACAGGGTGGGAAGGTGTTGGCCCAGGGGCGTTTTCCGGGTGTGAGCATGAAGAGGGGAAAGGGGGAGGTGTTGGTCCAGGGGCGTTTTCCGGGTGTGAGCATGACGAGGGGAAATGGGGAGGTGTTAGTCCAGGGGCGTTTTCAGGGTGTGAGCATGACAAGGGGAAACGGGGAGCAGTTGGTTGGCGGGGCAGGAGCCCACGCTGACACGGCGTCAGGGCGACAGCTGTCGCTCTTAGATAGGGGGTTGCCACCGGACCGTGTCCGGTCACGATCATGTAGGGAATGGGGTGTCCCGACACGGGGGCGACGCCACGGGTCAATTGGCTGCGGGACGTGTGGGTAGGGCTTGATAGGAGGCATAACGGAGCGGGTTGCATGACGGGAAGGACATGATGTTGTGGGGGCAGCGCAGGTGGCAGAAAAGTCGGCATGGAGGAAATTGGGATAGGGGAGCACGGGGGGCCGATCAGGGCCATGGCGGGACGACGGTGCGGGGGGGGGCCGCAAAGGAGCCAAGAGGGTGTAGCAAGGAGGGAAGGAAGCAGGGGAGTGTGGCCGGAAGGGTACGTGGTACGGCATGGGGCGGGAGACCCTATTGGGAGACCCGGGTTCGTGGTATCATGCTTGTGGACAGTTGAGCAGCTATTGAAGCATAGCTGGCATGAGTTATAACGGGCGTCGGGGGCGCGGCGGAGGCGCGCGAGGCGGGCGAACCCACGATATGGTTCGTTGTTCCTGGCTGGCATACCTGTTATGCTAAGATATGCGCATTTCCACCTGCATCATGCGGCATTTACTTTGGACACCGCATTACGGTGTTTTCGGCTTTGCAACTTAAACAGTCAGGTGGCGAGGGACAGCTTTATCACGGCTGTCCTGTTGAAACGGCTGGGTTGACTGGTCGTGTACTATATATCATGCTGATAGCGTTGGGCAAGCGGAGTGGGCCCGGGTGTCTTGTCGGCCGGCGTATGCGTTACGGGTCACCGACCCTCTGTGTTGTCATAGCCTCT
>VFQN01007067.1_pt1 | contig 12311 bp, 14 predicted proteins | sample 3512371 | NCBI WGS metagenome assembly VFQN01 (sample SAMN10412370, study PRJNA504923) | tailings metagenome | isolation source: Replicate 2 from Balatoc abandoned mine | place: Philippines: Itogon, Benguet | collected 2017-08-28
ACCCTACCGACCCGGCTGACCGAGCGCAAGGACGATTTCAACGAATTCGCAACTCAGGACACTAGGTGCCAGTCACTCATGCCACTATGGCACTCGCGCCGGCAACCGCCCGGAAGCGGCCGGGGAGAACGCGCGACGGGAACCGCCCGCGTGGGCGGGAACGGCTCCCGTCGGGGAAGCTGGGGAAGCGGTAGGTCCGAGGGGCGGGGTCCGGGCGGCCGCGGCACCAGATGCCGTCAGTTCTGGAGTTGGATCGTCGCGCCCGTGCTCCCGGCGGACGGCACCTCGAACTTGTGGTCGGCCTCGTTCTGGTGGTACTTCTTCGGGACCGCGGCGAGCCCCGGCCCCCTCCCCTCGAACCCGAACGTGTAGTTGCCGGGGATCAGCTTCACGCTGAACTTCCCGTCGCCCTTCAATTGGGCGACGCCGGGCGTTTGGTTCGCCGACGTCGGGAAAATGTTCAGGGTGACGTCCTTCGCGGGCTGCCCGCCCGGGAGCAGGACCACGCCGGACACCTCGACCGGGTTCGGCTTTTGGGGCGGGGCGGAGGAACAACCGGCGGCGAAGACGATGCAAGCGAGTACGGCGGCCCGGCGGGTCATGAGGCGTCTCCGGTGTGTGGCGGGAACGACCGCGGGCCGGCGAACGCCGGCCCGCGGTGGGGTGAGCGGCTGACGACTCAATCGAGGGTGGTGACCTGACCGTCGTCGGCACCGGCGACGAACTTCAGGGTCACGGCGTCGATCGAGTCGCGGATGAACCGGACCGAGCCGTCGCCCATGGCGGCCATCACCCCGCCGGTGTGGAACGAGAACGGCTCGTCGTTCGGGCCGCAGTTGTTGAGCGACCACGGGCAGGTGCTCGGCCCCCCGATCGGGTTGTTGTTGTTGTTGATCTTGGCGACCTTGCTGGCGGACGAGTTGTTCGGACCCGAGATGCCGTTGGTGGCGGCGTCGGCGTCGACCCAGGCGAACACCCGGCGGCCGGGGGTGCTCTGGCCGGCGATCGGGGCCGTCGGGGAGGTCATGGCCGAGACTCGGTTGGTGGACGACTGGGCGCCGAACGTGCCGACGTTCGGGTGGGCGCGGCCGGCGTCCTCGATGAGCAGGAGCGTGTTGGACGACCCGTCGGCGATGCCGATGATCGTGCGCCCCTCGCAGGTCATCGCCCCGTAGGCCCGGTCGGCGATCCCGCCGCGGGTGCCGACGGTGCCGTTCGCGGGGTTCGAGATGATGTCGGTCAGCGCGACGGCCATGTAGTCGATCCCGCCCATCGAGTCGACCGGGTCGCGGCTCTCGTTGGCGATCGGGGTACTCGGGCACACGTAGGTCTTGATCTTGGTCTTGCCGGCGGCGAAGCCCGACGGGTAGGCCGGGTCGTCGTACGCCCGGCCGCGCGACTTGGTGGTGTGGAGGACCGCGTTGTTGTAAGTGGAGTCGGCGTAGTGGTTGTAGTTCGTGTCGAACTGGCTGTAAACGGCGTTCTGTTCGATGTACGGGAGGACCAGCACCGACCACCCGTGCACGGTGTAGGTCACCGACCCGGTGCTCGACTCGCACTGCCCGACCGACGGCATCGCGTTGTACACGCCCTCGTAGTTGTGGATGCCCAGGGCCAGTTGCTTCATGTTGTTGGAGCAGGTGCTGCGGGCGGCGGCCTCGCGGACCTTCTGCACGGCCGGCAGGAGGAGCCCGATCAGGATGGCGATGATCGCGATTACCACCAACAGCTCGATCAGCGTGAACGCCGAACGACGGGAGTAGGACAGGGGCCGCTTCATCAACTCAATCCTCGTGGGGTAAGGCTCGGGCCGCGAACGAGTGACGCCACCAATGGTGTATTTCACAGACGACGCATTAGCAGCTTGAGTTCCCGGCTGTGAAGCAATTTTCTCTGTTTAATAATTCACGCAAATTGACAGTCGAAGCCGAAAATGCGGGCGCGGCGGCCGTGGTCCGGTCGCCGCTCTGGGGAGTGGTATTTCAACGAACGTAGTCTTAGCCGCGAACGTGTGGATTTCGTGAGGAGCGGGGGTGGAACGGGTAAAGATTGGCAAATGGCCGGGTGGCCCCGTCTCCCCGCGTGGTGCGGCCCGCGGCCCCGTATAGTACCGGTGCCCTCCCCGCCGGAGATGTGGAGTCGATCGATGGACGGTTCGTCCCCCGGGTTCCTGCTCGCCGACCCCGGGCGGGTCTGGTCCAACCTGCCGGCGGCGGCGCTGGTCGAGCACGCCGTCCGCCGCGGCGAGGGCGACCTCACCACCCTCGGCGCGTTCGCCGCCCTCACCGGCGCCCGCACCGGCCGCAGTCCGAAGGACAAGTTCACCGTCCGCGACGAGCTCACCGGCCCGCGCGTCGACTGGTCCGCGAACAAGCCGATGGACCCGGACCGCTTCGCCCGCCTCGTGGCGCTGGCCCGGGCGTACCTCCAGAACCGCGAGCTGTTCGTCTTCGACGGCTACGCCGCCGCCCACCCCGCGCACCGCCTGCCGCTCCGCGTCGTCACCGAACGCGCATGGCACAGCCTGTTCGCACGCTGCCTGTTCCTCCGCCCCGGCGCCGACGAACTGACCGGCTTCGCGCCCGAGTGGACGATCCTCCACGCCGCCGGTCTCAAGTTCGACCCCGCCGCCGACGGCACCAACTCGGACGCGGTCGTGACGCTCGACTTCACCCGCAAGCTCGTGCTCGTCGCCGGCACGCACTACGCCGGCGAGATCAAGAAGGCGATCTTCACGGTGATGAACTTCGTCCTCCCCGAGACCGGCGTGCTGAGCATGCACTGCTCGGCGAACGTCGGCGCGGGCGGTGACGTGGCGCTGTTCTTCGGGCTGAGCGGCACCGGCAAGACGACCCTCAGCGCCGACCCCGACCGCCAGCTGATCGGCGACGACGAGCACGGCTGGGGCGACGACGGCGTGTTCAACATCGAGGGCGGGTGCTACGCGAAGACGATCAAGCTGTCGAAGGCCGGCGAGCCGCAGATCTACGACGCCATCCGCTTCGGCTGCGTGCTGGAGAACGTGCCGGTCGATCCGGTGTCGCGCGTGCCGGACTTCGACAGCCAGAAATACACGGAGAACACGCGGGCGGCGTACCCGGTGGACTTCATCCCGAACTGCGAGCTCTCCGGCCGCGGCGGGCACCCGCGGAACGTGTTCTTCTTGACGTGCGACGCTTTCGGCGTGCTGCCGCCGCTCGCCCGGCTGACGCCGAAGCAGGCGATGGACTACTTCCTGTGCGGGTACACGGCGAAGGTGGCGGGCACCGAGGCCGGGGTGACGGAGCCGACGCCGGAGTTCAGCACGTGCTTCGCCAAACCGTTCCTGCCGCTGCCGCCGCGGCGGTACGCGGAGATGCTCGGGGCCAAGCTGGCGACGCACGCCGCCCCGGTGTGGCTGGTGAACACCGGCTGGACGGGCGGCCCCTACGGCGTGGGCACGCGGATGTCGCTGGCGCACACGAGGGCGCTGCTGAAGGCGGCACTGACGGGGGCACTCGCGGACGTGCCGTTCGTGACCGAGCCGGCCTTCGGGCTGGCGGTGCCGGCGCACTGCCCGGGGGTGCCCGACCGCGTGCTGCAACCGCGCCAGGCGTGGGCCGACGCGGCGGCCTACGACCGCCAGGCGGCGGCGCTCGCCGAGCGCTTCCGGGCCGAGGCGGCGAAGTATACCTGAGCGAGCCGTTGAGGGCGTCCCCCAGACCCGAGCTCAGGTTCATCCCCGGGTGCGGTCGTGCGGTTACCCGCGACGGCGGCTGTCGTGGTATCCCTCGTGGCGATCGGCTGCGAAGACAGTCGGCCGCCACCGGAATCGTGGGTGCGGCCCGCGGACCCGTGGCTTGCGCCGTCACCGGACGGCGCTGCACACAACTGGCTCGACCGGGATCGGTTCGCACCGGTGGTCGGACCGCTCCGGGCCGAGGCCGTCGCTGCCCTAGCGAATGCGTCGGTCCTGCGACTCACGGCCGTTGAGGCCGCCCGGTTTGCCGGCCGAGAACTCCCCGTCGGTGGGGAGTTCTTTCTTCTGCGCGGGGCGGCAATGGGCGAGACGCACGGGAGCTACTCCGTCTCGACCTTCGACGGCTCTGTGAACGTGATGCACACCTGTCTGGGCCGACCGTCCGGCCCAGTCACCCACAACGCGGTGGTCGCGGCTCTCTCCGAGATGCCCAAGGCGGTCTATGTGAATTACGGCTGGTGCAAGTGACACCGACCGGCTGCCTGTGACCGCCAAGCGGCCTCGCTCGGCGAGCGTTTCAGGACCGAAGCGGCGAAGTACCAGTAGCGTCGGGGTCGTGGGGCCGGTTTCCAACCGCCCCCACAGACGTGATCGATCACAGCCGTCGCTCGCCCACGCCGTCCTCGTCCGTCTCGAACGCGAGGCCGGCGAAGACGGCGGCGAACTCGGGCAGCGGCATGCGGAAGCGGCCGTCCTTCGTCGGGTAGCCGGTCGTCAGGCCCGGGGCGCCCTTCGGCGTGAAGTCCTGGCCGTGCGGGTTCCACAGCGCGATCGCGTCGGCCGCGCGGTCGTACCCGAGCACCGCGTAGGCGTGGTTGCCGTGGACGCCGGGCACGGTCACGCCGGAGTTGGTGCCGCACGTCACCAGCTTCTTCGCGGCGAACGCGGCGGCCAGCCGGTCGCGCATCGCCGCCAGCCGGGCCGCCTTGTCGGCCGCGGGCAGCTTCTCGTCGCGGACGAACGTGCAGCTGAATCGCTCGATTTTCTTTCCCGTCACCACGCCGACCATTGTGCCGGCCGACCCGCCCTTCGTGAGGATGTCGAGGTCCGGCAGCACCGCCTTATTGGCGGCCTTGGCCTCATCCGTGCGGAGTTTGCCGACCGCCTTCTCGTAGACGTTCACCCAAATGCCGTCGCCGCCCGTCGCGGCGAGGACCGCCAGTTCCGCGTCGGTCGGGGCCGGGACGTGAACGACCTTCGGGCCGAAGCGGACGTCGAACCCGCCGCCGGGCGCGGAGGCGATCATCTTCGCCACGGCGGCCGGGTCGCGGGCGACGAGCGCGCCGAGCGGGGCGAGGCAGAAGCAGTTGCCGAGCTTCCCCTGGCTCACGCCGTCGAGCGTCGGGCCGCCGCGGGCGAACAGCGTGCGGTCCGCGGCCGCGATGCGCGTCCGTGCGGCCTTGTACATTCCGGGGAAGTCCAGCGCATCCTTCCCGCCCGCGGCGAGTGACAACAGGGTGTCGCGGGTGAGCGGCGGGGGCGAACTCTTGGTGTTCCGCACGGCCCGCCGCAGCGCGGCGACGGCCGCCGCCTCGTCCCCCGTCACTGCCGGGTCGGCGACCGCCGCGTCAATCTCGGCGCGGGTCAGCGTGCCATTGCCGTCACGGTCCCACGCTACGAACCGGGCCTTCACTTGATCGGCGAATGTCGTCGGCTCGGGCGGCCGGGCCATTCCGGCAGCAGGAAGGACGAGCAGAACCAGCATGGCGCAGCGGGGCACGTGTCACCTGGGACGTGGGGGCGGGGTGGGAGAGATGGGAGCTTCGGCTATCGTACCGCGCGGATCACCCGGTCGGCGAACCGCTCCATCTCTTCGAGCTGTGGGCTGCACTGAAGCAGCAACAGATTTATCCCCGCTGCCTCGAACGCCGCCACGCGGTCGGCCACCTGTGCCGGTGTGCCGATCAGCCCGGCGCGGAGGCCGCGGTTGCTCACCGAGTAGTCTTCGAGCGACACCCGCTGTTCGAGCTGCGTGCCGGCGAGCCACTGCTGGTAGTTGTGGTAGCCGGCGGCGCTCTGCTTCACGTCGGTGATGCGGGCGAGCTCGGCCTGGGCCTCGGCTTCCGTGTCGCGGACGATGCTGTACCCGGCGACGCCGTACTGCATCGGCGGCAGGCCGAGGCGGTCGCGGCGGGCGGCCATGTCGTCCACCTTCGCCTTGACCCGCTCCGGCGGGTCGCCGTGCATCACGTAGGCGTCGCAGGTGCGGGCGATGAGCTCCTTCGCCGTCTCGCTCTCGCCGCCGGCGTAGATCACGGGGCGCGGCCGGCTCGCGGGCTTGGGTTGGAGGATGGTGTCCTTCACGCGGTAGTACTTGCCCTCGAAATTGTAGCCGTCCTGCTTCCACAGGTTGTCCACGACGGTGAGCCACTCGGCGGTGCGGGCGTAGCGGTCGTCGTGCTGCTCGAAGTGGACACCGTACTGCTGCGCCTCGTCCTTCCACCAGCTCGACACGACGTTGAGCGACAGCCGCCCGCCGCCGCCGATGTGGTCGATGTTGGCCGCTTGCTTGGCGAGCAGCGCCGGGTTGTGGAACGTGGGCCGCACCGCGACCATGTACTCGAGGCGGTCCGTAACCGCGGTGAGCGCCGCGGCGGTGCTCCAGGCGTCGAGCGACGGGGCGGCCTCGCCCTTGATGTCGTTGAGGTTGAGCTCGGCGACGAGCGACAGGTCGAACCCGATCTGCTCCGACCGCTGCGCGAGCCGCTTGCTGTAGGCCCACGAGGCGTCCATGCGCTCGTCGTCCACGTTCCGCAGCCACCCGCCGAACACCGGCATCCAGTACCCGAAGCGCATGTTGGGCTCCACAGTGAGCGATCAGGTCAGCCGGTTCTCGGCCCAGCGCGGCACACCGACCGCCACGAACGGATACCACATCCCGCGGTTCACGATCGGCCCCATGTGGGGGACGACGTGCCGTTGATCGAGGTCGGCAATTCCGACGTTTGCGGTGACCCGAATGGTGTTCAGATCGTCGGGTAGGAAACGACCGTAATCGAAGGCACAAATGATTTCGAGGGCGTCGGTCGGCGACCACGCGGTCACACCGAACCCGAGCGGGGCGTGCGGGAGTGGGGACACGATCCAATATGCGATGAGGCCGGACACGCGGCACTCGGGCCAGCGGAAGTTCACGACCCACGCCGCTCGACCCGAATTTCACGACCCGGGTAAACCGCCAACTCGGTCCGCGGCGTGCGAAGTTTCCAATCGGCGAGCGGCGCGAACGGGGTGCCGTCGGGGGCGGAGGCTTGAGGATCGTCGTCCGGTGTGGGGACGACCGTGACCGCGGCCCCGTTCGACAGTTCTACCCGCAGGCCGTAACCGATCACGCCCGGGCGATCGACCGGAAAGGCGTCCGCCGTCAGTACCCGCGCACCGGGGTCGATGGCGGCTTCGGCCGCGGCCCGCAACTCCTCGAACGGCGGCGTGTCATCATGACCCCGGTTGGTCACCGCCACGCTTTCGCCCCTTGCCACCCACTCCGACGCGCTCACGAACAGGCTGTAAGTTCCGTACTCGTGCCGGTATTCGCGGCCCTTGATAACCCGGGGCGGGTCGGCGCGGCGCTCGCCGAAGTGAAGCACGAGGACATCGGGGTAGCTGGTGCTGGCGAACAGGAAGGGCTCGCCCACCAGATTCAATAAGCCGGAGAACCCGGTCTCGCCCGCCCCGCTCGCGGGCGGGTGTTCGACGGCGGTACTCATTTCGACCCCTTGAACTCGTCGGCCTTCTCGCACAACTCGGCCCACGTAAAGTCGCCGCGGCTGTTCTGCGTGCCGCGATCACCGCTCGCCTTGCAGTCCTCGACATACTCCCCGAAGTCCTGCGGGTCGATGCCGTAACGGCGGGCCACGTCCTCGATCTGCTTGGTGTCTCGCTTCTTCGACATGAATGATACCCCAACCCGGGCAAGGTCGGAAGGCGGTCACCCCGCGCGGTGCTCCAGGTAGCCCACCAGTCGCGCGAACGGGTCGAAGCCGACCACATTCGGCGCGTCGGCGACGAAGTTCGACAGCGCGTTCACGTCGTAGTAGACGATGCCCCCGTCGCGGTCGTCGGTCATGTACTCGATCCCGCCCACGTCGATGCCGGCGGCCTGCATGATCCGCTCGCACGCGGCGATCACTTCCGACGGCGGCGTGTAGCCCTCGACCTTCAGGCCGGTCTTCGGCGCGTCGATCGGGCAGGCGGCGCGGACGAGTTCGACGCCGTCGGCGCGCTGGCAGATGTCCGCCGGGCACAGGTTGAACGACTCGCCGGTCGTGAACACCTTGATCGCGTACAGGTACTTCCCGCCGAGCGTCTCGACGCGCGTGATGTGCCCGCCGCGGGCCGGCACGAACTCCTGCACCAGAGCCGTGTGGTCCACGCCGAAGTCGAGCCGACCGCCGGCCGCCGCGTCGGCGAGCGCGAGCGGCGTGTCGTAGCGGACGATCCCGGCGCCGCTGCCGCCCACGTTCGCCTTCACCACCACGGGGAAGCGCAGCCCCTCCGTCGCCTCGACGGCGCGGTCGGCGTGGTTGATGACCCGCGCCTTCGGGTACGGCAATCCGAGTTGCTGGAGCAGCGTCAGCTGCCGGGCCTTCGACGTTTCGACCGTGAAGGCGTTCAGCCCGTTCACGACCGGCAGGCCGACGCGCTCCAGGTGCGCGAGGTAGCTCAGCGTGAAGAACATGCCCTGCACGCCGCCGCGAAGGTACGCCGACGGGCTCATGCGGTTGAATAGGAGCGCGTACGGCGGGCGGCCCTCGGCGGGGTCGTAGAGGTGCGCCCGCGGGTCGAGGCGCTCGTACTTGATGCCGCGGCGGTCGAGCTCGGCGAACAGCGGGCGGAACCAGTCCGGGTGCTCGTGGTAAATGGCGAACGGTCGCACGGCAGCCTCCGGTGTGAGGAGTCAGAGTAGCCCGGCGGCGCGGGCGCGGCACCCGAGTTGCTTCCTGCGTGAGTCGGAGGAACCGTTATGCCCGCCGACACGCCCGCGCCCGCCGACCCGACCCGCCCGCGCGTGGCCGCGCTGGCGCTACTCACGCTCGCCGGCGTCGCCGTGTGCGCGTTCGTCGCGTTCCCGTTCCTGCCCGCGCTAGCGTGGGCACTGGCGCTGGCCGTGATGGCGTACCCGCTCCACGCCCGCCTCGTCCGGGTCATCCCGAACGGGACCGTCGCCGCCGCGATCACCACGACTGTGGTAGTCGCGGTCCTTCTCGTGCCGGTCATGCTCGTCGCCGGACAGCTGGCCCGCGAGGCGGCCGGGGCGACGGCGCGGGCGCAGGAGGCGGTGCGGTCGGGCAAGATCGACGAGGTCGCGGAGAAGGTGCCGAGCGGACCGTGGGCGGTGGCGTGGGCGCGGCAGAACGTGGACGTGGAGGTCGAGGCACGGCGGCTCACCAGCCGGATCGTCGGCGACGCGGCGCTGTTCGCCCAGGGGACAGCGTGGGCGGTGCTGCAAATCCTCGTGTGCGTGTTCGTCCTGTTCTTCGCGTTCCGCGACCAGGGCCACCTCCTCGCCTCGCTCCGGCGGATTCTCCCGATGTCCCGCACCGAGGCCGACTACCTGTTCGCCCGGGTGGACGACACGATCCACGCCACGATCTACGCCACGGTGATGACGGCACTCCTCCAAGGGGTGACGGGCGGGTTGGTGTTCTGGTGGCTCGGCCTGCCGGCGCCAGTGCTGTGGGGCACGGTGATGTTCGTGCTCGGCGTGCTCCCGGTGGTCGGGGCGGTGCTGGTGTGGGCGCCGGCAGCGGTGTGGCTGGCGACCGAGGGGCGGCTCGGCGACACGGCGGTCCTGACCGCGTGGGGGCTGATCATGGCCGGGCCGGTGTGCAACTACTTCTACGCCTACCTCGCCGGCGGGCGGATGCGGCTGCACGAGGTGCCGGTGATGATCGCCTACGTCGGCGGGCTGGCCGTGTTCGGCGTCAGCGGGATGGTGCTCGGCCCGGTGGCGCTTGCGGTAACGATGGGCCTCGTGGACGTGTGGCACCGCCGGCTGCGCCCGGAAGCGGCGGAGAAGCTGGGGGCGGAGCCGGCGGCGGAACTGGAGCCGGCGGGTCGGCTGGTGACGGCGTGAGGGCCGGTTCTTCCGTAGTGGTGCGTCTATCGCTCCGCGTCGGGTACTGTTCGGAGCTCGGGAAGGGGGACAGCGCCCGGAATTTGACGCGGGCGTCGGCGGTGGTGAACCGCCAGCGTGTGCCCGCCTCCGCCGCGTTCCGGAACATCGCCCACGCGGTCAACGCCGCTCCCATTCCCGCCTTCGTCTCGAGCCGGCGCGACCCCGGGCACGGGCGCGACCGCACGCCCCGCTCCATCTCGGCCATGCTCAGCCAGCTCCCGTTCACCGGCGCCTGGACCAACCGCAGCCGACGCGCGCAACGCGCCCGCCGTCGTGTGGTCGAACGCCTTGCACAGGCTGGACACGTGATGCGTGTTGAGGTTGTCACACGCCAGTGCCACCACCTCCGCGTCGGGGTAGTCGACGCCCAGCAGGCGCCGGACCTCCCGGCGGGTCGGAACAGCAGCGGGTCACCGGGTGGGCCTCGGCCGTGCCGGCGCGCACCTCGGGGGCGCCGGCATCGGACCGGGTGGCGCGGACGACGGCGGCGCCCATCCCCTCCCGGACGAACCGCTTGCGGGCGCGCTCGAGCTGGCGGACGGAGAGGCCGACGTCGTCGGCGATCGGCTCACCGGTGCGGCGGCCGTCGGTATGGGCGTTGTCGGCGAGGAGGATGGTGGCCCACCGCTTCCGGGCCACCCCGACGGAACGCGGGCGGGCGGTGTGCTCGAGGTCGGCGCGCGGCTCGTCGGTGAGGAGGGTCTGGTGCTGGACGATAGATTTTGGCATCCTTGCCCAAGTCGAGGGTGAACCGATCTGGCGACAGCCTACCGCATGCCCGACGCGGAGCGATCGACGGACCACTACGGCCGGGTCGAGTCCGCGAGGCCCGACGCGGCGGCGCGAGGCTCGAAAGCGGGAGCCCGGGGACGCAAACCCTCGTGGGCTTTCGCACCCGGTCTGTCGCCGTTCGATTCCGCGCCGCCGCGTCGGGCCTCGCGGACTCGACCCGACCTACGGGGCTGGCCCCGCGGCGCGGCGAGGCGTCGGGTGCGGTTCGCTCCGAACCCCGCCCCCGTCTCCTGTCTCCCGTCTCCCGTCTCCCTAAGATGCCCCCGTCCCACCTGTTCCCTGAAAGGTCCGCGAATGCGGCACGTGCTCTCCGCCTTGGTGCAGAACCAGCCCGGCGTCCTGGCGACCGTCTCCGGAATGCTCGCGTCCCGCGGGTTCAACATCGACAGCCTCGCGGTCGGCGAGACCGAGTACCACAACCTCTCCCGCATGGTCTTCGTCGTCCACGGCGACGACACCGTGGTCGACCAGGTCCGCAAGCAGCTCGACAAGCTCGTGCCCGTCGTCCGCGTGGACGACGTCAGCTCCGAGGACTTCGTCGAGCGCGACCTGATGCTCATCAAGGTCACGTGCCCGTCGGACAAGCGGCCCGAGGTGTTCCAGCTCACCGAGAGCTTCCGCGGCCGGGTGGTGGACATCCAGCACGCGAACGTGATGATCGAGGTGAGCGGGACCGAGGGGAAGGTCGAGGCGTTCATCGAGCTGATGCGCCCCTACGGCATCCTGGAGCTCGCCCGCACCGGCCGCATCGCGCTGGTCCGCGGCGACGCCAAGCCGCAGGTCGCTGAGGAGGGGACGTGAGCACCGCCGAGCCCGCCAAGATCGTCCTCCCGACCCGCCGCCTCGACCCGGCGCTCGTGGACCTGCTCCGCTCGCTCAAGCCCGGCGACAAGCTCCGGATCGAGCAGACGGTGCGCGTCGGCAAGCGCGAGTGGCCCGCCGTCACCGACGGCGTGTTCCGCGGCATCGCGTACCTGGAGACCGGCGTGACGACCGACCGGGTGAAAGACGACGACCTGGTCGTCCCCGTGGTCCGTTTCACCAAGCCGAACGGCGAATTGAGCAGCGTCTCGATCGACGAGCGGACCAAGGTGACGAAGCTGTAGGTCGGCTTCGCTGTGGCGAACGGCCGGCGGGAGCCGGCTGGTCGTTGGTACTCGCACCTGGACCAACGACCAGCCGGCTCCCGCCGGCCGTTCGCCAGACCCCGACCCTGCGTGGTAGACGGACCTGTAGGTCAGTTGTTCAGCCCGGAGGGCGTCTTCGCTAGCCCGGGGTGGCCACCCCGGGCTAGCGAAGACGCCCTCCGGGCTGAAAACCCGCGGCGACACGGGGCGCAAACGAATCGGACCGGCAACCCAAACCCTCCTGGGTTTGGGTTGCCGGTCCGATTCGTTTGCGCCCCGTGTCGCCGCGTCGGGCCTCGAAGACTCGACCCGACCGGCTTTGCCTGTGAACGTAGCCTTGCCCATAAACGGTGGCGACTCGCCCGTAAACGCGGGTCGTCAAAACAGATCGCCGCCCGACGGTCGAATCGCGTCCGAGAGCCCCTGACTATTCGGCACGTTCTTGAGGGTGTTGACCGGGTAAGCCCCGCCGTAGTCCTTTTCGACCGCCTTCACCGATCGCGTACGTATGTCCATCGTGGGCATCGGCACCTCC